>Ga0056128_1003920_pt1 | contig 18504 bp, 10 predicted proteins | sample WorMetLIZISLAND2_FD_71113 | JGI IMG/M metagenome (GOLD analysis project Ga0056128, IMG submission 71113) | Marine gutless worms symbiont microbial communities from Max Planck institute for Marine Microbiology, Germany - Olavius geniculatus... ... | reverse complement strand
GATTTTTCTTCCCTTGCTAGGTTTAAAGCTGCTTTGAAACGTACTGATTTGTCGAAGTTTTTAACCTATTGTACTGATTAGGATAGTTGTCAGTGCTTCGTATGGAGCCTTTCTGTCCTTTCCTGACATCGTAATCTTATTTGTACCTGTGTTTAGCTTCTGTTCTTGAATGTCAGTACTCAACTAATAAATAAATAAAGGTCATCGATGTTAATACCGCCGGAAAGCCCATGAGCAGTGTTTGTTTTGATAAGCAGGAAGTCTATGCCTACCCTACGTGCAACCGTTTTGACATATGAGTCAATAGTGGTTAAATAACGAGTCGAGTTTTTTTTTGGGGGGAGGGGTGTAACACTCTTTGACGACCTCGTTCACGGGAAATTCCCTCAACTAGCGGCACGCACATTTGTCACCAGAAAAAATAGGACCTTTGTAGCAGTCCGCAGTAACAATTTGTTGATCCTAAGTTGCACATTTTTGATACCGTGCCACTGCCAGGGTGTGACGGATGGACGGACGCCTCGATGATAGCTAAGACGTACGTGCTGTCGAGCGTAATGCTGATGTTAACCTGCTGCAGTGGCTGCGGTCTGCTGGCGAGCCTGCTCGTACGCGGTGCGTCTGTCACACATGGTCGACGGCTCCAGATCCATCTCCTGCCTGATGGACAGGTCATCAGCTCGTTTAGCTGATCCAGTGTCAACTTGCTCGTCTGACATTGGCCTGATGACGAACGGTGCTGCCACGAGCGACGACTGGGACGGCGAGGGTCCGCGCGCCGCTGCAGTCAAAATTATACCCCGTTTACACGAGGATGCACTTAAGCATATGCGATGCGCACATGCAGCACACTTAGAACAAACAACCTTAGGGCAAACTTGGAGCAAACCTCGAGCACACGTCGTGCACTCTTACAGCTGGCTTGATGTGACAGTACGTGTGCTTCGTGTGTGCTTCATGAATGCTTCCTCGTGTAAACGGGGTATTAGTTTCATTATTAAAAGGTAAAGATAGAGGTGGTGTGTATAGGTCTTGATATTGGAAACTCATCACAAAAACTACGGAACGTCACCTGCCATGTGGGATCACATGGTGTTATCTGCCACCCGACACAGATTAACGCACCCCACGCCAGAGAGGCCGGTACTCGATTTACCTACCCCGGAAGGATGGAAGGCTGAGTTGACATTGGTGTCAGTTATATACAAAGATGGGTTACCTCTTAATAGGAAACTCATCTCAGAGCTACGGAGCGTCACCTGCTGTATGGGATCACACAGTGTTAGCTGCCACCCAACACAGGTGAACGCACCCCGCCTTAACCCCGGCCAGACAGGTCGGTATATATACTCGATTTACCTACCCCCAGAAGAATGGAAGGTTGAGTTGACATTGGCGTTGGTTATATATACCTAGATGGTTTACCTGTCCACAGACAGTCGCCCATCCAAGTAGTAACCACTTGATAGTGACTCGACTGGGAGTTGAACCCACAACCTCCCGATCGCAAGTCCCACATTTTACCGTTACATCACCAAGCCAGAGATACCGCTGAAAATTACAGTTAACATAATGCAGTGGTGCAATATACACAGTGTCCCTCCCCCCCAAAAAAAAACAAACAAAACAGTTTTGTGAGAACTTCATGAAATCTCCACCGAATTTGATAATTTTTTTTGGCGGCACAGAGATGGACAAGAGGATAGAGTTATGTGAAGTGCACTCCGTGTGTTTCACTTATTAGTATCACAGGGTAGACGTCAGGCAACCCTGTTTGCTTCTTCAGACAGTTCTTCCGGTAAGACGTACACCGTTTAGCCATAATACGTACGTTACTGACGACAGATAAATAACAGACAGACACAACAGTATGCAGGGTTGAAACATCCAAGCAAATACCCAAAAAACAAGCGACCTGAAAAACCCACTGAAAACCCACCGCAAACTTAATCCAATTTCGGTTTGTGTTCCACTAGCGAAACAAATGTGAAAATTGTGAATCAACCAACAGATAATCCATAGAAATTCCAGAACCCATCGAGGTGGGTATTTTCACAAAAACACCGGCCTAACCTAAAAAAACCAAAAAACCTGACGACCCAAAAGTCCAATAAACCCATGAAAACCCCGCCGGGTTTGGGGGGCTTTTTGCAACCCTGGCAGTGTGCCGTAAGCGCGACCGCCAAAAATAGACAAGACAAAAGGCGGTGACGTATTAAACCTGCAGTGAAGCTGATCGGCCGTGAGACAGCGGCCGCGGCGGCGCGACTGACGGCCGCCTGCAGCGCAGCGGCGGCGGCGGCCGACGTTAAGTTCTGCACGGAGCGACGACGATTGCGACGACGGCTGCTTCGCAGCACGCGCCTTTCGCCGGTCTGCACCAGCGTACGCAGGTTGTCTGTTGATGACGTCATCGGCGACGAGCGAGACTCAGAGCCGCTACGAGCGAACCTGGTCGCTCCATGTCTATATATACGTATAACGAACACACCTCACTGGTGTAGCCATAAGGGGGCCCCTAAGACCTTACTCTATAATGCCAAAAATGCATCAAAACACTTCAATTTCACACAAAAAAACGGGAAAATTTAGGGGGAGGGGACACTGGATGTATGTGCCCCTAGGACCTTACTCGGTTGCTCAAAATAGTGCCAAAATGCACCAAAACAGTTCATTTTCACACCAAAAAAACTGAAAAAATTTGAGGGAGAAGCACAGACCCGTTCTCCGCTGGGGAACAGAGACTCCTCCCCACACCTTACCTTCAAGTGACCCCTCCTCTTCATCCAGATCCTGGCTACCTTACTGACATACTTCTAAATGACTTAAGACGCGTATAATACGGAGCGACGTAACTGAACTGAACCAAACTCACAAAGTTTAGTTTTTGACGAACTGACCATTGGGAAAGCAATAATGCATTATACAGTAGGCGCCATCTAACGGCGTGGGTGGCCTACGTGGAACCATGCAAACCCCGAGCAGATAAATAATCCTCCAATTCATCGAAATCACCAAAGCTACCGGTAGGCTATTCATGAGTAAGCACAGGCAAAAGCCATATAACGCTTACTGTAGGCTTTCGCGCGTCTCGTGAGCATTAGCTCAAATTTCTTGTATATTGTACTGCAGTTAACACACACATCAGGCAGTGTGTTCTAATTGTCGATAACTCTATTGCTAAATACAAATACTCGCAGTTGATCTAACCTGGTGGGGCTGTGTTCAAAAATGAAGTCGTCCAGCTCGAGGGCGTTGTACGTCCATGGATCTTCTTCGTCGGTGCTGCCACCCGTGAGATAGATGGCCCTGGCGCGTCGAGCCAGCTGGAAGCGAGTGACGATAGACAGGAAGTCGAGAGATGAGCGTGCACGTGACGTCAGACCACTGCCCCCTGAGCCACTGCGCCCTCCCACAGCCCCGCTACTTGCAGTCTTCCAGCCACCACCGCCGCCGTTCTGCAAACAATTTTCGCACCAAAAGAAAATTTTCTCACACGCTAAAATTGGGGTGCAAGGGAGGGAGAAATTGCCCCGTCCTCCCGGTATTTCCCCACCCCGGTCTCCTTTGCCACTTTTGGAGCCAGATTAAAAAAAAACTTTTTACCAGTATTATCACACGGGTTCTGCATGGTTCCATGTCTGAAAATCTTTATTCACCGTGAAATGGTAGCACAACAAAGAAGAAAGAAAACAACTCAGTTAACGGACTCAACTAATAATAACGTTTACATTATCATATATTATTATCACAATGTCCGTCTCAACCAAATCTGTCACGAAACAATCATTGATCAGCTATATATAATGAGTAGGCCTATAATCATACGTCATCTCAGATTTCACGAAATTATATAGGCCTACCGTCAGTGGCGTAGCTAAGGGGAAAAGAGGCAGAGGACCCAGGCCCCCAATCCCGCGCAGACAAGACGTGTAGCCTACACGCTTCAACTGCACTAAATGTGCCAATCTGGTCAGCTGATTCTGAGAAAAATAATAATAAAAGTTGCCACCAGATCTCGCATTTCAAAACTGAAATGCACCAATATTGGTCTGTTAATGCGACTTCGGCTGGAGGAACCAGGGTCATACTTCTACTTCTAAGGGGACAAAGGGAAAAGGAAAGGGAAAAAGACAAGAAAAAAGAGGGAAAAAATGAGGGAAAAGAAGGGAAAGAGACAATAGAGAAAAATGGGAGAGAAAAAGAGGCGAGGCCCCCAATTCCTATTTCTGGCTACGCCACTGATCTGAGAAAAGACTGAGATTGAACGAGATTACCGTTAAGTTGGCCTCGATTGAGTCGCCTCCGGCGGCCGTCGGCTCGGCGACGGCCGACTGATGCGGGGGAGTGGGAAAGGCCGGTTGCTGCTGCTGCTGCTGCTGCTGGTGGTCGCGTGCCAGTCCTACTGCCCGATACTCGCCCGGGCCGCATTCCGTCACAATCCCACCGCAGCGCGACGACTGCAGCCACGTCCGATTGAACACGACGGGCGCCGTCTTGATGACCAGGCCGGACCGCATGCACATGACATGTTGATCCCCGCCCCCGCAGAAATAACGCCCCTCCGCATCTGTAACGTTGCATTTCACGATCACGCACGCGCTGGATTAATCGCAATGACTGCAAAACATTGGTGTTATGCAACATTAGGCCTACGTTATACGAACAGTGACTGGCGTCAAGGTCACCACTGAAAATTTTTTGCCAGAGGTTTCTAAAATGTTGCCTCAAGGCCGAAGGCCGAGGGCAACATTTTTTTTTGCGAACCGAAGACAAAAAAAATTTGAATGATGATCGATGACGACGGTCACTATTTGTTTTGTTATGCCTCAGAACCACAACAAAAAAAATTAAACAAAAATCAGTCAAACAAAGAAGATGTGACGACTTCAATGATGGCCGCTCAATGTTGCCTGCGCAGGCAACATTGCGTATTGGTGAATGACGTGATGCGATTTGGACAATCACGTGCAGGTATTTTGCGTTGAGATATAACAATATACAATTGGTGACTGGAGTCGAGGTCATCATTGAAAATTTTTTTGCCAGAAGTTTGTAAAATGTTGCCTCGAGATCGAAGACCTCGACGACAGTCACTATTTTTTGTTATACCTCAAAACCAAAACAAACAAAAAAATTAAACAAAATCATTTAAACAAAACAGCTGTGACGACTTCAATGTTGGCCGCATGGGCAACATTGAGGTGTCAATTTTGCATGCACAGACAACACTGCATATTTGTCAACATCACATGACGCGATTTGAGCCAATCGCGTGCAAGTATTTTGCGTTGAGATATAACAATAATGCATGGTGATTGGCACGCGCGCAGCTGAAGCCTGTAGGCCTATCTTTCACTTTGTAATTTATTATTCCCATTCTGTTCATTTTTCACTTGAGACTACTTAAAATGGAAAATATGTTCTAAGCTTCAACTATGATGCACAGCGTTACTTCAGACATCAACGTAAGCTACATGGGCAGCGTGACAATTAACACATTCGTAACAAAAAACCCTGCTGTCGCTAAGGAGGGCCGACTGTACGTGGGTGACGACATCTATGCTATATGACGTCGTGAGCCAGCCAATCACAGTACAAACTGAAACATCCCTATTATAAAGATATATTCAGCAGTTTTGTTAAATGGCACAAATTATTGCTGATGGCTAAATACATATTTTCCTGATAATGTCATTAAAACGAATAAAACAACTTACATTTGTTTTGGTTTTTGACAACTAAATTAAAATCGGCTATAGGCCTAATATAGGCCTAGAGTCCCTACCAATCAATAAAATGTAGCCTACATATTATAAAGAAAAATTTTTGCGTATATTTCACCCATTTGCCGAGAAGCCCCCTTGGAGGAATTTGCATAACAGTTTGCATGACGGGTCCCCTCCCCGACGTAATCAACCGTGCCAAATTTTATCTCAATCGGGTCAGGGGTTTTGATTTTGTGGGGGGTCGAATTTCTGGGATTCCCATAAGAAAGAGAAGTCGCCGTTAACACAGGGCTTGAACTACTGTTCAGCCTGTGATAATGAAATGTAGGTAAAGACCGTCGGAATGAGCACTCACCACCAACACTCCAAAAAGTTCCACTCCAGTAGTCGCGTACGGTATTGATGAAACATTTCGGCATCTTCTAAATCACCTAATTTGGCTAAGTGGAGAACGCAACACTGTAACATGTGACAGAAATATCATATGCAACGTTACGGGCTAAATTTGTCCAAAAATTTACACTATAAATGTCTGCAATAACGTACATGACATCACCGTGACGTCACAAATATCGCTACGTGGGACGCGCACCTAGCAGAAGGTGGTACTCCATTGTCACATTTGCATGACACCATAAAATATTTTGAAAGTTACTAAACGTAACATTAAATTTATGACCGTTTATTTTTGGCGCTTATTATTACAATTAAATTTAACTGATAATTATTTCTTTTTGTTTTTCGTTATTTTATGTTTAGCTTTAGCCCTATTTTATGTTGTCTTTTTCGTCAATTTTTACATATTTTGTTACATTCGCTTTGTTTTTGGTATTATTATGTATTCTATGTTGCTTTGGTGTTGAAAGTGAATTAAGTCATTTTAAGCTATGTTTTATCATGTAATATCATATTTCAATACAATTCAATAGTTGCCTACTTTAAAATACCCCATAGTGAGGGGGACGTGTTAGAGACATAGACCGTACACGATTCTTATTGGAAACTACGACTCCCCAAAACAGGAAATCAAAGATGTTATTGTGATCTCCGGAAAATATTTTTAGTCCAGTCGTCACCTGCAAAACCGGGAGGAAATTTGTTACAAGCTAAATCATATATCGACTGATGCAGAATATTGAAAGGAATGCACAGATAAAAATCCCCATGTATATCAGCAACTGTAATGATGCTATGAACGAAAAATGGGACATATAAACAAAATTCAAGAAAAATTTTATGTCACATACTATATAATAGCTTAGAATGTATCTAAAGTATGCAAATCATGCTAAAATGTAACAAAACACATTATACATGAATAGTGTGCTTGCAGTTAAACTACAGGCAAGAAATGAATAACATAGGTAAAGTCAGCCTGCAGGATAACTAATATTTGGAACACTTTACCAACTGCAGTTGTTACGGGAGCATCAGTTAACTGGTACTCCACCTTTACTGGTGAAAGGGACTCTTCACACTGTTAACTACGTGACATGGTCTGGAGTCTTCAACAAGTTGAAGTTTGGCCATCTACTGAAGAAGACTGCGTTAAAAACCGGCTCAACAAATATTAGAATTAAGATACTGTATAGTACTGGAACTGAGAAATAACTCAGAAGTAATTTACCTATACAACATTTATGCTACTAACAAAGATATGAACCAAAAGGTAAATTGCATGTGCCTTTTCCCTCGTTACATTACAACGTGAAATGTTCGGCATGATGGCATGTTGGAGTCATCTGATGCTACTGTGCTTTATTTATAGTATTACAGAGTTTTGCTCATGCTGTTACTGACCCTATCCCAAGACCTAATTGAATAAGTTTTGGAGGCTAGCATAAGTTATATAGAGCTGTATAAATTAAACAGAATTGTCTCAGTAACTGTATGTAATTTATATATAAGTTCGTGACATTGCCTTTAATGTGAATGTCATTGTATAATTATGTTTGTGCTTGAGTTGGAATGACCTACTCTATACTTTTGATAAGAAGGAGAAGACACCTATAACGCATGTTAGTTATTGGCTTCATTGTGCATGTCAAATGAAGTTGGATGACAGTGTGGCATACGTTTATCTTTGTTGTAGGTGAGCTTGAGCCATGATATTCTGCTTCACCCACGATACTTTGGACCTAATCTACTGAACACAGTCAAGCAGAAATTATTCACTGAAGTTGAAGGAACTTGTACTGGAAAGTACGTTGGCTTCGGTTGCTGTGTGGGGATGGGGTGCTAAAAATAATATTTGATGTAGTTATTGCAACTGCATTGGCAGTGTTCTCAGTCTCACATACGTCATAATGTGTTAATACACATCTTTTTCTCCTGCTGTTAAACATTGAGCTGTCCTTAAGAAATTCTTTATTTTTATACTTTTTTGGATTTTTATTTATTGCATCATAAGCAGAACACTGTGAACAACAAAACTTATAAAATATGATAAGTTTCAAGTATCTGAAAAAGAATTTGTGGCAATGTTGTTGCATTCATTAATGCATGCCATGCATAACATACCTGTTTGTTCTGTGCAGATATGGGTTCGTGATAGCTGTAACAACCATAGACAACATTGGTGCCGGTCTGATACAGCCCGGCCGAGGGTTTGTTGTATATCCAGTGAAGTACAAAGCTATTGTTTTTCGCCCATTCAAAGGTGAAGTTTTGGATGCTGTAGTCACTCAAGTAAATAAGGTGAGATTTCTACATGTGCGCTAGTTAGCGTATTAGCACATAATCTGAAATCGTTTTCCATTGGCATGTAAGCTGTTGCTGCAAAATACTTTGCACCTGATGATGCTTTAGTAGACTGTAATAATGATCCAGAAGTGTCTCGTAATGCTATTTATTTCTTTTCAGTTTTTACTTATACTCACGTATAGTGTGTTGTATCAAATCATCTGGCCATATGCAAATCCACACTTAATCCAGTACACTGTGCATGAAAAACTGTGCACACGGAAGTGTCTCTAATAATCGGAATAGTCTTTTACTATGACAGTAGGAAGATCTTGACATAGTTTCTTAACAAAGGGGTGATCCATGAATGCGTCAGGCTCCGAGCGGGGGGGGTGGGAAGGAAGTTTCACATTATTGTGACGTGTGACGTAGGAGTGGGGTTAAAGGAAGTGTGACGTCACACGTCACATCTGTGGGAAGACACAATGGACCGCTAAATTCATGTGGCCAACTTGCCATATGCGACAGGATGAGTAGGCGTAGGCATAGGAACATTTTGAAACACTGTGCTTAATTTCACACAATTTTCTGCATTATGTTGACAGTAGACAATTTAGCATATATAATTTTTTTAATATATTATCATTTAGACATGCTGAAACTCATCTCTACACTACAATACAGGCTGCTGGAGGGGGAGGGAAAGAGAAGGGTTGGACGTTGGTGGTGTCGTATTTGAAGGGAGTGTAGAGAAGTGTGACGAGGGGAGAGGGGGTTAATTTTTTCTTAAAATTGTGTGACATCATTTATGGATGACCCCAAAGGTTAATTCTGTCACTGTGTCAACTGATAAGGTGCTACCATAGCATGGTAGCATTTATAACTGGTGGAATGTATTGTACACTGTATTTATAGTGGAATGTACAAATTAGTTATTCAAGTGTACACGATGTAGGTGGGACTCTTCACAGAGATTGGGCCACTGTCATGCTTCATTTCAAGACATGTAAGTTCTCAAATCAAACAAAATTGATAGCATTTCTTCCATATTTAGCTGTATATTTAGCTTACCACTATGTTATGCTCTTTTTTGTCGAACTAGCCTATTTTCTGGAGTTAATTCAGGTGGTAGGCCAATTGTACAGGAGAGAGAATAGTTGGAGATTACAGTGTCTACATGTTTGTCTGTGGAAGAATTTTGCACGATTAGTGTTTCTTACTATTGCGCACTGTGTTTGCTGTCTGTTTCATTATCTGTTTAACTATTTATGAACCTGTCTGTCATTCTGCCTATCTACAAGTAACATGATCATTATAGCTGTTGCTAATTCGTTTATTTGATTGGTGGATAATTGTCAGTGGTTTTTTGTTGTTGCAGTCTATTCCGTCTGACATGGAATTTGATCCGAATTCTAATCCTCCATGCTATAAAACCAAGGAAGAGGTACTATAGCAGTATATCTCGCTGGTAGTCACTGTGTGTAATCAAATCAAATCAGGCATGTTTATTTCAGACAGCAAGGTCCATATAGGAGACAATACTAATAATAATGCTATATAGCTGCATTCGACTATATAAACTAAAGGTACTAAAAGTTATGACAAAATTAACTGAATTGTTGAGATTTCATATGCTGCAAAATGGTGATGTTCTGCTGCTGGCAGGGTACTCGTAACCACGATCCGCCAACCCCTAACTGTTTTTTGTTGTCTTGAGGCTTAACGGTCGATATTATTACACTGCCTTTGGATGCTCAACTCATTTTTGGCCAATCAGTCCCAAGTCCTTGCACTTGAGCTGATAATTATATTATCGTAGCTTAGACTCAGCAAGTCTGCAGATTTAACGGTTACATCACAGGGTGTTTCTTAAATTTTATGTTACTTTTCCTAATTACTTTTCTAGGTACATTTGTGATAAGGAGTAATTTCCTGACTCAAGTTAAATTAAATTATGGTGAATTCTGTTTTTTTTCTTCAGGATGTTGTTATACAAACTGAAGACGAAATTCGAGTGAAGATTGTTGGCACAAGGGTTGATGCGACTGACATTGTAAGCATACTGTGTAAATCTGTTTGGAACTCACTTCTTTCATATAACTATATTCCACCACACCATAATTGCATCTCTACACTACTTTGTGAAATATAAATGTACCGGTAAGGAAAAGCTAATGATAATAACGAACATTTAGGTAAATGGAAAAAACGCGTCAGACCAACATTGTGGTGAATGATTCGTAGGACCTGAACTGTGTTAGACCCACACAGTTTAGCGCCATACGGACCATTAACCGTAAGTTGATCTGAAGTGTTATTTGTTCATTTGCAAAAATGTTTGTTTGTTATTATCATTATACATTCATATTTCATTTATATTTCACAAGGTAGTGTAGAGACGCATTTATGGTGTGGTGGCACATAAAATAACCACATTATTGCAAATTGTCCGCAGAGTAAGCCGGTGAAAGCATTTTGAAAATCGGTCAATAATTGGTGAAGATATGGACAAAAGTAAAGTGCCACATTTTTTATGGACCACCCTGTACATGTTTTGAATGCTTGACCTAGAATTAGAACCCTAGCTGTAATACTCACAGGCCAGTGCTTTTCTGCATTTTCTTAGTCCCCAGCCACCTAGACACCAGGGGCCAAATTTTTGAAACTTCTTAGGAAGATCTTTGGAAGACTTCTTTTCCAAAGAAAATATGCGGATTTTCTAAACTTCTTTGGAAACTTCTTAGGAAGAATTTAGGCAAATATATAGGAAAGCATTAACTTTGTCCTTCACGCAGAAAGCTGCGTAATAAAACGAAATTTGCAAAAAAGTACACAATGTTGACACTTAGCTTAGACGTCATAGGTTTTTTGCGTAACGCTGTGGTAAAATCAACAATGAGTAAGTAAAGGAAATTGACGTTTGGTCAACTTAAAAAACGAAGCGGTGTGTAAAATGCGTTTCCCGTGGACGTGCCAAGATAAGAAGTTTTCCAAAGAAGTTTTCCTAAGAAGTTTTGATTACGTCGCATGGTCTGTATAAGCGCATCTGATTGGTTGAACTAGTTTAGGAAGATAAAAAAAAGAAGAAGTTCTTTGGAAACGCAAAGAAAGTCGTCGAAAATTCGGATAAAAAACTTCTTTTGAATTCCTAAATCATCTGACATAGGAAGATCTTTGGAAAATGTCTTAGGAAAGTTGCGAAAATTTGGCCCCAGTTTCCGAGACCATGGACATGGTGCTAGTACATCATGTGGTGGCCTGTTATCCCACAGACGGATGACAAGGCCGAGTTTGCCTGGGTTGCTGGTTATGTTGTTTATCCATCTGCCAACAGTCACCCGTCCAAGTGCTATCTGGGCCCAGCATCAATAATAGCTTCGTTGATTGAAGTTGGACATAATGTGTGAACCATAAAATTAAGCCACCACTTTGTAAATTACTACATTTAATACAAGTATGTTACATAATTTGTTTTTCGTTTAGCATGCTACTTGTAATCATGTGGATTTTTACACTGTAAAACTTAATACTAGTGCTTTGTTTGCTGTATCATATGATAGTTGAAATTTGTGTTTAACAACAAGTTAGTTTTTTTTTGCTGTTTTCAGTTCGCTATAGGAACACTGATGGACGACTATCTAGGTAATGCAACTCCATTTTTATCTTTTTCTACTTAACTGCTGTATTTCCTGTCAAAAGAAATTTTTTTGTCAAGATTACAGTTTACTAGTAACTGCAAAAATTGTAGGTGTATAATCGAGTTTCTAGCTATTAATTGCATTACGAAATGTTCTTAGCTGCACCACTAGGATGTGCACGATCTTTATACTATTCTGGTAGTTTTGAAGTTTGGTGTTAGTTATTCTACCTTCAGTTCCAACTTTTTAGTACGTTTCAGGAATAAACCATACTGCAGTGCAGAACTATCTACTGCTGCATCAGCATTAGAGCATACAGTACTGTGGTGTTCAACTGTAGTTTCATTTATTTTAGTAAGTAAATAAGTGGATATTTAAAGTGCACAATGTCGGCCGTTTCGTGGGTTAAAAATAGGTGGGGTAGTAAGTTGCAAATTTCCGACAGAATTTCGGACAGCATTGATTGTGCGTGTGCATAATTTCAATTTTGCTTCTAAATTTCCAAAATGGGTCCTTTTCAGCCCCAAATTTTGCGTCTTTGGACAAAAGTTTTCCGACGAAGATTTTCAGACATTTTTCCGACGGCCACAAATTAGGGATGGGGAATTGCTCGCCAGCCATGATGGCACTGTTTTAACCCCTTAACCGCTGCATGCCGGATATTTCCGGCGCTGCAGTAATATTGCCCACGCCATGTTTTAAGGGACTGTTCTTTGTGTTTACAGGACTTGTCAGCTGAGAGATGGTGCATTTCTGTCAAGTGTTTCCTGATGAACAGTTTCAAAGTTGTTTTATGTCATTTTTATCATCCTGTGTCGAACTTGCTGGACACTGCTCAGCAGTGATTGCAGTGGCGATGTCTATGCTGATGATGAAAGTTTGGTAGTCACAAGCTGTTGACAGACAGTGCTGTATTTTTCGTGTACATTTGTGTGTGTAAAATGCGAAGACCTGAAACCCAGTGTAAAGTACTGTGGTCCCTCCAGTTTATTTAATAAATGTAATTAAATTAGTGATTTTAATTCTTTAAAAAATTTGCCTTTCATATTCGTCACTGTGTATGAGTTTGGTGAGCTTTGTGACGCTAAACAGAGGCATCATGGGTCAGAAAAGTAGGTGGAGAAAGAAATTGCCATTTTCTGACTAATACTGCAGATCTCCGACAGGGGAGATCTTGGTGCTGAAAATTTCAATTTTGCCGATAAATTTCCCCAAAATGGGGTTTACGGCCAGAAATGGATGCCAATTTTCTGACTAAGATGAAGGTTTAATGACAATTTTCAGACGTCAAATTTCTCTTTTTTGGGGGGGGGCAGTTGTCCCCATAACCTCTTTCCTGACTGAGACTAGGTTCTTTCAGTTAACTATATAACACAATAGTTCAGTTAAAAGAAAATCCAATAAATGCAAAATGCTGCTTGATTTATTCACAATAAACGAGCATTTGCTACTTGCCTTGTGATATCATAATACAAAGAAACTGGCATAAAGTACAACCTACATCCTACAACAACAAGAACGCATCACATGACTCAATCGTAGACTTTACCACATGCGTGATCAGTGGCTTCTATCCCTATACCCAGTGGGCAGATCTTGCATCCAGTGAAAAATGGGGGGGGAAATGTTGATAAGGTTGTAGATCAAAACTTCCCTCTATTTTTCACTGGACAAACTACACCCTTGACAAACAACCCCCTATTTTTTCATTTTCACCCTAACAAAACTTCCTCTCTATTTTTCAATCTACACCCTTAACAAAACTTTCTCCCTAGAGGGGGAAGAAGCCCAAAATGGAGGGGAGAACTTGAGTTAGCAACTGGGGGACCTCAGTCCAAAAACTGGGGGGAAGTTGTGCCCAATTTCGATTCCAGATTTGGGGGATAGAAGCCACTGTATATGTTACAGCTCAATATACATGCATCACAGAAGAAAAAAGTTGGGTACTGTTGTCTGCAAAATGCCAAAAAATATACTACATATTGAACACTGTCAAGGATCAACATTTGAACGGTAGCAAAGATGAACAGGGCCGGCCTTAGGCACATTCGAACGGTTTGGCCAAACTGGGCCACCAATTTTAGGGGGCCGCCTTTTTTAGACGCCAAATTTTTGTTGGTATAAATTACGTTTGCCAATTTCAACAACTTTGGTGTGTTAATGGTGCAAACGCAGATATTAATAATGTTTAATTAAATTAAGTTTGTTTCACGAACGAACATATATGGGAAATAAAATGTACCGTAAAGACACTAGCGGATATTCTGCCGCAGAATGTTGTGTCACCGATTGAGGTTTTCAGGACTTTTCCAGTACTTTCCAGGATCCCCGTGAAAAATTTTCTAGGCTCTTTTTGTAGCCTACGAATGTTTAAATATAATGAAAAAAACATCATTTACTTACAATATTCAGAGTATAGTCCATTGCAGAAAATTCAGCAGAGTAGCAAAATGGTGACATTAGCTGTTTTCAAAATTCAGATGAACTTATTTACATATGGTCTCTTGTAAGCAGTTTAGCCAAAAGCTTGCGGCTTGTTTTTCATGTGAGCCTATGAAAAAATGCGCGATTATCAAGGATATTTTTCCAGATCCTAGAAATTTCAAGAAAAAAATCCAGGACTTTTCAGGAGGCATGGGAACCCTGTACAACCCTCCGCCAGAGTTCAGACCTCTTAGCGCGGATGGTGGAGGGGAAGGGGAAGGCAAGGGCCTGGGATGGAAAAAGGGGAGGAAAAGAAAAGCAAGTGGGAGAGAAAGGGAAGAGGGTTGACTTTCATTTTACTCATGTGCAATTGGAACAAAGCCGCCGATTGACTAAGACCGGCCCAGAAGATGAATACATGATTAATTTCAGCACAACGCCAACGTCCAAATCATCGAGCTCTGGCCTGTCCTAAAGTCTGTTATCCATAACAAAAATGACAGTGCACTGTAAGCAGAAATGCAGACGGTATCCACAGATGTACAATTAACAGTAAAAGAGTAAACAGGATCGGTGGTAACAAACAATGGCTGGTATGTCTGATAGACGATGACCAGGGGCCTAATTTTGAAAACTTCATAAAAAGGTTATGATTCTGTAAGTTTTTCATAAAAATTATGTATTCTAATTTCGACAGCATCACAAATTTGGAGCTCTCAGCCAATCACGACGCAGGATCACTAGGCCTGGCAACGCAAACCGCTGCACACAGATCGTCTCACTTCTATCATTGCCAATGGCTACCAATATAAACAACAAGAGATGAACTGAATTTGTGGTCTAAAATTGCTGAAAACGAAATTTATACTTTTTATGGCATATATGGAAATTATATAGGAATGAAAAATGTGCGTGTTTGATGCTTTCATATGTCCACTAATGAGCTATATCCTACCTCTGTCCATAATTTAATCGTATGTTTTCCACAAGTTCTCAAAATTGTGTTTTTCCGTAAACCTTCTGTATGTCAGACTTCTCCATAACATTTCTGTAAGTTCATGTTGAAAAGTTTTCAAAATTAGGCCCCAGTAGTGACATGATTTGACTGATGTGTAAAACAACAACAACAGTTCTATATAATATTTCATCAGTTGTCAACTGGTCTTCTTCTCGCTCTTCTCCTTTATGAATATCTAAAATACACAAATATATGAAACCCTGCTGCCAGCCATACTACAGTGTGAGTCAAAAAACATGGCACTAAACTCTTGCCCATATCTTTGCCAGAATTTGGTCAATTAAAAATAAATTCTTTCACTGGTAGCCTCAGCGTAAAAGTTCAGACAAAGTGGCATGTTATTTGACTCAGTGTCTTATTAGTGTCAAGGACAGCACGACCATACACTAGAAATGTCATATCTATGAAGCACGAGCTGTCTACTACTGCTATCTACTGCTGAGCCATTAGCCTTAATGCCAGATGCTGAGGACCCAACACAATCTGTCATATATCTGGGCTGACGGTCAGCACCTCTGTCACCCGGCAATGGAACACTGATGCTTTGCACAGTACAGTTATTGCAAAGATTCTGTTGTTATATCAAAAACGGTGTAGGCCTATGCAGCACAGCAGATGGCTGATGTACTGGATAATCCATGTTCTACTTACATGTAGTTTGGAACTACAAGTTGCTATTCTGGAGAATAATACAGAACTTCTTTCCACACTCCTCAACAATCACAACAGAAGTTAAAAAAAATAAGGTGAAAAAAATACCAACAATAATAGCAACCTCATTCAGAATGGCCCAAGATGTGCTCGGATATTGAACGTACAAGCGTAGGACATCAACTGGTCCAAGCCACGACGGCGGCGTTCCTTCTGCAATACCGGAGTCGTGGCTGAAATGGTTTATGACGTAGAATCTGTCCTCGGTCAGCGGGAATTCCGTCGGGTGTTGACTGTTGTCAAGTGCAGCAGTCAGCCTGCTGTCCCGCGAGCTTGAAAGTACCTGCACTGACGTGTTGTATAATTTGTCGCCAGGGTGCTCGGGATTGCCACTACGAAACAGATACCTAAACACACATACCGTGCAGTTTACATCAGGGTGAACACTTTCCATCGTTGACAGTGTTGTTATTCACAGTGATTGAAAACAGGATCTGTGATTTCATGACTCATCACGTAACGAATTGTGGCTGCGTGAGCGTAGCAAGCAAAATGTTTTTAAATATAAAATGTGAAATAAAGACCATATAGTGCAAACATGCCTAATGTTTATAATTTCCAGTTTTCCCCAACTTTTTATTTTCCCTGACATTTCCAGGATTGCTAGCTAAGCGGTCACCCTGCTACATGTAATGGTTACACTCTGGCCTACGAGTCACTGAACAAAGTTCTATTTTTTATATTCAAATAAGTACACTATTAAGACTTTGAAAACATTACTTTTTTGCAAAAATAAAAAAAATGTTGTAAAGATTGTGATATAAAAGGACACAGTTAGTATAAAAAGGATTTGGTATGAATGCACATGCAGCACTTTGCAGTGTAAACTGCCCACAACAGGGCACTGTTACTCAGAGTGCTACTGGAGATTAAATATTAGAGTGCAGTTACTTTATTGCTGTTTATATGCCTGGTCAAAGGACTAAGGTTTAGTACAAGAATGAGTGAAACACTAAAGCTGCATTTTGGATGCTTAACGTGTTAGTGTTAGTTCATAGATAAGTACATTATAAATATGCTAATTAAATACTCTATGCCGGAGCAGGAAAAACAAATTTACTAGTACACTGCCTCAATACAACAAAACAACTCTTTCAAATTTTTTGTCTGCTGTGCCATCAGCAGAAATTAAAACTATTAGCAAAAAGTATTAAAACTATTAAAGAGTACTATTGTTATTTTGCATATTTATAATATTTACGGTATGCCTAACACGTTACTGTTAGGTAGACCATCAAAAACGCAGCTTCCCATGTACCTCTCGATAGATATCGGTGGTGAAAACTTGAAGCTGACTGTATCTCCCTGCATAGGATTTAAACCCCAGAAAAACGTCTCGCCCATGTATGCTCGATCGAGACTATAATGATCGTAAATCCTGATTGTGGTCGACACTTCTGCATTTGGATTCATATGTGGATGATGCATCGATCCTTTACCAAAATCTTTGTCCTTGACACACACAGTCAATCAACAAGTTTTAGGCTGTGTTCACATAGACATGAGTATGAGTACGAGTGCGGGTTTCGATTTACGGCTCGTAAAAGCTTCACTCGTACAAGTGGAGTGCTCACGGTCACCTGTACAAGCACATAACTCAGTGGCCATATTGTCATGTCAGCCATATTGAAAATTTGCAGTGAAATCGAATCAAGGAAATGCTTTGCCACTAAAACAACATTATTTCACTACATCATTAATATTTTTACTAACTGCGCACCTCTGACGATGAACAATTTTACAATGATGTCAATTCCGACATCAAATATGCACCACAGATTTCATAAATTGTATTAACGCTATTTACAAGTAGCTTACTTCACACGGGCTGGATAAAAACATGACCTGCACAGAAACTACTCATATGAGTGAAATGTACAGGTAACCCAGAATGGAAGAATGTATGTGAACGGCCACCATAGAACTAAACGCAAACTCGTGTTTGCTGGAACTTGTATACGGGCACCCGGACAGCACCAAACTCGTACTCGTGGCGATGTGAACGCAACCTTAAGCCCAGATTACTGCACTGCCACTACTCAAAATATCAAGTCACACTAGACTAATACCAGTATGTATGCAAGGAAGAGGTATGCTTGTCACGTAATAAATACAGAGACTATAGCGGATGTCAGACGAACGACAAAATCGGCCGACTTTTGTGGGCGTGGTGGGGTTGCCCGACAAAATCGGCCGACAAAATCGGTGAACCATGACACACGGCCGATATTTTTGTCTGCTACTTCATACGTTATCAGCTAGCACAACAGCCGAATGCAGATCGCAAAATAATACTTGCATC
>Ga0056128_1003919_pt1 | contig 18506 bp, 17 predicted proteins | sample WorMetLIZISLAND2_FD_71113 | JGI IMG/M metagenome (GOLD analysis project Ga0056128, IMG submission 71113) | Marine gutless worms symbiont microbial communities from Max Planck institute for Marine Microbiology, Germany - Olavius geniculatus... ... | reverse complement strand
AGTCAGCAACACGTTTCCGTAGACTGTCGGTGTCCCCGGGTCGACAGAAACCGTAGATCTGGGTGTCGTCGGCATATAAGTGCGGATACAGTTCAAAGGATTCTACCAGCTGTACCAGATTCGCTGTATATAGAAGAAAGAGCATCGGCCCCAAGACCGACTCCTGTGGGACTCCACACAACACCGGTAGTGGAGTCGATCTGGATCCAGGACAGCGGACGTACTGAGTGCGGTTGGCGAGGTACGAACTGATCCACGAGTGAACGACACCGTTGACGCCGTGGGAAGTCATCAAATGTTGTCTGTTGGAGGATAGGGGCAGCTGAACCAGAACAATGCTAATCTGAAGATGCAGGGTAAAACTATAACAGAAAGTAAACCAATTTGGAGGGACCAGCTTAATTCATTATGTCATTCTGACAAAACTCATGAGTGTCAGTCAACTGTCATACAGTGTTGCATGGTATAATCACACATTTTTATTTAAATATCTCAGCAATTTATAAATGTAGGCCTGCATGCTCTACACAGAAGTGCAATAACAATTGTGAATAAATTGGTTAGAGTGATCAACGCATTAAAACACAGTGAATCAAAAGCACACATAAATATTGCATAGTCGATGCAGAGATAAAATGAATAGACGCATCCTAAAATAAAGCAAAAACTTGGTGCGCTTACAGACATTCCTTTCAACGAGAGTTGGCCGTGAACCTTAAACTGCAGGCTGGACGCCGCTATGCGACTTGTGTAGATCAGCATGTCGGAAAACTGCATAGACACATGCATAACTCAGATATCACATACAACAAACAAATATATACAGAATCAAACCAGGCAAGACCTTATCTGAGGCATCAGCTGACTACTGAGTGCTTGCTATACGGCACCACCTGCTACTTCCTCTTGTTATGTGGCCATCCTAAGGCCACGTTCACAAAAACACGAGTACGAGTCCAGGCTTCAGTTTACGAGTAAATGCTTTGCAAATAAAAAAATATTTCACTACGTTGCTAATAATTTTACTAATTGCACATCCCTAACAGCAAACAATTCAACAACGACGTAAATTCAGACGTTAGAATGTGTCACCCCTTGTACAAATCAAATTATCACTATTTACGTGTCATTTACTTCACAGGTAATCCAATGTGAATGAGTAAGTGAGTAGGGTTTAACGTCCCACTCAACACAATACATGTCATTTCGGGGACGGCCTTTCCAGGCAAAATTGCACAACGCACATACACATAATGACAGAACAAAAAGTTTAACCTTTACAAAAAGTTTAACCTTTATGAAACACAAAACACAACAAAAACGATGTGAACAGCTGCCATATGGGCAACTGGACTTGTACTCGTGTGTATGTGAACGATGCCTAAAAGGTCGCATTACAGGTTTTGCCTTTTTTTCATCCACATGGGCTCTTAGACTTTCAACTGAAATTCAACACAAGTAAGCACTGTATGCGCACTGGGGCAATGCCTTTGCATACTGACAGGCATGCACGCACCGTAGTTTTGTTCATTTCTGACGAGAAATTGAACTTACAAGAAAGAACATGCGTTGTTGATAGCCTTTACGTGACAACTTCTGAAGACATCCTTCACGGATAAACGACTAAACAACAACAACAATTGAATTACATATTATATTTAATAATATCATACATTGCAGATTTTATTATATTGTAAAGTTCGAGCTAGATTTTCCTACAAGTCAAAAAAGGTGAATTGTGATGCAGATAAAATGTCATTTGGACTGATGTAAATCTCCCCAAATTTTAATGTGTCAGAAAATGTTCTTCTTGTCAGAAAACTTCCTTTCAAAAACACAAAATTCAGGATTGGAAATGCCCATTCTGAGAAAAGTTAATGACATAAATAAAAATTTTGAGCACACACACCACCTACGACAAAAATTTGCAGCTATCTATCCGAAAATTAAAACTTAATGCAACAAAGTTTAAAACCTATGATCAGTGGGGTAGCCAGAAATGTCAATAAAGAGAACCTGTATGCCTTCCTCCTCTCCCTTTCATTTTTCTCCTCTCTTCCCCTCTCCTCCCTTCCCTTAGAAATAAAATGCCTAAAATCCAGCAAAGGGTCTGGGGAGTGCTGTGAGCTCCCCCAGAAGGGTCTGGGACATACCCCAGCTGAAATCAACTTTGCAGCATTATAGCTTTAAAATATGAGATCTGCTAGCAACAATTTTAATTATTTTCCTGAGAATAAACTGACCAAATTGGCAAATGTGGTGCAGTTGAAACGTATGCTTATATCTTGTCTGGGGGATTGGGAGGCCTGGGCCGCTACAATACCCTCTCCCCCCTAAACTGCCTTGTCTACACGACTGCCCATGACGCCACTGAGCACAGCACGTCAGAGGCCACAGCTGTTATACATTTTATCTACTCACTCGGCTCTGCTGCACAAGGTTATCAATGCCGATCAAGCCTTGCTGCAGCTCCACCAGCTTCTGCCAGTTCTCCTGCAACATTTTATGTGGTGCCACAATATCACAACACTTGCCTATCAAACGTCATGAAATTACAGCTGCTAACTATAAGAAACCTAACTGCTGACTTTTTAAACAACAGCAAATAATAATTCATTAAAAAAATAAGCTGTGATCATTGTCCAAGAACACACGTTTCTGCTGACCTAGAATTGATGTCAGTTAGGCTATCACAAATGCAGCAAGACAGTCAGTGACTGTTTTACATAGAGCCTTACAGGTAAACTAGAACGTTCATATTCTCTGAAGAAAAAACTATCATTTTTTTGTTGACAATGTAGTAAATGTACTCAAATCAGCTGAAAAGTCGCTCACGGGATGCACTTCACATGCTGTGTTAGTGATGCGACTTTGATCAAAAATCTAACAATTACATTTTTAAATTATAAACTTCTTAATGATTGATCAGATCACCGTTAATTTCCACAATTCTATATACACAAAATCTGCATCAAACAGCCGCTCTAGCATGACCAACAATATTACTGTATATACACCAGTGCAATCTCGCATATGATGAATTATTATCTGCTTGTAAAGACCATTCATTTTTTGGAATTGCTCCACCGATTGGCTGGGTCTCCCAAAGTAAAACTGCGTTTCACGCGAAACAATAAAGGTTCTGTAGACTGCATACTCCTGCAGCAATGAACAATCCGTTGATGTGAGTGAGTAGGGTTTTACGTCCCGCCCGACACAGCATAGGTCATTTCGGGGACGGCGAACAATCCGTTGAAACTGTACCTGTACAACTATAAACAAGGGAACTGAGAAATGAAACTCCACTGAAGCCAACATCAAATCACACCATTCTGCGCAAAGTCGGATACTATTCAATCAACCTGTTACAACAAGTGAACCGCAATGAAATGAAAACGAAAAACAAATGCACCAGTTGACTGATCTTCTCGTTCCAATCACTCAGAACTTTGCTGATTTGTTCAAGGCACTCTGTACACACAACAGCTCTTGCTAGTAATAAATGTACAAAACATAAGTTTATACACTTGTTAACGGCAACATTAGAGCAACTACTATGACTGGATACAATCCAGTATACCATGCTTCCACACCAGAATACAATCTCTCACTCCTAAAATCTGATCAGACCATCAATTATTATGCACATACACACACACCATTCTGTCACTGCAATAATAAAATATAAAACAATACGACATTTGGCAATAAATGATATCGAAGAAAAAATGCTATCATTCTATCTCAGCAAGAAACAAATGCTTTACAGTAACAACTTGTGGTAAACTGAAGACTAGACAAAAAAGCATTAAAATATAAAAAGAACAAACCAAAAGATTGCTCCTCCAATTCTTTTGCAACATACGGCACTATATAAAGGTGTTCTGATTGAATGAGTGACTGACAGCATACTTTGTCATGTCAACAAAGTATAAGCCTATCATCATTATCAGTTCAGTTCGTAAACATTTGCCTATTCTATACCAACTATCCATTACTCATGCATGACATACAATAACTAATAATAAGGCAAAAGGCATTACCTTGGCAGTCACCGAGGTCTGGATGATCAGGACGATACAACTTTATCAACCCTGACAAACACGACAAAATAACAGAAAAAAGGGTCACACCGTTACTTGAAATGCAGGCCAATATCAAAACTTGTGCAGTGTAAAAGCAAACGCCAGTCACAAGCTGACTTAATACAAAGTGTGAAATAATGCTGCTCAACAGACGTCGATTCTGGTCTGCCATTCCGAAGGTCCGCTATTCTAAAAGTTTACTATTCCCACTAACCCTAAGCATAACCCCAAGGCTGGCCCTAAACCTAACCAGTAACCCTAACCCTAACCTTAAACCAAACCTTAGCAATGTGGTGCATATCTGCACAGTGGACCTTCGAAATAGCGGGCCAGTACCCATACGTCATGGCCATATCTTCATCTAATACTGACCAATTTGAGACAATAATGCATGAAATAGATGCCGAGACAAATAATCAACAATTTCAAAATTCTTTTCTGTAACATACTTTGTAAATAGTGGTACTTGTTGTTTATTTTTAAGCAGTTTTTTTGTATCAAAACGTAAGTCTGTGGAATAAAAAGGATTCTAGTTGGACATATCCTTTGATGCAACTGAGGAATAAATAATGTATCAGGAAAACGTTAAGCTAATCCAGTATGCAAGCTCCCTGAGTAATTATCAACTTACTATTCCGAGCACATTTGAAATGGCAATCGCAATCAACTCACGTTCAAGAAGGCTGCGATAATGCAGAAGGCGCTGAATGGGCTTCAGCAAGAAGGCACCAATGGGCAGGTAACAGACTTTCTGTGCTTCGAAGTCGGCGAATGCTCGTTCGAAGTCGGGATGATGCTTGAGAGCCATGCCGAGCTGATTCAGCAGCTGGTCGTGCTGGTCAATGTGCATCACGTACCACTGCACACCGGCCAACCAGCACACACTCTTGTGTCACTCACTTACAAATTAGTTATGCATGTAACAAGTAGCTACGTTTTTACACGTGACAGCAGAATGCTTCGCGTGTCTTAGCCATCGTCTAGGTGTCCGTCCGTCCGTCTGTCTGTCACACTCGTGATCTGTGTCAAAACGGTGCATGCTAGGATCACGAAAATCTTCACTGTGGGATGCCCCAAGGACTCTAGTTTTTTGTGACAAGATTTTGTGCCCCTGGGTGAGGGGGTTCCCCTCGAACGAGGGCGTCAAAAAGGAGTACCGCCCTTAAAAACATTATTTTGCCTCTATTGGCTTTTATAGTGTGAAAAAGGTTGCATATAGGATTATAGGTACAGACTTGCTGCATACTGTAACAAGTACTTGTGACGAGCTTCTTGGATTTGTCAACATCAATGACCTTGAATGAAATGAAAAGATGGGTCCGGGAATGGAATCCCTACTGCATGCTTACTCCTTTTAACGCATAACTCCACTGTTGTTGTGACTTGATCGTTGACAGATAAAATAAGTTTGGTGAAGAAATACAACAACAGTTGATTGGGCTTAAATTTGAGCAAATTAAATGAAATTACATCCATCACAATTATAAACCTGAAGATCAGATATTGCCACAAGTCCCCTGTGCATGCAACTGATAGGTACAGCACAACACGAATTACAGCACAAGTTTCTCACCTGTAATACAGACATGTTCCTAAGCATCAGTCCACCGAGCCGTCGAAAATCATCCGTCAAACGAACGCTCGCTTTGCCCTGCCTGAAATGGTACAACAGGCATAAATGTACTGAAAAGCTTTGGACACAACGTCACAAATTTTGTGTCGATCGGTTGAGGGGTTTCATATCATAAGGGGTCAAATTTTGCCATTATCTACTGATTCAGCAGGTCACCATTAACACAGGGCTGCACTACCACGTGCCTGTGATGTCATTACCAACAGCACGTTTTAAGCAATGCCTATATGGCCACTATCCTGATGAGAAAATAAACTTCAAGAGATTTGTGTGGTCACAGAGCAACAGTGATGTTTATGCATTCATCAAAATGACACTGACATTCTGCTTCAATTTTATGTATTAGATAAATAACAATAATAATAGAACTTTCACATTTTCACTTTATGCGAAATAAAGTAAAAAAAATCCCAGATGACATTACGAAAGCACAGAGAATCACAAGATTCACAACTGGTAGAAAAAATCTCAAAGCGAATTCCCATGCAATAATCGAACAAATGTGGAAAAATATCACAGCAAATCTAAATAAACCCCAAGCATAGCAGTTTACATTCAGTACATATTCCAACTCCAAGTGCCAATAGGATAAGGAAGTACTGACCACGACGCAAGGCGCTGTTCAATGTCAGTCAGTAGCTGCTGATGATGCTCGTAAATCGGCAGAATGGCGGCAAAGAATAGATCTGTCAGATAGTCAGGCATTGCATCGTTTCGACACATCGCTTCACGAAACCACTGTGCAGTGCATTGCACAGTTATTCAGATTCATATACACAACAGACTTCATTGAAAGGGAAAAAATGTCAGCCCAGTGCCGACACATTACACGAACGCTCGCCTAGAGCTGCAACTGCTGCATAACTCTGACTCTAACCGTAACATTTTCAACTGAAAACTGGCACGATGTTTACTCATAATTTGGGAAACGTTCACACCAACTGCAGTTGTCGGTTCTTTCAGTCGAGAGTGCATGTAAGACACGCAAATGAACCGATGGACAAACAAGACCCATAATGTGTGCGATCTGCTACACCGCTGCATGACTACAAATCAAAGTGACACACTGCTACGCGAAAGGCTATAACCAAAAATTCAAGCATACGACAACATCAAATGGTTTCTTATCTTCCATCGCTGATAATATTGTGCTGATACATAAATAATAAAAATCACCCATGCTTAGCACATTTACTGTGTTACAGAACTAGACACTGCAAACTCAACATCGCAGTATCAAGCGCCACATGCCTCCAACTGTTTCAGCAAATTTGCTGACTTTGATCTTTGATGCATTTCCCATAACCCAATCAGATCAATTGTGACAAGAAATTTGAGCTAATGCTCACGAGATGCGCGAAAGCTTGTAGCAGTTCCGGTTCAGTAGTTTAGCTGAAAATTGGGGTGTTCATGTTAATCTAATATACAAATACCAAATTCTTTATCTGGATCACATACCGGTAATGATAGTACCGTGGCGCCACCTTGTGAATGATACAGACTTGTGTCGCAGCCCAAAATCGCCAAAAAATCCATAAAACCCCCTATTTTGGGGTTCAAGGTCAATCAAGATCACTGAATTCGGCGCCAATCGAGAGCCAGTGTACGACTTCCTATTAGTGATTAATAGTAACCTAGGCCCCATCTCGCATCGTTACTGAGATACAGCGTCTTATTGGCCAAAAATCGCAAATTTTGCCCACCCCGTCTCATTTAGCGACTCGTTCGGGGTGACTCCCCTCGAATTTATGGAAAAGCTTTATGGTTCCTGAAACTAGAGTCTTCCAGGCAGCCGATGGCAAAGATATGGTGATCCTAGCTTGCACCGTTTTTGACTGATCCACCTGCGTGACAGACGGACGAACAGAATTGCGATGGCTAACACGCGCTGAAAGCAGTAGCTGCTTTCGCGCGTAAAAAACATAACAGAAGCGCCAAAGGCAGGAGAATATTTCAAACATTCGGTACTTACCACGGCAACAACTTGCAAGTCCTTCTTGTATGTTCGCTCCGTCATTAGCAGTTCTTTAGCCATATAATATGCAGCATCCATCGCATACCTCTGACATAACAATCCCAAAACGTAACAAATGACATGACGACATTCAGGCCATAACTATTGCCATCACAAATGGCATTCCTCGTAACACAACTACTGATGACAGTTGACATCTTCACTGATAGCTGTCCTCGTGATAAGAGGCCTCCAACATGTAGAAATTGATGCAAATTGATGCAAGAAACTGATCCCGATCTAATCATTAAGCCAAGTGATGCAACATAAGTCTTATCAATTGCACCAGTGCCTCTATGATGATAATCAACAGTGATAGCAAACCCGATGAACATAATCAGGTATTTCCAGTCTACAGGGCCGATCTGTGCAACAACTATTTAAGGAACATCACCTCTATAATGTCAAAGGCAGCGTCTCAAGAATTTCCGCTTTCATCATTCATATCCAAACTTACCAGTCTTTACTGACAAAATTAACAAACACACAGCTGTTAAATACAAATGCACAGTAAAAAATGACCAAAAGTACAGCTAAAAAAACAGTCTTCATACAAGAAACCGTAAACAATAATTACATTTACCAATGCTGATGGTTGGACAGAAACTTGTAACTATGTACACGAGCAGGGATGACACTCCACCGCCGAGATCCGAGAACGCTTATTATTCAGACCAAGCTCTGACGACGATGAAGATTAGTGGCATCATAATGCTTACCCGTCATCCAGAGCCACCTGACACTTCACCATCAAGATTCTAGAAACAATGCTTATGATTTAGGCCATGCTAAAACTCTTCACAAGTGGCTTGCTAATGCTTACCCGTCGTCTAGAGCCAGTCTCGTCCTCTGACTCGTCGGTCTGTGACGACAGGACGCTGGCGTTACTGGCCAGTGTAAATGACGCGGCCGATGCAGTAGACTTGGATGTGCCCGTTCCACCCGTCATCAGTGTGTCTACGAGAGGATTCCTACAGACACCAGCAGCAGCAGCAGCAGAAGGCCGGGCGGGTGGACTTTCCTCATCCTCGTAGATCGGAGGAGGCGGAGGTGGGGGTAAGATATCGTAGCCAATGCTGGTCACAGGACCGTTGCCGTCGGCACTGCCCGCGGCTGCTGCATATCGGAATGTCTCGCTCTGACTGTGCTGCAAGTCCAGCGGTCTACAGCATCATAAACATCCAACCTGATGTCTACAAGCTCCAGGCAATATATTTCATTCACAAAATAAAAGTACCAGTGCGAACAGGCCAATCTGGAATTGCTCCAACTTAAGCAGAGTGCCAAAAAAGTATAATTTTGTGCGTACTTTTGTAGCCAAAAAAGTGAGTTAGTGAGTAAAAAGGGTTTAATGTCTTGCCCGACGCAGTATAGGTCATTTCGGGGATGGCCTTTTTAGGCAGAATGCACTCAAACACATAATAATGAAACAGTAAGTTTAACCTTTACAGAAACACAAAACTCGAGAACCTAAAACTGTAAGAACTCCACTATGTGTGTGCACATGTAATTAACATAACGGTAGTTCTAACGATCTTTCCTGTTTTCCTCCAGATATCATCAGTCTTATAATGCAGGCCATCCTGCCAAGACAACAGTTTCAATCAGCGCACTATGCCATTTCTAGTACTAACAAAATGCATTACAAAAGTGACAATTTCACCATATTACCTGCAATTAACGATCACTAAAACAAATTTAAATATATAAATACCACGCAGTGCACTTTAACAGAAATGGCGCAAAAATTAGAAAATATATGGGACTGCTGCACTAATTGGATGCTGTTGATTGCAACTAAATACAGTGTGTCTCAAAAAAACATCCTGAACATTTTCGACTGTAAGTTCAACAAGGATTATCAGATTTAAATAATTTTTGGTAGGAATATTCCTGAGATGACTAATCATCAAATAACAGTTTAGTTTCCCACCTCACCCTTCATCTGTTTTTGCACTACCTCGAATGTGCAGAACCAACGATATATTACATTTTTACCCAGTGTGGTATCATCACGTAATCTAAATAATGCACAAAAACGCATTTTGTTCACATTTTTGACATATTGGCTGACATTTCATTCAATTTTCTTTTGGACAATCAATTAGGTGGGGACTTAAACATTTATTTTATAGCCAGATGTGTCATAAATATTTGTGTGTAAAATTATTAAAATCTGTTAATTATTTTTCAAGCTATGATCGATAATTTTGGGGATGTTTTTGTCATGTTTTTTGGTATATTTTAATGCATACTGTGCTGGGTCAGTTTCCCTAGGTAGTGCAGAAGCAGACATTGGGTGAGAAGGGAAACTGAATGTTCATTTGATGGCAAGTTGTGTCAAAAATATTCACACTAAAAATTATTAGAATCGGATAATTTTTCTTCAAGTTAGAATTGAAAATGTTGAGGATGTTTTTTGAGACACAGTGTACTGTTTTGTTTCTGGCAAGTTCAACAATCACCGTGAGTACGGCGGAACAGGCTCGACATTCTGGACGTGCTCAGGAATGTCGGCCATCTCCGGTGTGCGAGGTAGGACTGGTTCTGGGGGCACACCCGTCGTGACATCCGACAGAATCGGTGCCGACAGCAATCGATGGTTGTCCTTCGTCAGCATGAACTGAGACGGATCAATGCGTACAGTTGCCGGCACCGGCACTTCTCCATCTATGATTAACACCCAGCCAACATCAGTTTATATCAATTTCTATGCTTAATTTTCAGCAAACGATCTATATTCTACACTGTTCATTAACACCAGTGTCGTTGAATCCACTGAGTCGAGTCAAAAAATTAAGTCATCCCAACAAAATCAGTCAGTAAATTAATTCATACTAGCATTGAACAATTTTTTTAAATGATTGAAAGACTCATAAATTCCTGAATCAAGAACTCAATACCTAGGGCCAGAGTACATGGACATCAAAATTAACATATACAGAATGGGCCATAAAAAACCATCCCCTGCATTATTCTGCTTAAAATGCTACTGCATTTGTTATTATGGACTGCGCCGTCGAAGCCGTTTATATGGACAAAATGACACACCATATAAATTGCTAGTTTGTTCTGAACATATCAAAACCTAATGAGTATGTCAAAATGCTATTAAAAAATAATACAATAGAATCAAAACACACCAACTGTATTATATCACAATGGTGAAACACAAATGGAAATACATGCTTGCGTGTATGTCTAAGTAAAACAGCGAAAACTTTACACAACAACAAGACAGTCAAGTAAACAACTGTTCAATATGCCCTGCTGAATCTCTTTCGGAACTTTGCTAAACCCAGCGTTGCCTTTCTGGCTGCATATCAGCTCCACTACACACTCGATATTCTGTGTTGTTCGGACAGTCTGCTTCCGTCCACTGCCGACCTTTTGAGAAATCGAGTTCATCTTGTCAATAATTGACAAAATTATATTGCGCAGAAGATCTTTAACAGAACTGACAGCCCAATTCTTGTTTAAAAAAACTCTTCACAAATGCGTTTAGCACCCCATCCCTTTTCTTGGCGAATGAGTTTGATCGACGCTTTATCTTCGTACGTTAAATGACGTTACACTGTTTTCGCCATTGTGTTTCCTGTAGAGTTGTGTTGCTTTCATTTATTTTATCCCACTACAAAATTATTTCAAATTTTTGCACGATATTTGCCCATGTTACTCAGAACTGATTATATTTCAACGTGCATTATTCACTTAAAATATACATTACTCTTGGAAGACATAATTAGCTGACATGTAGGAAGACGGTTTTTTATGGCCCACTCTGTATATTTTATCCACTTTCTGGAAAGTGCATAATTTTCTGATAATTTTAACACTAATATCGGCACCCAGCTTTTTGTCCGGAGAAAGTTACACTTGAAATCGACGATTTACAAACATGATGTAAAAAACGTGCCGCTATGATGGCTAGGCAGGAACAACAAGTGATGTCGTGAGCCTAGCCGATCGACATCATGAATATTAATGGCCTAGCCTTATCTGAATGATGTCACCAGCTAAGCCTATGACGTCACCAGTTGAACTGATAGACTGAAATTTTTAGCATAACGTAAAGTAATGCCACATATTGTTTGTGAAATTGCACATTAATTTCATATATGTATGAAGCTCAAATCGACATATTATGTATGCGAGGTTAAATGTCTAATTTAAATCGACATCAAGTGCGTGAATGAGTTTGACAGTGTCCATGGACCTTTAAACTCAATAAGTCCTTTGCACACTCTCAGCCCTAAACCCAGTCTTTTTCTTCTGTATGGCTGCATCAGAGACAAAGTAAAAAAAGACTCGTGAAACTTACGTGCCTGTCTGCAAACAAAGCTAAGTGATAAATCACGTAAACACCTTGGTGATTGGAAGTTGCCAGCCTCGGTCCATTTCGCGAAAGACTCCACTGTTCACCCACGGATTGCGGAAGACGATACGACTGGCCATCGAAGCCGGTGTAGGTGGGGTTTCTGACAGCAGCAAGGCCACTGAGGTTCGGAGAATAAGCTGCAAATTCGCCGCGATACATCCGATCGAGCGTAACCGATCCACTGGACATGGCGCTGTTGAAGTGTGAGTTCAGTGTACCGGTGCGTGGGCTGCCGGTACGACTGTGAATTACTGACATTGTACGAATGCTCGTCGACCTGACAATACATGCGCATTAGAGGTTAATTTAACGTTATGCGCTATACAAATTCACATTTTATTTACTTACTTGCAGGGCCGACAACGAAACATCAACATTCTGCCACGTGGCTTTCTGTATACCAGTACTTAAGAAAACTCTGTGCTTTCCCCGTACCTACTTCGCTTAGTAACAGATAGTGACAGTTAAACTAGAGCAATAATATCTGCAGTGAGCTTTATTTACTACTGAGCGGCACATAAAAAAGTGGAACGTTTATACATGCATGACATAGGTCTGACAATCGAACAGTTTATGAAACAATCAGCGCCAACCATTGCAGTAAATGCTGGTCATGTTGAATACTGCACTCACGCTACAATAAATCATCAAGGCTTATCATTTCCAAAAACCGTCCACTTGCTCAATAATGCTCAATCCAAGTAAAGCATGGAATAAACTTTTCTGTCCACTACCGTGCATGAAGAAATAATCCAACTTGGTTGAAAGAATACAGGCGCACTATTACAGCTGAACTAATGTGAAGCAAAACTACTGAAAAATATCGTTCAAAGCCTAACACTTTCAAAACCTACAAAATCAACTTGGCGATATGCATGCATATGCAAATAGAAATGATAATTCTTCTGCAATCTACTATCCTGCCTTATTGACAAATTTAGTCACTTAATTTAAATGTGTTATCCGGAGAAAAGTTCGAACAAACAAGTCGATAAGACAATATGCAGTTCACAGACCGTTCGAATGGTGTGGGCGTTGGTCGATTCTCTCGCACCTGCTCAACCAATTCTTTCTGTGTCCGACCACAATACCTGACACAAACAATGGCACAGTGACCAGCCACCGATATTGAAGGAAGCAACAGAACAAGAATGAGTGAGTGAGTTGGGTTTAACGTCCCGCCCAACACAGCATAGGTCATTTCGGGGATGGCCTTTCCAAACAAAATTGCACATACACTTAATAACAGAACAAAAAGTTTAACCTTAACAGAAGTTTTAACCTTTATGAAACACAAAACACAAAGAACGATCTAAACCTAAAATTGTAAGAACTGCCGATTACAACTGTGCATATATATTGATAATGGCAGTTCTAATAATCTTCCCTGTTATCCTCCAGACAGTCATCAATCTCATAATGTTGTCTATTGGAGAACAGGGAGAACAAAAACAGAACAAAAGCAACAGAAACAGGAAACATAATTTCAAAATGCATTGCTGAGCAAACAACCCAAGAACTGAATGACCTCTGCTGATAGGACACGTACCAGTTTTTCAAGACATAGAAAAACAGTAGTGTGGCATATTTGAAATGAACAACAGTGCAAAAAAAACTGCAAAGTAAAACCATAAATGATAATGACTTTATCTGTAACTGATTTTTGGTATGCAACAAGAACAACTCAGTAGCAAATCCATGCTAAAACACCTAAAAGCTAATAATGAACCAAAGTTAAACTGTATCTGTCATATCTCATGGCTCAAACTAAACTATGCAGTAAGCAGTAATTTCGAGAGTGCTGAATTTGCAGGACCAGAAACTATTGGACCACAAAATAATAACAGCTGGAAAATGGCACCAAAACTGAATAAAAATTGGCAGCAAATGAAAAAGCAGCACCAAGAAAATGTGGGAGCAAATAAAGGATGACCAAATCGCGAAGCTCAAAAATGCGGAAAATTAAAAATTCTTGCATTTTTCCATCCTTGCAATTTAATCTGTCATTTTACAGGTTTTGCATTTTCCAGCTATTGTTATTTAGAGTAGCTGTGATCTTACTTACTGTGATTGTATCAGAACAAGTGTATTGGAGACTGATTACTAAAACAAAGTCATAAACAAACACTACATAAGAAACGCCAATGTTCTGTTCTAGAGAGACTCAGTAATGTCGCGAGTTAAAAGCTCATCCAATGCTTCCTTAGACCTGAATGATGAGCCACTGCTGACGACGAGATTCTTGGGTCGATTGGCTCGTTTGACTGTGTGACAGCGGAAAAATGCATGATGCTCAATACACCTCTTCCAGAAGTTCTTTGACCAGTTCCGTGATGGGAAGTAGAACTCCACGGTGTCCTTGTAATAGCCCTGCACAACAAACAGTAACTGCTATAATTAAAAAGATTATGCAATAGAAATAATATCACATACCAGCATACAATTTCCCCCCAATTCACTGCTATAACACTGTTATTCTCTATCACATCAACAATCCAGTCAGTAAAAAAATCCGGCCCTAGCTGTCCTCTGGTCATTATAATCACTCGCTCTAAGTGGCGTTCCCTATTTAATCTTTTTGCGCATTGCATGAAACCATGCCCCCATCCTCCAACAGACAGCATTATAAGATTGATGACTGTCTGGAGGACAACAGGGAAGATTATTAGAATTGCCATTATCCATACATATGCACAATTATAATCGGCAGTTCTTGCAGTTTTAGGTTTAGGTCATTTTTGTGTTTTGTGTTTCATAAAGGTTAAACTTTGTGTAAAAGGTTAAACTTTTTGTTTTGTTATTATGTGTATGTGCAATTTTGCCTGCAAAGACTGTCCCCGAAATGACCTATAATGTGTCAGACGAGACATTAAACCCCACTCACTCACTCACTCACTGCATGAAACCAGTAATATTTCATTCAACTAGAAGTGAAACTAAAAGCAAAACAAGAAAAGGCCTGCTAATGCAATGGGAAACGCACAACAGTGATGCATGTTTGAAAGCCCAGTAAAACAAGATCTAAGTCGGTTGCCAGAAAGCGCCAGACGACCAGCAGCTAAATTATCTATAGTGTTTTACTCGTACATACCAGAGGGAGCGACCTGTCTCGCTCAGCCAACACCGTATAGGCTGAAAATTGCAAATTTTTCCTACCCCCCTCTCATTTAGCACCCTCGTTCGTGATGATCTCTTTCGAATTTATGGAAAAGCTTTACGATTCCTGAAACTAGAGTCTTCCAGGCAGCTAACGGTGAAGATTTGGTGGTACTAGCTTGCACCATTTTTGACTGATCCACCCATGTGACAAACGGACAGACAGACAGACAGAATTGCGACGGCTAAGATGCGCTACAGCAATAGCTGCTGTTGCGTGTAAAAACTGAAACAAAAAATTGCCGAACAGTAAGTAAATTTATAAAGACAACGACATCCGATATGCCAGTCTCGGTTTGAAATGCTCTATGCAATGACTTACCGTTTCTTCCGGATGCAGTTTGATAAGAAATCTCCGTCGTTTGAAGCAGAGTTTGCGTATTTTTGCCCATGAAAACGAGTTGATCTTCTTCATGCTGCCTTGACATACAAAGATGCCGGAATGAGCCACTGCTAGGTCTAGAGGTACACCCTCGTGATCCTATGCCAACAAACAGTCATTCTTAAACCACTATCATTATTTCCACAGACAATACAGCATAATTCATGTCCTGAAACTTAGCCAGGAACCAAAACTGGAGTGTAAACTTAAACAGCTTTGTGCAGAGTTGCCAACACTGTGATCCATAATTTCTCATAAGAAAAAGCAAAATTCCAGTGTTCTCCTTTCCAGCACCAAAATGCTGCATTTACCGATAAAAAGACCAATTTTTCTGGGTGGGTTTAGCTCAATGAAAAATCAGCTGATGAAACTGGTAAACACAGCCGATGTTATTGATTAAATGAACTGGATTAATTACGCATTGTGGCTAACTGTTAAACTGCACCTGCTAAGTCATCTTATTTACTTACTTCACTAATATGTTTAAAACATGTTAAATACTCGGAACAGAAGCGGTACTTTTAAACAGCTAACTGATTAAACACAATTAATCACGACAAAATTGCGGGACTCCATATTTTCCCAGAAATTGTATAGGACAATGGCCTCATTCCAGAAGTAAAAATTTCACCTTTAAATTGCATAACTTGCCAACCTCAAGCTTCAACCTACATAGACAAGATTATGATAAAACCTAGTGCTTTCAAAACTGCACAATACACAAAACCGATCTGTTATTGACATACGTGAGCGGCAAACAAGTGAAGGCCGTAGACATCCACTTTGCGAGCTGTATCCAGCAGGTTAAACTCGGCTTCTGCCGGCGTCTGACCACTGCAAATTGTACGTAACCGATTTCACCAGCTCAAACTAACGCTATTAGTTTGCTTCATTCACTATACGAAACAATTTAAATATGCTCTTATTGAGCAAATCCATTGATAGCACATCAAGCAGCTATTCTTGCCACTGCTGTTTCAAATTTTTGTTCAGCTGACCAAACTATGCAAAATAAGACCAAGTCATGCACAAGTGAATTTTGATAATGCGTTTTAAGCGAATGTTCTCATATCACCCAACAAGACTTGGCTTAACCGGCTACAACTAACAAAAAGACTGTTTAATGGAAATCAAAAGTCATACAAACTAGCAAAAGTAGTTAAGTATCAGGTTTTTCTATAATGGTGCCTTGAAACTGTTATTGAAAGATAAAAGAATGACATCAACAAACAATTGCAAAGTTCTGCAAACAAACACCCTGAGAAACTATGAAAGTAAACAACCTAACGCAGTACTAACATTATCACAGCATACAATCTGTAGTTGAGTAATAACATACTAATGCTCTCGATGGTGCTCCATTATCTTGTACTCAACTTCCGGCGTCTGATGAGGCAGCAACTGCATGCTGCTGATGTAAGATGCATTCGCATACTCATCGCAGTAGTTGCCGACCTCCGCTGTCATCAGTGCAACACCAGAAATGTACAATGTCAACAATGTCATGCATAGGTAGAGTAACGGTAGGGTGCTGTTGGAATTACGACCAAAAGGTCGAGGATTCAATTGTCGGTCAGATCACTATCAGCAAGTGAGTGAGTGAGTAGGGTTGAACGTCCCGCGCAACACAGTATAGGTCATTTCGGGGATGGCCTTTGCAGGCAAAATTGCACGGACACATAATAACGAAACAAAAAATTTAACCTTTACAGAAAGTTTAACCTTTAGAAAACACGAATCACAAAGAATGACCTAAACCTAAAATTGCAAGAACTCGTCATTATAATTGTGCATATGTAACAGTAATGGCAGTTCCAATAATCTTCCTTGTTATCCCCCGGACAGTCATCAATCTCATAATGCTGTCTATCGGAGAACAGGGGGGGATGGTTAGTACTTGGATGGCTGACTGCGTGCGGAATGAAAGCATATAACCAACACTAAGGTCAGCTCAGCCTTAGGTAAATCATAGGTAAATTAAGTAGAAGGCTCTCTGGCTAAGATGAAAGCAGGAAACGTTCACCTGTGTCTGGAGGTAAGCAATACTGTGTGATCCAATATGACAAAGCTCTGTGCAAACGGGTTTCCCACAAAGAGCTATACACCACTTAAAACTTATTTTTCACCAAAAGTGGAACTGTAGCAAAGAACGGCGTTTTCAAGTGTTCTGCATGCGATTATTGAGGCTGTCTTGTGCAAAATTGTTAACTGCTCAAAATCTACATACAAAACAAAAAAAACCTGGTCCGTAAAAAAATCCTACTACAACAGTAAGTACCACTCTGCAGTTGTACGTTCATCAAACTGTTCGTTATCCAGTGCAGTACAAAACCAAATACTTATGCTGACATTCAAAAAAAAAAAACAAACATTCAAAATTGTACTATTATCTGAGTATTACAATTGCTCAAAAGCACGCTTAACAAAGTGGAGCTCGGTGGCCGAGTGGTTAGAGTGTTGGACTCCGGTCAACTTCACCAGAGCGAGAGGTCCTGGGTTCGATTCCTGGTCAGACTCCTCAAAATTTCCAGGCCTCAGGACAGTCACGTGGTCACGTGTCCAGCGGGTTGACCAGGAAAAACACGATTGACTAGGCCTTCTACTCCGAGCTCCCCGAGCGAGCGGAGCGAGCGAGGGGAAGTGTACCAAAGCTTAACCCCGGGAACATAGAAATTCTGGCTTGAAAACCGGCGAAGCGCTAGTCCTTCACCAGTCCTCACCCAGGCATAAAGGTAGCGGTCAACGGCTTCTTCTTCGAGGAAGGCGGATGAACTGCGCCTCATTGGTGTGATGGTCGAACACCAGCGGGAAGCCTCTGTCAGTCCCTAAAGGAGGGTCGGTCAGATGAGTGTCGATGC
>Ga0056128_1003917_pt1 | contig 18509 bp, 11 predicted proteins | sample WorMetLIZISLAND2_FD_71113 | JGI IMG/M metagenome (GOLD analysis project Ga0056128, IMG submission 71113) | Marine gutless worms symbiont microbial communities from Max Planck institute for Marine Microbiology, Germany - Olavius geniculatus... ... | reverse complement strand
CAGTCGTAATTGACTCAAATGCTGTTATTTGCGGCTAGCGCAAATGCAGGCTATTGCATATTCACATATGCAAATGAGAAATTCAAAAACGTATTTGTTAGGGCTTTCACAAAATCAGATTCCACGGGGCTCCACTTTGGTACACTTAGCTACAGATTGGAAAATTGTCATGCAACAGTGAGCCTGATTCTGTGCTGTTTGCGTTAGCGCTCCAAATCGTTTTGGTTTAGAGCTATATGACGTCATAAATTACAACAACGTCATATCCGCAACCGACTCATTATAGTTTGTAAAGGATGTACGTTTCAATGATGTATAGATTGTAAAAAATATTATTGTCTAATACGTCGAGGCCGGAAACTTTTGGGATGGCCCTCGTATATACCAAACTTAGCATGCTTTTATATTATATCAGTTCGTGCAATATTTAACAGCTTATTATTAACACAGTAGATTTGCTTGAAATTGCATTTTATTGAGTCAGAAGAATGTTAGGTCATTCCAGGCCCTTTTCCTTGTTAATATTTAAAAAAATATTTTGTGACAATCTGACACCGGTCCGTCACATTTTTCTGTTTGTATCTTTTCTGTGTCTTGTAATTTTGATGTGTCATTTGTTATGTGGCTTTATTTCACATAGTTTTATCAGTTTTGCTTTAGGTGTGTGACAGTCTATTTGCATCAAACCTGTTTTGCATTTTCTTTTGGATTGTCTATAAATCACTGCCATAGACAAAGCTTTTTTGTTGCATATTAGTATCAAAAATGTTGTGTTGGTGTAATATTTGTCAAAGGCAGAAACTTTGGATGAAGCCAGCATTGAGGAGAGAAACTTTGTAAGAAGAAAACTCTTGCAGCTTCGTAGTCAGAAATGGCAGTCACCTGCAGAAGTTGAAACTGGCTCTACAAGTCAACAACGGACAGTGAGCACTTCAGGTAATTTAGTCAAAAAGAAACTGTTGCAGATGAAAAATGTTCAGTCATTTCTCATCAGGTTTTAAAATGTTATTGTATTGTTAATTGACAAATTTTTTTATCACTGCAAATTATTTTTTTATTGTGCAATTCTGAGGATGTTGTGGGTTAATTTTGTTCGGTGATCATTGCTAGTACCTAGCTGTAAATGTGGCAAGTTGATTGACGCTGAGTCGAGTCGTATCTGAATTAAAATGAAAAAAGAAAAGATTATGTTGATATTTGTTGAAATGTCTCAATCCCTTTATAAAGTGAAATGTTACTTTTATGATATATTGAGTAAATGCCGGTTTATTTCATGACCAATGTGCACAGTAAGCAGTACTTGTTGTTTTGCTGTTGAATGTTCAAAAATGATGGTGTTTTCGATTTGCAGAAAACAAGAATTATGCAGACTTGAGTAGTTACTTTCGTACGAAAATCGACCAAGTTTGGAAACGCAGTGGTGAGTTTCTGGTACATTTTTTCAATGAATTTTCTACACCATGGGAAATAAAGAAATTGTTTTTTTTAAAGTTTTTCTTAAAAAGTGATAACTCTGTCCGTAAATACAATGTAGAAACAGATTCGAGGTGATCGACTGATAGGGATGGTGTCAGCTTCCTATGCAGTTCATAAACTATGTGAGTATACTAGGTAAATGATGAACAGGAATTGTTGGCTAATTTCATATAGGCAGACATTATGCCATGTGATAATGTCTTATTCTCATTATCATCTTTTATCCAATTGCCAATATCAAACTGATTATTTAGCACCTATATGCAGATTAGACTAGTTCAGTACTCTGTTTTGTGTTACAGATCCAGTTTGCTGTTTCGTCAATCATAATTATTTATGACTCACAACATATAGTGTCAGTTTATTGTTTATAAACTTTTTATTTTGTGACGAATTTTGATGATTTAGAAATTCCTTTTTCGTCTGATTGCAGAGAGTAATACTGCCGAAAAGAATAAATCATTTTCTGCCACTGACACCTGTAGACACTTACAGGCATACCGACTTAGAGCTCTGAGTGACTATAGCATTCCATCGACTGCGATTACACGGTTACGCTTACAGAATACGCTTGACAGGATCGAAAAGGTTCATTTGCTTATTTATCGTAATTATTTGTCATTGGCAGTGTTACACTTCAAGCACTGTGCTGTAAGCTCTGTGCAACTTTTTTTAACAGTAGAGAATGGAAGACTTGCAGCCTATAAGCTTTTTGCAGCAGTTTTCCAGTTTGGCAGATGGCTGAACCTGAATTGACTGACTATGGCGTGCAGTCCACAAAATGGGTCGTCTAAGCTTTTACCAGTTTTTAAAAAGTCCGTGCCAAATGATTAGTTTGTAATTGAGGCGCTACATTCCGTTTTTCTTCTCATCTCCCTCTTTCTTTCTGCTTTTTCTTACCTCGTTTTAATCCCTCTCTTTCTATCACTTTCCATTCTTTTTATCCTGATTTTTGATTTTTGGGGCTGTAATTTTTGCTAATATGATTGTAAAAAGTAAACTACTGAATTTTTTTAACTGCACTGTGGCATTGCTCCACTAAGTGATTTTGTAATATTTATCCAGTGCTGATTGGGGCTACAACGGGTCCCGATGATTATGTGAGCATTTATGTACTATTGAAATGCTGTTGCGTTGAATGGTACAGGCTTGCATTGTTCATGATCGTCAGTCGTGTGAAAAGTGTCGGTAAGTAGTTTGATCATTTCTGGTTGAAACTTTTTGAATATCTTTCTTGCTTGTTGAATGCATACAGCGAAATTGTATTAGCCATCAGTCGTTCTTTGTCTTTTTTGTGAAGTGGTATTAAACTTCAACAAGTTGAAGACTCCGGACCAGTAGTGGTTGTGGACATGCCGGCAGTGCTGAGCGCAGAAAAACAAAAGGTGTCCAAGTGCAGAACTGAGTGCTGATAGAGATGTGTCTCTTGACTCCTCGGGGAATTGTTGCGACTCCCTTTCACCAGAATTTGTGGAGTGCCTTGGGGGACATTTGTTGCATTTTTTTGATTGTTGTAGCTGTCTGTATGTATGGCTGCCGTTAGCAAATGTATAAAAACATTAAAATGTTGAATGTTTTTTTGTGGAAAAATAGAAAAACTAAATAAGAGCATCATGATCAGCTTTTTGTTTATCTCTTGCCCATGCCTATAGGCACCAGTTATATTTGTTCTGAGATACCATGTGATCTGCATTGTAGGGAAGCAGATGAAAAACTGGCTTTTGTCGAATATTTGAGCAATAAGCAAGCATTTGTCACCAAACAACTAACAGAGGAGAACTATGATCGACATCTCATATCATTGGTAATTAATCAGCTGACGTGTTTGTGATTCCGGGAAAAATTCAACAGCCACTGTGTTCACTATTCGTACTCAAGTGTCTGCTAAAGTTATGCAGAACTTGTTCGGAATTTCTTTTATGCAGAAACAATCTCCAGTAACAGCACAGAGCCTTGGTCGTGGATTTTATTCCAAGAGCCAGATCCAGAAATTTTTTGCACAGGAAGTATTTTGATCATATATTGTTAGAGGGGCTTGGGGCGTGGCTCAGGGGGGCAGGCTATATCAAAAAATTAGATATTGGTGGTATGTGAGCTTTTATTATGGTCACCACTTAGAGCTCTGAGTGACTATAGCATTCCATCGACTTTCCATCCATAAATCATTATGGTGATTTAGCTCCATATCACAGTCCCGATCCCAGAATTTCTTTTGGGATTCTTTGCTGAACAGCATATAAGATGGTCAAACCAGGTTTCGAATTTTGTGTAGTTCACTAGAGCTCTTCTCTTTTTGTGTGCGTATGAGTACTGTGTAATCTTTTGTTGGATAATGTTATGTTCTCGAATCTGAGTGTAATTAGTTTTTCATTGTTATTTCGTTTTTCCGTGTTGTTAGTTTGCTTTTTACAGTTGATTCTTGTTGCCAGTACCAGTCAGTGCAAGTGATTGTCTGGAGCGATCGTCTCCGAAATGACCTAATATGTGTCAAGCAGGATGTAAAACTACGGTACTTGCTCATTCATTCAGTCACTAAACAAGTTGTTGCTATGCTGCGGTGTTGATAGGAGGCGTGGGTACATTATGCCGAGCTGCTCCGTCAGCATACATCATTTAGCAAAGATCCTCAGCGAGCTTGGAACCAGCTTCTGAAACCCCTCACAGACCACCGTCAACGTTCCATGTCAAAACATAGCACCAGTTGATGAACAACTAAAGATAGCAAAAAAGTTAGGCCCCTGTCGAAGAACGTGTCTAGGCAGTGCCTTCGTTTGTTTCTGCACTTGTTTGCCTTTAACAAAATAATCGTGGAATAAGTTGGGGATGGATTTTTGTGGAGTTTTTGGAAGAAATTATTGACAAGATTTCAGGGTGGTATTAAAATTACCGGGGGAATGGGAGCTGTCAGAAATGTGAGATTATGTATTGTACAGCACATGATTTACATCACAATGTTCAATGGATTACCAGGATCGAAAAAATTCAAGCTTCAACTCCCAGCTATTTTTTCACAGTTCATGCCCGGTTTGTGGAAGATAATCTGCAGCTGCTATATTTACTGCTAGTGTGTTGACAATGACAAAAAACCCAAATCGCGAAAAAACCACTTTGTGTTGACTGAAATTAAAAACAGCTAATAAAATAAAATAGCCAAGACTGCAGGTGGATTTTATTTCAAGATCTGGGTCCAGAAATGCTTGTACAGGTAATCTTTTGGTGATGTATTTTTGGAGGAGGTAGGGTGAGAAAAGGGAGAAAGAATTAAAGGCACTGTGAGTTAAACATTTGGTAAAGTTACCTGAGCAAACATCGGGGGCAGGGGATAATTAATTGCTGCATTACCTGCACACGTGGATTCTGAATTGTTACCATACATTGTGCTACGACTGATTCTTTGTCATAAGGTCATGCATTGTTAGTTATTAAATTATTAAGACTTGAACAACGAAATTACGCTCGGTGATCCTATTGGAAAAATCGACACGGTGCTGTTCTCTACAACTGAGCACACAACGGAAGGCTGATATGTTCAACATTGTATTCATTGTATATAACAGTCTCGTCTCGATCTGAATACTTGACAGTGAGCAAATGATTTATTACGTTCAATGTACATTCATACACCGAGTTCAAAAATTAGCAGCCCCCCTACGGATAAGTTAGTGTAAAATTATTAATACCTGACAGATTTTTACAAAATTTGAAACAGTCATGGAGACAATCATTCTGAACTAGCGTTTCAAGTCTGAGCTTAACGAGGCCACTTTTGGTCTCAAAGCAAGCTGTTAGTTTAAGGCGGGTACGCTGCTCTTAATCCCTTTGTCAATAACAATGTACTGAACGTAAGCTTAACGTAAACAAACTATGACATCATAATGACGTTACATTGAGCACACATGGTAAAGTACGTACGTCATAATGGGCGTGACAGTAAGTAACGTTAAGACAGTGCAGTGTAAGATATTTCGTTGAAGTCCATGCGCTACAAACCGAATTAGGCATGTTTGAAACAGGGGCCACTAATTTTGTGACACGGTGTACAACCAGACTTAAGTAAACACGCACACTTGACAACTTGTACCGCACAAGGCACCCACAACACAACACTCAAGAGAACTGCATAACAAAATGCTTGCACCAAACCACATGATTATTAGTCATGTAGAACAAACCAGGAATGGGTTGACATAACAATTTAGATACAATACAGTGATATCGATACACCCACCAGTGTTCAATTATTCTGTGTCAAGTTGAACCATTTTGTAACACGATTTCACTTTCATGTAAAGTAGAAATTAAAATCATAATACAAGAGCTAAACAGCTAAGTTGAAATAGTAAAATCATGCAGAATATAAACCTCCAAATTCAGTATAATGCATTTCGATAACTAATTCTGTGATATGCTAGGATATATCGATATTGAAATAATACATCAGTATTACAAAAACAGGGAACAAATAGTGAACGATCATTCAGCAAACAAATTATATGAAATTAAATCGGCTTTTTTGTGCGATGTAATTTGATTGTTGCAAAAATGCATTGGCAAGCTTCAAAAATAACTAAGCCTCATTTCAATCGACACTGTGCAGCTTATGCAATTACTTCGAAGCAAACGAACAACGTGCCACAAATAAACCTGCAGCAGCCATGGAAAAACTAACGCAAAACGAAACTTACAAAAAGCTATAGCAACTCAACGGCAAATTCACCAACATCGTGGCGCAAAATGCGAAGTATGAAACCACAATTATTTCATAATAATAACAGTAATAAAAAATGAGAAAATGCCTGTTTCACACAGAAAGAATTGTAGACAGTAACTATGCAAGCAGGGCAGTTTGGCGACATATTTGGAAATTCACTCATCATAAACCACTCAAAACCTTGCACGTGTTTAGGGCCAAAGCTATTTTGAGATGGGACTTCAAGGCCTGAAAAATGAAAAACAATCCTTCAAAACTGTCTACTTGGCCAGACTTACTAGTTTGCATGCAGTCCAACACTGCAACGTCAATTCAAATGGTCACTACAGACTGGCCCAATAAAAAGTAAGCCCCTGCATTTTTTGTCATAACTGCATTGTAAGTAACTGCAGTATTCTAAAGTCGACTACATTTCCCGACATGTATGGGATGTGTAAAATAAAGGTTTCCCCCAAAATTACTGTATTTGGCTAGTGAACAAATTTCAAAAATTGGTTAACATTTGATTAGTTATGAATGTCCGAAAGTTATGAGCTTAACTTTCATGGACCACTCAGCACTTTTTGCATGGGAAATGAGATAATTTGTGCGTATCATGCTCAGCTACATCTGACAAGTCTGAATTGGCAGCAAATGCTCCAAGCAGAGCTAAACGTCTTACAGCATACAAGTAAATGAACGACTGGAGTGAACTGCACCCATAGCCATGGTAAGGCTGCGTTCACATTAACACGAGTACGGGTTACCTGTAAATTTCACTCGTACAAGTAGTTTCTGTGCAGATCATGTTTTTATCCAACCCGTGCGAAGTAAACTAACCGTAAATAACAATAATATAATGTATAAAAGCTATGACACATATTTGACGTCAGAACTGACGTCACTGTAAGATTATTCATCTTTAGAGATGCGTGGTTGGTAAAATTATTAGCGACGTGATGAAATATTGTTGTTTATTCGCGAAGCATTTCCTCGATTTGATTTCATTCAATATGGCCGACACGCGTTGAGTTATGTGCTTGTACAAGTGACCGTGAATGTTCCACTTGTACGAGTGAAGCCTCTACAGGCCATAAACGGAAACCCGGACTCATAATCGTACTCGTGTCTGTGTGAACGCAGCCTAACACTAGTTATAACACTGGTATTAAACTGGTCTTATCGTACCATGGACTATTCGTACTACCATTAATTTATTATAATCTGTGGTGTGTTTAGGTAGCCAGAAATCACTCAAAATTGAATTTCTGTTATTTAAGGGGATAAATGATTATATTATGGTTGCAGCACTAGAGCATTATACTCCATTTTCTCAACAAGCTGATAAATTTGATATGGCTATGTGGATATGCGGTCAAACTCAGACGTTGAATGACATCATGAACTTCGTAATTTTTAAAATATAAACTAATTGGACTCTGGAGCTACAGGAGATCTTGGCCTGCACACTGCTGCTAAACTCGAAGGCACGAATGGTACGAGTCCATGGTGCGGAAAGTCCATAATCCATAACACTCACTCACTATCACAGAAAGATCATGACGCACACATTTCACGATGGCAATACCTGAAGCAATGGCGCACAGCAACTCAGCAGAAGAAGCAAATATACAGAAATATCACGTCATGACCACCACAGTAGTCAATCACTCTCCCAATGACAGCATTAGAATGACCAAAGTGGCTAAATGTATCTGTCAAAATGGGCATGCTCAGGATCATAGGAGTAGCCAGAATTTGTCTTGGGAAGGGGGACACTACTGAGACCCTTGCCCCCACCTTTCCATCTAAATTTCTTTCCTTTCGCACTCCTCCCCAAATAAATAAATGATCATAGGCATAGCCAGGAATCTGTTTTGGGGCATTCCCAAGACCCCTGGCTTTCCTTTCTCTGCCTTCCCTCAACTTCCTTTCTCCTTTCCTTTCCCAGTCCTTCCTCCCAAATCCAGCTAAAGAAGAATGGGGAAACACTCTAAGCTGCCCCAGTGGGGTTAAGAGCAAAGCCCGAGCTAGGGGATAATAACTAAATTCCCGAACATTGGCGTTTTAGGCAGCGCTTTGCACATGCCCCTTTTGAAAGTGAAAAACCTTTTGACAAAAGAATCATTAATTGTGGTAGAAAGGAACTGCAACAGTGACAAAAGTTTCGTGAAAATCTGTGAGTGAATGCCAAATTGAAATATCACGGACAAAATGGACACAGGCATGTATGGCTGAACGACAGGAAAGCATGTAGAAATAAAGTTCCCAATGCCTGTGGCTCCACCTGTGGTAGGGGGCGGAGGCATGAAACATTGTATCTCGTCGAGTTTGTATCACCAGGACTGAACACAGAGAACGGCTCACAGCAGCAGGGGTGCAACCACATTCTGAATGATTGGGGGAACCTCTTACGACCCATTCCAATCCCTTTTCCCTCCTCCCATTTTCTCCGTCTCTCCTTTTCTTTTCCCTTCTTTCCATCCTTTCCTTCCCCTCCCCACTGCAGCTAAGTGAAGGGTCTGCAGGCTCCCCCAGCAGGTCCAGATCGACAAAAACGCACTTCAGTATGCACTATGGTGCAAACATTTTTAATCAAAATGACAACAGTTATTACTGCGGAAGTTTACCAACTTCCCCGCAATTTGCTGACAGACTGTTATTTGCAATGAAGCAGGATGGCCCCATTTTTTTGCGCGACCCTGCATATACCACAATTATTTCATAATAATAACAGTAATACCATTGAAACGACGACTCTCGTGGCATTGCTGTTACGCTACATAAACGTTTCAGCTCCAGTTGTAAAAAAGTTCACGGGTAAGGAAGAGAAGGGTATCCCCTTGGCGGTTGCACCACTGCATGGCGGAACATATTAAACATAGTATCTGAGACTCGGGCAATGATCACAACAAAACTGCTTGTTACACATGATCACGACTAACTTCCGACAATACTTGCACGTACACACATACATATGATACAGCACGTCCGGTGTAGAGTTCACATCACAGCAAATGAGCAATCCATCATTCAACAGCAATGTACGCCTGCCCGAACAAAACAGCCGGGACGCTCATATTACATATACACGAAAAATACTGTGAACGTTGACGATGCCATCACGTTGCCAGACCGTCAAAGCAAACTGCTGCAAAGCCAGTCTAGTAAACAGGATGATCACTCTCCAGAAATGTGAAATTTCCCCCAACATATCCGCATAGCATCGTGGATGATCAAAATTATAATTCTGCCATTACACTGTGCCAAAATGAGGACTTCCAGCACGAAATTCTGTATTATTTCGAAGAAAATTTCTGATGAAAAGAGAAATTTTCTGATTGGCTAAAATTTACAGAAGAGTAGGGGGACAATTGCCTGCCTCCCCCACCCCCTCCCACCACAACACCACTGCATGTCCTTAAAAGTTTTTAAAACTGTTCCCCAATCTGAATAACCATGTCATGCATACAGAGATGAAGCAAAATAGCAAAGCCATGCACCAAAAAATGCACAAACCAAAAAAATACCATGAGTCACAAAACATCAGCACCGTTCCACTCCCAGGTGTAAAGCTAAAATTGGCAATGAGCAATTTTACCGGACAAAACTTTTCTGTCGACTTTTTTCGTGCACTTTCTCAATTCCCCACAACTTACAATGACAGCTGTCAAATTCTCGGACATTCCTGGTTTTTCCAGACGAGTGGTCACCTTGAAGAAATCATTAACTGCCAACGAGAAAATTTTCAATGCCAGCACACTGAGCATAACCCGAGACTTGGCTGTTTCTTCCTACTGACAAACTTATGTATATAGAAATTCATTATGTAAATCAACATGATTTTTCTCCAGAAATAATGTCAAAATCTTGAGTCAAAGGTCACAAATTTTACACGTTCTAGTAGTATTTACAGTACGTCTAGTTCAGAAATATACACTAAGTTCAGAAAAAAAACACGTTTTCTTTTATATCTCTGTGAAAAATCATTAGATTTCCACAAAATGTTCAGGGAATGTTTAGGGGGAAACAATTATTTCATCAATGTAAAAGTTCAGTATTCTTTCCTACTGGTGATGCCATGCTTACGTCATATATCCGTGTTTGTAAATTTTAGATTTAACCGTTGAAGACAAGACATAGATGAAATGTCAAAACACATGAATTGATCATTGTGTTGATCAAACCAAAAATATGCTAATCTGTCATGCAATGTTCCATTGTGAACTGTTTCAGTGGTTCATCTTTTTGGCTGAATGCGAGATCCTCAACTTTGTTGATGTTGGCAGGCGTACATGCACTGCATCACTGCGTGGATGACCACTTGTCAGCTATCTGTCAAACGGCTTGACACTTCCAGTCATGTGAATTTTTTTGTCTAAAAGTTTCATTTTATATCCAATTGTCTGTCCATTGTCCAGAAACATCTTGCACAAACTTGCGGCTCCATAACTCTTGCTGACTCACAAACATTTTATCAAATGTCTGTCTTCAACTGTAAAACCCATAATTTACAAACACGAAAATATGACGTCAGCATGACGTCACCAGTAGCAAAGAATATGAAACTTTTCAACCGATGGAATACTTGTTTCCTCCTAAACATTCCCTGAAAATTTTGTAGAAATCTACACATCTTCCACAGATATATGAAAGAAAACGTGAGTGGGTGTTTTTTTTCTGAACACCATGTACATTCTTCATTCTTTCTAATGTTATGAAGTAATTATGACATAGTCTTTCTTATACTACAAACACTAATGTTCAAGTAAATAATAATACAGAAAATATTTTGCAAAAACCGTAGCTATGTACACCACAGTATCAAACATACTTGCAGCTGCTAGAACTTTCACGCTTAGAAATAAAAAAACTGAAAATAAATTCATCAAATAATTCAAAAGTCAACTAGTGGGCATGGGACGCCTATTTAGAAATGTGAAAAAGGGGTCTGGGTATACTATACTACAGCAGAAATATTTTTATGGTTAGGCCGGGCAAACTTCCTTCCAGTTATGATTATCATTTCTCTTTTCATTAATTTTTTTAGGTTAGAACAACGGTCCCTTGATAGGCCCCTGCTAGTGAGAGGCCTCAATCCAAACACTAATCCACTGTTACAAACAGAAGCACCAACACAATTTGCCGATAGCCAAACGTTACAGTACATCTCAAACGACATGGTGACGAAAAACGTACGAACATTAACCAGCGAACACAAGAACTCGGCAACAGCAGCAGAAGCGCGGCGTGAAAGACATGGCACACAACGCAAGCAATGAATATATACTAATAATAGCTTCAATGAATATATAATAACGAGTTCAATCAACATATAACATTAGAAAACATAGGAGAGTAAAGAACCTAGCTTGTAGAATGTAGAGCTGTGACGCTACCACTAACAATACGCATTAGGTGTATTTTTGATAATCCCCATCTGTGAATTATGCACCTTCGTTTAATACAGTGTTTTTACGTGCTAAAACAAGCAGCTAGACTGCTTTAGCGCGTCTTAGCCATCACAATTCTGTCTGTCCGTCTGTCTGTCCATCACACAGGTGGATCAGTCGAAAATGGTACAAGCTAAGATCACCAAATCTTCACCATCGGCTGCCTGGAAGACTCTAGTTTCAGGAACCGTAAAGCTTTTCCATAAATTCAAAGGTTCACCCTGAATGAGGGTGCTAAATGAGAGGGGTAAAAAAAATTTCCAATTTTATCCAATAAGTTGCTGTATCTCAATAACGGTGCAAGACTGGACCTAGGTTACTACTAATCACATTAATCACTAATAGGAAGTCGTACAGTGGGTCTTGATTGCCACCAAATTCAATGACCTTGGATGACCTTAAACGCCAAAATAGGGGAGTTTCTGGCGATTATGGGCTGTGAGACACATTTCAAGAGCGAATTGCGCCGAAATCAATTTAGACACACATGGAGAATCTGCGTATGAAATTTTCAGCATTGAATGTAGATTTCGATGGTGCAAGTCTCGATTTTCTAGGTTCAAGGAAACCTGTGCACAAGGGCATCAAAGAGTGGTACCCCTGTAAAAGTCATTATTTTACCGTTGTTGGCCAGTCTTTCATGAAAACGGTTGCAGATAGGCATGGGCATGCTGCCTATCACAACAAGAACTAGTGATGAGCTTTTTAGTCGTACCAACCTCGATGACTTTGAAAGACCCTGAACTTTCAAAATAAGGGGTTTTTACTGATTTTTGCTATCTTCGGCTGCAGCGCACACTCCAAGAATGAACTGCAACGAAATGGCTGGAGACAGACTGACAAGTTTGCGAACAGGAACTGCTATAGGCTTTCGCGCATCTCGTGAGCATTAGCTCAAATTTCTTGTATACTGCAATTGTAAAGCAAATACCAAAGCTAGATTATTTAGTGCATACTCAGCAAAGCTGTTCAAATGTGAAATTATGGTGACATAGTAGACAACTTTTTTAGCAAATTGCCACAAAACACGCAAATATTTGAAACTGCCGACATTTCATTCATGTTAGAGGCATCGACCAGCTCAACCATTAGATAGTTGTGGTCTAAACATGTCAATGCACTGGTATTTTTAAATAGTTTGAAAAAAAGGAATCTAGGATTTAAACCATGGTTTTCATAGCAGTGAGAGGTACCAATAGACTTATGGCCCCTGGATCCCACAACTTGGAGATACCTTAATGTTCCCCACTGTAGCTGCAGATTAGGTTTCGGGGTCGATGAATAAACTTGAAGAAAGAAAATTCATCCACTGGCTAATAAAGATAGATGCCCTTTGAATTTGTTGAAAATCCAACAAATTTTAAATTTTCTGAACACAAACTGCTACCCACTAAACTTGTATAAGTCGGATTATAGTCACAGCTCTATGTGGTGGCAATCCGGTGGGTTGTGCGAAAGGGTCAACTGTTGTGAGATCGGCTGACAACAGCTGAAGATGGTACCACGACTCTGTTGTGCTTTCTCGACATCTTCTTGTGCGACCGCTTGTGCTTCCGCAAACTTGCACCTACGACAACCAAAACAGCTGCTGCTGTCAGTACAATTATTACCACCAATACCACAAGGTGGGCCAACATCTAACATCTAACCAGCCTCTTATAAGAGTTGCTTTCAAAACCCAAAATACCTAAAGATCTATTTTTCACATTTTTTACTCCAAAAAACTGCATCTGGCGACACTATGTTGTTTGTTGCACAGAATTCCCTGATAATTCCAAGTTTTTCAAGAAAGTTTTCCAGGTTCTAAAAATTCCCTGAGTATCCCAGGTTTTTCCAGATTTGTTGCCACCCTGTTAATGCAACTGGACCACACAGAATGTATCCGTAGATCAAACTGACCACAGCTGGCTGTCGCTGTCGCTACAGCTGGCGGCGGGGCAGAGCTCCAGTCAAGCGACGTTGTCGACACTGTTGTTGCAGTTGACTCACTGGTCTGACTGTCGCACGTGTCAACGTCAATTACATCATCATCAATCGTTATCACCTCCCTGCCACACAATAACAATAATAATCCACATAATAACTATAACAATCTCTAACGATCTGCTGGCATCTGAAATTCGCACTGACACCCAGTGGTTTCTATCCCCCCAAATCTGGAATCAAAATCGGGCGCAACTTCGCCCCCCCAGTTTTGGGCTGAAGTTCCCCCCAATATCTGACTCAAGTTTTCCCCTCCATTTTGGGCTTCTTTCCCCTCTAAGAAGAAGTTTTGTTAAAAGTGGATTTTAAAAAAAATAGAAGAGAAGGAAATAAAAAATAGGGGGGAGTTTTGTTAAGGGTGTAGTTTGCCCAGTGAAAAGTAGGCAGGAAGTAAAAAATGGGGGGGGAGTTTTGATCTACAGCCTTATCAAAACTCCCCCTATTTTTCACTGGGTGCAAGCTGCGCCCACCAGGTATAGGGACGGAAGCCACTTCTGACACCCGCTCTTGAGCAACAGAGTTTTTCAATGTTGTCGGTGGTCAATCAATCGATCAAAAACACATTTATATAGCAATGCGTGTCACGAACAAATCAAGAGATGCAAACCTTCATCTGGCAGCATATCTATGTTTTGCTGCCGTGCTATAACTCAATCATGTCACAGGTTTTTAGCCCTTTAGTTCTTTACACCTTAGGGCAGTCGATTTACACTTTGTTTAGCTACTACTGACGGTTTGAAAATAATAACAATAATCATAATAATCTAGCGTGTATAGCACAAGTATGATTTTAGACACACTGGTTGACAGTCAGTCATGCACATCAAGGCCACTGAGCCTGTAGGTGGATAGACCACTAAGTCTGTGATGCATGGCCAGTGCGATGCTAGACCTACGATTACCTACCCAGCCACAGAGCATCACCGCCGCTTGGACTGATATGAAATCATACTGCTTGGCAACAGAGGCACATAAGCAAACTGCCAGGAAGTAGAACCCACACCCTCTTGATCACAAATCCAATGCAGTAACAACTATGGCACCCTATGGCATGACAAGTGACACACCCAATAGTGAATGAGTTTTGTCCTAGGAGATGCTGTCTGACGGCTCGACGCTGATCGTCCGAATGCTGCGGACATTTCAAAGACCTGATCACCAACATCAACACACAATACAGTGTTGTTTTTATTATCCAACTGATGAATGTTTTTTATTAGCAAATGTTTTAGCCCACTGTACTAACAGTCACGCTGACGGCACGTTTGCCTAGTCATCTGTTACATATGTCTTGTGCCTAAATGGTACATCGTAAGTCAGCGTTGGTACCACTGGATAGGACAATGACAATTTCCTATACTACTATGATCTAGTATTAAATAAGCAAATAAAATATTAAACATAACAACAGGAAGGCACAGGCAGTACTATGGTATAGCAAGGACCGTACACAGCAAAAATATATTGTACCTTTAACTATACTGTGGGGCATAAAAAACACACCAAAATTTTTTCATCATAACTTGAAGAAAAGTGATCCAATTTTAATAAGTTTTGGTACAAATATTCCTGATACAACTGGCCATCAAATGACTGTTTAGTTTCCAACCTCACCCATTGTCTGTTTCTGCACTACCTGGGAAAGAAAACAAACAAAATATTGCATTTTTAACCACTGGTATTATTGCTTAATCAAAAAACACACAAAACACACATTTTGTCCATATTTTTATCGTTTTAGCTGATAGTTTATCTAATTGTCCATTTTTAACTGCCTACAAAAATGTTTAAAATGTTGGCCCACGAACATGGGCTTGGCTCGGATACATTCGTTGATAGCAGTGTCGATAACGTTCTGCTCCAGACCAATCCAGACTTCAACAATTGCTTCTTGAATTCATCAATATTCTTGAATGTTAGGCCTACTTAACAGACGTGCTGCTGCACAGTGCACAACAGTCAAACCTTGTAATTGATTGGCTGTTGGTGGCCACATATCCGGAAAGATGAAATTTTATAAAGTTTTTTGTTGATTTTAATGCATATTAAATCTGTTCTGTTTTTACCAGGTAGTGCAGAAGCAGATGTTGGGTGAGGTTGTAAACTGAACAGCCATTTGATGGCCAGTTGTGTCCTGAATACGTGTACCAAAAATTATTACAATTTGATAATCCTTCTTCAAGTTACGGTAAAAAAAACTTTGGTGTGTTTTTTATGCCTCACAGTGTATATTACGGTCACTGGCTGGCCTTTCCCTAGCGACAACTGGGCTTTTGTTCTGCATTCTGACTGTGTTGTTGTTGAGCCCAGGCCATCCAATTCAAATATTGACTAAATGACTGATACACAATAGACAACACAATATAAGATGTTAACTGGAAATGACCTTGTGTTCACTAGTAGAATGAAAAACAGAAATGTTTCGGATGGCATCTAAAAGTAAACAAAGAATGTGTGTTGTGGCATGGAAACCTCAATTGGATCTATAATGGTTTTTCTATGCAGAGGGCTAATTTACAAAAGTTTAGAAGTAAAACTCAGAAAAAAACTGAGAAACGATCAAACTTGGTAAACCTATGAAAAAAACTAGAAGGCGCTCATACGAGTGCATATCTCCGCCAATGTAGAAGTTTTTAAAAACATCACAACAACAACAACTACTACTACTACATTGTGACCATGCGTCTATCTGGCACTGTTACAGAGATACGGCGCCTCAAAGTACATGTATACAAACTCACAGATGGACAAACAGAACGACCAATCTCATAATCTCATCCAATGTTCACTTCGTTCTATTGGCGAAGATAATGAGATCAACAAAAAATTGTAATAATGTTACAAGGTCTTAAGCGCAAGCAATTCAACTGGCCTTACAAACATCCTATAAAGATCTTTCCAAAATCTTAGAAAACTTCCTTGCAAATTTTCATAACTTTGGCTGGAGGACTTAGACAAACCTGAACGTCAAAAACAAGCACTGCCAAAAGCACAGAGCAAATTAACGTACCGGGTACACATCCTGTGGGTATGTTCAGATATTACACAACATGTCTGAAACATAACATACAACATTCGTGCATCCAAGTACTGCATAACATCTTATCAAATGTGACACTTGGACAAAAGCAATGATAAAAAAATTATAATTTATTACCAGAGCTGTCAAATTACTGTGTTAAAAAATCAATAAACTGGTCACGATTTTTACAAGAATAAATGTCGTTTAAAATTATATCACAGTGACAAAAATTATGTACACTACCAGAAGTATAAACAAAGCAAACACGAAACCAATAGAACTGTACTTTAAAACAAAACTCAAAAAATCAAACTTCTGTTTTAACCTGCACTGCTTATGCCAAAAAGCTCAGCGAGATTCAAAAATTGGGCAGACTTGGTATTTAAAATTTGAAAATTGTCAAATTAACACATTAATTAACTTGTTAATGTGTTAATAAATTAATGCACGTTAAAAAAACTAAGGCACATACGTAAATTTATATTTACTAAATTCTGTGAAGCAAAAGTTCCAATACTTTGTTAAACTGTAGTTATTTGACAATCGAATGACTTCAAGTACTGGTAGCTAAACCGTAGTTGCCGTTAATTATTCCGACGACAGCATAATAGAGTCTTATACTAGCTATGACATCAGTTATTGTTGATTATACATTTAAAATTTGTTTCTAACTTTCTATATTCTACAGGCGAGGCCCCCCAAATGTCACAGGGCCCAGGGTAACTTACTCTTTCAGTCTCCCTCTCGATGGGCCTGGATGCATTAATAACCCGTCAATTTATGCATTAAAAAATTAACACCGTGCGTTAAAGCGCTAAAAAAATTTACGCTTCAACAGCTCCATTGAAAACAGATCTTAGCCTTTTATAGGTACGAAATGAAAAGTTAAACAGACACACTGAAAAGTGCAGATGAAAGCACATACATGAACCATGAGATTCTTTTTCTCTTCTGCAACAACAAGCATCAGTCACAGATAATTCATTCCATTCTCACAAACAGCAGACTTCTTGATAACAAAAAATATTAATTATCAAATATTACTCAGAGAACGAACAAATATTATTCACAAATGTATGATGTTCATTGTTCAATGGCAGAAACAAAATTATACGTCAGATAAATAAATAAATTGTGCCACAACGAGTTAAATTATGCTAAAATTAACAAAAACGACCACAGTACATGCAGTAAATACGAGGGCAGTTCAACAAATAAGATACAAAACAGCACCATTCTGTTAGTTTTTCAAATATCAAAAATCCAAAATATGCGTTTTATAAAAAATCTTATTTTAAACACAGTAGAAATATTTATGACAATGATGTTATTATTGTGACGTCATCTGTTCAAAGAACACAGTCTACATGTGTATTATTTTCTCCACCAGTAATCTATCATAATTCTCAAGTAAACAACAGCATGGAAACGAAAAAAATGAATAAACTTTATAATTTAATGATCCCTCTTTAAATGTTAAACATTAACATTTCATTTTTCAACATATAGTCGGAATTCCTTCAAACATTTGCCTTATGTGTCAACAAGTTTCTGAATGCCAGGGTAGTTTGCTGCAGTGGCTAAAAATTTTTTTTGTTGATCGTACACATCGAACAAAAGTTGGTTGTTGTATATCTGACGCTGCTGCTATGATAAGTGGAATAATACAAGGTAGTGGCATAGGACCTGTAATGTTCATCATCTTTATTGATGACCTTGCCAAACGGCTCGAGCGGCATGGTATTACAGCCAAGTTGTTTGCCAACAATGTCAAAGTTAATTGTGAAATCAGTGATGCAAGTGATAGTGCGTGTCTCCAAAAAGCACTCGATATCATTGCAAATTGGGCTGAAGAATGGCAGTTATCTATATCAGTTAGCAAGTG
>Ga0056128_1003914_pt1 | contig 18517 bp, 6 predicted proteins | sample WorMetLIZISLAND2_FD_71113 | JGI IMG/M metagenome (GOLD analysis project Ga0056128, IMG submission 71113) | Marine gutless worms symbiont microbial communities from Max Planck institute for Marine Microbiology, Germany - Olavius geniculatus... ... | reverse complement strand
CTTAACCCCAGCCAAATAGGCCGGTACTCGATTTACCTACCCCGGAGGGATGGAAGGCTGAGTTGACCTAGGCGGTTGGTTACATCCCGAGATGGTTTACCTGCTCACAGGCAGTCACCCTTCGCAGTATTAACCGGGCCCGGCGTACAGTAACTTCGCTGATTGGATCAGACGCGTTATCACTACCCCACGCCGACCGCCCAGTTAGTTAATAAATCAAAAATTTCAAGAGGAATTAAATTTGTAATAACTGGCTTCTGCACTCTGCAGTATTTACTAGTTATTTATCCCTTTAAATATTGTCTTAGAATCTAATAAGAAAATGGTTCCGTGATCCTAAGGGCACCGGCGAAATATAGGCTATGTGTAGATACTCGTCCAGATTAACAGCAAATACACAGCTAAAACTAAAAATCAAATTAAACAGCGTCTGAAAGAACTATCAAAGAAACGGGATCGGCAGCGGGCTGTAATTTTTGGTCGGACAATCGATCGACGTGCACGTCGACGTGGCGATTAATCACAAAGATGATGACGCTGCTCTGCTGCTGCTGCTGCTGCTTTTCATTGACATGTTATTTTATTGCGAACTAAATCATCCACCCGAACATGTTTACCGCAAAATATAGGAGATGGCGATTAGATAGCAAACAGGATATACCGGTTAAGCATATATCACTGAAGCTACACATTTTTCAGTTTTGTACAGGTTTGTTTTTAACATGCATAATTGTTGTATTTAGTGCATGACAGACCCCGGCGTCGACGGCTTAAAGCGTTTACGACAAACTCCATGGAAATTATTCGACTGACTCGTCGACGCGGCAGTTTTTCGACGGCGATTGCGACGCGGTTGATTTCAAAAGTTGTAATAGGCCTACTCTAAACCTCAGACCTTGTGGGCTCTTTAGAAAATGGAGAAAAGCCTCCCACGTTGACAAAATCTACTGACTGTCTTTGCTGTGTATGAACTTGAAGTAATTAGGTCACATCACCTAGTCGATCTATATAATAGCTCCGGCCTTAATCGTTTTTTTTTACCAAGAGACCGGTCTCTTATTTACAAACTTAGAACTTCTTGAAAATAAAAATACACAGTGACGGTAAAAAACTAATCCCTTTGACATCGTGCAATAAAAATGTCAAATGTAAATGAATCTGAATAATTTTTTGTACACTTAATTCTCAATAAATTTTTGAAGCGACTGCTAAATTTTATTTTTTACCAAAGTTATTAAATGTTGAATATCAATAACAAAATATCTCCGTTACCAATATGGCGTTACGCAAGTAAATTTCTCTGTTACTTTACATTTGCGTAACTCCGACAAACAACAGCTGAGTTTAACAAAGTTTTACACCAACAGTGCGCCATTAATTGGCAATCAAAATGTCAAATTTTAGTTAAATCTGCCTAACCGAACAATAGCTACGGCGGCTTTTGTGAAGTCACCCCATAACACTTTAGTTTCAGGTCTTTATAAATAACGTTAGACAGAAATACTTGAAACTGTAGTGTTTTGGGGGTGACTTCACAAAAGCCGCCGTAGCTATTGTTTGCTTCAATAAATTTTTGCTAAAATTTGGCATTTTGATTGCCAACAGATGACTTACTGTCGACATAGAATTTTATTAAAATCAGTTGTTGTTTGCTGGAATTACGCAAGTAACAAAAAGGTTTATAGTATGACGCCATATTGGTAACGGAGATATTTTGTTATCAGTATTCAACAATTAATAATTTTTCGACAAAATAATATTTTTCAATAAAACTTGGCGATTGTTTCAGAAATTTATTCGAAATTAAGTGTTCAAAACTTTGTGCAGATTCATTTAGATTTGACATTTTTGCACGATGTCTAGGGGATTAGTTTTTTGCCGGACACAGTGTATATACGGGATGTGCCAAGAATGTCCAAAATTGTTTTTGCCAAAACTTTGTCAAATATCCACCAAATTTGATAATTTTTGGCATACAGGTAGCCAAGACGATAAAATTATGTAAGTTGCACTTATTGTACACTTCACCTGATTTGTGTCAACGCACTACCGTGTAAAACGCAGATGCTCCAAATTGTTGCGTAACTCTGAGTTGTTGTCTCTGTAAAATTTCCAACAATTTAATTTTTGAAAAAAACAATAAACTAAAATATGATTCATTTAACAATATTATAAGTTTGTGTAACCACTTGATTTCAGATTATCAGAATTTATGCTCAAAGTGTACACAATGGCTTAGACTTGACCTCACAGCTGATAGCGGCATTAACGATCAACTGATCAAACCGCACAGCATGCACTCATTCATGAATTAGATGTGTTTTAAGCTCATCTGTCAGTTATTTTGTTGTTTGCTATTTTCAGCACAAAAATATTTAGTGCCATAAAATTATTACATCACGTGGCATTCTTTGTCAAATTGATAATAATCTGATACTGATAATCACCGCGTAGTGTAACAATTTGGAGCATCTGCGTTTTACACGGTAGTGCGTTGACATAAATTACGCGAGGTGTACAGTGAGTGCACCTTACATAATTTTACCCTGCAGTATTCTAATAAACGTACATTAAAAATTTAGTGATTGCGTCAAAAACAGAACGTTAAATGGAGCGAAAAAAATTCGACGACGGCGTGACTAGTCAGTCGACGACTTCGACGCCATGGAAATTCGACGTCGACGTAACTTGCGATAGCGTGGGGGCCAAAGTTATGATAAAGGATTGGATTGATTGATCGGTCGATTGCAGCGGCGTATTTATCGGGGCAGGGCGGCAATCTGCCATGCTTCCTTGGCGCTGACATATTGCGCATTTTTGCTTGCTGATGGATCAAAATCTATGCACCAGTTTACCAGTCCTCAGATTCCGGCAAACCCTTTCCTAGACTATTGAGGCCCCGTTCTTCAAGCTATTGCGCCACTAGCTGATTAATTGACTGAGAAAAATTAATATTGTGGCAATATTCAGCAGCATCGTAAGTTTTTAAAAAGTAGGAGATTAAAAAGTTGCAATTTTCGGACAGACAGCTGCAGATTTTCGACAAAGAAGATTAATGCTCAAAATTTTAATTTTGCCCTTACTTTTTACCAAAATGGAAGTTTTTTGGCTTACATTTTGTTATCTTGGACGAAGTGTTATTAACAAGAAGAGTTTTTGACATTTGTTTTACAGCTCAAAATTTAGGGAGGATAATTTCCTTTCGCCCCTAAGGCCACGACGCCATGCGATTGGTCTTATCGTCACTGACGTTCGTTTGTTGCGTTGTTGAACAGAGACGACGTAAGTGATGACGTAGATGATGATGACGTCAGTCGCTGGATCAATCGGAGGCCACCGGCGGCGAGGAACCTGCAGCTGTATCTGGGCTGGACGGGCCGTGACGTCACGCCTGTGGATGACCGTTACGACATCGGTCACACTATGGAGCTACATAATCGCCAGCAGCGGCTTAGTCAGCCGTGCCGCCAACACCAGTAAGCCAGTCGCCTCTATACTCGCCAGTGTTACTTTCGATCAACTTAATAGCCACAGTACCGGCTGGCGCAAAAAAACGTGCCGGACATTTTCATCCATTATTCAGCCGAGTGGTCGAAATGAATCAGTGCAAAAGTATATATGTAACGATCAAACATCTCCAAATATGTGTAGGAATTTTTGCCTTGAACACTTCTGTATTAGCCATGACAGAAACGAAATAACGCCACATGCCACAAAGCAATTTTTGCAAGCGGCTCATCATTTGCATTGGCGCTAGTACGCAGGCTACGCCAAAACGTCACAGTAGGTTGAATCACCAGTCAAATGATCAGCAGAAAATATGCTGAATAGGTCCTCCATTCTCCTTTGTCACTGCTGCTAGACACTTTTTCACTGCAATATGGCTTTTCTGATTATGGCTGTCTGATGTCTACGTCATGCCATGTGTCTGTGATAACATTCTGATCTTTGAGGTTCACAAACGGCTCATGCCTTTATTCATAGACAAGTTCTTGCAAGATATCCCAAACTGAATAATGTAACGGGATTCAAATCTGTTGAACGTGTTGTCCATTCTTGTGAGTTGATGAAATCTGGCGTGTTGTGTTAAAAAAAATTTTGAGTTGCTTTGATGCGGTGTAATGGAACGTTGTCTTTACATAATTGGATTTTTAACTTGTCTTACGTTATTAAGCGGCATTCAGTGGTGTCATTAGCAAAGTCGCTGAAATTTATAGCTGAGTAAGAGTACACATTGGTCTACAAATGCGCGAAGGGAAATTTATTTCCATAAAGTATACGCGCCGTTATATTTATGCACATTTCGGGACGTTTTTAGCGCCAACCGGTATTTACACCGTGTTTCAAAAAAACGTGCCACGTTTATTTTTTGATTAAGTCCGTAAAACATGGGCCGATTTTGATGATTTTTGGCATGATCATCACGAAAAAACTTGACGTGATGACTATAGTTTAATCCATCTCATCTTAATACTGCTGCTGCATTACCTTGTGAAGTTCAGAAGTCGTAGTTTGATCCTTTACAACAATAAATTCATACTGGAAAGAGCATGCGTCGGCTCAAAAATGATTAACTGAATAACGACAAACACAAGTAACAGCTATTATTTCTCACATAATTACGCATGTTTCATCACGTCATTTGTATTACAGCACGTGCTCAAAATGTCCTCCTCCAGCACGAACGCAAGCGGTAGACATTGACACCAGTCGCCAACAGCACGTTCAATAACGCGCGACCCAGAGCGGCTCACTCGCTGTTGATGCGTCATTGCGGTTTGTCGACGTACGATCTCAAAATCAGTATGACTGTTGTTAATTAAGTAACAGCTTTTTAACGATTTTGTGATCTCAGTAATTTTCTGAGCAGACGCATGCGCTACCCAATATGAATTCATTGCTGTAAACGATTAAACTGCGACTTCTGCATTTCGCAAGGTAGTGTAGCGACAGTATTAAAGTGATGTGGCCAAAACTATAGCCATTTACGTTCAGTTTGTTTTTAACGTCGCTTGCCAAAAATTATCAAAATTGACTAATGTTTCATACAGTTATTCAAAAAATAAAAAGGCACGTTTTGAGACATAGTGCAATTACTGTGACTTGTGTCGAAAATTAAAACGCGATTAAAATTTTAGTAATCATTAAACTTTTCAACGATTTCGTTATTGATCGTTGATTTCAGCAGTTTCAGTTTCTCAACTTGACCGCCGAATTGGCTAGTGGATGGGTCTCGAAAAATTAGTGCTTGAGGAATATTTGGCGAAACTTGGTGGCTCAGAACTTGGGCGCTGCAGAAAAAAAATCGAAGACGAAAACAGCACACTGCAGTGCTTTTGCGGTGTTGTCCGTTTGCGACTGACGGCATATCGACCTAGCGCAGAGTACGTCGTTCATCATGGAGCCGACCGACCACCTGCAAGCAAACACGCGCTACGGACACCCGGTGCCGTCTATTCCAGCCCAGCCGTCTCTATCTGCACCCGTCTCTCTGCATAGAGCGTAAAATATTAAGACTAGACAAAAACGCTTGGGATACAAGACTCAAGACTGGCGATCACACGAAGACTATAATAGGCCTGGACTAGACAAAAAGGCGTTGCGCCCGCTGTTCGCACTGTAGGCTTACGTCGCCACAGTCGCGCCTGTGTCTATAGTCCACGGTACAAAGTAAAGTCGGGGGTGGCCATGGCGTTTATGGTGCTTTTGGGAAAACTAAGCAGCGCGATTTACATCCTCCAGTGTGGGTCTATGCGTGAAAAAAGATTACGATGGGTCACGTCCACCGCTTGTTCGCACCCATGCTGCTAACGCCCCGCGCATTCTTCTCAAGTTCGATTTTTTTGTTGATTTATTTTACAACTCGTTGTCGAACGAGTCGCACGTCAGAGCAGCAGCGAGTCAAAAGTCTGCAGCACCAAATCCGCTAAGCAAGTTGTATACAACATGTCGATAAAAATCGGATGCCTTCTACGAATCCGCATCGTTATTGCTCTGCCGTTGTGTATTGACTGTCACTATGGAGTCGTGCGATATACCGCGGCCATTCTCTTCACTGTGTGGCGCCTGCTTCATTTGTCGATGTTGTGCTTTCAGTCATTGCAATAATTTAAAATTAATATTTCACAAGGTAGTGTAGAAACATCTCTAAGTTGTGGTGGGATTCGTAGTGATTGCTTTATTGCAAATTTATGCTGAGTGTAGCTCAGTGTACAAGTAAGAACAGGCCCGTCGAGCGACACAGCGAGGCCCGGGGAAACATTCTCGCCGGGCATCTCTGGTGAGAAATTTTAAATTTTTTTAAATGGCGCATTCTGGTGTACTTTATATTTTCGAGCGACGGCGTGGCTTTCCAAACGTTGCGGGACTCAGGTAACTTATTCATTCTACCTCCCCTACCCCTCTCTCTTTCGACGGGCCTGAGTAAAAGAGTTAAAAATCTGCTAACAATTCCTGAATACATAGTCCAGCATTTTTCCAATCCCCCAGGTGGTCATACGTGACGAAACGAAAGACACTATTCCGACCGTGCAATAAATGTGTTAATCCACTGTCTGGAGTGTCATAAATTTATTTAACACGCACCTATATACCACCCCAGGCAGTGGTTTAGCACACAGCTAAAATCAGCCGCCGAATCTATAAACCCGTATATACACGTACTTCCTTGGTCGACCTATGGTATCATGGATGAGATTTCCCACCGAGTACAAGAGTGGCTCTGCCAATACGTTACAGTCAAACTGTCTTCAGACTGAAAAAAAATTCACTAAATTAAGACTCGGCGGGCTTTTAACCGAGTTGTGCGGCCTGTAAATTCACTTACTTACTTACTTATTTAAAAGATAAGCGCCAAATGTCGACATGCAGCCTTTCATTCAGTTTCCGTTCGTCTCACCGCAGAAGCTGAGATATACGTTATTTTTGTGAGGTTTTCGATGTCCGTTTACCCTGATCTTTGACCTTCTGATCAAAACAACGGCACAGGCGCTGAACGCAACGGCGACGGACCACAGCAAGACAATAGCTGGAAAATGTGGGACCTGGAAAATGGCGTCTCCAGGAAAGGATAGTAAGGATGAAACGCTACAAAGTGATAGAAGGTACAAAAAATGGAAAAACTAACAGCCGGAACAGGGAAAGGGAGGCTTAGACCTCAACGGTAGTTTTTACGCCAATTTAACAGGCGTCGGAGTACTGGAACATAGGCTACGATAGAGACAAACTAGGCCTAGCTGTAGGTTTATCGGCAACCTGGGTTGGGTCAGGATATGTTGGCGTAGACTCGCAGAGGTATTATATGCCTACGATGTGCAGGGTTTACAGCCACTAAACGGTGTCCGCAAATACAGAACATTGTTGACCTCTCTCTATATGTGCGAAAGTGTTTGCGGCGGCAAAGCATTTGCATGATAAGACGGCGCGTTGTGGATGCTGTAAGTCTTTGCTTCTAGTCCGCGCCACGACGACGTTTTGCTCAGTATTGCGTCAATTGAAGACAGACAGTGACACTTTGGTTAAGTCTCTGATAAAAAAAGTCCTGGCGTAGGCCTACTTGCGAGTCTGCCTCGTATCCGAGAACGCAAAAAAGTTCGCAACAAACGCAGCCGACAGAAGGAAGGTACCGGATCAAGTACACAACGAACGCAACTGACACAAGTTGCGCAACAGCCAGAGCGCAAGGAAGGAGTCACAGAAACTAAAAGAAAACCTAAGTAGAAAACTGCTTTGAACTTATTTTATATATATTTAATTTTTGTTATTATCTACAGCTGCGAAAACGACTAAACAGTTTTTAGTTTTAGATTTATTCAGTATAGTATTTATTTGCACTTTTGTTTTAGTTTTATGATGTCACTTCTGAGCATGTGAGCTTGGTCGACCGCCGCAGCACTAACCAAGATGTCCGAGGCCTGGGATCAAAGAAAAGGTCCTCACTGTCCGCCGGATACGCTGCAGTGCGGCGCGGTTCTCCGCATTTCTATCTGCTGCCGTGACAGCGTTTATTACCCGTCGAGACTAGATCTGGGTCCTAGGTCCCGCCGTGCACACTTGATGCGTTATGTCCCGCTGGCAGCATGAACACACCCGTCACAAACGGCTTTCCGTTCATATCCGGACTGGAACCAGAAATTATTCGTATCCGGGCCGCGTGAAGTCGCCGCGACGCCGGTTTTTATTTGCGCGAATCGGGATCGATATAAATGCGATACGAACGAGCCTCGGGTGCGTCGTTTAACGCGCGCACACTCATACACTCAAGCTAAGCCAACTCAGCCGTCTATCCCCTTCTACACACACACACTCACTCGAGCGACCATGCTGTCAACGAAAGCAACATAATATTGCTGTGGGAGACTGCAGAATAACGTACGAATAATTTGATGAAAAATTAAAATGTACTGAACATTAGCATTGATAAATAAATCAATATGTGAATAAAAAAATTAGTTAGTCAGTAAGTTTTGATGTAAACAAGCACCTGGCGTCAGAAATAATTGCATAAAAACAACGATTATTTTGTCTTTCATCGGCAAATAAATAAATAAATTTGTGGATTAACCAGTCAATCAATTCACACATCAATCAGTTGCAACATCAGTCATCATGAATGACTGTATAGTGTATATGGGTGATTAAATAGATTAAGTTACTGATTGTTTAAAAAATTAACGATTTGAAAAAAATGAGTGACTGACACAGCTAGTCTATACAGTTATAAAATACGTGCTCAAACCAGTGCTTGAAATGCAAAAACTAAGTGCCGGCATGAAAACATTGGTGTGGTTGCATATTTGGTATTGCGCATTAAATACATTATTTCGTAAGTTTGTAACTTTCTAACGAAAGAAATGGCGGTTTGCTTTCCGGTCGGCAAAAAAAGTACCATTATATGCTATTCCGGCTCATACTATGTTACTTCCAGCACATGAGCAAATAAATTAACGATGATTCAATAAATCAGTCTGTCCGTTAATGGTTAATCAGTCAATCAACAGATATAAATACTTGAATGGGTGGATAAAAATAGGTATAATTTTATGCACTTTTAATAAAATGTTTTTCGTTGTTGTTTTAGTACCTGAAGAATGCATCGCTTATGAAAGTTCCTACCACGTCGACAAAGGTAAACACCTTGTAAACTGAAATTCTGTGACTGTAGCGATGGTAATAGAACTAATAGCAACATGGTGTAACATTATATCTACAAGGTCTATTTAGCAATAGGCAGTATCGATGGTTTACGTGTAACAGCAACTTGCAGTGCAAATTTTGTGGAGTTTCTGATTCCAGCGTCTCCCTTTTCTCAGACCGAGCCTGCTTCTGAATAAATCAGTGTTACTTGGGACCATACGAGTGTCTCTGCTAAATGACTTCATTTCATCCAACGGCTTTGGCAGACGAGAAGAAAGATGCGTTTCGAGCGTGCTTTCTGACTTTGTATATATTTAGACATCATCATTCTCAACCATTTCTACTTCTCATTCTGCTAGCACACCAAGCGCGTTCGACATTATTCAATAGTTAACGCGCTATATAATTTGCTTACTTATTGACTAAACTACAGACCACGCTGCAGTAACATTTTTTGCATGGTGTTTTCACCGTGTTGCCTAAACAGGCCGTAATATAGACATTTGTCTACCAGTTCGTAAGCTGTACAAAAAGTTTATTGCCATGTTGTCTTATGCAATGGCAACAAGCTGGTGTATGCCTGTAAGCGATGTGTCTTGTCTATAATTTCAACTCAACAGCTCCGACATATTCAAGTGGTTTCTCTGAAGTCCAAAATTAAAAACGAAGTCAGATCGCGAGAAACAATTGCACATGCAAAGTTTGATTTGCATCGTATAGCGCGAAAAGCTAGGCGAAAACCGCCAATTTTATTTGGTCTATAAATTTTATACGTCAATGTTGCTGATGCTGTCGTCAGGGTGTCAATGTATCGTGGTGGAAAGCAATGGCGGGTCTGAAGGCATCTTCAAGTCGACCAATTACCCCAAACCTTGCCCGGCCTCCATCAGTTGCGTACTCTATACCTTCGTCGGCGACCTTGGAGAGATTGTTGAACTTAGCTTCAGTCGCTTTGACCTTCACGCTCCAAGGTCAAACGCGGCCACGTGCGTAAAATTCGTTTCATTTTATTACGCGTTTATTCTGCGTTAGGCCTATTGGTCATTTATTGTATTGCCTTGGTTGCCACTGCCAATATACGTTAAACTTTTGGCACATTTATTAATAAAATACTCTGTTACTGTATCACTGTGCTCGGCCTACATTTCGCGACCGACACGGTGAAACTAACTTTTAATAGTGTGTTTTCAGGGCTTAATTCGTCCCCGTACTGTCTAATACGACGCACTGGTACTTACGAGCGTATTTCGTAGGCGGTACTACCGGTGTAGTGGAAAATTCGTCGCACCAGAAAATTATTTCCACACGCAGCAGTACGAATTAGGGTTAAGATTAAGGATAGGGTTAAATTTAGGGTTAGGGTTAAGGTTAGCGTTAGGGTTAACGTTAGTTACATTATGACAATATGGAGGTGGGAAGAATTTTCCAGGTGTGACAAATTTTTTACGACACCGGCACTTCTTGACGTCACAGTGCACCTTATGCTTTTCGGAAATTCAGAGAATGTCAGAATTACTAGATGCATTTCCTAAGCTCGCAATACATCAAAACTCGTTTGCAGCCAGGGCGCCGCCCCAGACCCAGCTGGGGGAGTTTACGACGCCTCCCGAGACCATCTACTTCACTCACCCCTTCATTGTTTACACAGCACCGCCATTTTTTGTACATTAAGCAAATGGTTGCCAACTTTTTTGAAAGTCATGTCGGCCCGACGCGGGAAAAAAGTAACACAATTTTGTATTTACTTTTTATTTTATATGCATCGCAGTGGAAGCTAGTGATTCAAAAAAGTAACCAAAAAATTAGCACACAAGGCGCCAAAGCCAAATTTTACGTCGCCAACGGGTTTCAGAAGTAGCCCAATTGGAGCTTTTACGCCCAATATATCAGCCCTGATTAAACTGTGCGTGTGACGTCCAGTTGTTCGGACTACGTTCGTCTGTATCTGGATCTGGAGCGGCCGGAGCTAGACGCCGGACGACGACCGACCTTGGAACTATGCGGCAACCTGTCTTTGGTCTACAGACCAGCATAGAACTCTACGTACCACCGTGGAACTTTGCGGCAACCTATCGTCGTACCCGCCATGGATGTCTTCCGGTCCCATCTGAAAACTCATCTGCTCTACATCTCTTATTTCACCTATTTGTAACTGTAGGCTACAATGCCTGTGCAGTGACGCTCCTGTTGCTGTGGACACTCTAATCGTCTCTGTTATTTACTTGCTTATTACGGACCACCCACGTTGGAGATGTGCGGCAACCTGTCGTCCGTTTATTTCGGTTCCAGACGCCGGCTCTCTGATCACCCGGTCTACTCGTCCCGGCGTAGTGCCGTGCTCGAGTTTCATACCGGACACGTTCAGCGAAACCACTCCGGCTTCGTCGGCCAATACCGCTTCATTGTCATGGGTTGACGTCAGAGATACAGTCTTGAGAGACCAGGTTTTCAATATTTCGATTTAGCTCTCGCCTCTTGGGTCTCGGTCTTGGCGTTGTCTTCCGATACCGCTTCATTCATACGGGTAATTGGCGCAAGCAGTGTTCAGGAACGTTGGCGGGTTTTGCATTTTTCTGAGTGTCAGTAAATGTGTGTTTCGTGCCGCTCGTGCGGAAGAACTCTGTGACACGTCGTCCTCGCCGAGCGCACGTAACAGCCCAAAGCACCGCTTATGCCCAGTTCACATCTGCAACGCCGACGTTACTCAAATGCCGAGTTGAGTCCCGTCGGTGTCGCAGGTGTGAACTGAATTGCCCACGACTGGCGACGGATTTTAGTCGAAAATTTGGAAACGGAATAAGTTTTGAATTTATCTGATGTGATCGTGTGCGAAAACTGTCGTGACCCAGTTTCCAATTCTGACTGTTTAGCGAGTGAGTGGTGAGTGCTAAAAACAATACAATGACGTCATTATTTGAAACTAGGTCACGACTGTTCAGACTCGTTGAGTTAAGTTGGGTCGCGTCGGCAGTTCAATTTACACTTGCGACGCGACTCAACTCGACAGTTGTGTTGAAAAGCATGCAGATAAATTCAAAACTTATTCCGTTTCCAAATTTTCGACTAAAATCCGTCGCCAGTCGTGGGCAATTCAGTTCACACCTGCGACACCGACGGGACTCAACTCGGCATTTCGTAAGTTTTTTTTCTACAATAATCAGCAAGTCGTATATAAAGCAAGTATTACAACTTGCTGTACGACAACTAGCCTAAGTCCAACTAATCAACTTCAGCTTTTGTGTGTTTTGCCTCTTTGTCTTTTTATGTTATCAACGTTTTTTCGAACTTAGACTTCAGTGGTATTGTATGCAAAAATCGAAGTCCTCGTGCTAAGATAACAATGTTGTTTTTCTTTACCATTTGTGGCGAATTAAAATGACATTGTAGCCAATTATTTAGATGCATCCGTTTCTACTTTCATATACTACATTCAGTCACGCTGTATATTTTAGATGACAAACATTTGGCAAATGTAAACAAAAAATCCCTCTACGAGCGTATGTTGAAGCACTGACTGTCGCCAGTACTGTATTTTTTAAGTAAAAAGAAAGTCGCTTTTTTATTTATCGCCTACAAATAATTTCATTTTTTTGCTAAACGTTTATCACATTTATGCAATGGCCAGAGCTGTAGTGCAGGTCTTGGTGGCGTGATAAAGATATAGTGAGGCACTAAATGGAAAATAATTGTTCGTTTGTCCGACCGTTAGCCGGAAAAGCGTCACGGTGATGAATTTACTTAAATTTTTCATGAGAAAAATCCGGCAACAAGAAGGAATAAATCACAATCTGAACCGCATACAGTCTAAGTCGTGTCATCACGGCGACACCGTGCAGCAGTGAAAAAGACCAAAATTTAAGTAGGCCTATTTTTCACACTCTACAAAATTTAAAACCACTGAACGTATAGAAATAAAATTTGAGATTATATTTAAAAATGTGCTGCCAAACATGGTAAAATTCAGACATTTGGAAGCTTTTGAAAGAATACAGGGTGGGCCAAAAAATGGCACAAAATTTTTATATGCCAATAACTTCATCAAATATTAACCGATTTTCGACATTTTTTCACTAAAGGAATCAGCAGAAAATGTGTAGTAACATTAAACTAAAGATCCCATCACACCTTATAGGTGTCGTCACACTACTTTGTGAAATGTCAGACATCGCACTCAAGCTAGTGACGACAGTGACCAATTGCGTGATCAAAGCGTTGCTCAAGCCTGATATGTAGCTTCCAAACAGCTTGAACCTAAATCTTGTCAATTATGCTGTTTGGGGGGCTTTTTCATAGATGGTTTACCAATGTTGTCAATTCACGACAATTCTGGAACACTGAGTGGGGCAAAACTGTCGCAGCGTTTGGTTAATCGCGCCATTGGTCAGTGGCGTCGATGACTTGAGTGCGTCGTCCAGCAGCAAGGTGGACACATTGTACATTTGATATGAAAACTGCGAGATGTTACAGTTACTTTGGACAGTAATTGAGATGTAAAAACAGGTTGTTTTGTTGTTAATTTTTTTAAATGCATTGTTGCAGATATCGCTGTGTTTTTAACTGTTGCTTTAAAAACACTGATATTTTACAAGGTAGTGTAGCGACACACTTGAGGTGTGGTAGGATCTTTAGAGACATTGTTACTACAAATTTTCTTTTGATTCCGATAAAAAAAAATTAAAAATCGATTAACAAAGTTATTGATGTATAAAAATTTTGTGCCATTTTTTGGCCCACCCTGTATATGTTCGTTTTCCTTAGTCGACTCTGGAGACCAATTCTAGCCGTTACTTTGTCATCTGCCGCAGAATGAACGATTTCATATTCAGTCCAGCGCTAAGAAAAGACTTCGATTTAGCGCAACACAATATTAGTCAGTCAACTATTTTTACGCTGGATGTTGGCTACAGGTAGAATAGTAAGCATAAGTAATGCTATTATTATTTATCGAGTTAGTCTACGTAGTTGTAGTTTGAGCTCCGTGTTTTCCCCTGTTGTTTTACTGCCCCTGTCTTTGATAAGTGCATATAGTAAGTTGTCGGAAATAAACGTTACCAGTAGCGTAGAAAAGGGGGAGTGCATGGGGCCCAGTCCCTAATCTTCCAAACAAAACAAGCACACGTTTAAACTACACAAAATTTGATTAGTTGATTTTCGGAAAAATAATTAAAATTGTTGCCACCGGATCTCATATCTTAAAGACATAATGCCCAAAGTTCGATTTCTATTGGGGGGTTTTGCCCCAAACCCTGCTGGGTCCAAATTCTAATAGAAAGGCAGGAAAGGGGAGGAATATAAACGAGAGAAGAGTGAAGGGGATGGAGGGTAAAACAAAGAGGAGAGAAGGAAGGGGTCTAGCCTCCAATTCACGTCTCTGGCTATGCCACTGAACGTTGCTGGCTGATTGATTGATTGATCGATTGCACCTTGATTGGTGCGTGACATACAGGGCAGTTCAAAATGGCGTCTGCAGCGGCGGGCAGCAGACCGGTGCCGACGAGTGACGTCACGGCGCTGTCACGTGACCGGGAACGCCCACCCGACGAGGCGGAGGAGCCGGACGATGAGTCATCGTCGTCGTCGTCGTGTCGCTATGACTTCGTGGGCTCGGCGTCTCTGAGATCTGGTCGTGTGTACTCGCCTCGGTATCCGCGCAACTTCTCGCCGCACGTGGATTGCGTCTACCGTCTGCGGGCTGCCGATACCCAGCAGCACGAGCTGGAGAAGGTCTTCGTCAGTCTGCTGTCTGTAAAACTCGGTGAACCTCCGCCCCAGCCTCACCCTTCGCGTCGTACTAGCAGGTAAAGGCCGGTTCACACTAGCCGTGTTCACAGGCCGTGTTCACGGCCCGTGTGCACGGCCCGTGAACACAATTGCGTTTTTTTCACCCGTGTCCATGGACCGTGAACACGGCTAGTATGAACAGGACACCCGTGAACACGGGCCGTGTTGAGAAAAAGCATTGTCGTGCAATGCTTTTTCTCAATACGTCCCGTGAACACGGGTAGTGTGAACAGCGCACCCGTGTTCACGGCCCCCGTGTAGGCGATATATCAACCAATCAGAAAATACCTTTTATATTTTGTCAGCGTTGCGAATAACGTAAACACGACGTCATTGTCTTTTTGCCCCGCCGTCCCTGATGGGCCGATTTGTACCATTTTTGGCACGTAGAGTCACACCGCCGACGTAATCATTCAAGTCAAATTTTAAATCGATTGATTCAGGGGTTTGGGGGCTACGGGTGCCCAAAATCTGGGGTTTCCATTGACTTTGATAGTCGCCCTACAGTGCTACACTGTGATGTTTGTGATTTTTGCTGTTTTCGAAGCGTCAGTCATTGCATATCACCGTTAACAAGTGTATAGACTGCTGCTTTGTACATTTATTAAAAATAAATAAGTGGTCCGCGACGACGGCAAGCGACTCGACAGTTTGACACCGCTGCCATGGAACTCCGGTCACAATGGTCGACACTCTGGGGAAAGCCTATTTGCAGCCAAGTGCCATCACCTGTGCCAGTGTCGCTGAGACTGCAGCTGTCAGAAAAGAAACAAGTACAGTACTTTCAGCGGGATTTGTGATTTTTAGTGGCACTGAAAACACTTGGCTCCAAGAGTGTCAATACTAAACCCAGGAGTTTCTGGTGCAGATTGGAAAGCGTTTGACCGAGGCGACTTACCACGTTGCAGCGATTGTCACTCGTGGTCCAACTTTTCAACGCGGCTTGCCTAGTTGACACGTTTTCAATTTCCCAATCCACACATTGACTATTTCAGACATAATTACCTCCGCCAAGGAGGTTATGTTTTTGCCAGTTTTTGTTTGTCTGTCTGTTTGTTTGTTTGTTTGTTTGTCTGTGTGTTAGCAAGATAACTCAAAAAGTTATGGACGGATCTTTCTGAAATTTTGAGAGTATGTCGGGCATGGCATAAACTACCAGTGATTCAGTTTTGGGGGTGATTCGGCAGGAATCCTGGATTCTGGATCACTTTGAAATTTTCGTTACCATTGCGTTAAAGAGGGCATAAGCGAACCGCTGCAAAACCGAAGATGGTGACGCCACCTGGCGAATAGCTTTGCCTTGGCGGAGGTCCCTGCGGGCTATGACTGCTTTCTAGTTTGTAATGTAAAACATAATGTTAAAAATATACCATGGTTTTTCCGTACTTCGTAGTCCGTAGTTGAATGTTTTGGTTTTAGGGAACTGACTACCACGGGCGCTAAAATGTGAATAAATACATAATTAAGTGAATGAATTGACAAACGATTAAACGAATAAACAAATAAACAAAGAAGCGAATGAATAAACAACAAAATAAATAAAGAGATTAAGAAATAAATACACACAAGACGTTAGAGTAAATAAAAGAACAAAGGAACGATTGAAATGAATAAATGAATGACAAAATATACATAAGATAAATAAGTAAGTCCACATATAATTAAATTAGTGATGAAAATAAACAAATAGTATAGTATAATAGTAGACACAAATTTGATGCTTGCAAAAGCAGCAAAGAAAACAAACTGAGATAACCTGTCTTCTCGCAGCGTTCTGCGGATCATCGCTTCATTATCAGAGTAGTAAGAAAGTAGGTACGTAAACCCAATTGCTAGCTAGTGTGATGTAATTGATTTTTCGTGGATCGTGTCTCATCCAGTCCAGGTATATCAGTCTGTCATAGTGTGATTTTCGTTCTGATTTATCTTAAATTATGTCGATATATCAGTCTGTTAACGCACAAAGCTGCTTGACGGGACGCTGATCAGTGCTGACTGGCGTCGTGCCTTTATCCATTCCCCTCTGTTGCTGTCCGCAGATTCCGCGGTAGTCGCAACGTTAAAAGTTCGATCCGCTGATAATGATATTTTAAGTTATAGAACCTATTGCGCTCAAGTCTCCCAGAAATCTTGTTCTGGGTACTAGCCAAACGAGAGCTAATTTCGGAAAACAGGGCGGTTTCACAAACATCAAAAGTTTCAGGAGGCTGTTTTTCACGTATCTGACTATCGTCTTCGATTGCAATTTGCAATTGTGCAAGTCGATTGACCGGAGAGTTTTGAACTGAGTCTGCGGATCACGTTCCGCAACAAGTCTACATTCCGGTTTCGCGGGCGAGTTTTGTGCGCCGCGCGGGTGGAGCGTAAGGCGGCATCCTAGCCGGCTAATGCAATCAACTACTTTCTAGCGCGGTCCATCTCTCTAACTCCGCTCCGTACCACGCCGCCGAATTATATTAGATTTACTTACTTAGCAAACTGGTCGCGGCATATAGGCCTACGTGATGGCTTCGGACATGTCTATTACGAACTGAGAAAGTCATCCTTAATGATGCACGCAACAGTACATTCCGACACTACTCGATCTCAGTGGCACAACGCTTTTTTGCGAAAGTATTAATTTTTTCACAGCCTAAAAATCTTTACAGTTAAACAGGTTTTTGAAAAATTTCGAATTTAATGTAACGGAAAGTCTTTGGGTTTTAGTACCGTTACATCGAAATAAAAAAAACCGAAAAAGCGTGGATGAATAATGAATAATGTAAAACTAACGAATCACTGAATGACAAAAAACGACCAGCAGTTTTAAGGCTTCTCTGCAGAGATCTTTAAAAAAATGGCGGTGCCTTTATTTAGTCAAAATAATATCAAAAAAGCTGGGCAGGACTGAATCTTGAAGATGCAATCCGAAAATTGGACAACAGATCTGAATGGAGAATGAGGATTCACAGTGCGGCCTAGCCTCGAAACGAAGACGACTACAAGCAAAAAGTTCATAGTCATCGCTACAACAATATGGAAATATTGCAGTCACTAGTTAACTTCGCATTCTGCTGAACTTGGTTATTTACTTTATTTTTGGCCATAACCAAAGGCCGAAAGTAAGAAGTGTCTGGGCCACGGGCCGCACAATCTGAAAAATATGTCGACAAATACGTTCTACATGTAGCTGTGAACACCGTCTATAGCTTTTGACATTATACACGCCAATTCCGGTGATTACAGTACCGCGGTATTGTTCAAAAACATTGCATTCTGCCCATCACCAATTTCGGCGCCAAAGATGCCGCGTGGTCGGAGTATGGCTTCTCGGTTCGAGAAGTGGCCAAATGACGTCAGAACTTCGCTTCTATCCGCCCACTGTCGCCGTACCTGGCTTCTTCGCTACTTAATTACTATAGGTAACCTAATAATTTTAGCGCCTCGTCTAGCGGTCGTTGTATAGATTCACTTATTTCTTGCCGAAAAACATCCGAAATGAGCTTAACGCTATCTAATGCGATAACAACAGCTCAGTGAGATAATATGCGCGTTACCGTTGTTTTACGCGTTTTACGTGTAATGCATGAGCGAAATGCATATTCGTTATAAAAGCATAGTG
>Ga0056128_1003913_pt1 | contig 18517 bp, 14 predicted proteins | sample WorMetLIZISLAND2_FD_71113 | JGI IMG/M metagenome (GOLD analysis project Ga0056128, IMG submission 71113) | Marine gutless worms symbiont microbial communities from Max Planck institute for Marine Microbiology, Germany - Olavius geniculatus... ... | reverse complement strand
CTCTTGTCCATCATAGAGTCCCATCATTTTGTGATGGACTCTATTGGGTTACACTGGCGGGGCCGTTCAACATCTGAACAGTTCGTGTTTTTGACGGCCGTTTTGACGGCCGTTCGGACGGCTTCCAGTCTCCTAGGTTAGAAGGTCGTTGGTCCGGACCGCCAGTGTGACCCCTCTTTAACTCTGACTGCGTCACCATGGTGCGGCGACGGCGACGTACCAACCATGGGGCTCTCGGAAGACTATTATGCGTTTGCGCTTAATCTCTCATCAGTAAAAATCAAAAATTCTCACAGAATTCACGCAGAACCCATGGAAATTCAACACAGTTCCCATACCCATCCCATACTGATACCCATGCGAATTCCCATACCCACGAAAACTAGTTTAGTTACTTGATTTCATTCCATTGTCATAAAACCGCAGTTTAATGGAATATCCGAACTTTTTCTGCACAGAATTTAGTAACTGAATGAAATAAATTTACGCACGTGCGTTAATCTTTTTAACGCGTGTTAATTTATTAATGCATTGATGTGTTAATTAACGCGTCAACTGTGACAGCTCTACCTGTTATACAACTACCAATGTTCATGGCCATGTTATTTTACTTGTGCTGCAGAGCTCCTGCCGTGAATTTGGCACAGTACAAACATTAATGTGCTGTAGAATTTATTTTGGTTGCACCGGATTTCAGTGACTTCCTTTATTTTAGCCTCATTGTATTGTGACATCTGTATTTCACAGTAATTGTATGATATCGTTTGCAATGCTCAGTATATAAAGTTAAACCAGTTGTGCACCATACGTCTAGCTAGATTGAGCAGAAGTAGGGTAAGCACCGAGCTTACATCTTCATGATCAATGTCATCTACTGTATTTTTCTGTAGCTGTTCCTGTTCATGTTCCATGATGTTTGAAGTGCATTCTTTGTCACTTTGCTACTGTATTATGCCGTTAAATGAAGCAGTTGGTTATGCATGCAATAAGTACCAGGAGGTGCATAAACAAATGAAAATCCATGCGAGGAAGCAGACAGTATTGGAAATGATTAACCTTGATCACTGCTATGAAGGGTGGTTGTGTTGATTGCTTAACATTATGTTCTGTTCAACATTACCACACTTTTTGAAGCTAATTGTTTCAAACTGTCTGAAAAAATGCTCAGTCTGTGTAAAGCCCAAATTCTGCCATTACCAGTACGCTGACTTTGTGACAAAGTCCACGACAGTCACAGATTTTGTCGTGGACGCAAATCATGAAACTCCGCGACACAAATCGTGTTGCTGACTTTCATGGTTTGTGTTGCGGACTTTCATGATTTGTGTCCGTGACAACAACAAAGTCTGCGGTTGGTCAGCTCCATCTCTTTCGGACTTTGTCGCTGACTTTCCCTGTGCATTGTAACGGGCTAAATTCCATTAGAGCAAAACAAATGCAGATTTGTCACAGACTGTCGCAAACATCTTGACATGTCAAGATTGTTTTTTGTCTGCGACTTTCATGATTTGTGTCCACAACTTTCCCCGCGGAGAAGTTTCGGTGAAAGTCGCTGTAATGGAATTTGGGCTTAAAGCAATTATGGCACATTTCACTTCTTTAAGCATCATGCTTTTTATAAAGTTCTAACCTGCATCCTCTAAATGGATATGGTACCACGCATGAATTTGTTGTATAATGAACAACCTAAAAGACAAATGTCAGGAACAAGAACTGGTGCAGTTATCATGCTTTATAATTCATCAGAAATTCCAAAAGTCATCTGCATTAAATACGAGACTGGCAGTTAATAAGAATGACAGTAACAAATCAGTATTTCTGTTTTTGGCCTAGGACATCTGCTTCATAAAATAGTTTGTATTATTTTGTTTGGTGTTTGATGGTGAATAGCTACAACAGCACTTAAAATAAACTTTTAACTGGCCTCCTTTCTGGAGCTGATTCAGGTTTGTCCAGGCTCCATGGCAGGTCTCCAAAGAAGAATCTTCAAGGATTGAGGTTTTTGAGATTTTTCAATACAAACTGACATTTTGCAAAGGATCAAAGGTCTAGTAAAGCTTAAATGTTTTTCGTAAATTGCTTCTCATCATCAAAATAAGTTTATCGCCTTTCGTATCATATCTTGTAAACATTTGCTTGTAATAATGTGCATGCAAATTTTAAGCAGGTTATTGTTTTTAGTTTACAAAGCTAACATATCCGTAACAATTAACAGCAAGACAACAGAATGTGAACGGAAATGATTTTTATTCACAAATAATAGCTGGATGTCACTGTCAAAGCAGCCATAGTAACTGTCAACATGTGTGTGACCTTATAAAAAATATACCAGTTACCACTGGCAACGCCGTTCTGTGGTGTGTCACGTTAATCAGCAGAAGCCAAAGAAGCAACAAGAACGCCATCGGAGTTTGACCTCTTCAGTGCGTCAGCTTGCTACCAGTAAGCTTCAGTGTCATCAGTACAGTATTATCCAAACAGGAAACTGCTAAATGCAACTTTTACATCACAAGACCGACTGAAGTCTATACAACTACAAGAATAAATAGCTGGGCAGCCGTTGATCTAAAAGTTGCAGTGCGCACAGGTTGAACAACAGTCGGCAATGTGATGGTTCAGTTATTGCACGGCGCAGTAGTAATTTGGACCAAACACGTGCACGCTAGTACAACAACAAATAGCCAGTTGATGACCATGACGTCGATGTGACATCATCAGTCGTCTGAGGGCGCTGTGGCGGCGCCTATTGGCTGCTCATTCCCGACGTGTAATCGGGTGAGACTGAGGAGCTGTCCTGCTGTACAGCAGTGTAGGTCGGCGAGTAGCGCATGCCAGAAGCCACACTACCGGCCGTGGTGCCACCGCCGCCGGCACGACCAAACCCCGCCAGTGTCACTGACGGCATGAATGCCATCAGCTCAGCAACCTTTGCTCTCAGGTTGGTCAGCTCCATCTCCTTCTGCATCAGCAGCCCTACACAACAGCGCACCGTACTCCCATACACTACTGGCCAACGAAGGCCAGTTGCTCTACTAGTAGTGCAGACTATTATTATCAGCACTGGCGTCATGGCAGCGGGGCAATTATTGCCCACCCCCTAAATTTAAAGGTAAAAAGGTAAAGTCCAGTACTTGCTGTAGTGCTGCTTACATCATTTACATGAGACGGACTCAAGACCAGAAGCGCTTTACAATCTTGGAAGTGGCAGCTGATTGGCATGAGCTAATGATACCGCAGTGCACTATGCAGCCATCCATTGCCTGCCTAAGCGAACAACTGGACCCACAGTTTGCAGCCAGCAGACATACCATCGCCTCCTTCACCCCGTAGCCCGTAAGCTACTACTTGTTTCCCGTCCCACGAAGGGTAGGAGGCTGAGTTGGCCTGAGCACATAGTAGGTTAGCAACTTGCTCAAGGTTGCTTGCAAATGACAGCAGTGAGAATTGAACCGCAACCTGAAAGTTATGAGTAACCATGTCGTAAAGTTCTATTCTTGTCAGAAAATGTTCATAATGCTAACACTCATGAAATGAAAAAAGGGATTGCGGCAAAAGCCAGGCTCTTTGACTGTACGCAGTTTAGTCTGTCACTGCTACAATGACTTACAAAGCTCTGACAGGCATAAAATTAAAAAAACGACATTAATATGAGACAGGAATCTGTGTATAATTCCTCATTCCTGCGATAATTTCTCTTAGTTACATATAAGGACTGCCAGACAGATAGCGCTTTCTATTATATATGATTCAAACGTCCTGAGCGATAAAGCAGCTTGTTATTATGCTGTCATAGGCGAAAGTACAGCTTGCACCTCCATGGAATTTCATAAGGTAAAATTATGGACAATTTCAGCAGCCATCGGTGACACCCACAATTTGCATTAGCACCATGGGAATCATATGCATAAATTTACAGAAATATAATCATTCAGCAACCTCAGTTTTGTTACCAGAATTGGTTAAAACCAGAGGTTAACACATAATTATAACCAAAGTCTGGCATCTGTGTTGCACCATGCAAAAAATCCTATGGGTGCCTGTGAACCATTAAACATAAAGTAGTAGCAGTAGCAGTAGTAGTAGCAGCAGTAGCAGTAGCAGCAGCAGCAGTAGTAGTAGTAGCAGTAGCAGTAGCAGTAGTAGGAGCAGTAGCAGCAGCAGCAGTAGCAGCAGTAGCAGTAGCAGTAGCAGTAGCAGTAGTAGCAGCAGTAGCAGTAGTAGCAGCAGTAGCAGTAGCAGCAGTAGTAGTAGCAGCAGCAGTAGCAGCAGTAGTAGTAGCAGTAGTAGTAGTAGCAGTAGCAGTAGTAGTACCAGAGTCTAATGTACAGCAGGACTGTTGGCGTCACACACCAAGAACATGTCTAAGTGACTGCTCAAGACAGACCTTGCTGGATCTCCATCTGGCGTTTGGCATCACCGAGTGCAGAGAAGAGGTCAAGCTTGAGTCGAGTCTCAGCGCTGAGACTCGTCTCGAGATGAGCGTTCTTGTCTTTCATCGACTCGAGCGTTGTTATCAGCACCTCTGTCTCTGTTTGGGAGTCACCTCGGTACTGCTGCAGTGTCTGCATCACCGCAACACACCGAACCTTCGTCAGTGTATCAGAACTATGACAATAATATCTTGGCATAAGTTGTCAAATTATTGCACTCACTTGGCCCGCTGCCTACAAAGTGTCTCCCATGCAAGTGTGCAGTAGGACAAGTGAATGGTCTTTCTGATACCCAACAAAAGAAAATCAAAACAACTAAGGCATTACATCATCATAACTCAAAACGCACTTGCCTGAGGACCATCGTTGAACAGGTGCTATGCAAATAAATCCATGTATTCAATATACATTCATTCATTCATTCAAACCATCAGCAATGTCAAGCCTCAGCCTTAAGACCAAAACTTTCGACCTTGGCCTTAGAAACCTAGGCCCTATAAGCTGTTGTATTCAGTAAGACAATAACATCGGGTCAACAAGATGAGAAATGAAATCAGATAATGGGCAGGAAAATTAGTGGCTTAGTGCTTAAGTTTAAAAATTACTGCTCCAGCCACTCTGACGTTACGCTTTTGCCACAGCCTTGGCTTGAAGGCCGTGCAGCCCAAGGCCTTATACAGGCTACCTCATGTCTGGTCAACTTGACTGTAACACGCCAATGAGCAGAGCCTCCTGACCTGCGTCTCAAGCTCAAGTTGTCGGACGTCTTCATCGCGAGCCTTCAACTCTCGACGCAACATCTTGACTTCGGTCTCGAGCTCTGAACGCCGCTGCTTACACTGGTCAGCTGAGCACTCCACCGACAAACTGCAAACATGTCAAGTACACACCGCCAATAACCATACCCTCACAGAAATCAACTAATTCTTCCCAACACAGATTCCTGGCATCAGCCAGACTACTGGCAGACTACCCTCACAAGCTTTTGTATCTTTTCCAGTTCTTAGGCTACCCAAATCGTACTTTATTAGCTTCTTCATTCTTCTGCTCTATCTGCATCTGACAAACAAGATGGCTGTCCATGATGCTAGTGAAAATTAATTAGACGCACCAAAGCATCAAAGCATTTTGGGTACATTCAGTAAGTAAGTTATGTAAAAAAAAACCTCAAAAGATGCTAATTTAACAGCATAACCTGCCATATGGGATCACACAATGTTAACTGCTACCCAACACAAGTGAACACACCCCACCTACCCCATAGGGATGAAAGGCTGAGTTGACTTTGGTGATGGTTTACTTGTCCACCGATAGTCACCCACCCAAGTAATAACCATCTGATAGTGACCTACCCGGGAGCTGAACCCACAACCTCACATTGTAAGTCCAATGCCCTTCCGTGACACCAGTTTTTGAGATGACATACCGCGAGGACGACGCCACAGCAGTGACCGCAGCACGACTTGATTCATCAGCTTTACGCGAAGCATCGGAGTCTGTCTTACGTCGCTTCTCAGCCATAAGCTGCTGCTCCAGTGTCATCTTTTGCTTCCGCTCTTCCTGAACCCGACGGTCCAGGATCGCCAAGTTCTGCTTGTCTTGCTGACGATTCGACACCAGCTTCTGCAGTCTGGCAACCATCACCAACAGCAATCATCATCATACTTCACAACTGTAGCCGACCACTCTACAGCAAAGATGGCAATGGCCTATTATGTAAACTGACAATTGGCCAATGCCAATCATCGACATATCGGCTGATTATCAACCAGTGCACATTATCAGCCAACAACTGTGCATCTCTGTTTCACAAGCACTATGAAATTCACAGAAGCTTCCACAATCCTTTGCAGCATTGTTGAAATATTTTGAACTAGTATTTCTTCAGCTACAACTGGTAAAACTTCATTTAAATTGATCATTATTTGAGTGAATTAAAAAAGAAAGAAACACTGTACTGTCTGTTATACTGTAATACAGAGTAAACGGAGGGTTGTACCCAGCACTGTGTAAGAATCCAGATTTTTATGTAACTAAAACAACAGATTATACACAATCCATGTGTGGAAAGCTACGGCAACTGACACACTGTCATCAAATGCCAACCACACATGAGCTACGTGATAGTGTCATAAAGTGCAAAAATCAAATAGATGAGTATAAGCAGTTTCACATACTTCGATTGGAGATTTTCATTTTCTTGACGAAGCTGATACAGTTCGCTTTTTGTGGTGCGGTCGCTGAAGGAGAGACTGGCAATTTGAGAGCGAAGCTCCTGCTCAAGACATCGGCTGGACTGCAGCTCCGACTTGAGTCGCTTTACGTCCGCCTCCAGCCGACTGTAGTGTTCAAACATTCAACACAACATTTCACTGCACGTTGTGATGACCCATGGCATGGATGTGGTCTCGATCTTGACATCTCATTCTCGAGACATACTAACGTCTCGGTCTCGCCTCAAACAAAATCCTCAACGTCTTGGTCTACGTGTGCATCTCCAGTCTCGTCTTGGAGCAATACGTCTTAATCTTGGCACATTACATCTTTTCTCGGGTCTCGGACCATTGCGTCTTGTCGAGACTTTTTTCTCAGTGCTTTTTACACTTTTGTTTACTTATTCACCATGAAGCAAAATTACGTGATCTCAGTCTGTTTATCACGAAATGACCAAAATAACCAAAATGGAGAGCAGTTGCAATAAAGAAAAAGTGTCTGATGTTGTTTAAAAAACTCTGTCAGCCAAGCGTAGACAAGGCGAAAATCAGTTGCAGTTTACTGATTTCAGTCGCTCGCAAATTGTGACAAAACCTAGTGGCCCACGTTAGCAAGAGTGCAATACCCATATGGTGCAGGCTACTAATTTTTATCAGTGATATTTTTTTAAATAAGGTAAAAAAAGACAACAACATGCTATCAAAGTTGCCTGAATGCCTTTTTTAGCATGTACATGTAATATTATTTTGATGCCAACAAAGCTGCAAAGACAAAAAACAATGGATCTAAAATTTTGTCATTTTTTCCACGTTTTTTTTCACAATACATCTCGGCCAACATCTCAGGAGACATAATGTCTCGGCCAACAACTTGGAAGCTGCAGCACCTCATCTCGGTCTCATCTCTAAGGCATGCATCTCGGGTCTTGACTCGGTCTCGGTACAAAATGTCTCATGCGACGATCTTCTTATGTAACGGCAGCACTATAAATTTTACATACGATTCAACAAACTAAAAATATGTCAGCTCGGTGCTGACATAATATGCAGCCATTCCAATGATCTTTGATTTTTTTGAGCTCAAAACTGCCATGCCAGTTACTCCTGTTCATGCCGTTTCATGTCTTTACACCTTCTTACTTTTTGTTAAGAGCCATTATGGGGTGCAAAAACAGATGGGTGAACAAAACACGTAATGTGTACTATTAGGGCAGCCACATAACAAAACAGCACCAGTGCAGCCCTTCCAGCTAATCAATGTTCCACCGCTGAACTTTGGAGGCAGAAATCTGTTAATATACCAAGCACAGTGCCAACTGGTTAGAACTCGACATACAGTATATGAGTAGCCTAAAAGAACATTATAAATTCACAGAACTCAGAGAAGCTGTAAATCACAGCGTTCGCCATGAATTTAGCAAGTTCTGAAAAAGTACCCAATTCTGTCCACCTATTCACACTTTTCGCAAGGCCTATATATGACTTTATGGCACAAACCTGCCGGCAGCCGTAGAGGAACGCTCTTGCCAAGACGATGACGAGCCAATCTTCCCGCGCTTGCCGCCACTCAGTGGATCTCGGGTGGTAGAGTTGGCACGCACGCCAGTGCCGCTCTTTGCACTGTTCCGACTGTCATCACCAGCACCGACGGCCAACGTCCCACCCTCCTCGCTGCTCGTGTCGTCCGGCCGGTCGTCCATGCGACCAGACATCAACGACGACGCAGACGTTGGCTGCTGCTCCAGAAACTCGAAGTCTTCGACGGAGTCCGACGCTGACTGTTTGTCCCTGCTACCTGTCCACAGGCTGATGTCCAGCCAGCCGAGAGTACGAGATCGAGTGGTTGATGACAGTGATGACGACTGCACAGCTGTTGACCCATTTAACACAGGCTCATCTTGGCTTGGTAATGCTGTATAATACAACACTACAGGTTTAACATAGACTCAACCAAATTTAACAAAACTCTGCACTGAATAATGTGACATAAAAAATGGGTCAATATGAGAAGTGAGAACTGTGTTGACATGGAAACAAATTAAGAAGTGTTGCAGAAAGTGCAAGAAAACAAAAATATATCAAGCACACAGTGCAACACTGCAAACTTGGATAGAACACACCTCGAAGAATGACACTGCAACGGCCACGGGACATAATGCAAAACAACAAGAAGACTAAAGCAACTACAAATCCTTAGCGACAACATACATAAGGATTATGGTTGTGTTTTTTGAAAGCCTGACCAGACCTGGGCAGTATTCCAGGCGTTTTTAAGGTCGTTTTCTATTGTTTCCAGAACAAAAGTTATGCATTCCAGATCACGTTCCAGAAAGGCCCGCGTCGATCCATAAGCTTCCCGGGTCGAAAGTACGTAAAGCCGGTGCAGTGCAGGAAGGTGATTGACAATCACTCCGTGTCAGCCAATCAAATGCATTGTTTACACGACTGTTTCGTGCCAGATTATCGGACTTGTATGTAATTATATACCGATTAATTTAGTTTTGTGCATTTTACTGTATGTATAAATAATCATACAGGTGTGTGCATTTATCGGCTTGTTAGCCAGCACTTTTGCTTAGTGAGAAAATAAATCTGTATGGCACAAAGCACTTGTTTTGAACTTTATTTACGCTATAGGCCATTCGAATTGTGGGTAAAGCGACATCTGTTCCGGGTCAATGCCGTTCTTTTTTGTGGTGAATCCGGAAAGGTCAAAGTCAAGACCACAACAAATCGCTGCACCTTTCCGGAAAGCCAAAAAAACACAACCTATGTGACTAATAAGAAAGAAGCGGAAAATATAAGCACTAAGCAGATGGCAAAAAGTTTTTGATAAACCTGCCATTTGGCAAAAGACCAGAAACGAATAAATACACAAAATTACTCAAATTAAACCATTAACTCAAAAAAATATTCCTCTTTTGGTGCATCTAAAATATTCAGAGTGAAATAACATTATGATAAGCGGAATACACTACATATTTTACAGCAACCAAAACAGCAGTGCAGTAACTCAATACAGCAAATCTACATTAAAATCAACTGACTAGCAGAATATTCTGAACGGAGACTGATACTTAAAGTCAAAAAAACTGGTAGCATTCTTTTAATTCACAATTCTGCAAATAAGCACAAGTATTACTTAATTTGGCTGAGGATAGCAGTTCTCAAGCACAAATTTCATATCATATCGGAAGACTGGAAGTACTTGCCTTTTGGCTTATCATTTGTAGCATCTTCATCACAAGGTAATGCCTTCTGTAACAGCTGATAGTAAAAATTGTTGGCCTTTTCAACTTCCTTTTGCTTTCGCTGCACAGTGCACATTTCACAATGCATCTTTGCTCAAATTCACATACCGACAGCACAAGTTAAATTACCGACATCACATTACTCCACTAGAGTTGTAAAGGCACTAACACATGCTGATGCAAAATAGAAATATAAAAATCTGATGTATCATCTTCGTCAAACACTTTTGACCAAACATCAAGCAATAATGCACACTGCGGGTGCACAAATCTGTGCATAAATTTCATTATAATTCCACTGAAGTATCCTCCTGTCATATTAGTAATCTTATGCATCCCAGGTTAATGTAACTTTTCTCACATTTGTTTGCAGAGTTCTTCTAGTAGCATAGAACTGAAGAAAACACAATTTTGATGTGAAAAAAACACAAAAGCAGCTGAATGGCTAGATTGCAAAAACTTGACGCATGCCTCTAGGCAGCAGTGAAAATAATATTTTTAGCATATTTGGTCATGCTGGGACATTTATCTTGGCCTGTTAACGAAAAAACTTAACCAGTTTATTTATGTTTGCCCTGACGAACGTTCTGTGCAAAGCCATTGATAGAAAAGTCAACAACATCGATTTTTTGCTGGTCTTGTTAAATTTATCGAGTAATTTAGTCCTCACTTACTTCTTAAGCTGAAGTTTTTTATGACCAAAAGGTATCACAAAATGATTCCTGAACTTTCACAACGCTGCACTGCACAAGCAGAATCAAAAGCATCTGAATGCATTACTGACCAATCGGAATCGATACGAGATGCAGCTTTTGATGCTGAATCCCATAGTGACCACAGGATAGCCAACACTACAGCACAGAAACACACATCTTCTCATCGGATCATGGAATAAATGTGTAACAATTCAATTCATTGCACTGAGTTTACAATTAAAAACAGCAGATGTTATTCCAAATAACGGTACCAACAGTGAACACGCTTCAACTGACAATAAATGCCAAGATGTAAATGCCATTCTTATTATTATCGCAGGTCACATGGTCAGATCATATGGAATTTTTAATAATCAAAATCTCAACTTTTTCTGCCAGCACCTATGCTGTTGCCAAATCAACAGCCAAGTAAGTCAAAATGAACAATCATTTGGCATTTCAAGAAAACAGTTTAATGCAGATAAGATGAAGCACTGCACAAACAAACCAGTGAGCAGCAAACGGCCGACAAAGATCGAGATGAAATGGAAAGTTTCGGAGTTCCCGGAGTCGTACGGCGACCTCAATGTAGAGAAACATCAGCCATAATAACACTGTTGGCAAGCAAACTCCTCGCTCTGTATCCAATGCAATAAACGCAACATACTGCACAGATGAGCAATGATGGCCAAATACCAGCACTTATATCCCTTTCACAAATGACTTAAAATCAGAGACCAACCAACTTTTAAGCAAGATGACAACAAATCGGCTTATTCTCTGATCACAACTTGCAGCCTGACTGCAGACCTGAGGCACGTGTTCAGTAGTCAAGCCGCTTGGTACTGCTTGCCGAGCTGCCTACTAAACGAGCCGCTTTGCTTGCTCATCAACACCATGAATATTCATGATGTCTGCCGGCTTGCTGCATGAAAACATAACGACGCCTAAACGAATAAATTTCCAAAAGGTGTTATTTATTTCCGGTGCAATCCATCAGTAACAAAACAACGTGATGCTAGTGACACTACTCAAACAATGCCACACTGACCAGATGAAAATATACAGCAATTTGCACTATTTATGCAGCAGCCATTTTTGTTTGCTAGCAAATGGCAGCAAGCACAAGCAAGCATGTACGCAAGGTGCTTGCTGTGCTAGCCAAGCCGCTTGGCAATGGTACCAAACTGCTTGGCTAGTTACTTGACATGCCTCTGGTCTCAGATAAAACTGATCGTGATAAATTTGGTCCTCACTCAAAGCAGAGAAAAATCTGATAGCTCTAATGTGTTTTCGGGTATGTTGCACATGTATAATATACAAAATATTCAGAGATTTTTACCCCTACCAAAATGAGACAATGTTTTCAGTTGTGTCTATTTGTCTATTTGTCAGCTCAAACTGCCTGTGAGATTACTGAACAAATTTTGATGAAATCTTGACGAGGACAGCAGAAAGAGAATGCAACTTAAAATTGCATCTTGTTAACCATCCAGAGTCCAATGTAAACCACAATTTTTTATAAAGATATTACAGATAAAATATTTCTGGAAAGGTGGGCATGGCCCAAAAACAACAGATGATATTTTGGTATGGTAGTGATCCAAATCCTGATTTATAGCCACCGTTGGTCCGTTACGAAAGCAAAAAAGGCAAAAAATGTAATACAATTAACATCATGTACAGGAACATTGATTTTTTGTTCTAAAAACGTTCATTATTCAACACATTTGTGGATTTAATAAAAAAGCACAATCAAACAATCCTTCTGATAGTTACACTCTCGTAGTGTCTTTTTAAATACCAGTAGTTCACATTTTTTATCTAGTCGGCACTAGCATTTATTCTCTGACACCAACCATCACTCAATATATGCAGCCAACAATCATTCATCTACTTCATATTAAAACATCTAATTTCGCAAGTTTTTTGGGACCAAAAAACTCATCATAAAAAATGGAAAACCATAAGCACCAAATTTGTCACAAACAATTGGCAAAAAAAAAGTACTGTAAGCCATCACTCACACTACATACAAATATTTCTTTCTAGGACCCACCTGTCTGCCATATATACTGGACCCATACGTAAGTACTGGCTGTGAAGAACAGCCACTGCACAGGGATCAGTAAGTAGCACGCGACGTCCGACGTGATTGTCACGCAAACAAAGAATATTGAGAACGCCTGCAAACAACAACGTTGCAAACGTCACCAGTCACAGCTGAAAACATTGAGATCAATGTAACAACGCCAATATTAGCACTACCCTGGGGCCCTCGTACTACTAAGAATAATGCTGATAATAACGATCATAATGATAATGAATAAAACGTCTTTATTATCTATTGTAGCCATTAGCTGGACTGAGCTGGAGAGCTTGTGTGAATTGTGGAAGAACAACGTGAGCCCAACACAGCTCAACAAGGCTTCAGAGAACAACAGTGCTCTGGCATCACATAGTCAGTCGCTAACATTGTTTACATACTCTATGATAGCAAGACAAGCTAACAGTAACAGCTGGATTAAGAAAAACTGGGCTAAAAGTTTTGATAATATACACTACAAGAATGCAAAAGTTATTAAGCAGGATGGCAAAAAAAGATTTAGCTAATAATAACAATAATAACTGTGTTTGTGTAATGTGCATCAATTGTCCAGTCCAACAGTCATCACAGCAAGGGTTTTAACTTTCATTTTTAAGTGCAACAGCAGCTACTGCAGTAGCGCATCTTAGCCATTGCAATTCTGTCCATCCGTCTGTCTGTCTGTCTGTCCGTCCATCACACGGGTGCATCAGTCAAAAACGGTGCAAGCTCGAATCACCAAATCTTCATGTTGGATGCCTGGAAGACTCTAGTTTCAGGAACCATAAAGCTTTTCCATAAATTTGAAACAAGTCACCCCGAACGAAGGCGCCAAATGAGAGGGGGGTAGGAAAAATTTGCGATTTCCAGCCGATACGGCGTTGGCACAGCAAGACAGGTAACGCCTGCTGGTGAGTACAAGTAAAACACTAGATATTTAGCCATCAGTCGTCTGGCGCCGTCTGGCGACTGATTTTGTTTTACTGTGCTTTCAAACATGCACCGCTGCTGCGCGTTCCCCTTTGCGTTAGCTTGGCTCATCTTGTAACACTTGGGATCTTTGCTAACATGACTATAAAAACAATAGGTAAGATTTCAATCAAGTGACAAATGATGTAAAAAATGACATAATCAATCCCACTCAGAACTCAGTTTTCCACAGCACCTCCTACAGTCCTGGATAGCAGCACTTAACAACAACGATGATGTAAATTAGGTGATCCTAACTTGCACCGTTTATGACTCATCCATCCGTGTGACGGACAGATGGACAGACGGACGAACAGACAGAACTGTGATGGCTAAGACGCGCTACAGCAGTAGCTGCTGCTGCGTGTAAAAACTAGGCCTAAATAATGCAAAAAAAATCTAAACTTAATCCTGAGATATAGTGCAAATTTATGCAACATGTAAACCAAGTGTCACAGAGTGATGAAAACTGTTGGTTACTACTTACAAGTCCCTGATACTTCATTGAGTCGCAAACGCTTCGAGCTAGCAGCCAAAGTGGCCAGAGATACTCAAAACGAAAGTCGAGGACGAAGTCAGCCATCAGGACAAACATCCACACGCTGAAGAACTTTATGTATGTAAATGCGCTGTATACAACAAACAGCAACAGTCTCAAATCATACTTGCACCATGCGTCTGCTATTAATACTGTTTGCTAATTCAATGACCAAGGCAAACAAAATTGCCTGTACTCTATCAGTATTTCTACATAAGTTCACAACCTTTTTACTTAACTGTGCACTTAAATAATACTATCATTACACTGTGACTTCCAGCGCTACATGATGTCGTCTTTGTAATTATAACAGTGCAGTGTTTAGTGCCACCTCATTTCATGGACTAGTTTAAACTGTCTAGATTGCTATTGCAGTACCATTTTTCAATATCCAAAATCCCACAGCTCATGACTGGTTTGAACATGTTAAAGGCCAAGTTGCACCATTTTGTGTAACTGTTATAAAGTGCTAATTGTCTTTATCAAATGTTAATTTGTTAATATCTATTAATTTTCCTGTTGCCAGTATATCTTTATACTGTAAAAATAAACTTCAAAGTGGACAATCAATCTCCGGAACTGTGACGTCATTTACTACTATTAGCATCAACGTAGCATCCAAGAAAATTTGACATTAGCAGCATCAATAAAGTGCGGTACCAAGCGAAGTGACTTCGCTTGCATTTTGAGATGTCGCTGCCATATCGAATGCAGGCCAACTGTATGTCCTTTCCATTCCACCAATCGACAACAGCATCTGACTTCTGGTTCCGGAATGCAAGCGAATTCCCCTCGCTAAGCGCACGCTGCCTTGACGCTACGATGACACGCTAGATTCACACACTGCAGTACATGCCGTGAACAAAGCGTAGTATGTAACGTCATCATTCTGTCCGCAGAACATTATTTTTATTAAAATAATTTCAAAGCAACGTTTTTATTTCTTTGGATCAATCAGCATTAGCATTACATTCTACACTTATTTATCCAATATTGTTTTCATGCGACTTTGCCTTTAAAATCATGCAAAAATGCTTAAACAGCCATATACATAATTAAAGTGTGCCTTCCTGGAAAACTTAAGAATTTTTACATCTGAGCATAGATTTTGATCAATGTAGTCCAGACTACTGATTTTACAATCAAATCTGGTCTGTTATGACTGCAACAATTTCTAGACCTATCACAAAACACCTCACCGACCGCACAAGCACCAAAGATATATTCTGATCAGATTGCGAAACCTAACTATAACCCCGACCTTTCAGCCTAATCTTCCATACTTGTCTGATCATATTTGGGGCCAATGCACTCGATGTAATCAGTGTAGTGTTTTGTGACATCAACCTGACCATGCGCACATTTGAGTCGCTTATTCAGCTGTCTGATTTAATGATGAGCTGCTCTCATTACTTACTGACAGAAAATTGTCATAAATTTCCCACCACTGATCTTTCACAGTGCCAACGATGTACAGTTTCCATAAAATATTAATACTAAAAAAGCTGCAGAGCTAACATCAGTAGTGTATCCAAATAAACGTCTATGACGATCTTACATAATAGCAAACTAGATAAAACTGTGTATTGTGTGTATCACCTGCATGGTTCATGCAAATAATCACAGAAAGCTCATGCCACCAACTCACCTTCCGTAAATGTCTTCACTCATACGACCGCGTCTGACAAGCGGCCGCCTTAGCTTACTGACGTCCACATTACGTCTCTTCATATTCCGAGCGGTAGATCCGACTGTCCTTCACGATTTCCGTCAGCCAATCTGCGTATATCGTTTCTGATTGGGATCCCTAGTGAATATCGAGGAAATACGGCACGGCCGGCCGCTCAGCGATCTTCCTTACAAACGCAGGGATGCTGCTGCGTCAGGACAGAGGCTGGCGAGACGCAGGGAGGCGAGAGATCCAGCAGCAATCCAATCCAGCTGCTGATGATGCTTCCACTAGCAACAAACACTTAGCATATCACGCACAGCTTAGCTCCGCCCCACGCCACGGCGCCGGATGCACTCCCGAGCCCTGTCGAAAACGCGACTTTGCTTCATTGAGAGAATGAAATCAACAATTCCCTTGAAAGTCGTTTTGTCGTATTGAAAATAATTGCAATAACCTATACGTCAAGCATAATAATAATTTTACGTAGATGACTAAAAAAACTACACATGCAAGCGTTTGAAATGTGCAACGACTGCAAGTGCAAGCGATGTAAGAGCCGGAAAAAAACAAGAAGCCCAGCTATCGCTAGGATAGCCGACCGTACTGGTTGTCAGTGACCTTCAAGGTCATCCATAGTCGATGATTTTCATCTAATCTGAAAGGGCGTACGCCACTTTTTATTAGTGATTAATAGTAGGCCTAACGATGGACATATCTTGCACTGTTTCTGACACATGGTTACTTTTATAGCTTAAAACTTTCCATTAAAAATTGCGGCCAAACCGCTGCAGATGGAGACATGGTTACTATTGACAGCCTATAGGTAGTCGCCAGCGCCTTATCCGTTAGTAGGCATACCATTGCCAACGTTCTACGACTTACCGTTTAGCTATAATACCGCACGATTGGCATACCATATGCGTTAATTAACCCTTCAAGGTTATGCAATGATTGTCGTGTAATTTAAAACGGCGTATGCCACTTCATGTTAGTGATTACTAGTAACCTTGGCCCTATATCTCACCATTTCCAAGATATGGTAAGTTTTCCATTCTTACCCCATCCATCTATAACTCCCAATTTAAAGATGTTCCTCTTGCAGTGTCAGCGCTAGAAAGTTGGAGGCTCCCAAATACAAGTATGAGGCCACTGTAATGGCGGTCTGGGTGTGGAACCCACAGCGGGGTCCAGGGGCGGAGCCCCTTGTCATGGGGTCAGAGGGCGAAGACCCCGTGAAGCTGAAACACTTTTGGCTTTTGGACATTCACTAAAAGTCCCAAATTTGCCCACTTTTAAAAAATTTTGAAACGCAAAAAATCAGATACAATTAGTGCTGTCTTTTCATAGGCTGCAATATACATCACAGATTACTGTACGTTAATGAAAAATAATAGACTTGTCCACTTTGGGTAAACTTTCCACATGTTTATTCATTTTATATTTCGAATATATTTTTTAAAAACTAGAAAATTTTTTCTTACCTAGCATATACCGACATTTTCAATATATATCGAGTCATCACTGATTCGCGCAAAAAGTTTTCCCATACGACCTATGCGATAGCCAGGGTACATCACTTACAGATGGACGGACAGATGACGGACGACAACCATGCCAATAGCTCAACCATGGTCAGCTAAAAATTAACGCAGATTAAACGGTGTTGATTTGCATGTATTGTGTTGCATAGAAATCAAGTACAGCAAAGAATAAATTAACAAAAAAAATTAAAAAACCCAAATTTACTTTCAGTAAATGTACAGCTGCAATCATTATTAATTGATACAACAATGATATGAACATTCAAAAGTTGCTTCAATGCCCTATCAGTAAACCAGGCTTCCTAAAGCAAAAACGGACGAGTCAATAAAACACCAATCTACATAATCTCACAAATATAAATATGGAAGTCAATTAACATTTGCATATCGACAAATTGGCACATCACTTTAAAGCAGCAGAGACATGGCCAGCACAAAAGATGATGCTGATAAACAATGTAACTGCAATGAAAGAATACTACAGCTCTTGAAGCTGGTAAAATATCATAATCATAATCACAAGCAAGGTAAGTCCATTGGTCATTGGTTGATGCATTCCTGAGTGTAGTTACATAAACCACCAACGCCATTAAATGGTACCTACTGTAATGCATTACTGCTTGGCCATTGGTCGTTCGTCAAAAACTAAACAAATGTCAGTTTAGTAAATTCTGTGGGTATGCAACTTCACTTACATGCTAGTACATATGACACAGATATACGCCTGCCTGGGAAAAATGTGTATTGTTTGAAATGCTGAAAATAATCACCTTAAGGACAATGCCAGCATTTTACCTGCTCACAGTCCTACATCTCTCTTCATTCAGAATCCCAGCATATTGGTCTATGGCTTTGTCGTGATATGCATTCCTGGGGCAACAAGTTTTGTGACTCCAAGCCACCAAATAATGGTGGGGTGTGGGGGAGTATCATAACTCATAACCTCTCCTCCGAGCAGCAGTGAAATCTGACAGGTGAGACTGGGAGCAGAGGCGGTGCCAGGTTTTCAGAGCTGGGGGTCCAGGTCGAGTGGCTGTCGATTAATTGCCGCTACCCTTCACCTCTGCCTTCACCAATACAAAAAAAACTCAATTTGCACAAATCTCATGGGTCGTTCTGTTG
>Ga0056128_1003912_pt1 | contig 18518 bp, 11 predicted proteins | sample WorMetLIZISLAND2_FD_71113 | JGI IMG/M metagenome (GOLD analysis project Ga0056128, IMG submission 71113) | Marine gutless worms symbiont microbial communities from Max Planck institute for Marine Microbiology, Germany - Olavius geniculatus... ... | reverse complement strand
ATTGAATTCGGCGCCAATCGAGAGTTAGTGTACGACTTCCTATTAGTGATTAATAGTAACCTAGGCCCTATCTCGCACCGCTACTGAGATACAGCGAACTGATTAGCCAAAAATCGCAAATTTTGCCCACCCCCTCTCATTTAGTGTCCTCGTTTGGGGTGACTCCCTTCGAATTTATAAAAAAGCTTTACGGTTCCTGAAACTAGAGTGTTCCAGGCAGCCGATGGTGAAGGTTAGGTGATTCTAGTTTGCACCGCTTTTGACTGATCCACCCGTGTGAAGGACGGACAGACGGACAGACAGACAGACGGACAGAATTGCGATGGCTAAGACGCGCTGAAAGCAGTAGCTGCTTTCGCGCGTAATAAGTAGTATAAATGATAAAAAACCTCGGACTGTAGAAACTGATATTTACAGTAGTATATTTTGCTCAAATATGCAAGACAAGCCAGCAGCGGATAAAAGACTTCTTTTAGAGAGGGAACCCCTATTTGACACCCGCGTGCGCAGGCCTCCTTGAACCTAGAGAATCCGGACTTAAATTGCTAAAATCTACATTCAATGCTGAAAATTTCATCTGCAGGTTGTCTTGGTCTATCTCCAGCCATTTTGGTGCAATTCACTCTTGAAGTTCGTGTCGCAGCCCAAATGAAAAAATTCACTAAAACCCATTATTTTGGGGGTTCAAGGTCAGTCAAGGTCATCAATGTTGACATTTCTAAGAAGCTCGTTGCCAGTGCTTGTTATGATAAGCCGCATGTTTGTGCCTCTCTGCAATTATTTTCACGTTAGAAGAGCCAATAACGGTATAATAACGCTTTTTAAGGGGGAGGGTGCCCTATTTCTCCCCCTCATTCGTGGTGACCCCTTTACCCAGTAATATGAAATTTTGTTACAAAATACTAGAGACTTTAAGCTATCATATGGTGAAAAACAGAAGTTTTAATCTTACCTGGGCTCCGATCGGTACCGGGTTAATTGTGACAGACACCAAGACAGAATCACCATAGCTAATACGCGCTATAGCTAGTTATGCTAGCTCTCGCGCGTAAAAATGGTACCGCCAATTTTTGTCCAACGGGGTAAGCCTAGAATAGTTTTTTCCTGACATTTCCCTGAACACTATGGAATTCCCTGAATTTTTCAGATTTTTCAGGTGACTGGTCACCCTGTTACTTCATATGGTGCTAAAACGACCCAAAAGCATATGAAGGCGAATTGCATTTCTCCTCTCGATCGTCACTTAACCCATTTTACTAGGGCCTACTAACTTTTTTTAGCTATAGCATTAGCGCTTGATAAACTCTCCCATCGGGTCAAAGCCTAGAAATCAACCCATTTTGTGGTAAACAAGAGCACTTTTTGGAATAATGATACATCTTGCTGAACACCTCTAAAGGGTGTTCGCTACCTTTCTATAGTCTGTTGTGACACACCCTAAGTGCATAGATGTAGATAGCCTAAATACTGGTTTAATGGTTGACAGTTAACAGGTTGACAGTTAACTGCCAGCATCACCAATCTGGCATCTGTAAGCAAAAATAGTATTCTTTAAAAACATTATGTTTTAGACGTAAGACTGTTTACTATTTAAGATTATTTAATTAAAATTATTTAATGTTTAATGCAGTTTAAAAAAGATCATAAGATAACTTTTATAGCAAGTACCGTACACAAAGGATAATAATTGTGATTATTGTATGTGTTTTCAATTTCACCGAGGATAGTATCAATACCAGTTCTTTTAAAAACTTGTTTTTGATTGGCAGTTCACTCACATTTGACTACCTACCGCTCTGCCATGGAGTTGCAGAAATAAATTTAAATTTGGCACGTGAGAGACAACTACTGCACAAACCTACAGAACTGGTGGCTTATAGTTATTACTATTTTGACTGAGTCAAAAAATGTAGCAGATAGATTGTCAGCTGCTGTGTTGTGACATCTTTTACTAACATCCAATGCCTAAAAAACTTTCATGCACTCAGTTTGTAAATTATGCTTACTCTACTTTGTGGCATTGTAAATAACTCAAAATTAGTTATCAGTAATGATATCAGTAACAAGATAATGCTCATACGAACACGGAGTCTGTCCAATGCATTTCGATAGTTTACAGTATGTGTCCGTATAAATATAATCAGTGAGCTGTTTAGACTAGTAAAAAAAATCAAACAGTTTAATTTCAAATTGAACAGCAGCAATAATCATTTTATCCTTCTCTATTATTTTAACTAAACAATAGACTGAGACATTGTCAATCATTCGATTCACTATAAATCTTCTATCGTCACCATAAAGTTAAAAAGTTAAAAATATACTTATAAAGCGCCATAAAACTAAACGTGTGTAAAGATACAGAGGCACTTTATCGTTTACTAGGGCCTATATTAAGGCCTTTTGGATAATCAGAGTGCATGCGTTTATCTTGCACCGTTATGGAGATATAGCGCCTCAAAGATAATGGGGTCACGAGTTTAACCTTTTGGGGTCACGTGACGTCATTGGTCACGTGATCATTCGACTCCCGGGTGTCGACTTTCTATCCGTGGTCCATGGTGATCATGCGTCCATCTGGCACCGTTACGGAGATATGGCGCTTCAAAAATGTGTAAAGCCAGTTGTGTCTAGCCAGTTGTCGCTAGCATCTGTCGGGACACCGTATCAAGTGGTTACCACTTAAATGGGTGACTGTCGGCAGACAGATGAACCGTCCAGGTATCTAACCAACAACAAAGTCAACTCAGCCTTCTATCCCTCCGGGGTAGGTAAATCGAGTACCGGCTTGTACGGCACTACAGTTGGAGTTGAGGCGGAGCAGGTGACGCTTCGTAGCTCTGTGATGGGTTTCCTATTAAGAGCTGTGCACCGCCTTTACCTTTTTACCTTTATATTATTATCATTATCATTAATATGTGCCTTAGTTTTGGTCACTTGTAGATGGTTTCGAGTTTTTGGTGTTAAGATAAAGCATCTGCACTGTATGGCTGCGTGTGACGGTGCGAGCCTCAATATGATTGGCTATTATTTACAACACTGTCGACTTATATGAGAATGGATGGTGAGAAGAGGCATAAAAACGGCGAACAGTAAACTCCGCGACGTCTCTATACGCCACGGCGGTACATAGGTCCATAGTGCGCTGAATTAGGTCAATTTTCGCTCATTGTGCTTATCCCTTTCGCATCCCTTTTATAGGGCCTACTCACTCTTAGCACATACCAAGATCATCCCCCGTACCACCCACGTCTTCAGCTCGTAGGCCTATGCATAGGCGCATCATAGACTACAGCCGTCAGCTCTCTGTCCCATCCCAACACTAACATTTAGGGTCCAACACAACTTCTCGCTGTTCTCATCCCTTTCAATGCGACGTCGCGTCACACTATAGCCCTATATGCTGTTTTCTCTTCGCCACGGTTGGCTAGGGGCCTACGAGTAGGCCTAAGTTGCCGTCAAAACGACTGCGTGCAATTTCGCTCGTTTCTTTTGGATAATTAGAGTGCATCGTTTAGGCAACTATAGGCTTAGTGCATTCTAGCATCTGTGTTTGTGCTGGTCTATGTGCAAAAGTAGTTCAGTCATATCGGTCGTAATCAACCTCTTTCTGACATTGCACTAACAGCAGTGCAACGAGCACGGCTGTTTTTAGCAGCGAATAATTTAAATGGTTCGGGGAAATGTTGCATGATATCAGAGGTTTACAAAAAACAAACGACTGCATTTGCATAAGTTTAGCATAACTACGAAATTACGTTTGCTACAACATTAATGCTGTAAGCCTAGCCTATAGACTACTCTAAAATAATAATACAGCATTTTTTCAGACCGTGCAATTTTTTTCCGTAAGTTGACTTCCATCCCTACCATTTTACTGCCGGTTTCCTGCTGTCGTGCATCCATCCCCGTGTTGCTATCCAGAGACTCTCAATGAGCTTCTAATTGACTATCCCTGGCTGCTCCCTGTTTCGAGTGTCGTAAAAAGTGCTTTGCAATCGCGCATAGAAGGGCAGTCGGGTTAAAATCATCCTTAGTTCGACGTTTACTCGAAGTGCAAGTCAAGTCAAGACATAATGTATTGTCTATTAACATGTACCGAGCCATAAATCTTGCATAGCAGTCGCGCCGTTTCTGATAATAGTCAAATGCGAATAATTTACGCACGTAGCTCCAACTAGTTCGCCCGACCGTTACATCGCGTCTCGACTATATCTATAGGCTGGTTAAGCTGTATAGTTCAACCAGTCCTTAGACAGACAAGCATACTGCAGTTACTGGTTAGCCTATTGAGAATGGCTTACGCAAGTTCACCTCCAGCTTACGGCAACAATCCGGCTGGAGAGCATGCAAGTCCTGAATCAAACCCATGGCAGTTTGATGAGCAGAAAGCAAAGGTAAGTAGATAGCCTGCTAACAATATATTTGTGTTTTTGACTGCCCGTTAAGGTCGAGTCTATGGCCCAGCATGGTTGTCGTCTGTTTGTACTCTGTAGCGCATGTTATGTGGCTAAGCAACACGTCTTATTGACAAACTGTCTGAATATGTAAATAGGGTTGTCCGACCACCACCCTGTGACAAAGTCGGGCCCCTACAATCTGTCTATTTTCCACTAACATGGATAGTGCACCCCGAATACTTGCATTGCAAATTGTGGTCAAACCGTTTCGGTTAGCGGCATACTTGTACAGGGTGCGCCAAAAAAATTTACCCCCCTGAGGTTTTCTGATAATTTTTCCAAAACGGTTTAGGTTAGCGTAAATCTGAATGGATAATAGGTGTGTAAAATTTTGTTTAAAAATTGTCAGCCGTTTCAGAAAAATTATCAAAAAACCTCAGGCGGTAAAATTTATTGGCACACCCTGTAGATATTGGCAGGTTATAGAAGCTTATCAATGCCTCATCCAGTATTACCGTTACCAATTCCCTACCGACACCTTTTCTCCCGGAATAGGGGGTCGCGACCCCCAGAATTACGATCAAACTGTATCAGCGCAATAGCTACTATTAACAGGCCACTGACATTTGAAAATGCCTTCAGTGCCGATCCTGCTCTTTCCTCTTTGAACACAGAAAAACAGTGTAAAAGCAACAGTAAATCTAGTGCAACTGCAACCACTGCAACGAACAGAAAGATGATCAGCACCAATTGCGTGACATGAATTAATAGCGAATTTGATTTAACATCTGTGAAGATTGGTGACATGATTACAGGGACAACTGAGCGACAATGTCGCAATATTACCAGCACCACAACAAGCCGGTGTCGTCTACATGGTGCAAGATGCTAACAGCGGGCGCGTTGTACTTCCCGTCATGGCCAGCAACGGACAGGGCCCAGACACCAAAGAGACGTTCATACTGCAGATCATTTTCTCGTGCTTCGTGTTCTGGCTGTGCGGGTTCCTGTTTGGTCTCATCGCCTTTATACTTGCACGTAAGTATAGTTGTCTACAGATTTTGTGTATACTTCGTACTCCAAGAAAACAACCGAAGGTATTTATTTCTCATTGTTGTAGGCTACACGGTCGGTTCGTCACACAAATAAACACGCATCTTAGAAATTGACTTCTAACAATTTTCTGCATTACTTTTATGACAGTTCGGATTTTCGAGACCATTGAAGTAGGAAAGGAAGACAACCAGACGAAACACTCTTTAGTTAGCGTTCCTTGCTTACTTTGGCAGCGCGGCGCAACAAAGTCACATCAGTGCAGATCAGACACGAGTGATAACAAAGTCAAACTCGTCAATAACTGCAAAACATAATGACCTTTTCAATTAACGAAAACGGCTGCTAGTAAAACGAATGTTGTGATTGTACTACGCTGCAGTGCTGGCTCACCGTAAGCTGTCCAAAGAACCGCAGGCTGTCAAGGCGGCGACTGATCTGGGAAAAGCATCTTACTGTGTGTCCATCGCTGGCATCGTTGTTGCTGTATTCATCGTTCTCGTTGTCCTTATTGTTGTGGTAAGTGGACGGGTTCGCGCAATACTGCAGATATGCAAAAGTTCATCAGATAAAATTATGTCGCTGTGGATAATGGATAATGCTCGTTAGTCGTTCAACTTAAAATTATAGTCCAGCGTTAACAAAATTTGGCGTATGGTTTGGTATCGTGGACGTTTTTTTGAGTTTGAATTTTTTTTAAAAAATATAAACAAAAAAAATTGGAACTATGTATGATGTAATTTGTACAATTGTCATAAAAATTTTAACAGTCTCGTTACGCAATCTTGCGAAATATTACTCACCTTAACATCTTCTGAGCCTATGGAATTCTATAAGACTTTCGCTGTTTCGCATTTAGATTGTTTTTCGTGACAGTCACAACGGCGACATGAACTATCAACCAATCACGCCAGAGAAGTGCAATGGATTCACTGTTAATGGCATCTGCTACAAACACCGGTAACTAGTTTATTTTTCTGTTTATTTTTCAAAACTGTTTATTTACTTTGCCACGAAAAAGCTTCGTTTCTATGTGACGTCTGACGGCCATTTTTATGGCACTTGTCGCTTAACTTTTTACTAGCTTTCACATTGTAAAACATTAGGATCTAAGCTTAAACATAGCTTACATGTAAAGTTATTTTTTTTTTATTTATTTGATGTTGTTTTTATATTTGCGAAATATTTGCTGTGATACTACAAACACCAAACGAAAAAGTTGCAGGTCTATCGCTAAATATCTTTCAACTGCCTAAGACTTTTTATTGACGCACTACATCTATTCTGTAGAGCGTCTATGGCTCGATGAGTCTGTTTGTTGTCCGTCCGTGTGTTGCGCATGTATTGTGGATAAACGGTGCGATATACGTCTTGTTGCTATTGATCACTAATAGGAAGCCGCTTATTGCCTTTTAAATGACATGAACATCATTTACCTTGGATGACCTTGAAGGTCAGTACTGCAACAGAAACTGTAAAAGCGGTAGCGCGTTTTTCCTAGCGACAGCTGGGCTTTTTTGTTATTGGTATTTCTACTTCTGTAGTGTATAGCAACAAGTGTGTGTTATGCACCATGCCCGTGATATTATCACATTTTACATGTACAACGTTTTCAAATTATTGCACAATAGGGCCTATTAGTATTCCCTGCGTAACTGAATGATTACTGTACCCAATGTTTTAACGCTGGTAAATATCATACAAACTGTAGCAATTCGCTGCGGTTTTAGGTCGACATTATATGAAGAACAACAGTGCGCAGAACTCGATGGACATTACGACAGCGCAGGCAAATTTTGCTATCATAACAGGTCACAAGACAACCCCGACTGTGGTTATTTTGTAAACCTCAAATGCTACCCGTACGTTGATTCGTCTTACACAGCCTCAACATGTGCTAACATTGGCGGATTTTTCACTACATCAAGTACAACAGGCGAAGCAGGCAATTTCTGCTACTACAGGCAGTTTAACTGCACTTTTCATTCCGCAAATAACCAGTGCTACAGGTTTAAGTCTCTGGTTAATAATCGATCAGAATGCGATATTCACAGTGGATATTACCAGCACGGCTATTGCTTCAACGAGTGTCCGACCTACAAGTATTTAATCAACGAAATCTGTTACGACTATAGATCTGCATACACTCCCCAGAAGTGCACCGAACTCCGTGGATATTTCAATGAAGCCGAAAACTATTGTTATTACGGCAAAAATTGCATGTCTGGTCACATGGAAAACCAGAGATGTTACCCATTTGTCGAATCAGGCTATACAGCTTCAACGTGCGCAAATATTGGCGGATACTTCACCACTGTCGACAAACAAGGGAAATACGGCCGATTCTGCTACTTCGTGCAGTTTAACTGTACGTTTCATGCGATCAATGGTCAGTGCTATCGAATAAAGTTAGCTGTGAATCATAAAACCGAATGCGACAGCTTAGATGGTTACTACGGAAGCAGATATTGTTATTACGAGTGTCCAGACACTAAGTACCTTTTTAACAACAAGTGCTATGAAACTCGCTCTTTAGATTACACACAGTCTGACTGCCAATCAGTCGGAGGATTATATGCCCACAAGTACTGCTACATCGACAAATGTCGTTACTCGTCAGTTAACAATCACTGCTACAAGCAGAAAACGACATCCTACAGCAACGGTACATGTTACAATATTGGCGGATATTATGCCGTAGAAACTGTTTCTCCATACAATTACTACTGCTACTACAACAGCTTTAATTGCCGCTCTCAACCAGTTAACGGACAATGCTACTCACGTTCAAGTAATCATTCGCAGTTAGCATGCAGAACCATCCCAGACAGTTACTTTGACGTCAGCAACAACACCTGCTACTATTACTGCACTGAGATGCCGAAGCTGCGACAGTGTTTCGTAGCCGACGATCCTTCACTTAGCGGAGAAACGTGTGCAAATATCGGCGGCGTTTACTCCAATCGCACTTGTTACTACATCGCATCATACTGCCCAAAGTACGGAGCAAGCAACCGTCAGTGTTACTCCGACCGTTCTTCTGCTTTAACTTGCAACACTTGTCAAAACATCAGAGGTTTTTATGAGAACCTTTTCTGCTACTACAACCAGGACCACTGCAGCGGGTTCAGATTTGAAAAGCAATGTTACTCCAATCGATCGTCCGCATATTTAAGTGATTCCTGCAACAATATGGGCGGATTTTATCACAATGGTTATTGCTATTACGAAGCTAATAAATGCAGAAATATGAACTACAGAAACTGCACGTGCTTTCGACATCGTACAGTATCAAAAACTCCTGCAACGTGCGCAAATATTGGCGGATATTATGATTTCGGAATCCAACAATGCTTCTACAACTCGTCTGCTTGTACATACTATAACAAAAACAACCAGTGCTACAGATATAGAAATGCCGAATTATCGCATAAAACGTGTACAAGTGTCAGAGGTTATTACGCTGACTTTGCATGCTATTTTGACAAACCCTACCACAACTGCACTGCCATACCTAACCTAGGTGAGTGCATCGTAGCAAACAATCCTTCATTTACCAGAGAAACGTGCAAAATTATCGGCGGTAACTACTACAACAGCACCTGCCACTACACCATGTTACAGTGTCTTTTGTATAATACCAGCAATGGTGAGTGTTATTCCAATCGTTCAGCTGACTTGACCTGCAACTCTTGCCAAAACATAGAAGGTCACTATGAAAACGGCTACTGCTACTACTACCGGAACGTCTGCAGCCGGTACAATATTCAAGGACAATGCTATTCCAGTCGATCTTCTGGATATTCAAGGTACAACTGCCGTAATTATAAAGGTGGATTGTATCATATTGGTTATTGTTATCACGAGACCGCTAAATGCCAAAGTGCATCCTATTACAGTAACTGTACTTGCTTTCGGTCCATTTCGAGCTCTAAAACGGCTAGCACTTGCAAAAATTTAGGCGGATATTACGACGTCAATATACAACGATGCTTTTATAATCTGAGCACTTGCCCTTACTATAACCGGAATAGCCAATGTTACAAGTACGGGAAGGCAATTTTCTCGAGTACAACTTGTTCGCTTATCAGCGGATATCGTACATACGAAAGAAATCGGTTTGGACAATATCGTTACGTATGTTACTACAACGAATTTAAGTGCAGCAACTGGGCAAACAACCAGTGCTACAGACATTTTTCGTTGTCATACAATGAAGGCACTTGTGCTTCCATCAGTGGCTATTATTCAGAGAACGACCAAGGATGCTATTACAATTCTTTTTCTTGCTCATATCCTAGGGAAGGACAGTGTTACGACACATACTACAGCTCTTGGTCCAGAAGGCAATGCGACGAGGCACATGGTAACTTCTACAGTTACTACGGAAGATGTTACGTGTCTTACTATTATTGCCCTTCTGTTCATTCTTCATTTAACAAGTGTTACTTCTACACATCCCAGTCTTATGACTGCAGTTCGTGTCAACTGCTCGATGGCGTCTTGAACTCTGGTACGTGTTATCACAACACCGAAAACTGCTCGCAGCCACTGTTTCTCGCTGGAAATGGCCAATGCTACCAAAATCAGACCACAGTAAGAACGGCAGCAGACTGCACTTCGATGTCGGGAGAAACTTTTTACAACGAAACTGATGACCAATGTTATTTCTCGTTGGGGAAATGTGCGTCAGGACATTATGTCAATTGCCAGTGTTACAGTCACAGATCAAAAATTTACAACGTTTACTCGTGCAGACACTTTGGCGGATACTACGTCAACGGCAGATGCTATTACAACTCAAGCCAATGTCCAGATAGGTATCATTCGATTAACGGACAGTGCTATCGACAGTCGAGCAGCCAGTATTTCCCATCAACGTGTATGGTTATCGGCGGCTACTACGACTACCCGTCTACGTCCGGCGCAAGTGGAACCTGCTACTACGAAAGTTTCAACTGTTCTTCTGGATTTACTGTTGATAGACGCCATTGCTTTACGAATCGTTCGGCGACATACAGTAGAGCAACGTGCAGGATTATAGGTGGTATCTACGGCTACTTATACAGTGGCACGCAGTACCGGTCTGCCGGCAGCTACATATCTTCATCAAGAATTTACTACTGTCTGTACAACACCTTTAACTGTTCTGGGTATGTAGTTTCACTGCATTTTGTTCGTTTGTTGTTTGTTCGTTTGTTCGTTCGTATCGTTATAAAGTTTTTCACGCTAACTTTCGCCGGAAACGGCGGTTGTGCGATAGCGTTTGTCGAACCTTTCTGTTTTTCGGCACTGGATTATTGAAAAGTTATTATTGTTATGAAAAGATTTTCAATTTTGATAAAAAAATTTTTTTGCAAGGTTTGGACTTGGTCCACTGAATAAACACGCAGCTGACATGCAGTTTTTGAGTACATAAAAGTTTTGGTCATATCTTTTGGAAAATTAGGCAAGTGTGGTATTTAAAATTTTTTTTTAAAAACCTGTAATCAGATGAACGTCTATGAATAAATGAATTAATGCGATATGCAGAACACTTTTATTTATGCGATTGTAGTGTGGCTACAACACTGTCTGACAAATTTTTGTTTTATACCATTACCCTTTATTGCAACAATACAAAAGTTGCTTACATGCAAAGCTTTGTTGTTTTAAAAAGTTACGAGTCGGCGTTTTCAGGTCACATAGGCCTAGAGGCCTATGTTTTGTCGTGTATTGTGTCGTCAGGTATACTGTGAATAACGAGTGTCATCTGTTCCAGTCAACGGCGTTGTCGGCTGATACCTGCAAGAACATTAATGGTACATTTGTCGCAGCCAATCATACTTGCTACTATCACGAATACTCGTGTCCTTATTACAACGTCGGCGGCCAGTGCCACCCAAATGAGTTATGTGACGACTTTTCATGTGGCACCTGCCACTTGTACGGCGGCTTCTTCGAACCACGAACGAGATGGTAAGTGCATGTTACCACGTAAATGCAGCATACCAGTTGCGTTCTGGCAGGACCCCTCCTTAATTTTTAACCTGTCTGACAAAATTGCTGTTTGTCCTAAAATTTTCTTTAAGATACAAAATTTGGGTCTAAAAATGTTTCCATATTAGAGATGGTTAAAAGCAAAATTGAAACATTTAGCTCCTGTATATCACGGTCGGAAATTTGCAGCTGTTCGATGAAAGATTGCAATTTCTTACCTCAGTCTTGTAGGTATACACAATTTAATTTCCTGAGATCTGGTAAAACATATAACTGACAACACAGTAATATAGGCCTGAACTGGATATTGACCCTCATTATTTTGTACACAGTTGTTACTACACGTCGAGAGTTTGCAAGTATTTCATTGATGGAGAATGCTATGAAGTCTACACGGAGACCAAGAACGCATCTACATGTGACGGTTACTTTTTGCAAGGCCGCTGCTACTACCATGTGCAGCGCACCTGCAGCGACGGAGAGTATCTCCAACAGTGCACGTGCTACCGGCATCAGTCTGCGACATACAGCAATAACACGTGCATCAACATCGGTGGGTACTACACCGACGACCACTGCTACTACGTCGACTTCAACTGCAGTCGATACCCCGTCAACGATCAGTGCTACACCAGGGTAAACAATGACAAAGTTATGAATGCTTCTCCGAAGTTGGTTAGGCCTAGGCACTTAGGATAAATAGTAGACCTACAGAGTTACGATGTTTCTCAAGTCAGTCAGGCTCTCTTACATTGTATTTCACTGTGCATAATCTTATCTGTCTGCACTTTGTTTTGTAAATAAAATTCTCATGTTTACATTTTATTAGTAGGCTCTAGCGACACTTTCCAAGGCAACGTTTTAATGATCGTAACTAATTGATTTTAGCTGCTGTCGTACATTTAATTCGCACGATAGTGTGATGATAATCGGACACAATGATGTCGCATGAACAGTGATTATTAAGTAAAATCGTAGCAAGATACAAATTTTAACCCAAAGACGTCTAGCATCAATTAATTATTACAAACCGAAACCACAATCCTACGCTACATTTGCTTTAATTTTATAATGACAGCGGATATTGTCGAAATTGCAGAGTTCAACGCAGCTAACGAGGAGCACTTGTGACAATATTGGCGGATTTTTCGTTCCTGCTGGCGGCGTCATTGACTCGGCCGCGGGAACTACGCTGCCCGGTATCAATTCATCACTGAACTACTGCTTCTACTACGACTTCGACTGCCCGGGCTACACCTACAGTGGTCAGTGTTATTCCAACATATCTTCGGTGATGAGTTGTCCAACGTGCGAGAACATTGGCGGGAGCTTTGCTGCCAATGTCGGCTGCTACTACGAGAACGACGACTGCGTGCACGTTTTTGTCGGTGGACAATGTCACACACGCAGGTGCCTTAAACAGCTTTTCTAAATATCAAATATCAAATTTTAAATATCAAATATTTGTCTGTATTTATTTCTGCTGTATTTTAGTGCTTACATAACTGAAAAAAACGAAAGCCTAGCAATAGATTTGCAATTAAAGTTAGCACAATCTTTGCTCAGTTTCTGCAGCTGATCAGTTTACGTCAGGATCGCATATTGAATTCTTGTCTGACAAAGACCATTATTATGACTGGATCTTTGGTTGGGTAACAGCATTGTCCGCGAATATTCAAAAATCGGCAATATTCAGATGTTTCTGCGCAGGTCTCGGGCTTACAACTCCAGCGCGTGTCTGCGTATGGACGGCTACGTGCATTCTGACGGATACTGCTACTATACTCCAAACCGCTGCAGCTTGAACCGTTACTACGCCAGCTGCCAGTGTTACAATTACTACACGACTTCATACACAAACGCCACGTGCATCAACATCAGAGGCAGCTATTACAACGGACGCTGCTATTATAATTCTTCCTCATGTTGTTGTTACTCTGTCAATGGTCAATGTTATAATAGAATGACTTCTTACAGCTCCTATTCCAGTTGTCGAAGACTAGGTGGATATTATTATGGCAGTTACCGTCGTCGCTGCTATTACAATGTTTTTTAACACAGCTGAGCTAAATCTGTACTTTCCTTTTGCCGAAATGCTGCGTGAATCAGCATCAGAGTCGGTTATTTCGTCTTATGCTAGCCTACTGTTATACTAATGCTTCAAGCATGAACGGTACGTACATGTGAATTATTGTGTGATGTCATCTGTTTTTTTTCCTCGTGTAAATAAACTATTAATGTGCAGAGTTATTAACTAACTGACATACAGTTAATTATATAAATTTCGTAGATATTCTGTATTCAACAATTCAGACATGCTGCATATATCATCAGTGGCGTATTTAGGATTTGGCAAAGGGGGCCATGGCGAGCGCGCAGAGCGCGAGCCTATAACGGGGGTCTGGGGGCGGAAGCAGAGCCCCTGGTCGGAGAGTCAGGGGGCGAAGCCCCCCCCCCCTTGAAGCTGAAACAGTTTTTGCTTTTGAACGTTCAATGGAAGCCGCAAATTCGCCCATTTTTTTCTGAAATTTGGAAACGCAGAAAATCACAGCGTCATATCAGATGCAATCTCACATGGCGATTTTAATCGCATATTGTATCGGTACGAAAAAAAAGAACCAAACATTGTCGAATTTTGCAATTCTTGCTGGAAAACGGCAAAAAAACGCACCTTTTAATATAAAGTCGCCTGTAAAAAATTTTCATGGTCGGGCCAAAGTGGGGGCAATCGCACCGTGGCCCTCTCCCTAAATACGCCACTGTATATCATGCGTTTTTGCTGACGTACAACCGTACAGCATAACGTATAATAAATGTACCGCTGCCATTTTCTTTCTATAAACTGAGGCTGAGCATTGTAAAAACCCTTTCTAAATATGTTTTTATAGTTATGTAATATGTATCTTGTATAAACATTTGAACATTTTGATTATTTTTAACGTGTTATCTAATGTGTGTGTGCTTTGCATTCTGACAGTAGCTTTTAATAAATAAATATTGTAGGCTCTATTGTACTGTATTGCACTGTAACGGTAGTTCAAATAGTAGTAAGTATTATTTTATAGCGTGAATACCCTAATCGCTGTTATAATAAGGCGCATAGGGCGGCGCTAATTTTTGTTGAGCTGTCGCTGATACAGCTCTTTAAAACTGAGCAAATCTTAGCAGAAAGCGTATGTCTGTCTGTCTGTCTGTCCTCTGTCCGTTTCAGCGCACCGACCGACGGATTGCTGCTATGGGACGATCGGCAGACTTTTGGCTCATTGCCGTGGCAATGTGACCTGGTGCTGGCAACAGCTACGAGTCGTCATTCGTCAACACTGCGGATGTTTAATACAAAGCAATGCATGCAGCGGGCATCACACACCGTCCGTCGCGCAAACTCCACTTGCGTAGATCTGTCGTACAATTTATAGTTTTATTCCGCCCGTAAACGTTAGTTTTTGGAGAGAAGTTATGTTTGCTGGCATTTATTTATTTCTTTTTTTCGTTGCGAGTTCTCCGTGCTTCGTCGGCCGATCGCCGCGAAATTTTGCTCCGTGATTGGAAGTGTGTTCGATTTTATATCCCTATCATGATGCTTGCAACTTAAGTGCTAACTGTAAAATGCGAAAGCGCGAAATCTGTTTAAGTGAAGAGTGCGAAACAAAATGCGAATTTTGCGTCGCATTTTTTATTTCTCGATTTGCCCTGTCTCACTGCAACGACTGATCAGCCCACTGATTAAGTGTCATTGGCAAACATCGGAGTTCGTTTAACGCTTGTGTCGTCGAACGTCGTATGTGTTTTATATGCCTAGTCTATCTATAACCTGCAATCTTGTTTATTTATTCATTTTCTCATTTATTTCTATTGTGGTCAGCGACAGCTTATTCTAAGCTATTAGCTTATTTCCTTAGCCCTCAGTCAGACACTAGCTTACACTATCAGACCCCGTATACAGAGATAGTGCATCGCGCAGTGTACGTCTCAGTCTACTCACGAAGAGATGATCAGGCTGAAGTTGCTATTATCATTTAGTTTTACAAGAAATATTATTAGATAGTGACCAATCTAATGTACTCATCGCGCACATGATTTTCTTTTGTATTCTTTTAAGAGCTTTTTGTTCCTTTTGGCTTGTACTAGAGACCCGGCGTCTAATAGAGACAGTAAATCAATTTTGCGGCAGAAAACATGCATCAAAGTTGAGGCGCGAAAATCGACAACGCGTCTACAGCGACACTTAGTGTATATGGGGTAGCCGAGTGTTGGTTCCGCTACGCACAGGCAAGTAGCTAGCGCACGAATAACATCTGTTTGAAAGAATCGTGCGGATATGATGCGGACGTCCGTAGTGTCGTTGACTGTCTGGTGAGTCTGCCGCTGCTGCCGCATTCTGCTATTTTCTCGGCGAAGTCCCTACAGCTGCGTGTCGACAGCAGCAGCAGCAGCAGCGAGGACGAGGACGAGGGCAGTCAGGCGCCCGTTCCAGCAGTGACGACATCAGCGGCGTCGAAATCAGCAACGGCTGCAGCCGCATCAGTCTCTTGACAACTGCAGTTAAGTGTGCCTCGTGGCGCCACGCATGCTGGCTTCGCACTGGTGTCGTGCAGACATGCGCGGTTCTGCGAAGCTTGTGCTATGCGTATGTCAGATATGGCTGCGAGATGCAAAAAGGGCGAAGAATACTACCACAGGTTGATAAATACAGCTCATATAATATTGCATGCAGCACGCAACTTGTAATGAGAAAATACTCGCACGTTACTACCATAGATGTAAAAACATTATTTATGTTTTTATAAAAGTATACAAAAGACATGTTTTTGTTTATTTTTTAATGTTTGTTGTTTTATTTTTTGTTATGTTTTTAAAAATTTTTTTACTGCTTTTGTGCTTTTTAATGTCATGTTTTTGTTCTTGTCAAATCGTTAGAATAAATTGCTACGGATGTGTTAAAAACTGTTAACGTGACTAGTATACTTGGTATTTGTTCTGACATTTGATTGTTTAGTTCATAATTGAGTGTGTACCATAATCACGGTTACATAAAATAAAAAAAATGCCGAAAGTAAAAAGTAGCGATTGGAAACACTGCGGTTTAATGTTTTTATAATGTTTTTACAAATGTATAAAAACATGTTTTTAAATGTTTTTTATTTGCAAATGAATGTTTTTAACATCTATGGTTACAACAATTCCCGCGATGTCCACCCTTGCTATATAGTCTTACGTCCAGTCTCGCAATGTCAGGTCTCGCGTTTTCAGTCGCACCCCAAAATTATATATCTAAACAGTTATTTTTCCAAGGCAGCATCGCTTCCTTAGCTTAAATTCAAAACCCGCTTTCGTCTGTCTGTGTGAATCGTATTCTCTTCCTTTTTCTTCCTTCCTTATTCGTTGCTGAAGACTTGTCGTTGACTGTTTACGAGGGCAATATGCACAAAAAGCTGTTGACTAAGCTTGCTGGCAGCTGATGACTCACGTTCGGTTCTCTCATCGTTAGCATATCGTGCAGTGCGAATCGCTTCTCACGGTGCAAGCGGAACATAACGTCGTCGTAACGTTGGACGCGGTTGGCTGCGCTCTGGTACTCGCAGGCCAGCGAAAAACGCATATTAACGCTTTCGTGAAAGAGGCAACAGGACACTTGACGATATTGCACTAACGTGTATTGATTTGATAGCACCGGTCAATCACTTTGATTATCAGAGATATTTAGACTGGCCTCGGTTGAAGGCCGTCGCAGAGAAAAAAATAATCGTACGTGCTGAGCCTATTGTTACTGTAACAAAAAATGAAGATTTTTCACGGGTTATAGCGCTGTTATAAAAAAATAATAGCAAAATAAGTTTATTCATCCATTCGTTATAACGTTCAGCAATGAAGATTATATTTTATTGTACTCGTTGAAGGGTTAGTGTCATGCAATGTTTTTAACCTACTGTGCATCGACGCAGTTATTCGTATACTTCTGTAAATCATCTGTGCGTGTTGGGCGTAGCACGCTCGGTCATTGCGTTTCAACTGCCTTTGGCAAACTCTGATGTTTACTATCTATGGGCTATGATGTCATTTTTTCAAAGAAAAAACACTTATTGTCGCTAGACCATACCTGGGGTAAACTACCATAGGCCTATAAAAATCTGAAACGTCGTCATCACTTTCTTTGTAATTTTCTTTCTATTACTGTACTGCAGTGTAGGCATACTGTTTACCGTGCATTTTCACGATGTAGTCAAACACTGTTGCTGATTCCGATTGTCGGATCCGGATCAGTTGTATCCCCGATCATCAGCCCAACTATTGACACAATTTTTTTTATATAAGATATCACTCTAAAACACTGACCAAAATAGGAACATCTATCACACAACGATGACTAGCCTACTGCTGGCTAATATTTTGCAACACTCTCCATTTATGAAAAAAACTGAAGTACTTTTCTTTATCGCTTTTGTCAGACAAAATGCGTTTGCACGTTCTGGTTTTCGTATAGATTTTCGAAGCGCAAACATGTTGTGATAGTCCTAGAGTGTTAAACAGCTGATTAGCCGTTTTCGGAGATTACGGTAAAACTGTGATACTGTTACGATGGTTGACAAAGAGAGTCTAGAGCTACTAAGCGTGGTTTTCCAGACATTCGCTGTGACCTTAACTATATTGCATTTTACGTTCAGCGTCAGTGCCACTTTGCATTGTAATGCCTGCTAAACTGCAATACACCTTCCTCAAGCCTTGGCCTAAAACATTTATGTTCTTCCGCTTGCAACCAGCGAAAAAGAAAGGCCGAGAAAAAAATTATTTTTTTTTAAATTTTTATTTTTATATCATGTGTCAGGCTGTATTAGTCAAAACAACTCATAAGAACAAATTGATAGACCAAATAGTTATGGCCTAGCTGTACTGTAAATATCGTATCCAAGTATTTTAGATGTAGCTCAGACGTTTTTTAATGATAATTCCTGCTTTTAGATCCAAGTAATCATTAGTTTTTTAAAAAACTTTTTTTGTGTGTAACTGCCTCGGTACCTGATGGACCACTGCTCGCCAGTCTCTGACGTCGTCTTCCGACAGCGTCTGCGTTCGGCCAGCAGTCACCAACTT
>Ga0056128_1003911_pt1 | contig 18521 bp, 7 predicted proteins | sample WorMetLIZISLAND2_FD_71113 | JGI IMG/M metagenome (GOLD analysis project Ga0056128, IMG submission 71113) | Marine gutless worms symbiont microbial communities from Max Planck institute for Marine Microbiology, Germany - Olavius geniculatus... ... | reverse complement strand
GCGTGCACCTGGCGTTCCTAGTAACTGGCGCGAGTGGTTACTATGGCGTAAACCTGTGGCGACACCTAGCGAACGACAGTAAATAGTCACTAAAAAGTAGCCCAAAAAACGGCCCATTTGCAATAATGTGATTATTATATATTTCACCACACCATAAATGCGTTTTTACACTACTTTGTGAAATATAAATGTAAGCAAAAACTACCGATAGGACCTAATAACAAAAATTTAGGTAAATAAAAAACGCTTCAGAACAACATTGCGATGGATGATTCGTATGACACAAGACTGTGTTATGCTCACACAGTCTAGTGTCATACAGATCATTTACTACAATGTTGGTCTGAAGTGTTATTTTTTAATTTAACCGAAATATTTGTTTGTTATTATCGTTATGTATGGATATTTCATTGACATTTTACAAGGTAGTGTAGAAACGCATTTACGGTGTGATGGGATTTATAACAATCACATGATTGCAAATTGTCTGCGGAGTGTGATAGTGAAAGAATTTTGAAAATCGGTCAATAATTGGCAAAGATATGGACAAAAGTAAAGTGGCACGTTTTTTGGCCTACCCTGTACAGTTCAGTCAAGTTATTTCGTTTGTTTTGTACACGTTTTTAAAGTTGACTGACATGTGCAGAGAGCTTGGAGAGTGTAATTCCGTCAAGATATCGGTTTTCGACCAGAAGAAGATTCTTGGAAGAGCCGAAGACTATTTCCTTGGCTGCGTCACGCTACTTTCCGCCAGTATCAAGCGACATTTGGACGGCGGCTGTAAGCATACTTTTCCTGTTATACGTCGAATTAAATACTTACTTGCTATGTCTGTATTCAGTATTTGTTATTGGACCTTTGGTATTTCTATGGTTTGCTACACAGTGGCGTAGGCCTACATTGCGCGTCTTATTGTGCAAAAACGTATCTTAGGCCTATTATGAATCTTTGCGGTAACGGCGAATTCAGGCTGGCACGAACAGGGGCTCCACAAAATAAGGCCGACATAAGCCACAGAATGTCGAACACCGTTACGTTATACTTGTATAACCTAAATAAATATGAAAAATAAATAAATAAATATGAAACTGACGATTAATTTCGGGTAATGACAGCAAGTTTTTCTACATCAATGTCAGAAAATTCATGCGAGGATCCTTACATTTTACCGAGCAAGGCCTAGTTTGGTTTAAATCTGACCCAGCTTCAGTATACCGTTAATCGTATATGACTGAGCTAACTGTGTACTAGTTGTCAGTCTCGAGTTACAATCGGACATTAGCGGATCAACAATATCAGAGCCGGGAGGTGTTCGTGGTCATCTGTTGGTCAGTATTCGGACACCGATGTTTATTTTACGTCACTCGCTGTATAAACGTCATCTGACTGCTGATGACGGCATAACATCATCATCATCACCGTCGAGGACTGACAGAGGGAAAGAGGGTCGTCTTCGACATCGTCGTCTTGAAGCTACGCCAATCATATCCCTGTGAGTCGACCTAGCTTATACAGATGCAGTTTTTTACTTTTTTATTTTTCTTTATTTGTAAACCATGCCACAATAAAACATGCTGGGTTACTAAAACTTTAGAGTAGTTCTGATGACTCGGTGGTGTAACGGGTAAAACGTCGGACTACAATCGTGAGGTCGCGAGTTCAACTAGCTTCCGGTCGGGTCGCTATCAAGCGGTTGCTACATTGATGAGTGACTGTCTGAAGACAGGTAAACCATCTCGGTATGTACTGGCCAACCACAAAGGTCAACTCAGCTTTTCATCCCTCTCCGGGGAAGGTAAATCGAGTAGGCCTACTGGTCGGTCTGGCTGGAGCTATGGCGGGGCGCGTTTACCTGTTGGGTGGCATGTGACGTGATCCAGTTTGGCACGCGACGCTACGTAGTTCTTCGATGGGTTACTATTAAAGCTATACACAACCTTTAACTTCAATACTGGCTAATCTTTAGAAGTATATCGCTGCTTGTACAGACAACGAACGACAAATGCACTTATATACAATATTGTAACCAACAGTTTTGATTGAACTACATATGTTATTCTTATGACGCCGCTGAATTTTCATGTTCTTATATTGGCGCTGTTGTTTTCCTAAGCACTGGAGACTTGGGTCGGCCTGGCATACTGGTACCTGCGACCTCACGCCATAGACTCGGCATGTCGCGGAAGATGGCTTGGCTGCGGTATGAACTGAACCGTCTACAACCGACGTCCAAACGATGTTTCATCCCAGTCTCCAGAGCTAATATATTAGAGGTGGGCTACTTTGCAATCGTGCCGTCACTCATCTGTGCTGGCATCGCAATAACTATGAGCACCATTAATATTCAGAGTATATGCTATTATTTTAACATTGATCTTTAATCTCATTATTAGGCCTACTGTCGGTCTACTATAACAGCACAATCGTTATTTTTGATCTATATTTCAACCAATAATTATTATATTTTTGGGCAATTATGGATGTTAGTTTTTTAAATATTTTTTTGTGTTGAAAAAATGCACAGATAATTTATTAGCATACTGTACTTAATCATTATTGTATGATTTTGCAAATTAGTTGATACTGCTGCTCATCAGGGGCGTTTTGCGTTAAAAAAGTAGAAGGCAGAAAGTTGCCATTATCCGGCAGACAGCCGCAAATATGCGACAGCGAAGAAAAAAGTGCTTACAAATAATATTTTTGTTTTTACATTCTTCGAAAATGGAGCATTTTCAGCTTTGAATTTTGTATCTTTTACAACAATTTTTCAACATGCAGAAAACGGTCAAACAGACTAAAGGCCAAAATTAAGGAGGTGGAGGAATTATCAATTGCTTCTACGACGACACAGTTGTTGCCGCTGATAGTGACTACGATAATACAATGTGTCCCAAAATAACACCCCGAACATTTTCGATTGTAACTTAAAAAAGAATTATCAGATTTTAATAATTTTTAATCTGAATATTTCTGAGACAACTTGCTAGTTAGGCCTAATAAATGTTTAATTTCCCATCTCATTCAAAGTTTGTTTGTGCACTACCTGGGGAAAACAGAACCAACGAAATGTTGCTTTTTACCCAATGCAGTATTCTTGTTTAATCTAAATAATGCACAAGAACATATTTTGTTAACTTTCTTGACACTGTGGCTGACTTTTTTATCCTACTGTTTTGTTTTTCAACTGCCTACAGCAAAAATGCTGAAAATATAGACGCATTGTGTGAACACAAGCATGCAGACGCTTTTTGCATTCATTGACAGCAGTATCGATAAAGTTCTGCTCCAGTTTCATCTGGTAGACACACTGCTTTATAACAGTCAAACCTTGTAATCGACTGGCTGTTGGGGAACAGAGATCTGGAGAGATAGAATTTATTGAAGTTTTTTTCATTCATTTCAACACATGATTTGCTTGGTCGGTTTTCCCCAGGTAGTGCAATAGCAGAAGTTGGATGAGGTGGGAACTTAAAGAATCATTTAATAGCCAGGGGTGTCAGAAATATTTAAACCAAAAATTATTAAAACCTGACGATGTTTCTTTAAGTTATGATCGATAATGTTGGGGATACTTTTTAACGTTTTTGCGTATTTCAACGCATATTTCGCTTGGTTTGCATTCCTTTGGTAAAGCAGAAGCAAACATTGGGTGAGGTGGAAAGCTGACATTTAATGGCAAGTTGTGTCAGGAATATTCACAGAGAACTTATTAAAATCTGATAACTTTTTTTGAAGTTACAATCAAAAATGTCGACGATGTTTTTAAAGACACATTGTACATCAGATCAAGTCGAAAATGTTGATTTCGTCTGCTATACGCACAGGAGTCCTACCAACGGCTGATGCGTCTGGACTCGAATCATTTGCGACGACGTCCTTTCGTGCGATTCACTGACGAAGAGGGCATTGACAGCGGCGGGCTTGCCAGGTACATGAGTTACGTTAAATAGTTGACACAGAATACTCGAAGCCTTGACATCCATCGCGAGCCGTAAGGTCCACAGGGCGGCGCTGTTCTGCGTTTTCTTAGCCCTCAGCCAGACACCAGTTTACACTGCGAGACCACAGATCCGGGGCTAGTGCATCACGCGTTGAGCCTGTTTATGTTCCAGCTTTCGCTGATAGTCAGATGCGGAGATGGTTTACCCGCTTGCAGATGGTCACTCATTCAAGCACTAAAGGTCCGTTCTCACTGCGCGATAGAGCGCGTTACCCCACCACACTTTAACTGCGTCTCTACGCTACCATCTCTCCAGTGAATTTAGGGTTGAACTCGGAAAAATACGACAAAGCTGAAAATTTGCCTGAAACATCAGTACACTGTCTGAAACAAAATATCAAAAGTTCGCTTAAATCCACCTTGGGCAAAAAAGTTATGACCATTTTAAAAATGAAACATTTTAGAAAAATTAAGAAAAAAAATATCGTATTGAAACATAGGCATATGACATATTAAATTAGAGCTTTTGACGTGACTAATACAAAAACAGTAAAACTAAATTAAGGCGGACTTTAGCGGACTTTTGATATTTTGTTTTGGACATTATACAGATGTTTTAGACAAATTTTCAGCTTTGTGGTATTTTTTTCTGGGTTCATGCTTTTTTCTGGTTAATTTGACTAGACTACATGTGAAACGTAGATTTTCAAACATCACTAAAATCGCTGTAATACATATTGCAAAAATATATTTTAAAACATTTTGTAGTAATTTTCGTGCAAAAATTAAATTATGTTTAGTTTTAAATACATTTTAGATGTTTGTAATCATAAGCAGACAACATTGTAAATGATGTTTTTAATGCAGTGACGATATGGGTATACTGGTATTGTAACACGTCATTTAGCAATGTAGACAAGGCTTTGATCAAAAACGTGTACCAGTTTAAAAAATATGCCTACAGCTTACGGAGGATACTGACGAAATTTTCAAAGATAAACTGCAAAAGGAAAAGACCGAGCACTTTACTAACAAAGATTTAGGAAACAGGAAGCACCGGCAAAAAGCATTAAAAGCGGCTTACTGAAGCATGCCCGTACTGAAGTCAACGTGACCACTGTTAATGAACTGGCAGGCCCACCAAGGCATGCATGAATGCCAGAAACCAATACGTCATTCAACACGCTAGATATCGAAAGAAACAGATCTAACACAATGTAGCATTCTACATATCATTCACTGTGTTTTTTGTCTGAAGTGTCCTTCGTTTGCCAACATGTTTGCTGCCTATTACTGTAAGTTTTTCTTACATTTATACTTCACAAGGTAATGTGGCGACGCAGTTGAGGTGTTGTGGGATATTTAAGAACCACTTTATTGCTAATTGTTTACAAAATGCATCAGTGAAAAATTTTTTGAAAATTTGTTAACATTTGGTACATATATGGACAATGAAATTTTGTTTTTTTCCGGACACGATGTATACAGGGTGGTCCAAAAACGGCACTAAGTTTATGGCACCATAAGTTTGCAAACGTACATCACAGAGTCATGCGGTTTTTAGCAAAATGTTTTGAAAGAAATTCTTTACATGACTAAAGTCAGTGTTTGAATATAGCAGTTAAATATTTTTTGTTTTTGCCACTGGCAAGTGAACTATTGAAAAACAGTATGTACCTTGGTCCACAAAAACGTGCCACTATTATTTTTTAGCTCCGTGAAAAATTGGCCAATTTCAATAATTTTTGGCATGCGACATTAAGAATAAACTTGACGCATAGGTTTGTAGTTTTGGCCACCTCACCTTAACATTGTCGCTACACTACCGTGTGAAATGCAGAAGTCGCAGTTTGGCCATTGAGAACAATGAATTCCTATCGGGTAGCGTATGCGTCGGCTCAGAAATTATAAACTGAATAGCGACAAACGCAACTAGCAATTATTATTACTTAAAAAATCACACGTGTCACATCACATCATCTTCATTTCAGCATGTGCTCAAAATGTCTTTCTGCAGCACAAACGCAAGCGGTAGACGTTGACACCATTTGCCAACAGCACGTTCGGTAACTGCATGACTCAAGCAGCCCACTCGCTGTTGATGCATCATTTCAGTTTGTACACTTAGAATTTTAAAATAAAGTTAAAGCAACAAAGTTTCAATGATTTTGTTGTCTCAGTAATTTTCTGAGCTGACGCATGCACTGCCAAGTATGAATTCATTGTTGTCAATGGTCAAAATACGACTTCTGCATTTCACAAGGTAGTGTAGCAACAACCTTAGGGAGAGGTGGCCAAAACTGCAGACATTTACGTCACGTTTCTTTATAATGTCGCGTGCCAAAACTTATTAAAATCGGCCAATGTTTCACGGAGCTATTAAAAAAATAAAAGTGGCACATTTTTATGGACCGTGGTGTCGAGGGTAATAGTGTTTTTGCATAGTTCATCTGCCAGCGGCAATAACAAAGAATGAATATTTAACTGCTGTATTCAAATACTGACTTTAGTCATGTAAAGAATTTCTTTCGGAACATTTTGCTGAAAACCACATGACTCTGTGACGTACGGTTGCAAAATTATGGTGTCATTAACTTTGTGCCGTTTTTTGGACCACCCTGTACATGTGACGTGGTAGGGAATGGATGCAGTTGGTGTCACAATCGATTTTGAATCCTTCGTACGGACTCTTTCTCTACGCCGACGACGATTGTAACAAGGTCCAACTTAATCCCGACTCCGCCGTCAACCCGGTACCAACACGTTAAGTTTGCTGTTCTGTATTACGTGTCGTGTTATGCGATCGTCATATTAAACCGCAATCGACGCATTACGGGTCTCGCAAGTCTGTTCGTCTGTCCATCCCTAAATCCCACACGTAGGCTTCTAACTGGAAAACTATAAAATAAAACCGAAAATGACGTGAAAGTTTCCCAAAACTGGAGTATAACCGATGTGCCAATTTTTAGCTAAAAAGATCAATTTGGGCAGACGACAGCAAAATACGTTGGCATTTGGCCAGCATACAGTGTATTTTACTACGATAGTCATATTATCTTAAACAATGTGCTATAGTTTACAGTTTATTCCAATGTAATATAAACCATAAAAATATTTTTAAAATGTCAGTTGACATCCGTAGAAAATTTTTGCTTTTGAGTTTTTGTTTTGCCTTTTTATCTTCTTTTGTTGATTTGTTTTTGTTTTCCACTTTTCCTACAATAATCTTACATGTGAAGTCAAGCTATGTTTTACGGTGGTAATTATACAAAACAACTTTTACAGTGTAACTTGTTTGTAACGCAGAGCTTAGTTAAGATTTTTGGGTAATGTCTTTGCCTTTTTCAACGGATACTAGCAAGAGTTCCTTGGTCGCAAACATTTATACAAGCGTGTAGAAAAATATGCAATGTTTTGTGCTTTTTAGTTTGATAGTATGAAAAACGAGGCAAATGGAACTATATGAATGGGGTATTTTCTGGTCAGGCTTGCTTATGTATTGGTGCTGGTATTTTCGTTCTTGTAGGATCATTTGTCGTACTTTCGGTTTGTGGGTCGACTAATCGGTCTGGCAGTGATGCACGGACTCAACATTTCCGGCGGTTTTACGTTACCGTTGTATCGACTGCTACTCGGCAAGAGGATCACGCTCAACGACATCGAAATCGTTGATCCCGACCTTTACCGCAGCTTCGTCTGGATTCTGTACGTTGCGATCGCTTTCTGATAATCACTGAATTAACTAGAAGGGCAGTCAGAGACCGCAAACCTCCGCCAAAAACGGTGCTGCCATCTGGCGAATACAAAAATAACCCGACCACGTGTCACGTGACGTTAATGCGAGGAGAATATCGCCCTTTAAATTTTCCTTCAATCTGAGTTACGGACTCGCGATGGGCTCTGCTTCACATTTATAGTTTCAGTTTATCTCATTTCAATTCAGTCGATTTTATTTCGTTTTTTAGCTTAGTTCACGACATTTCTGTCGCTTTGAACGAACCTTTACAGTGAGTTTAAGACTGAATAATTGAGCGCTAAAACCGAAAGCTTTTTCACACAACGCCGTCAGTTAGGGTTAGGTCTATTTGTAAACCTGACACGGCTGTCTTAATTTAATTGCGATCTGGCCTACGAAACAATAGTGACAATATTAATCAAACGAGAAGTATCTCCGGACATGCAGATTTATTAAACAAGAAAGAAAAGTCGTAATATTAGTTGCCGTTAATCGAAATGAACTGTTGATTTGTTGCGGTGTGGACCAGCAGCGTCGAGGGTTTAGAAAGTTGCAATTCTAAGAGAGTTAAAATTCTGGGTGTTCAAAATTTTAATTTTGACCTCTAAATTTTTCGAAACTGGGCATTTTTTCGTTTTAAATATCGTATTTTTAAAAGGAAGCATTTTCCGCTCCTGTCTACCCTGGCACGACGCAACTGCTGCTGACTGTTGTAGAAACAACGACATATCGAAGCTTGGTGATCTGTATTCGTTTTCCGTTGATCACGTCGCTTACGGACAACATCTTACACTCGACCTCAAGCCCGGTGGCCGTCATATCGCCGTCACTGAAAACAATAAACACGAATACACGCAGTCAGTAAAACATTTTCTGCGAATTACTCATGCGTCAGTACACAGAAATGTGACGGCTTAATTCTAACAAAGCATTTGCAATAAAAGAAATCTGCAAATTTGTCAGTTATATTCGGTGTGACGTTTCGACAAAAAAACGATGTGCTACCTTTTCTGCGGCCATCCAATGGTCCGCGTTACGGTTCTTGCTTGCCCGTCTTTTTATTCGCATGTCTTTCCAATATGGTCTATTAATTCCAAAACAAAAAAAAAATGTAAAATGGGTTAAAAGTTTTCCAGGGCTCAGATAATCGGAGTGTCAATCGTAAGCTCAAAAAGTCAAATGTCTGGGTTTCTAATTAAGTTTGCGCAGTGCAGACCGCAGCATAATTTATCGGCACTCGAGTAACTTGACCAACGTATTTTTTAGTTTGACTCACGATGTCGTTGGGAAGGGATTGTCTGTCTCTGGGGTTTAATTAACAGACAAGACATAACACGTCGCGCTGTGTGACAGGTTGTACATAACGTGGCGGTTTCTGCGAGGCGTCGAGAAGCAGTTCCAATCATTACGAGTAGGAGTAGACGACGTTGTGCCTCTCAGTGGTGTGGTGGTGGTGGTAATAGTAGTAGTAGTATCAAGAACGTCATTTAGGGGAAGATAGGCTAAATGTCTACGGACCCATAAAGATTTGCAGTTCTAATTTTTTTCTCTGTAAATTGTACCTTTGAAACGGTATTACTGCTGCAAAAACAATACATTACGTAGACTGAGACCTCCAATGATTTACTGAAATGACGCCACTTATTAGTAGTGGTGGTAGTAGTAGTAATAGTAGTAATAGTAGTAGTAGTAGTAGTTGTTGTTGTTGTTGTTGTTGTTGCAGTTGTGCCTCTCAGCATGCTGCGACATTTTGACGAACGAGAACTCGATGTCAGTAATCACGCATAATTATTAACTCATTATTATTAACACAAACGTTCGTCTACGCTTTAATTTTGCAATATTATACGGTGACTTGGTGTTGCAAAGATTAGAGCGTCGGACTTACGATCGTGAGCTCGTGGGTTCGATTTCCGTTCGAGTCGCTATCAAGTGGCCAAACTACTTGGATGGGTGACTGCCTGCGGACAGATTAACCATTTTGGCATTACTTTTATCAGTTAACTATCCACTAAAGTCAACTTAGCTTTCCGTCCCGCCAGGGAATATCAATTGATACCGGACTGTCTGGCTGGAGTTAAGATAGGGCTCGTTTGCCTGTGTCAGGTGGCCTGTGTGATCCCATATGGTAGGTGACGCTCCATAGGTCTGTGACGGGTTTTCCATAAAAAGCCATACTTACTGTTTGATTTTTATGATATCACTAAAAGAAGCTCAACTGCCGCTAAGAGAACAGAGCGTCAAGCCAGGTTACCTGAGTTACAGTTTTTTGGTTTTTTTATATACATCTATATTCACCATGAGATGTAGCAAACAAATACAAAATAAAAAACTTAACTAATTACAGTTAATACAGTTCATATATAGCAGGTTTTATTAATTATATAGATTTTAAAGTTTTTTTTAGATTTTTAGGTACAAAGAAAAACAGCAGGCTTAGAAAAACATTCTATGCACAATTCTCTATTATGAATGATTTGATGTGTTATTGTCAGATTATGGTAAGCGGAGTGAGCAAGATTAACGTTGAAGACTGGCGACGACACACGCGACTCAAAGCATGCAACGCCAAGACACCAGTCGTGCAGTGGTTCTGGAGGGCAGTGACTCAGTCTCTCTGTCTCTATTTTCGGAGGGCAGTGGCGCAGTTTGATGATGAGCGACGAGCTCGTCTGCTGCAGTTCGTCACTGGAAGCTTTCGTGTTCCTGTCCACGGCTTCAAGGCACTCAGAGGCAAGTCTTCGCTAAACAACAAATTTAGCTCTATCGCCGATGATAGGCCTATTTACGTTCAATAACAGTAACTGATCAGTCATTGACTGACGTGCGTATTTAATCTTTTGACCTCCAGTACTGACTAGTTAACACTTAGTAGTGAGTTGAAGTGGAAAATGTCTAATATTGTCGACCTACTGTGTTGCGTTCTTGACAGGCGTTCGAGGCGGAAAACCGTTTACAATCCAGTTACAGCCGTACGCCAGCACTGATAGTCTGCCAAAAGCATATACTTGGTCTGTTTATCCATTTGTTTGCGTAATATTATAATACGCTGCATAAATATGGACTAGTGCTTTCGTTCATTTTTTTGTATTAATTAATAGTCAGGTTAACTCAGCCGTCCATTCTTTCGGGTTAGGTAAGTCGAGTACTGAGGAGCGTCAGGTAACTTGGCCGCTGCAAGCGGCTAGCAGCTGCTGCCCGTACAATGTACAATGTGCCCGTAGCGGCTTGCCGTAGCCGAGTGTCCAGTAGCTTAGCAGCTGCCAGCCGTTCGCAGACTGCCTTGGTCTGCCTTGGCTTTGGTTGAAGCGGGACCTGTGTCGGATGGCAGGTAACACTGTGTGATCCTATATGGCACGTGACTCTCCGTTGTTTTGCAATCACTAAAAGCTGTACACGTCGCTTTTAAATAGGTCTATTAACAGAAAACGTGCAGAATTTTGGATTATTAAGTAAAGACGCAAATTCCACAAAGAAATAGAAATGAACTGAACTAAAATTTGGTCAGTGCAGTTCAGTACATTTCTGTCGCTTTGCAAACGCCTTAAGGCAAATTATGAGAAATGATGCCTTTAGTGTCGTGAAACAGTTTTTAAGGAAACAATAACATGCATTTCAATTACCGGTATTCTGTTTTGTTTTGTGTGTTTGTGGGTTGCAGCTTCAACCGTATCGTGTTTCCGGCGTACGAATCGTACGACAAATTCATTGAGAAGCTCGTCTGCGCCGTCGAAGAGACTTGCGGATTTGCCGTTCAATGACTGAACGGCGTACATTCATTATCTAAGCAGATTCTAAATTTGACCGCACTAGGCTTAGCTTTAGCGCTTAATCAGTAGAGAATAAAGCAGTGGTACTGTTAAAAAATTTATGGGGTACTCTTTTTCCACGCCTTGGTTGAAAAGAACCCCTCACCCAGGAGCACAAAATTTCGTTACAAAAGATTAAAGTTCTTTGAACAGTTTACAGAGAAGATTTCGAGATTATAGTTTGCACCGTTTTGTTAGGGCTGCAGAGTGTGACGGAGGACGGACAGACAAATGCCTAGATCATAGCTAAGACGCGCGAAGCATTCTGCTGTGACGCATAAAAACTCTTTTCGTCGGAAGCTGGCGAAAAGTAAACACGATTTTTTTTTATTTTACGCCATTTTAAATTCAAATATAGTTAAACAGTTATAGCACAACAGTTCATAAAAACAAACTGACAAACTGTCAGCATTAGAGACAAAATGCGAACGTAGCTGTGTTTTGTTTCACTAAAAATTTGAAAGCAGATAAAAAAACTACACCAATATTTTAAAGGTCTGATAAAAATTATAAAGATGAAGATTTTGGGGAAACGGACGACAACAGAAACTTTCTTACGCTTAAGCGCTTTACCAGCGCAATGGTGACTTTCGTGTCTGAGCTGGGTTGAGATGTTGGGGCCTAAATGGCAAAATTTTATGAGTCGAACTTTGAAAATAATAAAATAAATTGAGATTGTACGAAAAACTTTTGAAAAAGTTATGAAATTAATTTCGCTTAACTAAATTGTTAAATTGCGAAGAATTATAAGGAAACTTTTGGCAAGCAGGGCGTTATCTGCCACAGAATAGTGTATAGACTGATCTATTCTTTAAGCTGACGTTGCAACAAAAGAACGAAAATCCTTTGACGTTTGTTAACCAGAAGATTCTGTTTAGACTAATCATTGTCGGCTCTGGTAAAATTAGCCGGAGACGTCATTCAGCTTTTGTCGCAGCGTCACACGTGTCGTGTGTAGCAGTCGCCTTGTCTCCGACTTAGATCACACCCCAAGTACCCTATTTAAGGAGCTCGCACATTTGCGACACACAATGATTTTGTTTTATCAATGCAGTAAACGCAAACTCATGCGCTAAAGTAAAACTTCTCTGCAACTCTGTGGCGCCGCCTGTTTCTATACACTTAAAAATCTGCAGCCCGTCGTCTTTGTTATCTCTCTGTCACATTCGTGTCCTTAGCTTAGACCGTTCGAAGGACTTAGATACCATTTAGCAGGCACACTTATTGTGCCCAATGACGCATCGTGTTATGGATCGAGGGGGTCTGCCTACGATTCAAACTCCGCGCCTACGATTCGAACTTCTGTTTTGACATATGGCGCGTTACAAATGCAGACTACTTACTTACTTACTTAAAAGAGATTTGAGTCAAACCCCAGGGCCAGCCAAAACATGGAAACTGCAACCAAACCGTAAGTTTTGTGCTGGCACCTGGCAAACATAAACGAGGCGTTGGGTGAGGTAAACTTTAATTGCCGCATAGATTTTGCCTTTTGCCAGATTATTTTGGTCTTTGCTTTATTTCTTCTTATCGCCGATGAGCGAGCACCTTTATTGCGATCAACAACGCGGCGCTAGGCCATCTCAAAGTTAATTACAAGACGTGCGTCGACAACGTCTTGTCTCGTATTCATTCAATTCAGTCGACTCTTGCCTGGTTTGTTGTCTTTTTTGCTTGTATCCTCAGTCTCATCTATGAATCGCTTGAAACGCAGTGGCATGTATAGGGCCTATTGTGTACTTTTTTTGAGGCGAGTGACGTGCGCTACGCAAGCAAAGTACGCAACGAACGCAGCTGACGCAGACAACGGCAAGGTTAGATCCGCAAACTAAGCTTTAGACGACGCGGCGACATTTCGTCAGTAAGTTTAAGGCAGAAAGCACTGTGGCAGAATGAATGTCATTAATCTTGCGCTACGTGGACCAGCTAGAAATTGAGACAATAATTAGATCACGTGCGGCTTACAGATCACTGAGTCTTACTGCGTGCTGAATAAGCAGTGTACACAAAGCCACCGATCGGAACTGAACTTAAATGAAACGAAAGTCGTAGCGCGCATCTTTCATTTCAATTTATCTCATTTCGTTTTATTTTGTCAGTGGTCAGTAGGCCCTACTGCCTCGGTGGCCTCGATGCGGTCAGACTATAGAGAGCCTCCCAGTGTCATCAGGACAAATTAGCAACAATTTATACGCATGCGACTTGGCATTATTTTAAATGCAAAAGAGGCTTTACTGGCTTTGATACGTTATAAAAATTCACGATTTACTTATTTATTTGCTTACTTACTTATTTACAATACCCGGGTTTGGTAAAAAATAGTTAAATTTTGTGAGTTCAGCCGACAGAGACAAAAACTTAATGCATTTCAAAAAATGTCAAAATTCGAACTCCACACGTGTTCTGGCTGAATATGCCCAAATCCGTCTGTCCATCTGGAGTCTTTCAGTTTGTTTGTAACGTTGATGTGATGTGTGATGGCAATATAGCTTTGTGGCTTGAAAAGTAATTACACATAAAGCGCCGAAAGTGCAATTTGGGTCTGGAAAATGACGGACGAAATCCCAGAGCTGGAAAATGCAGGAGTTGAAAATGAGGCACAAAGTACACGGCTGGTATTCAGAAGTCAAGAAGCAAAAACACATCGCGTGACGTTTCCTACTACAGTAGGGCGCTGCTGTTATCTTAATGGCTTTGTGCAGCAGTACGACACGCCACAAATTGCAAAAAAAACGTTGCTGACGTGTTTGCAATTTCGTTTTGTCAACCGCTGACCAGACGTAATAACGCACCATTTCGTCCAACAGCTATATCATGCATTAAGTCGTTGTTTGTTGTGTTGCTTTAATCATTTTCCGTAGAATAAGTCTTGTCTTTTGTCATTGCTTTGTCGCCGCTGTTTTTTTCTAAATCGATAAGCTATTTTGTAGGCCTACGAGTAAGCTTAGACAAAATGGACGTGATCTTATGTTCAAGCACTTTTCGCATCCATCACAGCTTCACTCTTTCATTCCAGGCTTTCCACTACAAATCCTGCTCATCTCACCATTGACTGTCAGTGTCCTTATCCACCACGGATTACTCCTGGACTGTTTCCCAGTTTTTCACGATTATCGTGTTTCAGTTCTTTTATTTGTGGTGTTCTATTAAGCCAATCTTCGTCTCAACATATAGCTTCGTAGCGTGCTTCGCTTGTGTTCGTGCAGTGCGCCCAAGGTAACGATTCGTTCTGGTTTGTCCGGGACTGTCGCGCGGTTAACGCAAGGAGTGTCCGGCGTCCCGGTAGAATACAAATGTCCGGTTTCGTTGCGACAAACTCTCGCTAAAAACTAAAGACGTTCTCGTTATTTGTATATATAGTTTGAGTACATTAATAAAAACTTGACGTGCTGTCTTTAGTCTATACCCACTGAAATGAAAGAGACAAAATAAAATACAAAATTGGTTGGTTTTTGTTAGGCCTAGTTAGGTTTATGCTCTCAAAATTATGCACAGTAAGCCTACCATAGTCGTAAAAACGTTGAAGAACAACTTTTAAAAACGCCGAAAACTGTGTGTTTTAAGTAAACAAAGTTTGCAAACGTTAATAAAAACGTTTCTTCTTTTTTACTTGTTTTGACGAATTGACATACATTAACTAAAATTATTAAATAGAAGTTATGGTGATGTTTTAAGTATTTTTTGGTTTTCTGGGAACAGTGTACTTGTTATGCAATAAACTTGATCAAATACAAACACCGCGCAGTATTTTATCGGCAGCGCTTTAATTTTATCGTTATCTTTACAATATTAAAAATCAAGAAAAACGTTTATAAAACAAAAGGCACGCGTTTTGTAAAAAAATCAAAATGTTTGCAAACGATTGCAGTCTGTACCATGATCGTTAAGCATTCCGCTTGATCGTCGCCAGCAGTGCAGTGCACTGATTGCGAGATAATGCAAGTCGTGCCGCTGAATAACATCTGGCGGAATCGACTCCCGGAAGCAGCTCAAGTATTCATGAGCTTAATCAACCGTCTGCTGCCAATGTCACGTTTTCGTTTACTCATAACCTCAGCACGTTTTCTGATCAATATTTCATCTGGGAGTTCGTACGTGTGTGGTACGGGCGACTAAGCTTAAACTTTCGGTCTTTCGCACGTGTTCTAGTTCTCTCACTTTGGTTCCGTTAAAGGAGTTTTAGCTTTTTTACTTCGTGCACGTGATAAATGCCACTTGTTCAGTACAAACGGTAATCGTTTCAGGCGTGAAAAAATCTTGTGCTTCCGGTTGCGGTCGACATCCGTTTTAAAAACCTCCGTCCCCCAAAAAGTAATTATATTTTCAAAACTGCGGTGCGGTGCGGTTTTTGTTTGCTTTCGAAGCTTTACTGAAGCAAAAACTGTCTCCATTTATTCGGTTATGCTGCAGCATTTTTTAAAATCTTAGTCCTCTCCGACACTATTCGGTGTGTCACTTTGTTTTTAACGCTCTACAGCTATGTTTTAAGCGTCCTTGGCATAGCTGCCGTCTGTCTGTCCGTCTGTCGTCTGTAGCGGATGTATTGTGGCTAAACGGTGCAATATGAGACCTAAGTTGTTATTGGTCATTAATAAAAAGTTGCATATTGGCTTTTAAATGGCATCAAAATCATTGACCTTGGATGACCTCGAGGGGTCATAACGCACAATGGTATGCCAATCGTGCGGTATTGTAGCTAAATGGTAAGTCGTAAAAAGTTGGCAATGATACCATTGGATAAGGCACTGTCAATAGTAACCATATTTCTATCTGCAGCGGTTTGGCCGCAAATTTTATGGAAAGTTTCGAGCGAAAATTTCGAGCAAAAGTGGCCGTATCTCGGAAACGGCGAGAGATAAGGCCATAGTTACTATTAATTACTAATGAAAAGTGGCATACACTTTTTAGATTACACAAAATCATTGACCTTGAATGACCTTGTAAGTCAGTACTGCAACAGGAACTGTTTAGGCTGTAGCGCGTTTTTCCTAGCGACAGCTGGGGTTTCGTGTTGTCGGCTGTTGTGTCATGTTACACGAAATGTAATGTAATTGAAAAAGATAACAAAATTTTTTCTTCCCATTTTTACTTTCCAGAAGTACAGGAGTTTTTTGAGACTAGGTCTAGTGTCGCAGCCACGTTCGACCCTAGAGTGATCAATTATTCCGCGCTACACGACGCGAAATGCAGCAACATCAGCAGCAGTCACAACAGCTGCGTGCAACAGTAGCAAGTGTCATTCGCAATCATCGTAAACTATCACTGCTCGACGCAGATTACGATTTCTCGAGTTTTGTGATTAATACATAAAGTCTCGGTCTCAAAGCCGATATTTTCAGCATTGGCTTTGGTTTTGATGCTTTTTTGCACAACTTGCGCGACAGACAACTCCAAACAAGCCGTGGCTTTAACTATGATGTAATTAGCATGTCTGTAAACATTTTCTGCAGGCGGTAGTAAACAGTTTGACAACTTGCTCTGCAACCTCCAATGAAAGTGTCAGATTGTACGCGAAACACCGTCTACTGCATGGAGTCGATTTCAAGCAAGTGACATGCAGATCTATAGTCTGTGCAAGTCGAGTCTGCCCTCTCCCCCGTGTGGACTGCACACTAAGCTGAAAGCAATCCGCTAGCTGATCTGCCTCGAACAGACAGCAGATTAATAGGCCTACAGCCTAATAACGTGGTCGTGAGTAGCGACAGAGGATCGATCGATCAAAAGTCAAACTGGCCGACTCTGTCAGTTGTGTTTTTAAATCACCTATTTTTCTCTAGACTCAGTAGTGCGAACAAAAATAGACTATCGAAAACACAACTGGGAGTAAAATATTTGTAGTGCAATATCGCTCGATTCTATTCAGATAATGTGACCGGATAAAGTTGGGTATTGTGGGATAATATGTTCAATATGAATACGTTTATATTAATTTCGTCCGTTACTGCATCACTGCATTACATCACTGATTGGACAATGCCAGACTGCGTTCAACGTGAAAAGAACGATGCATGTGGAGATCCTTGGTGTCTGTGTCGGTTATATATATTTTCTTACTTTTTACTATTCTTTTAGGCTTAGATGATATGGATTTTTTTTACCTGATACAAATAAAGATTGATTGATTGATTAATTAAATTCACTCCTCAGACATGGGGTAGACGAAAGCAAAGCAAATACCAGTGAAAGTGATTGCCCGGAAAGACCTGTCCACGAAATAACCGATAGTATCTCGAGCGCCACGCAAAGCCCTATTATTTTGTTCATTCACACGTACACATCATTGCATCAGTGGATAAACTCGATTTAGAATCTACACATACAGAACATTATTATCTATGAATCTTTACTGTCAGCTTTTAGGTGAGTTTCGCAAAGACTTATACCGTAGGCTAGATCTACCGCTACTGTTCGCGACAGAACGAAATTAATTTAACAAGTAATCAATGTAGACTTATAACTAAACTGAAGTGTCGCTGCTAAATGCAAAGATAACTATATTCACCTATCATTGTCTTACTAACCTTTTTCTGTGACACCTCCTTGATTGGCTGCAACGCGAGGCAACTCCGGCGGCATAGTCTGTCCTGCCGCTGACCAAATCTGGAACTGGAAACTTATAATTTGAAGCGTTCCAACAAGATTTGCGTCGTCTTCGTCCAGCAGCGTGGATGAGATAAAATTTAAGCTAATGCTTACGAGAAGCGCGAAAGCCTATAGCAGTTCCGGTTCAGTAGTTTAGCTAAAAATTGGGGTGTTCACGCTAAGTTAATATACAAATACCAAAGTCCCTATCTAGATCGCATAACAATAGTAGCGTGGCGCTACCTTGTAAATAATATAGACTTGTGTCGCAGCCCGAAATCGCCAAAACCCATAAAACCTCCCTATTTTGGCGTTCAAGGTCATCCAAGGTTATTGAATTCGGCGCCTATCGAAAGCCAGTGTACGACTTCCTATTAGTGATTAATAGTAACCTAGGCCCTATCTCGCACCGTTACTGAGATACAACGACTTATTGGCCAAAAATCGCAAATTT
>Ga0056128_1003910_pt1 | contig 18524 bp, 19 predicted proteins | sample WorMetLIZISLAND2_FD_71113 | JGI IMG/M metagenome (GOLD analysis project Ga0056128, IMG submission 71113) | Marine gutless worms symbiont microbial communities from Max Planck institute for Marine Microbiology, Germany - Olavius geniculatus... ... | reverse complement strand
CAATAATTTATTATTTAGTACATTTCTGATGCACAGTATTTGGTGAAACGGCTTGCATAGGCCTATCTTACAGCGTAATTTGTGATATTTTGTTCGATGGTGCTGCCACCTCGGGAATCAGTTTACAACGCCCAGCACTAACTAACGCTAATTGATTGCATTGATTGAGTTATATTTTTACGCGCGAAAGCAGCTACTGCTTTCATCGTGTCTTTGCCATCGCAATTCTGTCCATCCGTCCGTCACACGGGTGGATCAATCAAAAGTGGTGCAAGCTAGGATTACCAAATTTTCACCGCCGGCTGCACGGAACTATCGTTATGCGATCCAGATAGAGAATTTGGTATTTGTATATTAACTTAGCATGAACATCCCAATTTTCAGCTAATATACTGAACCAAAACTGCTATAGGCTTTCGTGCATCTCGTCAGCGTTAGCTCACATTTCTTGTTAATGACTTCCTGGAAGTTATTTTTTAAATGAACCTTTCAAAAACAACTTCAGAAAACTATAAATAAACACGCCATGAACAACTGAACATGTTACAATTCATACATACATGTATATACATAAATATACAGAATAACAATATGAGTATCGATGCATAGTAGGCACTTGTACCTAATGTATGTCTGTCATTAAGGCGCGCACAGAGCGATGTAACTGAACTGAACAAAACTGAAATGACACACGGTTCAGTTTTTGATAAACTAACCAATGGGCAAGCTTGGCAAGCTTATTGGTCATTGGCTCACACTTACGTTAGACAGTGCCTACTGTAATGCATTACTACTTGCCCATTGGTGGCCAGTTCATCAAAAACCAAGCCATGTCAGTTCAGCTCAGTTCAGTTACGTCGCTCTGTTGGCGCCTTTACATATCTTAAGCAGACTGCATTCGTTGCAGTGTCCTACAGAATTGCACAAAATGCCGTAGCGGCTGGAATTCCGTCCCATCAGACGTTGCTGTTGCTGTAAGAGTGCACTACACTGGGTCCCAAAATCAGCAGCACCCCTACAGATAATTTAGTGTAAAATCGTTAATACCTGACAATTTGAAACAATCATTCAAACAATCATTCTGAACTTGTCTTTAAAGTTTGAGCTTAAAATGGCCACCTTTGGCCTCCACGCAGGCTCTTAGTCTAAAGCGGGTACGCTGCTGCCTTTGTCAATAACAATACATTGAACGTATCTCAATGTAAACAGACTGTGACGTCATAATGACAGTACACTGAGCACACACGGTAAAGTGCATACATCATAATGGGTTTGACAGTAAGTAACGCTAAGACAGTGCAGTGTACGATATTTAGTTGAAATCCATGAACTACAAACTGAATTGGGCGTGTTTGAAACAGGGGTGCCGCTAATTTTGGGACACTGTGTAGTTATGACACTTCTCCAAATGCACCACCCACCCCCGCACTCTGACGTTTTTGGCTGTTTGCATCTGCAAAATTTTCTGCCGCAAGAATGGTCCGATGTTGCTGCCACTGACAAAAAGTGACAAAAACTTGGTGGCTCAATATCTTCAGAACACTTGGCGGGAAAATACTCAATATGATTAACAACAGTTACATATCACATGCTCATGAATGACACAGTTACATATCAATTACTCATGACATGGTTACATTGACCGGCACACTTCGCCGTCGCTCGTCGAAAGACCTGCAGCATAACAAACATCAGCAGTTTATCTATTCATCTGAGTTGAGTAAAACTAAATTAAATTATTTGAATGCAAATTTTTTCTTAAAATTTCTTTTGGCAGGATAACACAAAGGCAATATCGCCTAAAAACACTGCTGAAATCTGCAAAGGTTCTGACTGATCTGGTTCGATGTATGGCATTGCAGAAATCTTGAAAGTAGCAGACATTACCACAGAAATGTCTCATAAATTCTCAAGTCCAATCTTACTATAATGCACGGAAAGTCTGTCTATCCGTCTGTCAGCCCCCTCTAGTGCCTTTGCTGTTGCACGGTCGTGGACCCCGACCGTGGCGACTGAGTTCCTGGGCCTTAGGTACGTGCCCCCACCTTGATTCCCATCTGCCCCCATGGGCAGCCTGAGGGGGCGGGGGTTGAGTGGCCGGGTCTTCTTTCCCCACTGATTCTGCGAAGTTCGTCAGTGTAGTGCTCAGTTTTGTGGCGACATCTGGTGAATGACGGCCACTTAAAGGTTTCAGCCTAAGCCCTTAAGGCCGGCCATGAATTAAATAGTCTCTGTGACTGACGTGTGCTGGCTCACGCTGGCAATTGGATCAGTGCCGTCCTCTGCACGTTATTACGACCACGTACCATGTACTGCGTACAAGCTCTCCCAAACTCTTGCGTGCATTCATTTCACTAGCAAAGTAAGGTCCCGCCCGTATGGTGGGTACTTTGCTAGTGAATCTAAGGTGCAAAAAACAGAACCACCACACACAAGACATAACAAATATTAACCAAAATGCGACGTTTATCAGTAGTGTTATTAACATTTCAACACTGGAGAAGTTTATTCCAAAAAACAGTTTACTTCAAAACAATCGACAACTTAACAGACAAAGATTGTAACTTTGACGTGAATTTGGATAGTTTTTTAATCATTGTCTCAACCTATGCGTTTGTTTAAAAAAAAAAACAAAAATTCACTTACCTAGAGGCTAGCATGATGGTGCCCGAATAGACAGCACCACGTTTGTAGTTGTGCCACGTCCGACCGCCATCAATACTGACTTGTATTGTTAGACCAGGCAGTGCTATGTTGGCATACAACTTGCTATTGTGCACCCTACACATAACGACCAGTAGTAGTAGTAGTAGTAATTACAGCAGGGCTGCCAAGTTATGATACCAACAATGCGGGTTAAGGTTCTTCCACCTTTTACCTCCTTTCCCTGCCCTTCCTTCCCTTCTTTCTACCTTTCCCTTTCCCCTTCCTCCTTCCCATTTCCTTCTGTTGTTCTTCCTTTTCTCCTCCTCATCCTATTCTCTTCCTTTCTTTACCTCCTCTTTTGTCCCCTGCCTTGCCTTAGTAATACGGCCTCATTAAATCCAGCACACCTTAAACAATAAAGGCAAATCGAGACAGAAATGGGAAACACTCATCGTCGGTGGGTGTAGTGGCAGTAGTAGTGATAGTGGTAGTCTTTGTCATAGTAGTAGTAACAGTTAGTAGTAGTAACGTGAACTCACCTGGCCCCAGGCCTCGGCAAATAGTACTGCACTCCAGCCGCTTCAAGCCGTCTGAGTTCCTTTGATCCAACGAGGGTCACAAACTGCGCCAAGTCTTGCTTGGCATCTTCGTTGTCTCTCAGCGGAGATCCACGGGACTTAGAATCCCGGGACTCGTGGGTGGTCTCGAGAGCGTGTTCCCATGATGCCTTGTGCCACGAACGCTCGCTGGTGGCCAGCAGGCGAGGCCACAGCTGGGAGTCGAGGCGCGCCGGCGTACGCACAAGCTCTGACCACACCACCGCTTCTATACCTGTACATTTACGCCGCATTTTGTTTCAATTTAACCATCCCACTGAAAATGAATTAAGCTATGGCAGCAAAAAATTGGGGCATTATAGGAGAAAGGGTCATCGGATTTTCATCTCAAACAATCTCAATGTTACTTTTTGGGCCCTAAGTCACCGTGCAAAATTTCATCAAAATTGCAGTTGTAGAAATGCGAATGCACAAAGTAACACAAGGTATTGTAATCTGTCCCATGCTATGCTATAGCAATAAGATATTTAATAATTATTATAATATCAGCAACCAAACCACCCAAACCAGCAGCACACGGTTGGATACAACCAGTTCTTTGACAGCACCTGTGATCAAACTGTTATAAACAAAATCTAAAAAAAAACATAATGTACTTGCATTACACTCTTATGTCAACTTCATTCCCGATACCTTTACAGTTCTGTTATATCTTCAACTCAAACAACAAATATCTTTTTTTACAACTGGTCGTACTAGCATCACAAAAATCTTGCCGACCTCTAACCAAAGCAGCACCATCCTGTTTGTTCTTATGTTAGAATCAGTATGATTGGAAAACAATTCAATGTCTACTGCTGAGGCTGCATCTACCGCTATCAATGCTTGATATTATCCACACATCCTACTCCTAGTTAGTATCTATCATGGTTGTTACTACTACAGTGTGTCTCAACAAGAAATTTGAGCTAATGCTCACGAGACGTGCAAAAGCCCATAGCAGTTCCTGTTTGCAAATTGTCTTAAACTCTTAGTCTATCTCCAGCCATTTCGTCACAATACACTCATGAAGTGTGTGCCACAACCAAAAATCGCAAAGAAAAACAATAAAACCCCTTATTTTGGGAATTCAGGGTCTTTCAAAATCATCGATGTTAATACAACTGAAAAGCTCGTCACTATTGCTTGTTGTGAAGGCATCATGTCCATGGCTAATTGCAACCGTTTTCACGCTACAGACTGGCCAACAGCGGTAAAATGACTTTTAGGGGATACCGCTCTTTGCGCAGGTTTCTTTGAACCTAGAAGGTCAAAATTTGGACCGCTGAAATCTACATTCAATGCTAAAAAATTTCAGATGCAGCTTGTCGTGGTCTACCTCTAGTGATTTTGGTGCAATTCACTCTTGAAATGTGTTACAGCCCAAAATTGCCAAAAAATCCATTAAAACCCCTATCTTGGCGTTCAAAATCATCCAAAGTCACTGATTTCGGCATTAATCAAAAGCCAATGTACGACTTCCTATTAATGATTAATAGTAACCTAGACCTTATCTCGCACCATTTCTGAGATATGGCAACTTATTGCCTGAAAATTGCACATTTTTCTCACCCCTCTCTCATTTAGCGCCCTTGCTGGGGGTGACCCCTTTCGAATTTATGGAAAAGCTTTACGGATCCTGAAACTAGAGTCTTCCAGGCAGTCGAAGGTGAAGATTTGGTGATCCTAGCTTGCACCGTTTTTGTTTGATCCACCCATGTGATGGACGGACAGACGGACGGACAGACAGAATTGCGATGGCTAAGACGCACTATAGCAGTAACTGCTTTCGCACGTAAAAAGGACCCAACATTATTGATTGTACCGTAAATGAAAAAGGATTACCAGATTTTAATAATTTTTGGTACAAAAATATTCCAGCCACAACTGTCCACATCAAACGATGTCCATCATTTAAGTACCCTCCTCATCCAACGTCTGCTTCTGCACTACCTGGCAAAAAGGAAACAAGCAAAATATGACATTTTTACTCAATGCAGCATCATTATTTCACCAGGTAGTGTAAAAGCACAGCACACGTTCGGTGAGGTAAAAACTTGAACAGCCATTTGATGGCCAGTTGTGTGAGAAAAATTAGTACAAAAAAAATATCAAAATCTGATAACCCATCTTCCAGTTACGACCAACGGCGTCTTTTTAATCTTGTTTGTACTATGCACTTTGTGTTTTATAACAGTTTAATTTTTTTTTATCTACATGGACTATATATGATTGCATTGTAGGCTAACTCTAGTTGCTGTCAGCCAGCTACTGCTAAATGAATGAATATGATGATGATAGCCCCTTTTTGAGACATGGTTCATTATCATTCAACAGCAAATCCACCAACCGAGAATGTTTTCTGGCTTATAAAGCGGAGGGCACTGTATTCGCCTGGAGTCACAAAGCTGTCGTCGGGATGTGGGCAGCCCCCAGAATTCCTCATCAATGCTGTCGTAGAGTGAGTCCGGGGCTAGAAGGAATGCCCGGCGTATGTCGACGTAGCGCGTGGCCCAGTGCAGGCCCCAGTCCTCGGGGTCCGGCTCGCGAGGGTTGTCAAAATACGTGGCCGTCACTGGCGACATTACTACCTGCAAAAAGACAAGCCAGTGGTAAAAATATGCATCAGAGTATGGCACGTCATTTTTGGAATGTCGTTTTTTTTGCAACTCACGTAAACAAAATCACTTCTAGGCATCATGGTTTTCCAAGAGCCGTGAATTTTCAGCAGAGTCATAGAATTTGCCGGTTTCTACAGAATTTCTACATTTCTATGAAATTTTGCAAAATTTTTTACACTGACTATGCAAACTAGATCATCTCCAAGCAGCACAGTTTTCAGAGGGCTGCAAATTTTGAGCTGAGCCATGGAATTTACCTGTTTCTGTGGAATTTCCAAAATTTCCATGAATTGGAAATTTTGCAGAATTCAATACTGGCCACCAGCCGGAGATTACTTTTATTTTAAAATTCAAATCCAAGTTTGCGAAGCTTTCTGACAAAACTGCCATCTTCGTAAATAAACCGACTGGTGACTTCTTCAGCAATGAGCAAAAATGTTCCACCAATGAGGTACATTCAGTAATTGTTTAACACCTGATAAACTGGGACAGAGTTTTCATACTTCCACGCCATAAGGTTACCGACTAGTTTCTGCTTCAAACGGGTTAAAAACTTTGTCACAAATATACAAATGGAACTTGAACTTTGGAATTCGGACCACGACAACTAAAGTATTGACTTTGTGGTAGTTTGCTGGATTTCTAATGAATTTCTCGGTTTAAGCTGCAATCAATTTGCTTACGTGACGGAAAGCAAACTGTCCTTGGCAGTACTTTACGTTAGTCAATGATGGAAAGCAAACAAGATGTATGTTATATACCTTGTATCCGTTGTTAGCGAGCTGATATGCCTTCATTGCCCCTCCGCCTTCCCACGTGTTATAGTACACCTGGCTGATCACATCCTGGCTGGTCTTCAGCTGCGAGTGTTCAATCGGTATTCCATACGCATTCGAGTAAGCATCCTCCCAGCCATAGATTGCGAGCCCTAGTCGCCCAGCGAGGGCCACAATACGTTTCACAAAGTAAGTCTTGAGATCCTTCGCTGAGGAGAACTGGCGATGTTGTTCTAAAAAGGTCTGGCAGGCAGGTGAGCCAGTGTATGCATCCTGAGGCACTTCGTCGCCCCCAAAATGCCAACGACGTAACGGCATTATGTCCTATGAGCACAACATCGGCAATTATCAGGTTCTAATCATTTTTTATACGAATATTCCAGACACAACTACTGGCCATCAAACAGCCATTAAGGTTCTCACTTCTTACCTCACCCAAAGTTTGCTTTTGCGCTACCTGGGGAAAACTGAACAATTAAAATGTTACATTTAAATTCAATGCAGCATCACTATTTCTGCAGGTAGTGGCAAAGCACATGTTGGGTGAGATGGGGACTTCAATAGTTACTTAACAGCCAGTTGTGTAACAAACTACAGTATCATATAGACATCAGTGCATTAGATGACTATGACTATGACTACTATTAAAAAGTAAAGCAGACCATGTCCCATATGGAGTGTAGGTTTTTTTCAAAAATGACACTGACACTGACATTGATAGACTAACAAACAGGCAGACAGAATATTATCACTACTATCATAGATGTAAAAAACGTTCCAGAAAAAATATAAAAACGTTGATAAAAAACGTTAGCCTTAATTTGTTAGACTTCTTGCCTAAAACCTAATGCTGTAATTGCAGTACAGCTAGAACTAAAGAAAGAGATACAATTTTACTTAATTTCAATTCAACCATGTAATCATAAGATCACGTATCACTAGACTAAGTAAGTAAACTACCACCACTATAGCCTATTAATTCAGTTGTGTGGCTTTAAAAGCCCTTCTCGACGTTTTCGGTAGCATTTTCAAATTTTGATAAACTTTTTTTAAAATTAAAAACGTTGAGAAAATAAAAAAACGTTAAAAAACGTAGCAAAAATAAAAAAACGTTTTTACATCTATGACTACTATTAAAAAGTAAAGCAGACCATGTCCCATATGGAGTGTAGGTGGGGTGCCTGTAGGTGGATGGACCACCGACTACGTGACGCCCGGCCAGTGCGACGCCAGATCTACGGTTACCTTCCCAGCTGAAAAGTGTCACTGCCCCTTGACTTATATCTAACTATACGGCTTGGTGACAGAGAAACATGGGTGTAAACAACTTGACCAGAGTTATTACCTGACAACAGACCAGCCAAGCGTCACACTCATGACCTTTTTATCACAAATCCAATGCTCTAACCACTGAGTCACCCAGCAACTACTACTACTACAGATACTCAGCTGTACCTTGTGCATGTCGATGACTTGCTTCATGAGGTGTTCAACAAACTGATATGAGGACTTGATACAAGGGTTGATTGCCGAATCGCGGAAGAACTGACCGGTCATATACACCGACTGGTCATTAACATCTGACAGCAGGTACGACATGGCTGTCTTCTTCACTTCCTCTACGATAACAAAATTATACAGAGCTGCAGAAATTCATCAAAAGTATCAAATAGCATCAAAAGCATCAAAAGAGCAAAAAGCAAAGTGTCAGAATTACAATCAGAAGGTTGTAGAGTCGGGTTACATAGAGCTATAGCGGTTACTATTATCATTCAGCAGCAAACTAACCAAAACTGTTTTCCAGCTTATAAAGTGGAGGGCAGTATATCCGCCTGAAACAGCTAAACCATCTGTGTTATGTGTGGCAGGTAACATTGTGCACAGATAGATGACGTGCCATACGTCTGAGATGGGTTCAGATTAAGAGTTGTAAAATGTAGATGGCAGTGGGGCAGCGTTAAAGTGGGATGTTCAATTGTTCATATATCAGCCATGTTGTCCAAAGCTTCCAAGTGAATCCATTTCATAAAGCAACTACGATGCGTCAGGGTGTCGACTGCTGATCTAGTGACATACTACTGCTCTGTAATCCGGTCGGTGACTGATTATGTATGCCCAGTGTGGCACTCTTCACCGATTTCAAGACAGTCACAGGAAATCGAGCGACTCCAAAAGCATGCACTTGAATGTACTCTCGATGATGTCAGTTACGACGAGGCGTGTTCTACACTTAGACTCTTATCTCTGAATGATCGTTGCAAACAACTGACAAAATTTTTTTTTCATCAGCTTATGCATCCAGACAGCTGTCTTTTTCATTTGTTACCACCAAAACGTGATATTTCTGATTACGTGTCAGTGCCAATCTCGTACATATGAACTTCCAAAGACTAAAACACTCTGATATGCAAAATCTTTTTACAGCACTCTTTGGTTAATTTTACTGAAGCATTTTTTCGATGTTTTTACATATTTATCTATTGTATTGTAATCCAGCTTGTGGCTGCAACACGTAATAAAAATGTTTAATTCATTCAGATATTTTTTAAAAACTTATTTAATGTGTACTGGCACTACTACTACTACTACTACTACTGCATACCACTACAACTACTAAGTACTGCTACACATACCATCAGGGTGGTTACTAAGGTGATGGTATCGTCTCTCCATGCTCTTGATGGCAGCATGCGAGTGGCTGGGCATGTCAAACTCCGGAATTACTTCCACATGGCGAGCGGCGGCCCGGCGCAGTATGCGCTGGTAGTCCTGCACTGTGTAGTAGCCTGAGCCACTCGAGTTTGTGAATGGACCCGAGCCCAGCATCGACATTATACTCTCGCGCTCCTGGGGGTCATGACCTCGGTAACCTCCGACCTACGAAAGTCACAACAACTACTACTAGTACAACTACAACCACTGACCAGAACAGTGACATTATAGGCTCACAATCTTAAAGATCCTGACCCTGATAACCTCTGACCAAGAAAACAACAACTAATGAACTATTACTACATCTACTACTACAACAACAATTACTACTACTAGTAAAGTTCCCGGCACCTTTAAGTGACCATCATTCGCTAGATAGTGCCACGAAGCACTACATCTTGTGCTAAGCACTATACTGATGATCAGGAAAGCAACTCAACCCCTCTCAGGCTGCCCATGGAGGGAGGTGGGGCTGGGGGCACATGTACCTAAGGCCCAAGAACTCAAATGCTGTAGTGGATCTGTGACCGTGCTACACAGAAGGCGTCAGAGGTGTATGACAAAGAGACAAACAAACAGACAAACAAAAGAACACACTATCCGCACATTATAGTAAAATGCGAACCCAGTAACCTTTGACCTACATCACAGGCTGCAGAGCAGCACAGCACTGTTGTAAGGGTGACCAGCCATTTCACTGGGAGAACCCAAAATTTGACCCCACATATATCCCAAACCCCTAAAAAAATTTTTACCTCAAATTCTGCACAGATGATTACGTCCAGCATATCTCCCAGCATGCAAAATGTGGTAAAACTCTGTTCACGGAGGGCTTCCCCACGAATAGTCACTTGCATGACTTTTTGTACCTTCCCTTTCCTTCCCTTTTTTCTTGCCGTCCTCTACAGGAAAAACGACCGAACTGATTATAACGCACAACGGCTCATATGACGCGGTTTCATGCAAGGAAGTGCCTTTTAGGGGTTACAAAATTTAAATTCAACATTTTAACCTAGTAGTCGTAGTAGTAGACTAAGCTGGTAGTAGTAGATATAGGGGTAGGATAGTGGCAGTGTAGGTGTAGGGTTATGGTAGCAATAGGGGTGACGTAGGTTATGGTAGGGATACAGTATGGTAATGGTAAAACAGATGTTACTTATAGTCAAAGTAGAAATAGGAGTAGCAGTAGTTGTGGTAGCAGTTGTAGTGGTTATTCTACTGTTCAATTTTATTCAGCTCTAGATTACTTCCAACAGCAATAAAACTGCAAATATTTATGTAAAAAAACTGTTCAGTTTATATACAGTGTAAGGGTGACATCGTGGTTGTAGATATAAAACAGCACAAATCACAATTTAATAATTCAAACATCACCATTACACAATGTCAGAAGAACTTTTCTGACTGTGTAATGGTAAAGTTTGAATTCTAAAATTGTCAGAAAATGTCAGAAGAACTTTTCTGACTGTGTAATGGTAAAGTTTGAATTCTAAAATTGTGATTTGTGTTGTTTTATATCTACAACCACGATGTCACCCTTACACTATATATAAACTTAGCAGTTTTTTACACAAATATACAGCATCAGTCTTCACAATTATTTGACTTCAGCAGCAAAAACTGTGTACATCTATTCAATATCAGGCGAAGATATGTACAAAGGTTTAGTGCCATGTTTTTTGATTCACAATGTACACCGCCAATGTATCTATTAGTTTATTAATAAAATAATTCGATTTTTAAGCCTGCAACAGTTAAAAAAATTTTAATCAATTAATTTACAAAATTTGAACCAAATTTTAATCCACTAAAAATTTCAGTCAATTAATTCTTTTAGTAACTGATCTATCAATCAATTGTTAATTTCTGCAGCCCAATTTATTTCTGGTATTTTACAAGAATTTAATGCCATGATTTATATGCACAACAGCAGCTACTACTGTAGCGCTTCTTAGCCATCGCAATTCTGTCCGTCTGTATGTCTGTCCATCTGTCAGTCACACGTGGATCATTCAAAAACAGTGCAAGCTAAGATCACCAAATCTTCACCATCGGCTGCCTGATGGATCCGTGAAGCTTTTCCATAAATTCAAAAAGGGGGACCCCAAGCGAGGGCGCTAAATGACAGAGGGGTAGAGAAAATTTGTGATTTCCAGCCGATACAGTGTTGGCAGAGTGAGACAGGTCACGCCCTCTGGCGAGTACAAGTGAAACACTATAGATAATTAGCTGCCGGTCGTCTGGTGCCCTCTGACGACTGTAAAAAAACATCGTTGCTAGGATGGGTAAACTCTGATTCTGTTTCACTGGGCTTTCAAACATGCACCACTGTTGCGCATTCCACGAGTTCCCATTTGCGTTAGCTGGGCTTTTCTTGTTAACTCACGATATTATACACTGCCAATTTTCAATCATTCAGAGTATGTGTTAGTTCCAATTTTTATTATTAAATATTTCACTACCTCGGTGAGTTCATCGAGACCAGGAATCTGCAGGCGCCATCCCTCGTCATCTGCCAGATGTAGGTGCAACTTGCTGAGCTTGTACATCGCCATTGCATCAATCAACTTCAGTATTTCTGAGACGCTGTGAAAGTTACGTGCAACGTCGACCATCACCGTGCGATGCTCATACCGCGGGGCATCGCTGATTTCCATACCGTCCACCTCGTAGATTGCTTCGGAAGATGACGCCTGTGTCGTGAGACCTGCCACAGTGCAATACTGACTGCAATGCTGAACTCATGAGATTAACTTATCAGTTTCAGCATTTTGCTTAAAGATTAGTTAATTGTTAATTTCGATTAGAACCAACAGTGGTTAGGTGAAGGTAAAAGTGCCATACCCCACGAAAAGTGTAAGCAAAATGCTCATCTCCTTTCAATGGCTATTGAGCCCATAGGTCGACTGACCACTGAGTCCACGACGCATGGCCAGTGCGACGCCAGACTTACGGATACCTTTCTAGCCGCAGAGCGTCACTGCCCTTTGACCAGTACCAAATCATACTGCTTGGTGAACAGAGGCACATGTGTGCAAACAACATGCCCATAGTTGTTACCTGGCAGTGCAACGGGCAAGAGTTGAACCAGCAACTTCACGGTCACATGTCTGACATACTGCCGTTACACCATCAAGCGACACATAACGGTGATTACAGCGCAAAAAAGGACGTTTTTATCAGCTTATACATTATTCAGCTAACAGCTGTCTCAAAAAAGTTTATATTATTGTTAGTTGTTTAGTCCAACCATGTCCTATAGAAAAAATAAGTAATACTTATGAAATGCTTGTCACTCTATTTACTTTATGCATTCCTAGTGATATGACTACAATAATCAAAAAATAAAAACTAGTTAATTACGTAACTAATCAATAATTTCTGCAGCTGAAAAATGTGACATTTTTTATTTTGGTATGATTTCTGTTCGCTACTGATTAATGGCATAATAGTGAGCGATGTCACGGGATTTTGAAATCTGGAATAATTTAACTGCCGCAGGGGCTAGAAAGGAGCTGGAGATGATAATATGTCATGTAGATAACTAGTAAAAAACGTCTTTGCTGTTATCTAATATGGTATTAAAAAACGTAAAGTCCTTCCCGAGCCTTACGGCCCATAGGGCGATGCTGATCTCCATTTCCTAAGGCCCTCAGCCAGACACCAGTTTTAACACTGCAAGACCATGGATACGGGGCCAGTGTATCATGCAGTTTGCCTGTTTACACCCCAGAGGTGAAGCTGGTATCAAATTATACTGCTTGGTGACAGAGGCACATGTGTGTGAACAACTTGCCTAAGGTCGTTACCCGGCAGTGTCCTGGTGCGGAGTCGAACCTGCGCCCCTGAGTGACCTCAGAATTACAAGTCCGGCACGTTACCGTTAGACTACCGAGCCACATAATATGGTATAATACTCCATTAAATGCAGCGCTCTTGGCGCAAAAATGCAAACCAAAAAATCGCAGGTTTTGTGAACTGCCTGAACCTGGGTTTCAAGTTTGGCAAAATTTACGGGTTTCTGGTACCAACCGTCGGGTTTCTCAAAATCTGCATTTCAATCCCTAACACGTACCCTGCAGTAGACTGATAAGTGAGACAGCTCCATAGAAGATTCCAGCGCTTGTGCTGCCAGTAATGGTGATGCATTTCCTATCAGGCTTAATGGAGAGAGTGTAGGCGTGCTCCATTACCAGGCGCGCCGAGCCATGTGGAAAAACGTCGGAACCCAATTCCGAGATATGGAGAACAATGGAGTCTGACAAGCAACCGTTATTGGTCGACGCCCCATCGATTGCCAACATTGAGCGAATGTGCAATGCATCTGAGACAAAACAATACCCCGCATTCTACAGAACTGCTGCCATTACCTAGTACTACAATGACAACCACAACTAACAAAACAACTAGAAATTGAAATCCAGGCTTTGTAAAACATGGGGCCCGGGAAAAACTAAACAATTTGCCAAAAAAAACTAATCCAATCCGAAACCCAGGTTTGATGGCTTTCCAAATCCAAAACCCAAATTTGGCAAAAAAGCTCCAGGTTTGGAATATCTAACAACAACTATAGAACTATAACAACTGCTATTACACCTTGGTCTACAAAAAACATGCCACTTTTATTTTTTGAACAGCTCCGTGCAGCATTGGCCATTTTAATAATTTTTGGCGTGCAACGTCAGGAAGAAACTTGATGCAAATGACTGTACTTTTGGCCACCTCACTTTAATACTGTCACTACACTACTTTGTGAAATGCAGGTTGTTGAGGCTGCCATTTGCAAGTGGTGTCAACGTTTGCCACTTGCATTCGCACTGGAGGAAGACATTTTGAGCACATGATGTAATAAAAAGAACGTGATGTGACATGTGTGACTTTTTGAAATACAATAGTTGCCAATCATGTTTGTTGCTTTTCAGTTAATCATTTCTGAGCTGACGCGTGTGCTATCCAGTATGAATTCATTGTTGTAATTGGCCAAACTACAGCCATTTGCGTCAAGTTCTTTCCTGATGTTGCCTGTCAAAAATTATTGAAATTGGCCAATGTTTCATGAAGCTATTCAAAAAATAAAAGTGACACGTTTTTTATGGACCACAGTGTACTACAACTAATGCTGCTATAACCACCATCGTCTGGCGCAATGCACGTAACACACAACACCACCATGCAGTAGCGATACATTTCATATCTACTATTACAACAACTACTAATACTAATATTGACCACTGTCAATGTGGTGCAATGCATCAGAAATGTTTGTAAATTGCAGCATTTTCTATGCACCAATTACAAAATTCAGTATAGAAAAATTTGGTAATTAGACCAATTATACACAAAAAGACCTGAAGAAAATCAACATGCATGACTGTACATGCATGCTGATTTTCACCAGATCTGTTTATGCGTAATTACCCGATTTATTTTCTACCATGTGAAATTTGTGCATCTTTTCAGATGTTTTGTTACATATGCCAATTTTTAGGAATGTTTTTGTCTGCATAATGAATAACTTCTGTACTTCTGTGGAATTTGCATAATATTTTTGTATTTTAAATGAGTATTGTTGCATCACAGGGTGTGCACCAGTGAATAAGTATAAGTGTAAAATTAGGCATAAAATACAAGTACCAGCAATTTATATAATGAAAAAACAGCATAACAAACGACCAAAAAATGAGGAGTAAAATAAGCAAACTGATAAACAACACTTCTAACAATACCTCTGAGATATTCAGCCTCATTGTGTAGGTCGTTTGCATAGCGAATGTTCCACTGGTTACTAGTAACAGTCAGCGTGGTCTTGGGCAATAGCGGCTGCACACTGAGTGGCGTCGGCAGAATTCTATTTTCTGCGGCAAGGGGGGTTGCAATGCGATTTTTCTTGAAGCGATATTCCGGTGTGTATGGCCGGTAGATGTCGTCGTCACCACGGTTGGACTTTTCCGGTGTGTCAAAATTCGTGACAAATTGTAGCGACTCGCCGGCAGTGGATTTGATAATTCGTGGAGAAGCGGTGAGACCTTCTCCGACTACGTACCAGTTTGGCAGAACCTACATAACCAGCACTTAATTCATAGAAAAGGAAGTAGTGTTACAATCAATCAAGACTGTCTAAAACGAGACTTTTCATTTCCGGTATAAATTGTGACAATGTCACATAATTTAAAAGAAAGTAGAGTGGATTAAAAATGCTGAATGTTCAGAAAAATGTCGAGTAAATTGTGAGAAAGTAGGGTGGTTTAGAAAAATTTTAAGTGATTTGTGAGAATAGGATGTGATTTCGAAGAATGTCGAGTGATTTGGAAGAAATGGAGTGGATTAGAAAACTGCATGGTTTGGGAGAATACCAGACGAATTAGGAGAGATTAGACTCGATTAATAAAATGTGAAGTGGTTCTATATACAGGGTGCGCCAAAAAATTTTACCCCCCTGAGGTTTTCTGATAATTTTTTTGAAAAGGCTGAGGATTTTTAAACAAAATTTTACACGCCTATTATCCATTCAGATTTACGTTAACCTGCAAAATTTTATTCAATTATCTCTAACTTTGACAAAGTTATGCCGTATTAAGTGTGATCACCCACCGAATTTTTACATTTCACAACACTTGCGAACACTTTTAAATGTGTCCATGATGATGACGTCATAGTAACACCATTTGCTCAAAACGGGTGCAACGTAAGTAAGTAAATTAAAAAGTTAAAATTCTGGTGAAATGTAAAAATTCGGTTAGTGGTATCGCTTAATACGGCATAGGGGGGTAAAAATTTTTTGGCGCACCCTGTAGTTGACAGAAACAGGGAACAACAGGATTGTCACCGTAGCTACGGCTGTATTAAAATCATTAAGATGCCATGCTAAAAATTAAAACAACACTGCAGTTATGCAAAATGAGTTGTAAAATAAAATTTCAAATAATCCTCCATAAAAAAATAACTTTAGAAACTTATTTAAAAAATGACAATGTTTCAGTAAGTACACACATTTTTAATATATTTCTCATAAATATCTCTTTTGTTGATTAATTATTTTCTTTTTATCTCTCCAATGCAATGCAATAGCATTGGACAGAGTATAAAATCACACGAGTGTCCATCTGTCCGTGCATGCGTCCGTCCAACAATTGAGGCTTTACACCTCTATAACGGTGGAGGATAGATGCATGGTCACAATGTATCACCCATAAAAAGTCAACCACCCATAGGAAGTCGCCCACTGCGAGTCAAATGGTCACGTGACCAATGACGTCACATGACCCCAAAAGGTCAAGGTCATGACCCCATTATCTTCAAGGTGGCAATTAAACTGGCCAACACAGCTCATTTAATTTATACTGACTTTACTGTTAGCTATCAAGATACACTGGACAGACTCCATGTTTGTTTGAACAGTATCTTGTTTAGTTATTTCATATATTGTTTTATTATTTATTGTGCATGTGTATAATTATTTCAGTCTTGTACTAATTTTTATCCTTTATTTTTTCTACTATGTACTAATTAGTTTATAATTAAATTCAATCATACATATTTTCTAAATCTGATTCAATTTTATTACTTTGCTTTGTTACATTTGTACTTTTTTATTACTTTCTCATGACCCCCAAGAGAGCCACGAACCTCACTGCGCGAGACAGCCCAGCCACCTCCGGTAATTCTCAAAGTTTCCGATGCTCCAGCGGAAAGTCCGGTAAACTTGCGATTCGGCTGCAGTCTGAACGTGTAGCCATTGACGTGAGACATGGAGAAATGAACGTCGATTGTTTTCATCTGACTCGCATCTTGACCGCGCATTGCGACTGGCATGCCAGCATTGAATGTGAATGTGTCAATATATCTACAACACAAGTCAAACATAACATGCCACTAAACTTTTGTCAATATCTTTACGAAATACTGATCAATTTTCACAATCCTTTCATAGGTCATTCTTCAATGCTAGTAGAAAAACAAGAATCACAGCTCACCTATAAAAAACTTCTTTTTTTCTTTTTTTTTGTTATTTTCTTTTACTTTAATTGTCTATTATCTATTATATTGTGCACTATAATCTACAAGTGATGGTAAATAAAAAGTAAAAAAAACACTGACGTCCAAAAATTTAAATGCTCTCCCTCAAGTCCCTTGACACTGGTCTATAATGCTAGTCACCAAAGAAAAAAACAAAAAAACACAGGTACTGGTAAAGTGACTAAACATTTTTCACTATATCACTCACTGTGTATAAAATGTACAAAGAGCCACACAGTCAACTTCAAGTAACTCAGCCTTTCATCCCTCTGGGGGTAAGTCAATCAAGTACTGGTGCCGGGCTGGGGCACGTTCGTCTGTGTTGAATGGCAGGTAACATCAATATTGTGTCTTGACCTCAAATGACTCAAGTAACCTCTTTGAAACATAAGTTCATAAAATAAAAACAGGTCTAATCATCACAAAGTAACACAAACATGTGGCTAAACAAGGCTGACTTTAAACCAAAAAAAAAGTACAAAAACATCAATAAGCAAAACATCGTACTTCATGTGATACAGGTAGATGGCCCAACAGCAGGCAGGAATTGTACGGTCGCCAGCGTTAGTCAAAACAACATCCACGTGAAACCGGCCTCCATCGTTCCCAATAACATTGTATCTGACATCAAGATTTTCAGCAATGTAGTCCAGTGTTGCCTGGGCAGCATCATCCACACCAACTGGTGCTACTTTGTCCATATGTTGCCGCACTTGCTTATAAACCTGTGGCTGTCGTTCCGCTTCAAGTTCCGAATCCACGATGCTTTTTCTAATTTCCCGATGTTTTGATCGAGAATCACGTTTGTGATGGCTATATCTGTCAATGGTGAAGCTCATGCCATGTTCTGACAAAAACATCATCACTGTCATATGTTTTCTCAAGAAAATGGATGTAAAAAACAATGCGATAAAAGCAGGTCAAATTTAAACAATAACTAGAAATTTGGGGCAAAGGCCAATGTGAGTCCGCCCGGCGCCCTAAGTCCGATTGGGGGAAATTAGGGGGGGGGTAAAGAGAGGGAAGAATTTCCCCCGCATCAAAGTCACGTGGCCCGAACTCAAATGCATTGGCATACGCCGAACGCGCTTTGTCGACTTAGGGTAGGTCAACATTAGCGCTTATAACTTGGTTCGTAGTGGACGGAATTTCACAAA
>Ga0056128_1003909_pt1 | contig 18526 bp, 13 predicted proteins | sample WorMetLIZISLAND2_FD_71113 | JGI IMG/M metagenome (GOLD analysis project Ga0056128, IMG submission 71113) | Marine gutless worms symbiont microbial communities from Max Planck institute for Marine Microbiology, Germany - Olavius geniculatus... ... | reverse complement strand
AATGCATGGAAAAACGAAACACAGTTGATCGACGATCAATTCTGAACATCAAGTTGATCGGAGATCAGTAAATCGGAGATCAGATTTGATTTGATTGGAGATGGAAAAACCGGACCTTAGGCCTATGCCATGTTAAAGTACATTCGTTCATCATCATCATCATCGTCATCGTGATCCTGGCCGCCGTCTCTCAGCTGTAGGCTTAGAAGTCTGTGCAAGAACGTTTGCTACATGACTAACAAGAACTATGCAGTGTAGGCTTAATGACGGAAGCAAGCGATCTTTCGTACACTTACAAAAATTTGGTACCGTTTGGTTTACGCCTTACTTATAAAATTCTTTGTCAACAGAGGCACCATCAAAGTTAAAAATTCACTTACATTTTTCTGGGACAAGAACTTTACCCCCGACCTCACCAGAAAGCTTACTAGGTGCTTCTAGACATCTTATTTGGCAAATGCCTAACTTCCTTGACGCCTTTGGTGTCTCGTATCAGCAGCATTTTTGTTACTCGCAATTCTTTTTAAGGGAACGACCCCTGCTCATGATGAAAAAATATATGCGGTGTTACATTGTAGGGTCGTCGTCGTACCTGGCGTCGCTGAGTGCTGAGGTGGCTAACGTCGCAGCGGTGATGTTATACGTACAGTGTCGAGAGAGACCTGGCCGCTGGTCCGTCGCTACTGCCCCGGTATACTACAACACTCTACTACTACTACATCTTACTACTAGGCCTACTACTACTAATACTGCTACAGTCACAACTACTAGGCTTTTGCCATTGCTTACTACCATTGCAATGTCGGCTGTCCAGAAATTTTGCGAGCAAAATTTGGGGCATTAAAACCACCGTTTAAGGAAAACGTATGGGCAAAATGTTGAAATATCTGCAACAACTATAATCTCTTTCATCGAAAAATTGCAACTTCCTGCCCCGCTTGCGTTTTTAACCCAAAACGCTGCTGTTTATTTTGGTGATTCATCGATAACGCTTTTTACATGCCTTTACTTTTTGTTACGCCGGTTCGGGCGCTTAGTTGTTAATTATTGGTCGCATCGATCAACCTAATAATCAATGCGGGCCAGGTTAACACTAGAATGGGTGACCGACCGTCGCCAGATGGGTAAACCATTTCTATAGCTGCCCACGTCAACTCGTCTTGGCTATCCCTCAGTGGGTAGACGCAATCAGTACTCTCAAAAGTGAGTGAGTAGTTTCTTAACGGCACATCAGCACAAAATAGGCCATTCAGTGCCATCAGTACTCTCAAAAGTTGGGGCGTAAACAGGCACACCGCGCGATGCAGTAATGCACTAGTTTCCGTATCAGTGGTCTGGAAGTGTACGCTGATGTCTGGCTGAAGGCCACCGAAAGGGAGATCAGCGCCGCGCTATTTCTCGGAAAGAACTTTGCGTTTTATTTTACTTTAGGAACGGGTTCCTCGAGCCTCGAGGACTGGCCTTGACTTCGAGAACAGCTCGAGAACACAAAAAAATCGTGGCTCGTGGTTTTAACCTTGGCCTTGAAAAGGTTTGGTTTTGGCTTTTTTGGCCTCAACGTTTACCTTCTAGTCACTTGTAGTGAATGTGCTCTGTACAATGAGCTTTTGGTATTTGTATGATGTATCTAGTGAAACATTGAAACTATGGTTGCCTGAGCATTTTTATGATTTATTATGGTTTGAATAAGATTAAACTGGCTTTTTGTGTAAAGTATAAAATTGTCATAGGTACTTTACTTACTTACTTTTTAGCAGCCTCAGCCTTAGCCTCGAAGATCAGTGGCTTTGCCCTTGACGTTGGCTTTGAAAATGCTGTAGATAGCCGAAGCGGATGGAGTGGACATTGATGAGTTCTGGTCGACCGGAGATCTAAAGCTACCCGGACACGACGGTCAAGACATTGGTTGTAATGTGGCTAATGCTTCTATCATTCTGCGAACACGAGCGCTCTATGAGCCGCCAGCTGGTCCTACCAGCGGCCGATACAAGCCCTCCCCACCCACTGTCAAGATGAGGAACTTAGACATCAAGATCTGCGGCCAAGGTATTCAATCGATCTATCAATCTTTATTTAGCGCAGTCTGCTGTACAGTAATGTAGTGAGATGTGACAATTATGTGGCAGTTCGGCAAAACAGAAGAGCAGCATGATTGTTGCTCTCAAATGCCATTTAAATTGACCTTTGTGATTTCAATATATTTTCACATAGTAGGCCTGTACTAAAGACAATATGTACGTTACCGTCGCAAAATCTTTGATAAAAGATTTTAATTTTGTATTTGATTTTTAACCCGAGCCTGCTGCATGGGGATCAGTTTTGTTGCAGCTCCGCTGCTGATTTTGCGAACGCTTTTTATACATTACCAGCCACCTTTCTGATACTAGCAAGTGTAGCCTACTCGCTGAAGCAAGAACGTTTATCCGTTCATGTCTGTTTGTTTGACTGTTTATCTTTTTGTCAGCAAGATTACTTGAAAAGTTCTGAAGGAAAATTGATATTTTTTCCAGTGGTGCTACGTGGTTCAAGGACCAGTTTGACTAGATTTAGCATTATTTGCATACAGAAGATAGGCGTGAACTGCGACTACTACTTTGTGTTTTCCAGGTGGCAGCGTTATTTTCGGCAGAAGATTGAGAGCTCTGGCAGCTTCTTATTATTCATATTGTTATTCATATCTGTTGGTATAGGCGATTTTGTATTATGTGTATTGTTTCTGTTTAATACAGCTGCTCTGAGTACTACTACAGCGCCACCAGAAAGTGCCGGTCAGTCTAACACTGCGTTATAATTTCGTAGCATATGTCTGTGGAAATAACTATTACTTTCATACCAATACTGAAATTGTGATACAGTGATTTTTTGTTCTGTTGAAAAAGCATTCCAACGTGGCGGCGTAACGGTTATAACGTTGGCCTTGCATTAGTTCTGTATTCCCCAGGTAGTGCATAAACAGACGGTGGGTGAGGTGAAAAACTAAACTGTTATTCGATGGCTAGTTGTTTCGCGAATATTCACACCAAAAATTATTAAAATGTGGTACTTTTTCTTCAAGTTACAGTCGAAAATGTTCGGGATGTTTTTTGAGACATAGTGTAGAATGGATTGGGTGACTGTCTGCGAACAGGTAAACCATCTCGATATATAACCAAGGTCAAGGTCATGGGCATCTCAGCCTTCTGTTTTTTTCGGGGTAAGTAAATCGAGTAGTGGCCTGCTTGGCTAGGGTTAGGGCTAGGGCATTCATATGCTGGGTGGTATAAGCTACAATCTGTGGTCACATAATTATAGCAAATGATATCTCGCGGATTCGAGATGGGACAGGTTTCCTATTAAAAGCTATCACACCTTTAACTTATTCAGTAGTTATAGTAGCAGTAGTAGTTAAGTAATACTTGTAGTAGTCGAGTGTAGTATTTGTGCTTTCTTGTTGTTGTAGTGAAAGCGGGACATCGTTGTCGAAGTAAAGTTCATACAATCGACTACAGCAATCGAGATATCGACTTCTCGTTGTGGGTTGACCAACAGGCAGGAAAGAAGGTCCGTTATGGAGTCATGGTTGTAATAGTTTTAGTAGTAGTTGACGTACTGCATGTACTAATACTACTACTACAAACGGTTGTAGTAGTAGTAGTAGTAGTCACGCACTATCACTATCAGTCTCACTGCTTTCAATAAAACCTTAGAAGATTTACGATGACGAATTTTAGGCGAAATTGCTCTAGCGTAAACGATCCCATTTATAGCTACCCATTTCTATGTACAGTGGTCTGTCTGTTTGTCTATCGTTTGTCACATTCGTGCACCCTGGTTTAAAGGACGGATTTGGACGTTGTGTTAGATGGGGTGTCACTGACCCCTCAACGCTCAAACGAGCGTTGAAGGGGATATCTCGGGTCGAACTTCCGACCAATACATACAACTGTTTTTTTTTGATTTAGCTTATTAGGGGACAGCATTGATCAGCTGGGTTGCTTAACGTGTTACGATGTCAGGCACTGTCGGCGATGGAGGCGTTATTGGGCTCACAGCGGAAGCTGACGATCAAAAATAAACGTCACAAGAATCAACCATCGATGATTCTAGAATTTACTCTACTACAGGACTGCATGGACGGCTGGACACTGGACAAGTTTGAACTGACAGTGCAAGGCATTGAAAACTATCAGTTCATTGTCGACCAGTTTACCACACCACAGCTGCCGGTCTGTAGTAGTAGTAATATAGTAGCAGTAGTAATGGTATTTGTTGTAGTTGTAGTCGTAGTTGTAGTCGTAGCAATTGTTGTTGTTGTTATCGTAAAGTAACTACGTTGCTACGATCCAACGATGCTACTGCTAGTCCAAGCCGCCATCTATGGATGTAACGGCTAAAAGTAGGCCTATCAGTAGTGATGTTATCGAGGACTGCTTAATTACGATTGTTTTGGTAAAAGATTATGGTAATAAATCTAAAAATCGGTGACCCTTGATAGTGAAGTTCATAGTGATGTAATGACTGCGGTGTCTGAAGGTGAATCAGATTGCTTGCACCTGTCCATAGTGAATAAATGGCGTAGGCCGTGTGTAGGTGAAACGCGCCGGCTTCACGACGGATATTGCTGCTCCGGATCAAGTGTTGCTCAAGTTCAGAGACAAACTGAAACTGTTGCTGACCCCGTGTCATCGATCCAAATACGTCTACATCTACAATGTTAACGCCAAACTCTGTTGTCAGCCCATCGGTAACTACCGATACTACTACTACTACTAACAGCGGCGTGGCCAAGATTTGTTGAAAGGGGAGGTTCTAGCCCCCACCCCTTTGACGAATTATATTTTCTGTTGCCCCAATCACCCATGATTTAAGCTTACTCTGTCTGAGATTTTCAGCTGTCTGTTAGATTGCAATTTTCTGTTACACATTTATAATACCTCTGCTCCTGAGATCCCATATTTTTCTTTCGTTTCTTCCCCCTTTTTTACTCCTACTTCACTTTTTTACCCAAATTTAGCTAAGGGGCTTGGGGAGTAAGATTTTGTGACATGTTGTGTGCATGTAAAGTTTTCTCAATGTTTTTATTTGTTTCTATCTATTTATTAATCGACTGCAAGAGACTGATTGTTGTAGCTTACAGTGTCTGTTGTCTGGGCTAATCTTTCAACTATTAAGAGATCTACAGGATATTATATCTATGTCTTACGTTAGATACGTTTGTTTGCGTCTGACAGGCTTGGCGTATGAAACCACCACTCTTGCTCACTATGCTACACGTAAATATATCACTTTCTGTAGTAATAAAAACTGTGGATTATTGATACTGTATTTAACCCCTTTGTCACGCTGGACTTGCGTGACGGACTTTACCATTTTTGGGCTTGCGGGGTTGCCCACCGATACAATCTGTCGTGTCAAATTTTAGGTCGGTCGGTTGAGAAGTTGTGGGGCTATGGATACTCATAATGTGGTGTTTCCAACTTACGTCGATCGTCGCCCATACAGCACTGTTTCGCGCTATGTCGTGATACACTGTGATCACATTTTTATAGTTATGATATGGATTGCCTTACACATTGTTGCAAGGCTTCAACACAGTTAGCGAACTTCTGAGTTCAAATAGCATGTACGTTTTTTCGTACAATCAAAAAGTCAACCAGTCCAACTTGATCAAAAAGTGTTATTTTCGTTGTAGCTACGACAACTACAACTGCGCCGACGGTGTCGGGTGATTACTTTGCGTTTGGAGGCACTGAACCATTGTACGTCACGCCTCAGAGCACACCAGGTCAGCTACCACCTCTACCATTACCATTACTACCACAACAACAACTACTACTACTACTATTAAACCTTAAGAATTGACAACTGTTTATAGATCTTAATAGCAAACCCATCTTAGCTCTATGGAACGTCACCTGCCGTATGGTACCACAGTGTTGCCTGCCAGCTGGTACTCGATTTACGTACTGCGGAGGGATAGAAGGCTGAGTTTACTTGTGCGAAGTTGGTTACACACTGAGATAATTTGCGTACGTGACAGCAGACAGTCACCAATCCAAATAGTAACCACGGCCGGCGTAGAACAACTACGTTAATTGGACACAACGGGTTAACCACTAGACCATGTTACCGCCTCAGCCACCTACTACTACTATCACTGCTAGACTTTTACTATTACTACTATTACTACAACTACCACCAGTACGATTATACGTTAAAAAACTAAAAAAAAATTGACTCCTAAAAGTCACTACTACTTCACGCAAGTGCGGTCTCACCCCCTTCGAACCCATTGCAGCCAAGTTTCATTTTCGGAATTAAGCCACTGACCTCATTATTTGTGCCATTACTACTACTGCTGTTGCTGATGACACTACTACTACAATGTAGTAGTTGTTGTTGTAGTTGTTGAGTCGTGTCCTGAGCCGTACTCTGTCGACTATGACGTCGCTAAGTCTTTGTCCCTGCAATTAACTTTACTCGACGCCGATGACCAGGTTATTCATTGTGTGTTCTTCACGTACTTAGTCGATTCACGGTGCGGACATCCACGTGACGTTTGAGCGTTTGCGCTGAAAATTGGCACCCCACTTAATGCTGCCATGGGGAACATTTGTGCCAATGTTGGTTGTTCTAACTAGCGGTATAAATTTGCAACGTCTTAGCACTTTATGGCCCGTCCAGACATGCAACTTTGTACGAACACGCAACCAGACATGCAACGGGTAAGTTGCATGCTTGTGCAATCTTTTGTTGCACAAGCTGTTTGTGCAACAAAAAGTTGCACCTTCCAAATAGGCCCAGTTGCACGACGTTGAATATGTTTAACTTTGAGCAACTTTGTTGCTGTCGACTTGTTACGTGTGAAATAAAATTGCGCATTGCAAGTAATTGCAGCAACTTTGTCACTACAAAAAAGCCGCAGAGTATGAAAACCAGTACAGTAAACGTAAACACTCATCTCATTGACTCTGCCATTATGCGCTTTTGATACGACTTTTTCATTAATAACGCAGTCCTTTGGCGGCACATTTACACGACTTTTTCAGCAGTTGTAGTTGAAACTATAGTGCACTGTGTCTTAAAAAACATTCCCGCCGTTTTCGACTGTAACTTGAAAATCAATTATTAGATTTTGACAATTTTTGGTAGAAATATTTTTGACACAACTTGCGATCAAATGATTAATCAGTTTTCCACCTCACCAAACATTTGTTTCTGCATTACCTGAGGAAAACACAACGAGCGAAATATCACTTTTTTATCAAATGCGATACGATTGCTTAATTAACATAACGCGTAAAAACACATTGTGTTTTCATTTTTGACACTGCAGCTGAATTTCATTCAGTTGTCCATTTTTCAACTGCCTCAGTAAAATTGCTTGAAGTGTTGGCCCACTATGTGAACATAGGCAAGGAAACGCTTTCTCCATTCATTGACAGCAGTATTGATAAAGTTCTGCTCCAGACCACTGCAGGTTGTACCAGTTGCTTCTTGACTTCAAAAACATTTCTAAACTTCGTCTGGTAGACACGCTGCTGCATGACAGTCAAACCTTGTAATAGACTGGCCCACAGATTAGGATAGATGGAATTTATCGACGTTTTTTCATTCATTTTAACACGTATTATGTTTGGTCTGATTTCCCCAAGTAGTGCAAAAGCAAACTTTGGTTGAAGTGGAAACTAAAACAGTTATTTTATAGCCAGTTATGTCAGCAATGATTTTGCCAAAAATTATTAAAATCTGCTAATCATTCTTCAAGTTACGATCGATAATGGCGGGGATGTTTGTTTTTCAAGTTTTCTGTTAATTTCAACACATATTTTGCTTGGTCTGATTTCCCTAGGTAGTGCAGAAGCATACATTAAGTGAGGTGGGAAACTGAAGGGTCATTTGATGGCAAAGTGTGTCAGAAATATTCCTACCGAAAATTGTCAAAATCTGATAATTGGTTTTCAAGTTACAGTCAAAAATGTCGGGGATGTTTTTTGAGACACAGCGTAGTTTAAAATACGTTAAAAATGTGGTTCTTTGTCAAATATTTTTTGCTAGTAGCTTGCTCGTTTCAACCGGTGCCGTCGGTAATCCGGCGACGCTGCCTGCTGTGACGATGAACTTTATCCGATTCGCTGGCTGATTGATTGGTTACACTTACAGGTAATTGGTGATGGTAGCGGGGCTTTGAAGGGCAGTCCCGACCAAGCATTAGAAGTGCCAGTTCATCACCGGTGGATCACCGTGATGCTCAGTCTGCCTGCCGTGTCGTGTAGTCAATGGGAGATCGTCGCATTTCGTCTCTCCATATTGGGAGTCAACTCGTTCGTCATCACAATCGGCAATCAGTCCTCTAGCCTTGTGCAGGTTTGAACGAATGAGTGAATGCGTGAATGAATGTACGGAGAATGTGTGGATGAATGAGTAAATGAATGAATGAGTAAGTAAATGAATATGTGACTAAAAAAGTGAATGAACGAATGAATAAATAAATGAGTCAGTAGGTGAATAAAGAAATGAACAAAAGAATGGATTAATAGATAAATAAATAAATAAATAAATGGATGAATGAACGAGTGACTAAGTGAGTAAGTGAGTGAGTGAATAAGCGAATAAAGAAGGAAAGTAAGTGAATAGCTGAATAAGTGAATGAGAAAATGAGCGGATGAGTGAATGTTTAAAATATTGAAAATCCGAAATTGTTGCGATAAAGCGGGATTTTTTCACGTTTAACGATAAACTTTGGTGAACTTTGGACTAATGGCAAGGAAGCAAAGGTCTCACAATTATCTTTTTTTGTAAAACTATATTTAGCGGAATTCGGCCCGCTAACATTATGTTTTTTCGATCTGCATTTTGACCCACCCAGCGTTAACACTGCGCGTACAGCGTAGATTAATGCTACCTCGTTGGATCGTCACGTGCGCGCTTGACGTTGCCGTGAGCGGAATTGTACACCCATATCGTCTGCACAGACGGACATAGGGCGCCGGGAAGCCTTAGCGCTGGTCTTTGCCTCGAATTTCTCTTCTATATTCTTTGGAAATTTTTCATTTCTGTTCTCGTTTTTTTCGCTTGTTTTGGACTGTTGTCAGACGTAGTGAGATACCGTGCACTCGCGTGACCCAAAAATATTATGTGCGACATGTACTACCTCCTCCTCAGGAAAAAGACGTATTGTTGAATAACCCATTCAGACGGGCAGTGTCCTGGTATGACTGTACAGATAGCAGACAGCAAATACCCATACGTGCTGGCCAGCGCACGGAGCTTTAAAGGTTTGGAAACGAATGAAATGCGACTCAAGCTGACGCCGGACTATCATCAGACTAAGCTTTATGTCTACGACTTTACCGTACACTTGTGCTGTCGACTGCCACCCACTACAAGTATGTTGTACTAGTAGTAACGAGGTAGAGTAACGTCAACAACATTATAATAATTATTGCGACGTCTGTCTTTAGAATAGACTCGCCTATTTTTCTGTCGGGTCTTTGAGGTCAGTCAGTGCGATTTCCGTGTATCTGTCCGCTGTTTACACTTCGCTGCAAGCTGTAGTCCTAGTGAGATGTAAGGCGCTTACCCCTAACCAGTGCCCTTCGTTTGTTCGTCCATGGCCTGTAATACGTCTGGGCACGCAGTACTGCTGCTGCTGCTGCTGACGATGATGATGTCCGCTCTCTCACTTTATCCTTTTATCTCCCTTTTGTCCTTCCCTTTCAATTCCTTAGAAGTAAGACCCCTCAAATTTAGCTAAGTTGCCTGCGGAGCGCTATGACCTTGGGACTCGACATACAGCACGGTCCATAAAAACGTGGCACTTTACTTTTGCCTATATTTTTGCCAATTATTGACCGATTTTCAAAATTCTCTCACCTGCACACTCTGCAAACAATTTGCAATAACGTGGTTATTATATATTTCACCACACTGTAATAGCGTCTTTATTGACCGATTTTCACATTTCACAATGTGAAATGTGAAAATCGGTCAATAAAAGTACCACGTTTTTATAGACCACCCTGTAGATAACAATGTCATTACGTGACAGACAGACGTCGCTATGTGTTTACCGGCTTGTCACAGCAATAGCTTTATCTGCAATCTCCCTATTGACATAACTTTGTTCGCTTTTAGTATACTTAGGCCACTGGGGGGGGGGCGCTAGAGAGTGCAGAAGGGAGATAAAATTTACAGTCATTAACACATTTGCGTCACTAATATAACGTGCTATATACGTTATCCTCGTCAATTATTTACCAGTGGTAGCTTGGTGCAATGCTTTATGCGTTGTGTTCATTCAACAATGTTACTTACTTTCTTACTTTGTTAGTCATTTACTTAATTACTGATTTAATATTAACTTACTTGCTTACTTTCTTGCTCACTTTTTTACTTACTTTACGTTATGTTTTGATGTAGTTTTAACGACTACGACACCAGCGCCAACAACAACAAGTCAGTACTATTGATTTGTATAAAAGCTGTTTTTTAGTTCAATAATTAAATACTGTTAATCATTATATAAAAAATTAACTGTTTCAAACCTTATTATTATTTGGTTGACGTTTCGGCAACCGCTGTTGCCTTTTTCGAAAATGAGTCGACTCTTCTCCGGGAAGTGTCACGTGAGTTCCGGAGAAGAATGTAGTCGTAAGCAGGTGATAGGAAATATGAACCAGTGTCTCTGTTCATAGCCCGTGTCCTCGTCTTGCGTATCTCCACAGCCTCCTTGATCCATCGAGTACCGCGGTCAGGTTCATGACCGATAACTTTGACATCCTGCCAGTCGATGACGTGTTAATCATTGTTCCACAAAAAGTAAGACACTTCTTTTGTGTCGATAATTTTGGCAAATGTGGTCCGATTTCAATGATTCTTTTACTTAATTGCATTTAACGATAAACGGCGGACCCGCGGATGAGGTAGGTGCAGACGTTGCCGTTTCATCTAAAATGTGTGCTATGAAATAACAGACTTGGTAGCGCATAGTCCCATTAACCAACTTCAGACAGGAAATCCCACGACATTTGTAGCAGTAAAAATTCAAAACTTGGTCTTATAGTTAGTGTATATCGGCTAACAATTTTGAAATTAATGCGAAAAACCTAACCGAATGTGTACACGCGATGTGGCGCGAAGCAGATATGATAATTTTCATACAGATTTTTCAGGGTGGAGGAACAAAAACGTCCAAACCTTCTGCGCCATTTTGGACTACTTCAATTACTAGTTTTCTAATTTTGTAAAAACATTCAGAGATTTACAACCAATGCATTATCAGTGGGATGGCAATACTTCAGGCTTATTCGCCGGCTGGGGTGCGTGTATTATGTTTCACAGAAGGGTTGGAGCCCTGTACGGACCCTCGCGAGTTGAATCACACCAGCTGGGAGACGATGCCGGGCATATCTGTGCTCCAGATCGACGGAGAGGGCACTATCGAGGGCTCTGCGGGGGCCGCGCTGCGAGGTAGTCCCAGCAAGTGGTTGAGAGTGCCCGCCAAACACCCTCCGTTCAGCGTCAGGGTGCGCCTGACTGCAGAACCGTGTCCACTGTGGGAGATTATAAGCTTTCAAGTCATCGTGCAAGGCGCCTACTCGTTCTACGTGACGATAGGAGACCAGACATCGGATACCGTACAGGTATGTCCTATTTTTGTGACACTAATAGCACAGCACGGCAACGAGATGAGATTGACTGTTTAAAGCGAAATGTCTGCGGCGTTATATTATGGCTCTGAAGCCGGTCCTGTTAACAAAATCGTAAGTCTTTGCAGTATGTCATTAACAGTTGTTTCAGCAAAATATTTCAGACTAGGTCTGATGACGTTATTGCTGAATGTATGGATATGCTCAAGTGCCTACCTGTAGCTGACGCAATTTCTAGACGTAAAAGAATTTTTTTGTCACGGTTCAGCTAGAGTAATAACTTTTTATGTCATCTCTGCTGTCTTGCTGCATCAATTGAGTTTTGACTATGGACATTATATTACATTTTAGTTAAGTTTTAGTTAAGTTGTAGTTAATGTTTATTATTTTCTTTGTTTATTCCTTGTTTATTTCTTGTCTACCGAATACGGTGTGTGATATTAGTGCCAGATTAAGACGCACTGACCACTTCACTCTACACTGCGCCTGTTATGCCGGTGGCTGGCACGATTTAGACTCGTATTATCTTAATAGTTTAGTGGCGAAGTGGCTCAAGAGAGTAAACAGGGCAGAAAATTGCCGAATTGTTCAACAAATAGCAGCAAATTTCCAACACAGGAGATAACGGGTAAGCACAGTTCTAATTATTTTCTCCTTTAAAACCGACGATTTTCAGCCACAAATGTTGTAGTTTACGAGGAAAATTTACAGACAAAAATTGTTTTCGACAAGGAGGGGTTAATGAGGGAACAATTTATTTCGCTCCCCTACTACGACTTATGTTGATTTTGTTTCATGTTATGTTGATCTGTATTTTAGATTGTTTCGAGTGGTCGCAAGTACACAATCAAGACATCATCTAAGTTCTACGGTTACGTGGCCGATCAGCTAGAGATCTTCGTGACCCCTCGTGAACGCACAGTCGTCTATCTGTGGGACTTTACCGTTGAACTCTGCTGCCACCACCCACCGTCTGGTCTGTAGTAGTTGTAGTTGTAGTTGTAGTTGTTGTCTGTCTGTCTGGTCTAAATGAAAATCTACAACAAAGTTGAAGTAAATAGAGTTTTATACTTAACACACTCAAGTCGATGACGAGACTAATAAAGACATTTAAAAAAAATAATTGCAGTAAGAATTATTTTTAAAAAAGTGCAAGGTGATTGAAGTTTGACAATTACACTAATGGGTAACAAGAAATTTGAGCTAATGCTTACGAGACGCGTGAAAGCCTATATATAGCAGTTACTGGACAACAACAGTAAAATAACGACTTTTATGGGGGTACCGCTCTTTGATGCCCTCGTGCGCAAGTTTCCTTGAACCTAGAAAATCGAGACTTAAACCCCCAAAATCTACGTTTAATGCTGAAAATTCCATATCAGCTTGTCCATGTCTATCTTAATTGGTTTCGGCGCAATTCGCTCTTGAAATTTGTCTCTCAGCCCCAAATTGCCAAAAATCCATAAAACCCCCTATTTTGGCGTTCAAGGTCATTCACGGTCATTGAATTCGGCGCCAATTGAAAACCAGTGTACGACTTCTTATTGGTGATTAATAGTAACTTAGGCCCTATCTCGCACCGTGCTAATTAATAAGCATAGCTGATTTTTCTACAGCACAGCTTTTTATCAGCTTCAGTGCACCGTAGCACATAAGCAGAACGATAAAACACAAAGTGCGCTTAGATTTGCCATAAACCGTTCATAACGCCAGTTGACGATGTTGTTGTTGTTGTTGTCGTTGTTGTCATAGCAACGACAACTACGACGCCGCAGACAACTGCAACAACTTTGCAGCAGTACCCAACGCTCACAGCAGAACGTGGACAACAGTATCTGACGACTACGCTACCGATAGGATACGTGGCCGAAACTACTACTACTACTACTACTGCTGTGGCGACAGGTAAACGCGGACAGTTAGTGTAGAAGTAGTATATGACATTGTAGTAATGATGGTAGTCGTAGTATTAGTGGCAGTGATAGTAGTAGTTAATTGACATAAACCTACTTACGTCCAACTTGAATCCATATATTAAATAAGTATGAAATTAAAGGCAAAAGGCGCTGTGTGGTAGGCCTTCTGGATGCGTCGCGGGTTTAATTGTTTGCTGACGCGGGCAATGGACGGCTGCATAGTGCGCGCTGCCGTGTCATTAGCTCATGCCAATTAGCTGCCACTTCCGAGATTTGCAAAGCGCTTCAAATGTGGTCATTAGTCTGACTCATATAAGGAGCGTTTAAACCAAAGTTGACGGAAATTTTGAACAGTTATAGCGAAAACAATTTCGCTTGTTTTTGACACAGGGCGTACTGTATTTGGCTCGGTTTAAGAATTATAACCATTCAAACTTTAAATTGTATTTTGTCAAGTAAACTACGACTGCCATTTTTTTGGTTTAAAAGTAACGTCAATGACATTTTTCCCAGGGGATTGCTTTTGGCGCACTTTGTATAAACAAAATTTGTATGCATTGAGCGTGTAAACATTGCATCTGTTACAGGGCCAGTGTGCGTAGTAACGCTGGAAGCGTACAAGTCTGCAGTGCACGGGGGCGGTGTGAACGCATCTTCATTGCCGACCAGTGGGAGCAGTGTATTTGGCTGGATAGAAAGAGATGGACTCATAGCCAACTCTGCTACTGACGACTCTGAGATTGTCTACTACCAAGATACAGTTCAACTACACGAGGAAGTACACATCAACCCCTGCTACACCTGGTATGTTGCAAGTTGTAGTTGTGATTGTATATACAGGGTGGGCCAAAAAACGCACCACTTTACTTTTGTTTATATCTTCACCAATTATTGATCGATTTCAAATTTTTTTTACTGGCACACTCTGCAGACAATTTGCGATAATGTGATTATTATAGATCTCACCACACCGTAAATGCGTCTGTACACTACCTTGTGAAATATCAATGGAATATGCATACATAATGATAATAACAAACATTTTGGTAAAATTGAAAAAAACACTTTAGGCCAACATTGCAGTGAGTGGTTTGTATGTCACTAGACTTTGTGGTATAACACAGTTTAGTGTCATACGAATCACTTATCGCAATGTTGGTCTAAAGTGTTTTTTTTCATTTGCTGAAAATTTTTGTTATTATTGTTAGTTTTGGCTTACATGTATGGTGTTTCAACCTAAACGTTATTCACAGATTGTATCTGAGTCGTTTTCACAGCTGACTTTGTGCGGTTTTTACATCGACTATGTAGATTTTTTTTAATATTTAGGCAACATAATACTTTTTAATAGGATGGACAATGATGAAAACTTACTGGTGTAACTTATTTGTCAGCTGCAGCTGTGTTTTTAATTGTGTTGTTATATTGTACAGTTTCTTGGCCTAATTTAGTTTAGTTTAGTTTGGTTTTTTATATTTTCTGTCTGTCTTTGCTGCCTTGTCTGTTTTCTGTGGGCCTTGTGCCTAAGTCAAATAATTTATTGATTGATTAATTGCTATTTTCACAAGGTAGTGTAGAAACGCATTTATTGTGTGGTGGGATATACAATAATGACGTTATTGCACTTTGTCTGCAGAGTGTGACAGTGAAACAATTTTGAAAATCGGTCAATAATTGGCGAAGATATGGACAAAAGTAATGTGGCACGTTTTTTATGGCCCACGATGTAGTTGTTGTAATTGCTGTAACAACAATCACAGTGTACCAGATTAAGCACTGGGCTATCGTGGCTGTAGCTTAGGGCTTGCAGAATGAAACAATACATATAACGTTGTGCTTAATTATTGCTTTGCCATGTGTTACAGTTGGTGTACCGAATATGGAACGTTCAGCTGCATTGTGAGTTACGCTTTTGACTATGTAATCTTTTCATGAAGCCCTACAGTTGTTATGTGTTTGGCACACTGTTTTAGCACTGCAGAACTGTTTTTTAAAAGGTAAACAGATTGTTGCCGTATAACTGTTAGTCGTTGCATCATAATTTCTAGCAGGGGAAGTTTCTACGAAAGACCAGGCGAACAGACCCCGATGTATGTGCACATGGATTTTACACATCTAGTACTACTACTGTTACTATATACTATAATTACTACTGGTTTAGTAGTAGCTCAGGTGTCGTAGTAACGTAATCGTTGGGCGTCGGATGGCGGTTAAGAGGTCGTAGGTTAGACCCCTGCATAGGTAAATCGAGTACTGGCTTGTTTGCGTAGGGTCAAAATGGAACACATTCACTGGTGATTTCGTATGGCAGATGACGTTTCGTACCTTTGAGATGGGTTTACATCAATTGTCATAGGAACCTCTAACATTTACATTGATACTACTACTACAGTGCTGTTGTGTGTAGGGTCTGGTACGTAGTTGGACTGAGCCTGGTGAGCCATGTGTTGAACATTTCTGTGAAGATGGACAAGAAGTAACCAAGGACCTCAGGCTGTATTGTCATTGTCCGCTGGTCTGTATAGACTTGTGCACTGCATCTGTCTCATGTAAAAACGTCTCTCTTTTTGAAATTCTTATCGTGTGCCATTCTCTTTTGCTAATCGTTGGCAGAAATTTGCTTCACTAAGTTAGAAATAAACAATATGCACCACATCTCACCACATCTAATTTTTTATATTGGTTTTTATAGCTGCAGTTCAAAGAGTGGAAAAAATCATGCAAGATTTGGCGTCGAGTTCCGATTGAGACAGAGCCCTACATTATTTTTATGACTGTGTTCCTGCCGATGAAGTCATGGCAGGGGAGACCCCTCTAAATTTCAACCTGTTAGAAATACAAAATTTGCAGCCAAAATGTCTCATGAAATTATGAGCATTCGTTATCTTTTCTGTCGGAAATGTGCTGTTGTCTGTCGAACAAGATAGGGCCTGATGTTCATGCGAACACGGAGTCTGTCCAATGCATTTTGATAGTGTACAATATATGTCCGTATAAATATAATCAGTCAGCTGTTTAAACTGGTAAAAAAATCAAAAAGTTTAATTTTAAAGTGTACAGCAGCAATGTTTCTGTCATACTTCGCTATTATTAAAACTAAGCAATAAACATTAAAAGTCACGAGACCATTTGATTTGTCACCAGCGCTTTACTATAAGTGGTCCATCGTCACCATGCGTCTATCTGGCACCGTTATGGAGATATGGCGCCTCAAAGATCATGGGGTGACGACCTTGACCTTTTGGGGTCACCTGACGTCATCGGTCACGTGACCATTTGACTTGCGGTAAGCGACTTCCTATGGGTGGTCCATGGTGACCATGCGTCTATCTTGCACCGTTATAGGGATATAGCGTTTCAATTGTTGGACGCACGGACGTGGACACGGAAAAAATGAAAGAAGGGAAAGAGAAAGAAGGGAAGGAAAGTGTCAGATTCAGTGGATTCTACGCTTAATGACTGCGAGATACGCTACAGCCTGGGACGCGCGGCTAGGGACGCTGCAGCCAGGCCAAGACAGTCTAGACGATGAGACCGCGTGTGCGGCGTGAACAGTGGATTTCTGTGAACTCTTTTGTTTTTTTCTCCTAGTTTTCTATTAGATGTACATACGTTTCTTTGTATAATAAAGAACCTGACAGGAAGGAAAAGAAAAGCGAAAGTAAGGTAAAAAGGAAGGAAAAGTGGAAGAAGAAAAAGAAGAAAAGGTTAAGAGAAGGGAAATTAAAAAGAAAAGGGGAAAGAAAAAAAGGGAAGGGGAAAAAGGAAGGGAAAAGGGAAGGAGAAGGGGAATGAAAAGGGAAAGGAATAGGGGGACGAGAAGAGGAAGGGGAAAGAAAAGGAAAAAGTGAAGGAAAGTGGGAAGGGAAGGCAAAGAGAAGAGGAAGCGGAATTAAAGCGGAAGGGAAAGGGGAAGGAGGAAAGGCAAGAAAAAGGGGAAGGAGAAGTAAAATGGGGAAATTGAAAAGGGGAAGGGAAAAGAGAAGGGGAAGCGGAAGGGAAAGGGAAGGTTAAGCTTAAGAAAAGTTGGAGGCACGGACGCACGCACGGACACTCAGGTGATTTTATACTCTGTCCAATGCTATGCATTGCATTGGACAGACAATAAAGTCTGCAACTTCCTGCACTGTGCTCGAGTTTTTACTTAAACATCATTTTTACCACACAACGCCGCTGCGGCGTATCATACTTTCAGTGTACTCTCGTATTCAATGCATGGGTGTGTTGAATATGCAGGGCCAGGTTCAGGTGGCACCCGGACCCGGAGAATGCTGCAAATGTGTGCCTGTTATTGTTTGTAAGTATTGATACTGTTACATACTTATAAACCACTACAGTGTCAACGACCGACTAGTTCACATCAGCATAAAAATTCCTCTGTTTTCACTTTCCATTTTGTATCTAAAACCTTCGTCCGCAAAAGTTTCATTAGACCTCTGAAAATATTGATGCAGTTTTTTTGTTTCGTGTGAAGTTTTTTTCTTAAACGAAACTGTCTTTATCTAGTCTGTTATGCTTTACGTGTAGTATTTCTACAGGGTGTTAGCACAGCTTGCTATGCTGACAGGGGTGTCTATTCGCCTCAGCGCCAGGAAATCATCTTCTTGCTAAGTCGCACCAACGGCGCTATTGTGTAATCTAGAGTTTAACAATCTATATACACAAACAAATGAAAACTTTGTGCAACAATCATATTAAACAAACTACAGTGTATAGTCAGAAATTTGTTATGTGGAAGTACAAACTGTTTGGCAGGCTTAAGGTAATAGCCATTCCGACGTTATTAGTTTGTTTAAAGTTTGCTTGGTCTGACTTTGGGGGTATTATGCTCATGTATTATGCTCCGTCCTTATGCTTCTGTCAAATTTCGTCGAACATCTCAGAGACTCATAGTTGCAACAAAATGCATTTACATGAGTAGTGAGTGTTCGTCTGTTACAGCGTCAACCACGACACTGTTTGCGACGCCAACTGTGACGA
>Ga0056128_1003908_pt1 | contig 18526 bp, 10 predicted proteins | sample WorMetLIZISLAND2_FD_71113 | JGI IMG/M metagenome (GOLD analysis project Ga0056128, IMG submission 71113) | Marine gutless worms symbiont microbial communities from Max Planck institute for Marine Microbiology, Germany - Olavius geniculatus... ... | reverse complement strand
TCCAGGCGACGAGTTCGACGTTTTGCCTGGCGACACTCGTCGTCGAACCACGGGTCGGAGGAACGACGCCGGCAGGTGACGGTCCGCTGAGGCACGAGCCTGTCGAGCACTGCCAGTAGCCCGGTGTCGTAGAGATGAGCGAGACTGTCGACGTCATGACGCTGCCACTCAAAGAAACTGCTGAAAGCACTTGTAAGCATCAGTTCTATGATCTGATGGCAGCAAGTCACCCAATCAAGTTTCAGCTGAAGCTGGTAACATCATTGGTTGAGTCAACAAAGAAAATCTACACCGGGCCCAGTTAGTCCTTGGATGGGTGACTTTTTTTAAAATGAGTACAGGTAAACCACTGCAATATGTAACCAAATGACCAATTTCCCAGGCCATCTCCCATAGGTTTCAAGCATAATGTGTACGACTGAAAGCTTAGTACATAATCGGGCACACTGCATGATGCATTAGCCCCATATCTGTGGTGGGACCGTGTAAGCTGGTGTCTCGCTGAGAGCTAAGGAACAAAATAGAACAGATTTAAACTTGTACAGACTTGTCATGGTTAAGTTGAATTTCACCAATGTGTTATGGACCATCCTGGTAAGAATTGTGCACTAGTAAAGACCGCAAAAGCCTTTGTCAATCCCAATGAAAATTACCAAAAATACCAGAAAACTTAGCATTAGAGCAAATTTCATGTCTCATGTGGACCCCGTATGAGTTGTCATATTTTGGTAATATTTTGCACAGTACATTACTTTCATAAAAGGAACACAGAAATCATAGGGCCGTAGTTAATTTCTACTATGAGGGGGTTTGATGCACCCTATTCTCTGGCGAGAGCGTTCTATGGACTAAAAAGTACTGTATGATATTTTCATTTTCCGTACCTCAAAATACCGCTTTTCCAGACAGTGCAGGTACGACTTTTGAGGAATAAGGTATCGACGACGTAATAGTCCAGCAAAACTTCAGTTTGTGCACCCGAGAGCGCTCGCAGAAATTGAGAAAATGGACATTTGACGCTGTGAAAAATGGATGAGTAGCAAAAAGTAACGGAGTAAAAGATTGCTTTGTGTAAAGTTTTTTTTGGTCTTGCACCATCTGAACAGAAAGGAAACTTTTGCTAAGGTAAAACATTAGCGGCCATTTTTTTCAGTATCGGTGCACAGTGGTTTTTATAAACAAGTGAATAAGAAAGAAAGAAAGGTCGAAAACGCGTTCTGTTGCAAAATGAACAGCGCCAAAACGTTTCGTTTCGTCTGTGTCTGTGGTATGCCGACTGAAAGTGTGTACGTGTGCGCGTGCTTGATTCTCAAGTTGATCGCACAGCAGTTGTAGGTGAGCGTAACGATAAAGTTGAGTTGTACATGTAATTAATTACAACGCGATGCTGTGTACATAGAAACGGACAGAGATCAGAATTATCTCGAGCGAATGCAGCGTTGTTTGAATTGTGCGCCACTCTTGCTCCTCGACTCGTTTTATGCGTTGAATATTTCGTGTGCGGTACGTTGCTCAATTCTGCTGCTTTGTGTGATGCTGTCTGTCCGTCTGTCTGTCGTCTGTCGGCTGTGTGGCAGGCGGCGGCGTAGCATCTGTTTCAAACATAGATGTTAAAAACATTAATTTTCAAATAAAAAACATAAAAACATGTTTTTTTCACTTTTATAAAAAAGCATGTAAAACATACATTAAAAACTTTGAACCACATTTAGCACAATAACGTGTTAAAAACAAAAACCTACCATTTGTGAAACATTAAAAAATCAAAACCATAATTTTTTTTTAAAAACCATCAAAAATTGACAAAAAACACAAAAACATGTTTTTTCAACTTTTATAAAAACTTATAAAATGTTCTTCACATCTATGGTTTCAAAGATCGACCGACCGATCGCGTGTCTTCGTTGTCAGTCAGTCTCAAACTACATTTCCATCCAGTTGCGTTTTACGTTGTTTGTTTTTTACTTGCATTGCGTCAGCTTGAAGGTCTCTCTTTCTGTCTCTGTCTCTCGTTTGTTATAGGAAATGTGCGCACTGCACAGGTACACACGGACTGCCGAGCGACGTCGGGATCGTGTTTTGCTGTGTTTGTTATCGCGGTTGACTGATAGTCGTTAATAGCGTCGGCTCCCGCAGAACGTTTCTCAGGAACTAACGAGACAAACTCTCAAGCCCAGTAACGTCGTCCAAGGACCTCTTAGTTTGCGTTATTATTCGCACAACAGTTTTCACGTAAAAGGTCAAACTGTGTTTTATGGATAGTCTGGTTACCATACGTATGCGCGGTAGCTTGTTCAGATAAAGTGGAACAGTCTTGTCACTTGACTAATAGGGTGTTTACACGATCCAGCAAACGTCCAGCATCAGCACGTGTATTTTGAATACATTTGCTGAAAGTTTGCTGAACGTTTGCTGGATCGTGTAAACACCCCGTAAATTTTGCCAGTTTAGTGTGTTGTCTGTCCCCCACCGCTTCCTGGTCCATGGCTGCGGGCGCCGATGTTTGTTTTTTTGTTTGTTGTTTTGAGACTGAATGATGCTCTTATACCATATAGTTTGACGTCGCAGATCACTTGTAGACAGCTGATTAAGTTCGCTGTCTGCTTTGCTGCTTTTATATTTCGTTATTGAATTTTTGTGATTGATATCGACTGCAGTTTGGTAAGCTGTAGGATTATGGCGCAGTAGCGTCTGATACGCTGGTTGTCATGTCTTAACTGAGTGTAGGTTCTATATCGGTAAGGATAATATTCGTAACGGCTGTACTAGTAGGCCTACGGAACCGGGTATGTGTACGTTCGTACATTAACGGGAGGGAGCTACTGTGGTTTATATGTTTAGAATACAAGTCGGGTCCATTTCTGAAAAAGTAAAAGTATGTCCGTTATTTTTGCTATGTTTGGTGCATTTTTCTCTAATTTTGATGATCAAATTTTACGCCTGTCTTGGTTTTGGATTTAGTTATGAATTTTTCGTTTTTTCTTTCATTTCGTTTCCATCTCTGCGCTGTTGCGACGCATCATTTCAAATCTGTAAATTTTCGCCAGTGAGTCATCGGCGTAGCGTACAGTCATTTTGTCTCGCGTATGATGACACTGTGCAGCGTGTTCTGTGGAACGCCGTGTCGCTGCTGTTTCTGCAGACGAGTTTCGTCAGTCAGTCGATTCATTTACACACTGAAACGAGACGCGGTCGGCGTTTGCTGATTGGCTGAAAGAACGCCGCTCTTGCTGTTACATTTCACCGACACTACAACCGACCGTGCTTTCCTTTCAGAACGATTTCTTCTCTTGCTTCGTGTAGTCACTTGCTGTATCAGTCATGCGTGAGATGGCATTTCGGGGTTGAACTTTTCATAAATATCTTCTGCTTGTCCCGTCGTGGCGTCGCAGAATGCGTAAGTGGAAGAGTTGTTAAAATTGATCCCTGTTTGCTGAAGTTATCGTATAGTGGGCGTTTGTTAGTTTTGTAGACCAGAGTGCATATGTCAGGTTGGGGTCAAGATGTTTGTTCGACGCACTAGCGATAACCTGGTCCTGGTCCAAGTGTGTTTTGTGATGGCTGTTGCTTTAGATATTGTTATCTGAGACTAGTTGTTTTTGAGCTACTGTGCTGTATACGTAAATATTACAAAGAATACTGGACGCTGATCGGACAACAGCAGTGCTAGTGCTAGTAAACGGAAGTTTGTATGAAAGCTTCATCATGTGGTGCAGCTGGACGGCAGGCAAAGGGCAGCGTTTCTTGGTTGTAGGCAGGGAACGAAACACATTTTCAGTATTTTCGACTAAAACAAATCTACGCAAACCGCCGAGTTTCAGCTGCTGAGGCCCACTTCATGAAATTTTGCCGACGAAATCTTTAGTTCTAGGCATCTTTTGTTAGGCTGTACTTTGACACCATGGCGCTTTACGAGCCATTCGTATTTTCGTTATTGCATAGGGCCTATGCATGCATGCAGGCATGCGCAAAATTTGTACACTGTGGTCCATAAAAACGTAGCACTTTACTTTTGTCCATATCTTCGCAAATGATTGACCAATTTTCAAAATTCTTTCACTTTCGCACTCTGCAGACAGTTTGCAATAATATGATTATTATGCATCCCACTACACTGTAAATATGTCTCTGCACTACCTTGTGAAATATAAATGTCAGAAAAAACTAACGATAATATCAAACATTTAATTTGCGTGAATGAAAAAACACTTCAGACCAACATTTCGATGATCCGTTTGATACTAGACTGTGTTAGACCCACACAGTTTAATGTCATAGAGATCGTTCATTGTAGTGTTGGTATGAAGATTTTTTTGTTTATTTACTAAAAAGGCTGGTTGGTTATTATCGTTATATATTTATATTTCATTCATATTTTACAAGGTAGTGTAGAGATGCATTTACGGTGTGGTGGGATATATAATAATCACTTAATTGCAAACTGTCAGCCATGCACGACATTACTCGCAAGAGGATATGTGCATTATTGGAAAAAAAGAAGAAGAAGAGTGTGCTAATAAAAAATTGTGAAAATCGGTCAATAATTGGCGAAGATATGGGCAAAAGTAAAGTTCTACGTTTTTATTGACCACCCTGTAGTACAAATTTTGTAGCGCCCACGAAATGTTTGTAAAAATGGCAGAGTCAGACGCGCAGGTAGTCACTGGTGCAGAGTAGTAAGTAGTAAGAACTAGGCCTAATTGAGTGTAAATTATGGATATCTAATGGAATGACATTCCACTGTGATTATTAACTGCGGGACTAGCTCCCTGCCTGCAATGTATTCTAGGGCGGAAACAGAATGGTTAGCCCTGCTTCGACAGGTTCTGGTACCTTACATGAAAATCTTGCATTATTTCGTCCAAAGTATTGCATCATTGCACAAAGTAACGTGCATTGTCACGCCAAGTCAAGTCGTGAGACAAAACAGTCATTCTTATACTGTCTTGTGAGTCCGTCTGTCGCAGAACATATGAATTCGTTTACCCGCTAAACTCGGCGCTGACAGAGCGTTTCCAGATCAGACCGGACTTTCTGTGCATACGATGGGCTGATTGGTTATTGTAGGCCCATGTGGAGTCGATGAGTTTTGAATCATAATCAGTCTGTATTGATTACTGTCCATGAACTGCCGGTGCACGTTTAATCACCTTTTCTTACCAGAAAACAGTTTGCGCGTGTTTTTGAAGTACTGCTAATAACAGTCGTCAGGCAACTTTCGGCAATTCGAAATGATCATTGAGGCTAATTAGGGAGAGACGGTCTCCCCGTTCCGGTACATACGTTTTGGTACATTCCCGGCACTTTTGATTAAGAAAAATCCACGCAGTTGCTTAGTTAACGGATTATATAGCTTTAATTCTAAGCTTCCGAGCTTTCAAACAAAAACCTTCCCATTGAAAATGCATTACGAGGGTTAAAAATTGGGGAAAATTGGGGGAAGGAGTCGTCGAATTTTTACCCCAAACACATTAAATTTTACTTTTCGGGCCCCGAATCACTGTCAGCAAAATTTAGTTAAAATTGAATCGAAATTGCGGTCGTAAGAGCGCGTACAGTCAGCAGGACAGTGTGACAGTGTGACAGCAAGTGATTTCATAATCTGTCCCATGCTATGCTATAGCAATGGAACAGATAAAAATGGACCCCGTGTAAACGACATTACCAAGACGTTTTGCAGCTGTCAAAGTGTGCAGAAAGATTGGTTGCTAAGGAAACACAACAGCGATCTTGCGGCAAACCGTATGACGTGTTGTGTGCTGTGCATAGGGCTAAACAAACGCCGCGATGTCACGTTTACAGAGATATAGGTTTAATTATTGTTAAATATGCAGGCTAATTATGGCTCGTAATCATATTCAAAGATGGCGTGACGATGTATTAATGCAGAGGCGTGCAAGCGGTGCATCCGTGCTGCGTTTATCGTTCGTTATCTATGCGTTACTTGAACGTACAGTATGATCAGCGAGTCCGATCGACGATGGTGTTTTCTTTGCGCACACGCTTCCGTGCACTTTTCTCGAGTTCTGTTTTCGAACTGCATTGGCTGATGGCGCCCGCCGCGTGCGTGCGTGCCCGATAACTGTCTGTCTGACTCATATACACTGTTGTTCATACTATTTTTAATAATAAGCTTAATTATTCGTGTAACGTCACGGTATGATGAAATACAATTTGTTATCGTATGCTGTGCGTGTGCTGTTTCTGAACGACATTCAAGTTAACGCAGACATGTCACAAAACACAAGCGCAATATATTTAATTATTCATTTATTGTTTTATTTATTTATTTAATAAACGGAGTACACTGCCAGTGTTGGGAAAACTCAGATTGAAAATGAATTAAATCAAACTCTCAAACTCATTTAGACCAAATGAGTTTAAACTCAAACTCAGCTACTTTATAGTGAGTTAAATCAAACTCACCAAGAAAATGAATTAACTCGTAAACTCATTTTGTTTTTTTGGTTACCAATCAATCTCAATCGATAGACTAGTCATTAAGACTGTCCTAAATTGCTAAAAAAAACAGTCCGTTAGCAAACACTCACTGTTAGGTGTTCCACAAAATTATTTCTTACTTAGTTTATTAATCACGTAGTCACTCAACCAAATTCACTCAAAAATCTTAAACTTAAAGAATACAAGTTTGTTTTTTTGTTATCATTCAGTCTGACAGTAAATTAATTGAAACGTACTTCTATACCTTATTTCAAACACAATTGATCAATCAATCACTCAGTCACTCAGTAAAGCCAATAAAAATTCTGTTCAAAATTGCTATAGCACTTGTCAACCAGCAAATCAAAATTCACTGTTAACTGCAATAAATTGTAATAACCAGTCACTCAATCAGTCAAGCAGGTTTTCCACTGTAGCTGATGATGGCAACTGCCAACTTTTTTTATTGTGAGTTGAGTTTAGAAACCTAATAAACTCACAACTCACACAAATACTGAATTAAATCAAACTCATAACTCACACCTGTTAGGATGAGTTAACCCAAACTCACAACTCACAATAAATGATTTAACTCGTCAGTTGAAACTCGTTTGAGTTAACTCATGCCCAACACTGTACACTGCATCACACATACTGTCACTACACAAACCAGCCGGTAGGCGACGTGGCTTGCGACTACTAACGATTGCAGTTTTTGTAGACAGACTGGGTACAGACAGATAGCGGATGCAGAGACACAGACAGTCACAGACACGCTGTCTGACAACAAGGGTCGCTTATAGCATTACATGACAAGTGACATTGGGTTTTGGTGAGACTTTGATCGAAGGTCACGTGACCAACGGACTCGGCATTCGTGGTCGATTACCGTACGTTTATCTTGCAAATTGAAAATTGTTATGTATGTGAAAGTAGTATCGTATTTTAATTGCCGTAGTTTACGACTGTCGGTCGTTTTAATTATTGTACGAACAACAGTAACTTAAAATGACAACAAACACGACACTGTACGTGCAGCAGAGTGCGCGAAATATGTAGAACAGCGAAACGCGTGTATCAACGTAGCAAAGACGTGCGGAGACGTGCGGACGCATCGGCGGACGGGACGCGCGTCCGCAAGCATTCTGCGAAAAAAATTATTCACTGCAACGTTTCTACTTTCCAGTAACAATAGTACTACAAATTTCCAGTTGCATTTGCAGTTTTTTTGCACATATGTTACATTGCTGAAGGCTGGCTTTCGGTTTCAGTATGCCGGTATTTTAAACATTATCACTGTAGCTGGCACTGAGGACGCGGACCCAAAATTCCAGGATCAGCACATCTCTGCAACGTATGCCTATAAGCATGTACGAGGTGCAAAAAAACAAAACACTTTACTGCTTGCAACTTGACCAAAGAAATCACTAAACACATGAGCGACTCTTCCAGCCCCTTACATCAGTCATAAATGCAATAGCCTAATGCACAAAAATATAGAAGCCTAATTTGGTATAAAAGCTAAAGTAGTCGTCACTGTTCACTACACATCGTAATTGTGACGTGTACGTCGTTGTAATGGACTGATGGTGCAAACGAAACAATTTTAAAAGTAGTAATTAATAGTAGTAGTAATAATTGGTGAATCAGCGTAGTCAAGAATAAGAAATTCGGGCAATTGAAAAAACTAAAGCTACGCAGGGTCCAACTCGAATTAATATGTCGGTTTATTTACGGTCATTTTTCTGTACTAGTCCGTGATTATATGCAAAAATAGAAAACATTCTGCGAATGCTTAAGCTTATTTTACATGTTACTGTGGCCTTATTTTTAAAAAAATGGTAGGGGGCCTACATGTATTTAGTCTACGCCAATTACCAACAACCCACGTTGCTGGTTGCGCCGCGTCCACTGAAATGCATGCGACATGAGCAAATGTGCATTAGGCCTAATTATAGGCCACCGGTATGTACGCGTGTATGCGTATCTCCGACTGTTACTGAATTACAACATACTGGCAGTTACTTTGTTTTGCTGATGCGTATGCAGCTACTCGATAACGAGCTTAAAATAATGTAAGCTTATAGACATTTCTTAATTCACGCTCACACCAGTATGTTTTCAAAAGCCTCTCATAGGCCTATATTGAAACGCATTGTGCATGCACGTACTTATACATTTGTTAGTTTCTAATAAGTAAAACTGTTGACGTTTGTAGGTAAATTTTATTTTATTCTTGTGGATGGTATTATCCTCAGTGGAAGTTCTCATTCCAGTTATGCCCAAATCTAAATTTTATCCTGAGTTAAAATGTCACTGTATTAGAAAAAAAACTTCACTTTGATACATTGTGTATTCACACTGGTCAGTTAGTTTCAGCGCAACATGTATGGTATAACAAAACAAGGGCGCACGAGTCATTTCGACTTCCCACATCGCATACGCTTACATCGATTGCTGTCCCAAATTTCGTTGCCATGGCAACCAGGGAGAGTCCTGGGTAAATTTGAATGACACTGTTAGATTGGTCATCCCCGAAAATCATACCCCAGAACCCTTACGACTTTATCTTATACACAGCCAAAGTTGTGACCGTTTAAAGAATTGCTTAATTTTCTCCATAGGCGTCATTGTAATTTTTGGGAATTTTTTGAATAAATACGTTAAATATTGATTTAAATTTTTTAACCTTTAAAAGGCACATCCGTGCGCAAGACCACGTCGTTTGAGCCATTGCGCGCAAAAATCCGCAGAGGCGTTTGACCTGTAGGTGAGTTTCTAAAAAAAGGTATATATAAATCTGTAAAAAAAGCTTTTGCGTAGTTATATTTCACATATTTGCCGAGAAGCCCCCCCTTAGTTAGATTTACACAAAATTTTGCACGAGGGGTCACCTAGCCGACATTATCAACCGTGCCAAATTTTATCTCAATCAGATCAGGGGTTTTGATTCAGTGGAGCGTCAAAATTTGGCTTTTCCATAGGAAAGAGAAGTCGCCGTTAACACATGGCTTGAACTACCGTTCAGCCTGTGATAATATTATGTTATTATTTTGATAGTTACTGGATTCAGAATGTTGCATGATGCGTAGTTGCGCACGCTGCAATGCGGTAAGCCTACAGAAAATACCATTTAAGTTCATACTGCGCTGTTATTCCTTAGGCAAATGCTTTTGAAAGACAGAAGTGGGTTTTCGTTTTTAAATATTAAAAAAAACGAAATAATACGTTCGGCAGACTTGCACATCTGCGTGGTTGTTTGACTTTTATTTTATGATTTGCTGTTGCATGTTCGGCGTTAATTTGTTGCATCTTTTACGACAGACATTTTTGTTGAATGATCGTTTATTGCAGTATGGACTTGGCTATTTTATTCTTCTGTGTGTGTGTTGTATAAACTTACATACCAATATATCACACTGTATGGATTGAAAGAAGTAACTGGATTGTAACAAAAAGGACGTAGACAGACCACCTCGACAAAAACAGCCAAGCATGTAACTCGTCGGGTGCATTTTTGCTAAGACGTACATTGATCTCATATCGTAGCCTCCCTGCAGGTTTGACTACATGTGATAGTAGGATATCAGATCATATTGCCAATAAGTGCGCAGAGTCTTGACGATGATTTGATAACACCGGGCATGTGTTCTAGGCTTAGCTGATTAGCAGGTTATGACGTTCAGACATTTTTCTTAGACGGCCTGTAGTTGCGCTGAGAAATGTGAACAAAAAGGTGTTTAAAAGTAAGTGTGCTCCAAAGCGCAGTTGTTCCAACGCCCGATTAAATTCCCACGTTACAGTTTGCACAGTCGCACACTTCGAGTTGTGTGCTGCAAAAGTGTCGATTTAGGCCTGTGGTCATTGTTTTGGCTGAGCTTGTTGATAACCGTTGGGTATCACAGGTGAAACGCACACACCTACATCACTGCACACGTGCAGAGTGCAGCGTGCAGTGCCGTCTGCTGTGACAGAAACTTACCGCGAAACACTCAGGCGTCGGAGATCCGTCGAATTTTTGCTTTTTCTCCGACTGAAGTGTACGAGTAGTTAACGATGCCGAAAACAGTAAGTACAATACGCTTCGTTCTAATATTTTTTGTGCCGAATATTGCTGTGAAATTGTACGCACTGGAGACGAAGACACCTCACTGTAGGTGTTAAATGAGATATCTAATGCTCGTTTTTTACCAGTTAAAACCTATAGCCTACTTAGCTATGCCACGTTATTATGCAGCCGCATTATGCGTCTTGTCTGTCCGTCGGTCTGTCTATTCGTCTGTCTCGTATGGGCTTCTAACGTAAAAACGAAAGCGTGTAGAACAAGAAGCCCAGCTGTCGCTAGGAAAAACGAGCTATAGCCTATACAGTTCCTGTTGTAGTACTGACCTTGAAAATTATCCAAGGTCGATGATTTTCATGTCATCCGAAAGGGCGTATGCGATTTCCTACTAGTGATCAATAGTAACCTTGGCCCTATCTTTCACTGTCTATTTAACTTTAAATTCAAAAATGTCCCTCTTGCACTACATCTTCAAATTGTGTACGCAAAGAATCTCAACATAATGCTAATTATTCGTCCAAAAAACTTTCCCCTACCCTTTAGCCAGGGTACATCCGTGACATACGGACGGACGACGGACAACAATCGCGCCAATAGACGAGCTATACAACATAGCTGTACCGCGTCCGATACCGTGTGAGATTCTGAGCGAGAGGACGGACGGCCGCATACATGTCCGCACTATGCCCGACATTTGTGCTTTGTTGTAATAACTACGTAACCTTTAAAAGGCTTTATCTAGTAATAATCTTATATGCAACCAGTAACTGAGATAATGCAGCATTATTTCATCCACGCTAAAAGTTATTATTTTCTGGAATCTGCGGTACTCCTGTAGGCTATGTTGTTATGGGTCGCCTCAGTTCGTAAAAAATGGAATTTGCAAGTAAATAAAGATTACATTTTTAATCACACGGTTAATGTATAGTAATGAATGTTTAGAATGTATAACTGAATATCATACTGATAGTGAAGTACATTTTCTCACACTGTTTATGTAAGTTACTTGAAAATAAATGTGCAGACATTTGACATTGTCAGCGAATTTATAATGTTTAAATCATTTTGTGGTGTAAATGTAGGCCTACAGTTGATTTTGGCAGGCGTAACGTTTACCTCTACACTTATGAAGTTTGGTATACTCCCTTAAAGTTAAATACACCTTATGTTAAATGTTTAAAACAGAATACAATCATTTCCACATGATATATACAGGTATAGTAGGCCAAATACTGCCGCCAACAGAACTGATAGACACAAAATAGTCCGTCAATAGGCTATAGGATACGCATTCCTTACAAAGTCCAATCCTTGCAAATTTCACCCCCCCCGCAAATTTCTTTTCTTGCAAATTCCATTCTTTGCTAATTCACAAAGTTGCGAATTTTGGGGCCTTTCCTTGCATTTTCCATTTTTTGCAATTTCCATCCCGTTTTCTTGCAAATTGTATTCCTTGCAAATTCCACCGCCGCAAATTTCTTTTGTTGAAAATTCCTTTCTTTGCTAATTCACAAAGTTGCGAATTTTGGGGCCTTTTCTTGCATTTTCCATTTCTCGCAATTTCCACCCCCTTTTCTTGCAAATTGTATTCCTTGCAAATTTCACCCCCGCAAGTTCCTTTTGTTGCAAATTCCATTTCTTGCAAATTCAACGCCCCGTTGTTATACATGTGCGTGTAGTTGCATTTTGTCAAAAACTAGGCTTAATCATGGCTCGTTACGTAGTTCATCTACAATAGAAAACTTATTTTATACTGAACATATCTGTCACGTAGATGCTGTACGTGATCGTAACGATAATAACTAATGTGTGACTCGAGCAGGTGAACGTGAAAGTGGCTTCGGTGGACGCAGATTACGAGTTCACCATCCAGGCGCACACGACAGGCAGACAGCTGTTTGACCAGGTAGGCTACGTCGTGGCATACTTCTTTATGTGTCGAAGTATTTTTTCGCACCCATCAGGCAAATTTTGCCACATTCGATCTATCGCGCGGAGTTAGCCCAGCACGTGTCATGTAGTTAGGACAGATTCCAGGAGAGAATTTTTGAAGATTTCTGCCGTCAATCAGTTTCAACTGTCAATCAATTTTTAATGTTCTTAATTTAGGCTTAAAATATACTGTTTATATAGCTTTGTCTTAACTTTTTAAAATCGTCTTAGGCCATGTTAAGTGTAAAAAATGTCGAAACCATTGTACAGCAAGTGATGGTATATCCAACGTCGTTTATAACTGCTGACAAATGGAATGCTTATCGTTTGCAACTTTGAATTTGCGGTTTAGAATAGATGAAGGTAGCTGATTCTTAATCTGTGGGCTATAAAATTATTGTTGTGTTTGACTGTTGTGCGTTATATATCTGTAGAATAAATTTCTTCGTCATTGTCGTCTTATTATTGTAGCATTACGTTTATTTTTAAGCATAGTTTAATCGTAGCCTACTGCATTTACTTTCAGGTGTCCACTTTGATCGGGCTCAGAGAGACGTGGTATTTTGGCCTCAGTTACGTCGACAACGCTGGCATGCAAGCGTGGCTGTCAATGGACAAAAAGGTTGCGTGATCTCTGTATTAATTTCGGACGGATTTAAAGTTGAAAACACAGTGGGCACGTTGTCACTACGTCGAACTGTGAACCCGACAATACTAACCTGGTTCAGGTAGAATAACTTTGTTCATACGACCAACAGTGTTACCGCCAAACCAAGCAACCAATTGGTTAGTTTATCCATTATTTGTACTTGAATATATTGCATATTCAAATAACTGAAATATTTTCTTTAGAATCGGCTAGTGCGAGCGTGAAACGAGTTTGTCATTAGTCGCGGTTGTGTGGCAGGTGTTGAGTCAAAGGGTGAGGAAAGAGACACCTCTCCAGTTTCGCTTCACGGTTCGCTTCTACCCGGAGGACGTGGCTGAAGAACTGATTCAAGACATCACTCGGGTAAGACACGCTCATGGTGCACCCCTGTCAATGTCATTATTAATAACCGTAGGCTTATCTTACTATAATGGGCGGAAAGTCTGTTTGGCCCAACGTGCAAGTATTATTCATTAGCTGCAAGTCATTGTACGAGTAGGCTAAAATAAGCCTTCAGTCAGATCTGGACTGATCTGGTCCGATCCAGCGGAATAATGCATTGTCGATATGCTGCATTATTCAGCTACAGCATGAACAGCCGCTATTATCATTGCATGGCGTTTGTTCGCAGTAAACGCGTGACATTTAGGCCTGTATGCTGCATAAATTAGGCCCATGTGCATTATCATACCTGGTTGTCGTACGACATGTTGTGGTCTGTTGTTCTAGCACATGTTTTACCTGCAAGTAAAAGCGGCGATTCTGGATGAAAGCATCTATTGTCCGCCGGAGTCTGCCGTTCTGCTCGCTTCGTACGCTGTCCAAGCGAAATACGGCGATTACAACCCGGACGTTCACCAGAAAGGCTTCCTTAGCAATGATAAACTGCTGCCAGAAATGTAAGACACGTACATGTAAAAACACTTTTTAATTGCTGTGACGCGTGATTTTGTTGGTGCGGCAATAGGGATAACATAATCCGTCTTTTAAAAGTTGTATTTATCTTTCAATTAGTTCCAAAAACAAATTACATTTAAAGACTGACTTAACTTAGATTAATTCCGAAAACGTGAATTGTTTAAGGAAGCTCTCATTCGCACGGACCAAATAGTACACCAGAGAACTGGAGTAAAAACACTGCTGCTTTACAGCTTTGCCGCAAACAGTTTTGTTTTAGTAAACCTTTGAAACGTAAAGTAAACTAGAAATATGGGGCAGAGCCCAACGTGAAACCGGTTGGCGCCGTAAGTCCGATTGGGAGAAAAGTTTGGGGGGTTGGAATACCCACGGTAGCAAAATCACGTGGCCCAAACTCAAATGCATTAGCATACGTAGAATGCGCGTTGTCGAGTTGATTAGGTCTACATATGCCAGGGTTGTTAATATCGCAGTGTTGGTATCGCTACCAATACTATCGGCGATACTTTTTGAGTATTGTCATGCCTATCGCCGCTTTTGCTGGTACTCTTTGCGCCTACCCACGGAGGGGTGGCCAGGCTGAGTTGACCTGGGTGGCTGATTACATACCGGGATGGTCACCCATCCAAGTACTGGCCGGGCTAGGCGTTGATTAATTTCGTTGATGCAATCAACGACGCTACCAACTGAGCCAGACCATCACTAAATCTTTGAAAGCAAACAAAAAAAACTGCACCAACATTTTGAGGGGTCTAATAGAAATTTTGGGAATGAATTCTTTTAGGGACGGCTGGCAACTGGAAGCACGGAGATCTTTTACGTATTAGTAGTAACAGTAGCAGAAGTTGTGGCTGTTTGTTTGATTTGTCGTATTAAGAGTCGTAGCTCAACATTCAGTAAGCAACGAACAGTGGGAAGAGCGAATTGTGGTCTGGTACGCACAACACAGCGGCACCTACCAGTAAGTTAGTTAGCACTTTTAACGCTATGTCTATCTTATCTGAAAACAATTAAAAAGAAAACAAATTACTGTGTGAAATACAAAAAGCACTATCGTATAAGTACGGAATGCAAATGTCACGATTATAATTAAAGTTTATTACACTTTGCTATTTTTGAAATAAAAAAGCTAAGTTATAAACTTTGTTTTTTGACATTTTAGTAACAAAATTATTACATAATTATTTTGACATTGTTTTGTTAGACTTCATATTGTTGGTATTGACATTTTATGCAATATGCATTTCTATCATGTGCACGAATTTAAAATGCATTATTATAAATACGTAGAAACTGAATAAAGTAGGAACGGAGACCACATTGTACAACAGTTAATTGGCTTTTAGCAATAAAAACTATGCTTACCTGTAGAGAAGATGCCGTCTTAGAATACTTGAAAGTCGCACAAGATCTGGAGATGTACGGAATTACGTATTTCGAAATTCGCAACAAGAAAGGCACCGAACTGCTGCTGGGAGTTGGTGCGCTGGGCGTCAATATTTACGAGAATTCAGACAAGTAAGCTGGAATAGTATTTATAATAGTGTTATTACTAATAATACGTAGAACACTTTCAAAAGTTCAGAAGTTTCAACATTCGAGGAAGATAATTGAATGTCTTGCGTCACTTCTAAATGACTGCCATGAACGGTTATGGTTGTTAATGATTACGGGTACGGCGACACATCATTGCGCGACATTTAATCGGGCGTATGAGTGAAATGACACAGAGAGACAAAAGATGTTGATTTAACAAACTATTATTCGCAGCAAACTCAAACACAAAATTACTTAATATAGTGTAAAATTACTGTTTACGTACTGTTTATATAGTGCATAGTTGCCTATACATGTTAGTTAAAATTTAAAAAAAACACATAACACAAATACAACCTGTTATTTTCAATCAACTTAAACCATTTACGCAATGTTCATGTAGTTCAAAGTTTTCAAGAGTTAACAGCATTATAGTTTATGCGAAGCTTCTGGCAACCGCACAACGTAGTTCTGCAACCATTTTCGTGCTTTCGCGATTAAGTGTAGGCTATTCGAAATAATGATAAATATGGTTTTTTCCGAACTAGTACCGAATACGCCATCCATGATACGACATCCATGACTGCTTGGATAACGTTAAATAATTGTAAATTGAACAGGGGCTTTATATAGTGCTACAATGATAATTAGTCTAGGGTCCTTTGCTAGACGACCAAGTATAAGGTTAATTACGTTTAATTACGTGCTGGACGCGTGGACGACTGCTCGCCCGATAGTGTCGCGCGATGAAGTGTCGTGGAACCGGATTACGAGTACGTGGTTTGTATCGGATGCTATATCAATATTATTTTGTATCTGTGGTCAAGTTAGAATGATTGACGTCGGTTGATGCGCTACTTTGCAGTAGCTAAGCTTACTGTTGTTCTGTGTTAATTTGTTTTTGTATTATTTATTGCTTTGATCAAAGTACAAACAGTATACAATTAAATTTTTTGATAACGTGTCCTGTGCGAAATAGGCTAAGCGCCGGCAGTTGTTGTTTTCTGTATAGTTTACAATCGACTGGAAATGCGCAGATTAGTGATGTTAACAAGTCCGAAATTTTTGACCAAATTATAGTCAGGTAAAAAGAGAATTAATCGATAATTTTTTTAACAATTAATTAATTAATCGTTAATTTCCGCAGTTTTATATTATTTATGTAGTTTGGTTGCTGTTCTGAGTTCAGATTGGAACCGAAGATCAGTTTTCCGTGGAGTGAGATTCGCAACGTATCATTCAGTAACAAAAAGTTTACAATCAAACCGACTGACAAAAAGTCGCAGGTTGGTCTACTGTAATCATTGGTGATTATTCACAATATTCAAATAAAAGCAAATTAGATCAATAATCATTATTCGATACGGCGCACAGACAGAAACGCTTTGGATTTTCTAACGTTTTAGCATCGTTTATAGTTCTTTGCCATGACGAAAAAAAATTTTTTTTGGCTTTTGAAATGCATCCGGGATTTATAAAATTGTCTGGTAAATTTTTAGAGACAGCAGGCTCGAAAAAGTTTTATCATTAATTGGTTGCATCATATTGTTAATTGTTTTCGTGACTGGCGCAAATTTATCACAAACACCGGTGCACGAAGTCGCCAGTGTCGTAGTCGTCGTAGCAGGCCCGTCAAGATGGAGGGTAAGGAAGAAGTTTTTTTTCAATTTCTCGATGTTTTGGGGCCTCGCCATCGCTTAAAAACATAAAGTACGTTAGAGTGCGCCATTTTAGAAGGCAAAATTCGGAAATTTTCTACCCAGATGGGCCGCGCAATTTCCGCGGGCCCCGCTGTGACGCTTGACGTCTCTGCGTCGTAGTCGTCGTTATTATTGTCGTCGTTGTTGGCATTGTTGCTGCTTTTGTTTTTTCGTTGTTATTTTGATAATCTTTATTTCACCAAGCAAACATTGGTAGACAAAAAAATTAAGCAAAAACAACAAAGAGTTAGACTCAGAGAATTGTCATGTTGAGCAACTAATTATAGAGACAGTAATATCGACCAGGGAAAAAACCTAAAAAATCTCAAATCGTCTTAGCTCTGGCTGTGAATTTGTTTACTGTTATCGGAATGAGGATACTAGGTAATTTGAACGAAGCCTTTTCGAGCCTAAGATCACAAGGGACTGGTAAACCAAAATAACCATCACGTAGGTTGTTATATTCCTCCGTCAAGAGTTTTGGCACATGTAAAATTATTACAGGAATATATTGTACTGAAATAGTCAGCAAATTTATTTCCAATATCTCCTTTGTCACAACATCCATTAACTAACTTGTTCAACACAACGCGTGAACGTTTGACTACGTTCGACTACATAGTTTGACTACGCTGTTCCTCGCGTTTTGCAGGATTTCGTGTTTTACACGAGCAGCCGTCTGGTGAATAAGAGAATCCTCGACCTGTGTACGGGCAACCACGAGCTGTACGCCGTGAGACGCAAACCGGACTCCGTGGAGGTCCAGCAGCTGAAAGCACAAGCCATCGACGAACGAGACAGGAAGCGAGCCGAGAGGTGAACAGAACGAACTGAACCGGTTTATTTTAGTTTTTTTGTAGAATTTTTTTACGCGCGCATTTTGCTTGGACCATTGTAGTATAGACGGAGCTTGCTGCCGATTGTAGAACCGGTGTCGGAAAATTATCGTCTAAAATGCAAATTTTGGAACTAAAACCCATTTTCAGAAAACTCAGAACAAAATTAAAATTTTAAGCACTAAGAAAATTCTGTGTCGGAAATGTGAAGCAGTCTGTATGAAAATAATTGCAAATTCCTGCCTTGACTATATGTTTTTACGCGCGAAAGCAGAATGCTTCGCGCGTCTTAGCCATCGTCTGGGCGTCCGTCTGTCTGTCCGTCCGTCTATCCGTCCGTCACACTCGTGAGCTGTATCAAAACGGTGCAAGCTAGGATCACGAAATCTTCACTGTGGGCTGCCCCAAGGTCTCTAGTTTATCGTGACAAAATTTCGTGCCACTGGGTGCA
>Ga0056128_1003907_pt1 | contig 18528 bp, 13 predicted proteins | sample WorMetLIZISLAND2_FD_71113 | JGI IMG/M metagenome (GOLD analysis project Ga0056128, IMG submission 71113) | Marine gutless worms symbiont microbial communities from Max Planck institute for Marine Microbiology, Germany - Olavius geniculatus... ... | reverse complement strand
GTCCATAGTAAAGCAACAGGCGCTGACCGCCGCTGACCACTACTGACCGGGCGGTCATCGCGATCGACCCGCGGCCAGGCCACTCTTTGGTTGCTCACCGCAGTTGTCAACGACCGATCCAGTAGCGTAGCCAAGGGGTGGGGGGCAGGGGCAGAGGCAGAGGTAAGCTACCCCGGGCCCTGCGACGTTTGGGGTCCGCCGTCGCTCAAAAATATAAAGTACACCAGAATGCACTATTTAAAAAAGATAAAATCAATAATTTTCTCCCCAGATGGGCCCGGCGATAATTTGGGGGGCCTCGCGAAAATGTTTCTCCGGGCCCCGCTGGTGCCATTATGATACGTCGAATACAATCTGTTGAACAACAAGCTACCAGAGGCGTCATTTAGGGGGAGGTTGGAAGGATCCGTAGATCCCCACCCCAAAGATTTATGATTTTAACTTTTTCCCTGAATATCGTATCTTTGAAACAATGTTACTGCTGCAAGAACAATACGTTACATTTGCTGAGATCCCCAAATATTACGGAGACCCTCAACGATTTGCTGAAATGACGTCATTGCAATCTGTAAAAGATCTCAAACATATGCCGAGAAATATAGACCAACAGACGGAAAACGACATTGCCTTTATTGCATTTTTGTTGTGCTTATAAATCAAATCTGGTGCGGATTCGCGTGTGCACATCGATCGGCGTAAACAATCGCAGACGGAACAAATGGACAGACGGACAGACGGACAGACAGACAAACAGACAAACAGACGAACGGACGTCGGTGCTTTGTAATGCGGCCTTTTAGCGAGAAGCTCACGAATCGTAATGATCACACGACCAGCTAATGGCAGCAACCAGAAGATATTGCTTGGTGTTAACGCTCTGTTAGACCTAAACTTAATTAATTTATCGTCTGTAATCAACGTGTTCGGCGGCTTTGCGGCTTTGAGTTCTGGCAGGGTGTTACACAGACGGAATTAAGCCACGTGCGGTGGACCTATTTCTTCTCTGCTAGAAGCGCTCGGAGTGCACAAACCTCCGCCGAAATTTTTGTTTTATTTTACAGTGTTGAACGTGTCAATTCCGGCTTATTGGGAAAACCGTGGCAATAATATTAAAATAACACTACACCGAATATACTAAATAAAGAGACTATACTGAGTTGACAATGCACTGTTGGGGTAAAAATTGGGGCAAAATACGGGAAGAGTCATGGGATTTTGATCTCGAACAATGTCGTCGTTCGTTTTTACTTCTTTGGCCCGAACGACAGTACAAAATTTCGTCAAAATCTCTTTATGACATGTGGATTAATAATTAGCAACTAATTGTCAGACATACAGATGGAGCATAGGCCTACAAACGCGTGCTCGCGCAAATCCAGAGCCCAAATTTAGAATTACGTTTTCGTAGTTTTTGGATGAATCGCTTCTTGCAGCCCTATTGATTCTGGCTATTCCTTCACATTTCTCCGTGTCGTGGTCTGTCTGTCTGTCGTTGTTTGTCACATTCGCGCACCCTGCGTAAACCTTCGACAGATTTAGATGTCTTTAGCATTTGTGGGTCTAATGGCACATTGTGAATTTGTGCTAGACAGGGGTCCTGGTCCCCCAGGGAAGAGAAGATGTTGGGAGTCAGTTTATTTTATTTTTATCGTTCTGTGCGCAGGGTCACGTTATTCGTCGGCCGGAGTCTGGATCAAGCCTAGGCCTATGCTAACAGCTGCTATGTCTATGTGTGGATATATCCGCATGCTTGCATATACTCCGGGTCGGATGATCGAGTAAGTCGACTCAACGATGACGTCACACACACGAGTCGGTGCGCGCGCGAGTGCGCATGCGCGCCAGCAGCTGTCGAGATTGATGACGTAGCAGCTCTATTGATTATATCAGCGTCAGCAGTGGCGCCAGCGGCTCTGCGCCGTACAGGCGTCGCACTGTACGTGTCTGCCTCTGTCTCTCTGTCGGTCTTCGGCGTTAACTGGACTGCAGAAACTGAACTGAACCGATCTTAACTCAACTGATCAGTTCAAACATTACGAAGAAACAACGAATGTAGATGGCTGTCCCTCTCACTTTGATACTGTTGCTGCACTGCACATGTTTCCATTGCCTTTGTCGGTCTTTCAGCCTACTGGACTGCAGACTGAACTAAAATTAACTCAACTGATCAGTTCAAACGCAGAGAGATTATTTCTCTCTGTCGGTCTTCCGCCGTTCGGTCGGCGACAGATGGACTTGTGTGCACTGATGGACGGACGCACACTCATTCCAGCCAGTACTAGTGCTGTCAGCCTCCAGTGTCAGAGATCGAGCGACGGAGCAGCGCCCGGTCGGCAGTGGCGTAACTACTGGCCCCGCAGATCCCGCAGTGCGTAGCGGGGGAGGGGGCGGGTCTAGGGGGCTCAAAGTTATGGCGTTTAATTTTTTTCGCACAGCAGAAACACAAAATTTGATGTCACCGGATGCAGTTTCTGGGGCGCCGAAGTGCTCTAAAATACGTCTTCGGTCGGGGCTCGGCTCCGGACCCCGCTGGGGGGAGCTCACAGCGCTCTCCCAGACCTCATAACTGCATTGAGAGGGTCTACTTGTAAAGAAAGGAAGCGTAGGGAGACAAAAAAAACAAAAGGAAAGGGAAAGAGAACAGAAGGCAACGGCAGGAGAAAAGGGAACGTGAAGAAAAGGAAAAGAAAAGAAAGGGAAGGTTGAACGATTTTCTTGCAGGGTGGGGGGCGAAATTTGAAGTTACGCCACTGCCGGTCAGTGGTCAGCAGTCACAGCATCGACTGATGACTCGTCGTTCTATAGCACACCGCAGCAGCAACCGGCGACATCCCCCGGATGTGTCCACTCACTGCGACCAACCTTCGTTCGTTCTCGCCTGCTGTGTGATTGTCGAAATTTCTTGATTCGTCAGTCGTCGTCATGCAGCTCGATCGTGACTTCTTCAGTCTCCGAGTACACTGTTCGTTCTGATCAGCACCAAATACCGAGCTACTGAAGTGGGTAAGCGAGCACGCCGTGCGAGCTTGTTTTAAGCCCCGAATTTTGCATTTTTGACACAAATTTTGGGGACAGATGTTTCGACAGTTTTCCGTCAGCCCAAAGTGTAGGGGGGCAATTATTCAAAGAAGACGTTATCAGGAAGATTTTGGGGTCCGAAACAAATGATTATGTTTGACAAAATTTCATAGAAGTCATCCTTCATGTCGTAAACTAAAGGTGAGTGTAATTAATAACATTACTTTCTCAGTACATTTTTTGTTGTAGTCCAGCTAAAGTTTAGGCCTATAATTAGCCGGGACGCAGTCAGTGTTCAAGGAGGTGATACACGCGCGCTAATGTACACCGTGTCTCAATAAAAAACGTGTCACTTTTATTTATAGAATAAAGTCGTGCAACATTCGCCGATTTGGATAATTTTTGGCACAACGCATCATGAAGAAACGTAACGTAAACGATTATAGTTCAGCCCACTTCACCTTAATACTGTCGCTACACTACCTACTGAAATGCAGAAGTCGTAGTTCAGCCGTTTACAACAATGAATTCACACTAGAGAGCGCATGCATCGGCTCAAAAAATCACAGACCAAAAATTGTTGAAAATTTGTTACATGTTTAACATTTATCATATTTATTTTAAGACCGTAGGACCTACGTCGACGAACTGAAATGACGTATCAACAGCGTGTGAGTCGCTCTAGGTCGCGCGTAATTGAACGTGCTGTTGGCGAGTCGCGTCAACGTCCACCAACGTTTGTGCTGGAGGAAGACATTTTGAGCACATGTTGTAATTAAGATTATGTGATATAACACGTAAGACTTCCTAAGAGATAATAACTGTTAATTAATTTGTGTTTATCGCTATTTAGTTAATCATTTCTGAGACGACACATGCGCTACCCAGTATGAATACATTGTCTAATCGGCCAAAGCATGACTTTCAAATTTCACAGGGTAGTATAACAACAGTATTAGGTTGATGTGGGTTAAACTATAGTCGTTTACGTCAAGTTTTATCATGATGTTGCATGCCAAGAATTATCAAAATCGGCCAACGTTTTACAGAGTTATTCGAAAAATAAAAGTGACACGTTTTTATTGAGACACGGTGTGGAATGCACGAATGTTGTGCGTTAAAATAGGCCTCCGTGCGTAGTTTCAAAGACTAATACACATATATATCATATACAAAACAGAATACGTTACAATACGTAGCTTGCCTATTTTCTCCCAAAGTAGAGTAGGTCTACGACTGTCTTAGTACGAGATATAGGCCTAAATAAAATACCTGAAGACCTATCCTCGAACGTTGGCCGCGTGCGGCCGATTGCTCGAGTGCCTGGATGTGTGTTGTAAGGAAATTTGTCATATCTAGGCAACTACAGCTGATCTGTATTCGAAGCTTCGCGTATACAAGTATAGAGTAAGCCTATAGTTCGACGTTGAAGTTATCAAAATAGTGGTATTTTTGTTTTGTGTACGGAATTTTGTTTTGGATCATACAGTTTGATTTCGGTCCACTCGAAAATGCAAGATTCACTAGCTGTTGTAACCTATAGGTCCTGCTGTTTGTATACGCGCTGATCGACTGCTCAGTGGGAGACATTGAGTGAATAGGTCTCTAGGCTATACGGTCACGTTGATCAAAAAAATTATATCGACATATATTTTATTTTTTAGCCAACTGTAACGGTCGAGCTTGTGGTACGAGTCTGTCGTCTGTCTGTCCGTCTGTCTGTTTGTCCGTCAGCAACGGGTGTATTGTGGCTAAATGTTAGGTCCTAGAAAAAAAAACTTTTACACGAATAGTTAGCCAGCTGTCTTGAACTTAGGCATGCAAAATTTCAGCGATCTAGTGCAAACATTTTCAAATTCGGGGTGGAATGGAGGGGTAGGAAAACGGAAAACTGACCATATCTCGGAAACTGTGAGAGATACGGCCAAGGTTAGGCCTACTATTATTCAGTGAAAGGAAGTGGCATACGCTTTTTCAGATACAATAAAAATCGTCGACCTTGTATGACCCTGGAGGTCACTGACAACCAGCGCGGTTGGTTATCCTAGCGACAGCTGGGTTTTTTGTTTAAAAGAACCAGCAGCATCTAGTCTTTTTTGCTGTATTGCAAAGAATTTGCTGTGGTGTACTGTGGAGATCTTTTCAGTGAAGTATAGCAGACTGGCAGGCAGCGGATTTAAAGGCGCGTACCGAGCGACGTAACTGAACTGAATTGACACGGTTTAGTTTTTGACGAACTGACCAATATGCGAAAAGGGTGAGTCCATTGGTCGTTAGTTGGCGCGTAGGCCTACCTGTGCGTAGTCACGTAGTAACCGACGCCGCTAGGCGGTAGCTACTGTAATGTATTACTGCTGGTCAGTTTGTCGAAGCCTTAAGTTTGCTATAAGATGTGCAGACGTTTGCATCTGTGGTTGGTAATGCAAAGTCCCGATGGCGGCGTTCATATTGATTACAACAACGCCTCGTCGCCTCTTGTCTCTTTCGTCGTATCCTGAATCCTGGTATCGACATCGATCGATATAGACGAGGTGTGCGGAACTTCCGTATTCCGATCAACAGCAGGATCCGCCGTTCCACTTGAACCGCACTCAGCTTGCACCGGTAACGTAACCGTTTTCACATTATTGTCGGCTGCAGTCGTGCGTCAAAAGCAGACGACGGTGCAGTCTATGCGATCTGAGCGGGGTCTAATTACGATACCGCGCTGTCTGAAGTGGTATAAGCTCATACTGCGTACTCGCTTACCCACTCCAGCAGTGCGGTATCCAGTACTAACAGCATTGAGTAAATGAGTAGTAAATGATTATGAGCGGTGGCGCGCTTTAAAAGTGCTATGGCTGCACGTTTTAGCACTTTTTAAATCATCCGTGCAAACTATAGGCTTAATTTGTATTCGGATGGATGATTTAACAAAACTGCTAGAACGTGCTGTCGTAGCACTTATAAAGCCTGCTTCAACTAACGGCCCGTTCAATGTTGTACGAATCTCAGATTTTCGCATCGTAGAGGATCGAAATCTCAAAGTTGGCGGATCCACAATCCCCGCCCACGACATCCTCATCGCGCAACCTATCCCGTCGACCCCCCTATCTCTCTCTCACTTTGCACCATTTCTCTCGCGACCTCTGGATGCAACAGGTCGGATCGATGAGTGCTGATTAAGCATCGATTGATCTGCCTCCCGTCATCCGTCCGGATATCGGCGCATCACGTGACCTCATTTGCATATCTGTACCAGACCTAGGCTGAGTCTGTATGGATATGCGTTGGAATGCGCGCAGAGAGGTCTTCGTGCATGCGTGGACTCGCGATCCGCAGGAAGTGGAAATTCTGCCGTGCGCGAAGTAAATTACCGTTAGTATTTTGTAGTTATTTCTGGCGCACCGGTTACAGCAAGAAAAATATGTGCATCCTGCTTTGTGGCGACGTGCAATGCGGCCATCCAGCTAATCAGGCTACTTACACGCCCATTGCGCTGTGTACATAGTGTGCAGTGGACATATAGCCGGCGTTTGATTCGCTGGTCATACCGGCAGTAAGTAAACACGAAATGTGCGCAATTTTCCGAATGTTTTGACGTTAAACACAATTTTGTCGTTTGACCTTCTGTACTGAAAACTACCGCACCGATTACTACTACTCTTAAAAACGTTCACAACGACTTCGATCGGTTTTGCACGTTTTTTTTGTTTTCGGCCCTGACCAGACAGACAGACGAACAAACGGAGGACGGGTGCGACCCGTAACGCGGCCTATTAGGAAGGCCGCAAAATAACTAATTATACAGCGAAGCTGGGTCGTTAGAGCGGCCGCGTACTGTTTGGTCTGGCTGGCTATTTACTGTCATTGTTTTGCTGCAGCGGCGGCGTAAATTCAATTGCGCCCCCGTCGCAGTTTGCGTCACTTCATCACACTCTGGTCCGGCGCTCTGCAGCTGCGGCCTTGCTCCATACACGCAAACTCGCAGTCAGTTTCGAACCCTGCGTCGCATCGCACGCACGACGCACGCCACGGGGTCTCTGTAATCTTCCGCACTGCACGCCGCCACCGCCGCTAGTTAACCGAGACCGGTGCGAAACCATTAACACGACCAGCGGCGGTAGAAGCGGAAAGCCAGGGGCAACTCTCTAAATTGTGGACTGTCCGAAAATTGTCGAAAACCTTCTCGTCGGGAATTTCTATCCCAAAAATGCAAAATTCGCTATTTTTGTGCTTTTTTTAATCTTATTTTTTTGTCGCAGTTTTTATTTTACCATGTGCCGTTTCGTTGCATTGTTGTGTCACCAGTTTATATACGAATATACGGATACGGAAAATTCGTGACTGAAACCTGGGAAAATTCAGGGGCAAAAGTAAAATGTTAAACGTGCTGTCGCAGAATTGCATCTGTCTGACGAGTCCGTTAACGACTCCGTTGAACACGACAGACTGCAGTGTCCACTTCGTCTGATTATTCAATGCTGCTACTTTACCTTGCAAAACGAAGTCATGAATTAAAAATTAAAGGGACAGAGGAATTGAGTTTCGGTTTTTCAGCAGACTGCCGCAGGTTTCCCATGAAGGAGGAGATCGTGGGTGCTTATTATTTTAATATTTTAATTTTGCGCCTAAATCGCCCAAAATGACTGGGGAGATTTTCGGTCCCAAGTTTTGTTTGTTGGATGAAAATTATCCAACAGGCTAAATTTTAGAACGCAATTTCGTCTCTTTCCGCAATGCCACGCACGACGCCACTGACGTTCGCTATTATTAAGCAACGCACAAACGGCACTAAACAGCACGATGTCGTTTTGACGTAGTAGATCATAGGGGGACGATGCTAACTTGCAGAAATATTCGTAGGGCCTATCAGTTACCGCTAAGCCTATACGTAATGTTACTCGTAATTTGTTGTCGTAAAACCAGACCCAAACTCCACTACTTTGATTTGTTACGGACTTCTTGGAGAGCCATGCCTTATGCACGACGTTTTAAAATGTCCTGAAATCATTGTCGCACTGTTTCCACTTTCACGTAAACTTGTGTGCAATTATTTGCAGATTTCTCCAGGGTGTAAATCATTATTTATTGTTTCTCTTTGTAGTGTTCTCGTCTTGTACATGATTAATTTTTTAGTTAGCTGGGCATCAATAACTGCACTTTTAGAGTCTGTTGGGCTTTGGTGTTTCTGGTGATTGTCGCTGCTGCACTAAAAATAAATAAAGGAAAAAAAAATTTGTTGTATAGGCCTACATCTTGTTGTGTTTTCGTCGTGGCGTTGTACAGCGAATCCACAAATCAAAGTTAGCGGTCTTAAATCGGCGATCGCTTATCTATCTGGCCTTACGTCGCTGATTAGATGTTAGCTTGATTGACGCTAAGTAAAGCCTCTTAACAGTTCCATGAAAACCAATACTAGTACTGGGCTATACGTGGGTGGAGGCGAGGGTTACAGACAAAAACTTTTTTGCAACAAAACTCTTTTCTCTATATATACGTATAAGCTATTACCGTACATTAGGTCTTCTTGTTTGGTCTTCATTTTTGGCCGACCGTAGATAGTAGTGGATAAGGCATTGACGAATTTTTGTAGACTGTCAATAGTAACCATGTCGCTATCTCCAGCGGTTTGGCCGCAATTTTCAACGCAAAGTTGCTGCATACATCTATTATGAATGCGCGGCGATTGTTGACGGCACGATGTGCGAATGGCTTTCCCTAGCAACAGCTGGGCTTCTTGTTGTCTTTTTTACTAGTGTTAACCACGTCAAATAATTAGCTCGAAATTGAGACAAGTTTGCTGCTATTTACAGGTGGCTTACTGGTACATAGGGGTCGTGGCATCGACTTCCGGTTTGGGTTGCGATCAAGGGGTAACTGCTTGGATGGGTGACTGCCTGGTAAACCATCTCAGTACACCGTGTCTCAAAAAAAACAGTCAAATTTTTTTTGACATAACTCTGTCAAATTTCCACCACCTTTGATAATTTTTGGCATAAAGATGGCAAAGGTGATAGAATTATGCAAGATCCACTAATTTTTCACTTTACTTAAATTTATGTCAACGCACTACCGTGTGAAACACATGCTCCAGATTGTTACATTACACGGTGGTTATTTGGATCAGATTGCTCACTTTTGCAGCATCAATATGACAAAGGGTGCCACGTGGTTTAATAATTTTGTGGTATTAAATATTTTACGGCAAAACGGCAAACAACGAAATAACTGACTGATGAGCTTAAAATACGTTTAATCATTGAGTAAAATTAATGCAGTTTGTTCAGTCAACCTTTGATTCCGCTATCAGCAAGTGGCGTTGCATCTTAGCCATTGTGTCTTTGTGTGCAGGACACACTTTGAGCATAAATTCTGATAACTTACCAAATGAGTGGTTATACAAATTTATATTTCTGCTAAATAATTCACATTCAAGTGTTTTGTGCTGAATTAAGTCATTACAACGTTTACTTGAGACAAAAACTCAGTGTTATGCAACAACTTAAAGCATCTATGTTTTACAAGGTAGTGCATTAACAGAAATTAGGCGAGGTGGAAAATGAGTGCATCTTGCATAATGCTATTGTTTTGGCCATATTTGTGCCAAAAATTATTAAAGTTAGTTGAAATCTGACAAAGTTATGACCAAAAAAATTTTGACTGTTTTTTTTCTGAGACACAGTGTATAATGCTTAACCATCAAGGTCAACTCAGCTTTTCATCGCTCCTGGGTAGGTATATCGAGTACCAGCCTGCCTGCCTGGGGTTAAGCCTGGGGTTCACCTGTGTAATACCCCGTTTACACGATCAAGCTGGCTCGACGAGCTGCTATATGTTTAGCTAGACGAGCCAGCTCGATGTTTGCTCGACGTTTGCTCGATGTTTTGCTCGATGTCTGCTCGTTGTTTGCTCGATCGTGTAAACGGGGTATAAGATGACGATGGTAACACCGTGTGATCTCATATGGCAGATGACGCTCCGTAGCTCTGAGATGGATTATCATTAAGCGCTATAAACTGCATTAACCATTTAACCTCTAATTAAATTTATTGATACAACAGCATAAATCGCCGTGTTTTGATCTGGGGTGATGCTGATCGCTCGGTCGTAAAGCCCATGCGTTAATTCTGCGACTAGTTTTGTCAATCAGTGTTGAGCGCCTACGCGTGGGAATTAACGTCCGGTTTGTCTGTGGGGTCCGCGCGACGCGCATCTACCTGTGTGATTAGTGTGCTGATCTTGATCGACAGGGTTGCTGCACGCTGAGCTCGGTTAATACCGAGATGGGTGACTATTGATTTTTTTCGTGCGACTAAAATCGTCTGAATATGTAAGCAGCTATATTGGGGTTAACTCAGCCCGGCCATCTCTCCTGGGATCTGTCAGCACTGGGAGATTTAGGCTACGTGTGAACATATTTAATCCGTCGAAGGAAGGATATTTATGGGGTTTGTGTGTACTGTTCCCCATTAGGCCCATGTCTGTCTATATTCACAATCCTGATCGATGATTACAGGAATTATTTATTTAGGTGCTGCTCCGAATTGTATAGACAAGATTAAGACACAGTTCTATAGGCGTCGATTTAACTGCGTGCTAACACTGATATAGGTCTTGCTGTTATCTAAATGGATATTAGTAGACCTAGTTGGGACAAATCACAAATGTGTAGTCATTGGTCCACATTTCTGCTTTTTATTCGCTGTCTGTCGCGGAGAATAAAAACGCATACACTGTAAACAAGTTCAGGTTAATTGACACACGGCTGTATTAACGTATGCCTAATGTCCATGTCTGCTATTAGGCCGGGTACAGTCATCGTTTCTGGGTTGATTTGTCCGATGCTGTGTCCTGACGATCTGTGTGTTGACCGTTGCCATTATTTTGTATCGCCAGGCAGCCACGATCAGACATTATTGCTGGTCGCTTTATTCCAGACTGGAGCGGTCGTCGGCGGATCACAGAACGCGTGGACTAGACGATCCGCAACGGTGTATCGGTACGGAGAGCAGGCCCTGGGGCCCGGCTGGCATACTAATCCGTTCTTGACACACACGCACAAACCACTGCATTCCGTGCTGACACGAGCAGCATCAGTAATTATCTACAGTTTTACTCTGTTGATTATGTTTTTATTTCTATTATTCTGTCTTTTTTGTCACGCCCGTTATTCGCCTATTTTACAAGGTTGTTAGTTCTGGAGGTTTGACGATGTCAGTGTTTGTAATACCCCGTTTAAACGATCAAGCAAACATCAAGCAATTAGAGCACACGTCGTGCAAGTATATTTTGAATGCATTTGTGTGATGGTTGCTTGATGTTTGCTTGATCGTGTAAACGGAGTAAACTTAGCAGTCTGTGTCATAACAGTTCTGTCGGACGAGGGCTGTATGTGCAGCCTACGCTTTCGACTTTTTGCGCCAGTAGGCCTACTAGCACCGACAGATTTCCAGATTTTGTTCAGCTTGCCACCGATTTGCACGCCGTTTTGTGCGAAGAAAACGCGTGGTCGTAGAAATGACGATTATTATTCAACACACGTTAAACCCTTCGACGATGATAAAGTTCATAGCATCTGCCTTGTGGCGCGTACAAAGCGGCGGAAATGAACGGAGCTGAACTGAATTGAACGGCATTATGTCAATGCATTTTAATTGATTAATGTTCAATTTATTTTTTGTTAAAACCGAAAAGAACTTAAATTAAACCTAACCAGAATGAAATGCATTAAACTGAGATTTTCGTTTATTTTACCTCATTTCTGTTCTGTCGATTTGAACAAGCCTTATACATATGCATGAAATCTTCGGTTATTACACAAAAGTTGACAACTGCGACTCGTACAAAAAGGTATTGAACAGATAAAAACAATTATAAAAGCAATAATAGTAAGAGTGACGCCTAATAATCGTTTTTATCATGCACACGATTAATTCGCGATCGTTTAAGTGTGAAGCTTTGCTAATTTTATTAATGGCTTGTTGTGAGTCCTGCTTCTAAAATTGTCGTTAAGTTGCGTTTTCGGTTTGCCTTTACACTAGCGGAATCGTGGATTACGGCGGACCGGAATTTTGCCGGCAGCGGTACACCTCATTTCCGGGCGTGACTGACTGACCAAGGCGACTCAACTCGGCGGTCGAATGGTGCGATGACGACGTCGTCTGGTCTACGACGCAAGCTCAGCACGGCTCACTAATAGAGTGTTTACACGATCGAGCCAACATCGAGCAGCTAGCTCGACGTTCTATGGTAATTAGCATGCTGATTAGGAGGGCGGGCGGCTTGTAATTGGAAGGCCTATATAACACGTGATCAGCTGTGGGCTAAGCCTAGGCCTACATTTGAGCCAGGGGCGGGGTTTCAATAGGCCTGCTTGAGCCAGCTCAATGTTTGCTCGACGTTTGCTTAATGTTTGCTCTATCGTGTAAACACCGTATAAGGCCACGTACGTCAAATAAATTACTTGCTTAGCAGTGCGCCTCGCTAGCAGCAGTTCAGCATCCAGTTAATTTGAACCCAACATCAATTAGAAGACTGCGAATCACGATGGCTAGAAACCGAACAGCATCATGCAGATCCCACGTACGCCTGAATGTTATCTTCCGTCTGTAGGTTAGGCTTGGGGTTGGGATAGGATTATGAAATTGGAGAATTTAATGCTAGAGTTAGGCTTAAGGTTAGCGTTGGGGCTAGGGTTAGGTTTAAGTTTAGGGTTAGGGTTGCGGACGGAAAATAGCAGCTTAGCTGTCTTATCTTCCGTCAGTACAGACGCAAGATAACACTGAGCCTTTAGGCTATACCTGTCGTCATCGCTGGTCTTTGATCTTCAGAAATGAGGAAGAACCAACCAGAACAACAACATCAATTAGGCCTCGACCCCACGCGCCGACTACACGAGAATCGACTTGGTCGCCGCCGTTGCCGTCTTCCCGGGGGTTTCCCTAACTCCCCTAACCCATCGCAATCGCACCTACCCCCAATTCGCGCCTCTCCGCTTCCCCTAGCTTCTGTTCTCTCCAACTCCGCCGCCACCTCGCCTAACGGGTGAGGATCGGCGCCGGGATGTTTCGGTGACTGACGCTGAGCGGTAGATGATCACAACCTGGTACTGTTCTGGATAGGTGCAGTGGGTAAAATGCGCGTACAGAGCGACGTAGGCCTAACTGAACTGAATTAAACTGAACTGAATCGACACGGTTTAGTTTCTGACGGACTGACCAACGGCCAAACAGTAATGCATTACAGTAGGCACCGTTTAACGGCGTCGGTGGCATACGTGAGTACGCGCACGTACGCATCAACCTATGACCATTGGGTTCGCCCTGTTTGCCCATTGGTCAGTTCGTCAAAAACTAAACCGTGCCAGTTTAGTTCGGTTCAGTTAGGTCGCTCTGTACGCGTCTTAACGCGTTAAGCTTGATTTCCACCCAATGCAACGAACGCAACAAACGCTCAACGCAAGAATATACGTCGCTTCTAGTGCCGTTCTGGTCGTTGCGTCTCTTACGACAGCTGCGCGTGTTGCGTACTATTCTTGCGTCACCTTCGTCAAAAGTACTCATCGGTCTTGGGTTGCGTGTATTGCGTTGGATCGTGGATGGAAGCAGACTACAGGCTTCATTTTCAATCAACGAAGTCGCTATATGCCAGACCCGGTTACTACAAAAGTTTGGATGGGTGACTGTCTGTCTATGGCCAGCCAAGCACTCTTGTCAACTCAGCCTGTTATCCCCCTGGATTAGGTAAATCGACAGCCGGCCTGCATCGCTCGGATTAGGACGGGGCGTGTTAACGGGGTCGATAACACTGTGTGATCTAATATGGCAGGTGACGCTCCGTAGCTTTGAGATGGTATGTACGTACATACGTCGTATTTTCGACTTTAGCAGTTAATCCACTTCTGATCGTCGGTAGCAACTGGATTTTTTAAAGAACATTCTATCTGTCATGCTTTTGAAAACAATCACTTTTGGTTTGCGGAGGATATTGCAATTTTTCATGGTCTGTCAGTGTTGCATTAATTTGTAGACATTTCCTTCGAATTTTTGAAAAAGAGATATTTTAAAGCAACGAATTTATTTCGTCAAAAATGTGTGAAGTGAAAAGTGTGCTCTGTTTTTTATCAGCGTGTACAAACATTTTGAAACTGTTTTTCTTTTCGTTAAAATACTACTTTTAAAGTATTTTCCAAACGCGCATTTCATTTGCACTTTGAAGGTATGTTCCAAGCCACCAAGTGATCGCAGTCGACGCCCGGCTGTATACGGATCCAGGATGTCTTGAAATCGGTTGTCGGATCGGAATTAATACATTACTGTTGTAAATCACATTATCGCATGGCTGCTGACTGCTAGCCGGGTGCTAATACCAGGAACACGAGGGTAGGCGATCGGTCGGTCGGGGCGACTGAAAATTCACGACATGAAAATGCGGCACAAAGAAAATTGCACGAGGAAGGGGTAACATGCAGGGCTGAAAAATGCGAGACAAGTCAGTATGGAAGGCGTGAGTTCGGAGAAAGAACAACTGATCGTCAGCTATCTTTGCAGATACGTCGCAGCCGACTGACATACAGGGTGGGCCAAAAAATGGCACCATTACGCCTCAGAACTTCAACAAATATTAACCGATTTTCAATATTATGTCACTCTCAAAATTAGAAGACAATATGTAATGAAAGTGTCACTATATGTAGATTCCACCACACCTCAACTGTGTCGCTACACTACCTCGTGAAATGTCAGACGACGCACTCAAGTAGGCGACGCCACTGACCAGTTGCGTGATCACCGTCGATCGAGTCTGGCATGTGGTCCCCAAACAACACAGTCGATTATGCTGTTTGGAATGCCCTTCAACAGATGGCCTATCAATGTTGACGATTCACGATAGTCAACCAGCTAAAGAAAGACATTTTCACTAAGTGGGGCAAAGTGCCGCAGCGTTTGGTTGATCGCGCTATATTTGTCAGTGGCGTCGCCGGCTTCGATGCGTCGTCCAGCAGCAAGGCGGACACATTGAACATTTGATGTGAAAACTGTGAGATGTGATTTTCAGACAATAACGGAGACAACAAAACACGTTGATTCTGTTGTTATTTTTTAAAAATATGTCGTTACAAAAGTCGTCTTGTTTTTAATTGTTATTTTTAAGACACTGACGTTTCACAAGGTAGTGTAGTGACACACTTTGAGTGTGGTGGTATCTGTAGTAATATTTTTATTGCAAATTGTCTTCTGATTCTGACAGTGAAAGAATTTTGAAAATCGGTTAATATTTGGTAAATGGTGCCATTTTTGGCCCACCTTGTAGATAACATTTACGATACGTTACGACGTTTAACAGGTGCGCACGTTGATATTTTCATGTGCGTACAGAAAACCTTGACCTTACGGAATCGCAATATACAACATGTTAAATAGCCTAAGATACGGTCTACGATCATCGGTTAGACCTGGGAGTCGACCTCCAGCAGTTATTTGACATACGGCGTTCCATAATTTTTTTTTCCCGTTTTGGTCGAGTCCTGCATTTTCATGTCGTGCATTTTCAGCGTCCCCGTTCGGTCGGCGTGAGATCCGTCAGATCATTCGATGCATCCCAAACAGCAGACTCTGCAGCCTGTGGACTGATGCAGTGCTTTGCTTTCTTCGCCCTGCTGATAAACTGGGGATTACGCGATACGTAGGGTCTATATACTCTCCTTATTCTGTTTATTCTCGCAAGCGCAGACAGAAATAATTTACGCAAACAAGCGCAGCAGGAAAGAGTTCAAAGTAATTTGGGAAAGGCGGAATCGCTATTCGTTTCTCTTCGTTATGTAGCAGCAGCAATTTACAATTGATAGATTTGAGCCTTTGGGGTCAAACCCCGCCAGCCAAAAGTTTAGGCTGGGAAGGGGGTTAAGGAGGGGGGTAGATTCCAAATTTCGCTTTTCTCTGGGATCAGAACTCCCATCTAACGCACTGTTTCACTGGACACCACAGGTGGACCTGCCAATGAGGCATCAAAGTTTGTCGAACCGTGCAGGGTGCAGTACGAATGCGGCAGACGACAGACAACGACAAACGACAGACCACGCTAGGAAAACTGTGTAGCTATAGGCGCAATCGCTTGCGTTAAAGCGATTCTGCCTAAAACAGACTCAGATAGGCCTACACATACTGTAAAATACGCCAAAATAGAGGAAAACAGTCATTGAATACGATCATAACGAATTCCAAAGGACAGTAATACAGCGAGAGTATAGTTTTGGGGCCTCGGCACCCGTGATGCTTAGAATTCAGTGGCGTAGGCCTAAGGCAAAATTTTGTTTCAACTGCTGCACGTTTTGCGTTTATTTTAAAACCCGCAAACATAGGCATAAATCAGTAGTATATGCCTAATACGTTAAAAATATATAAACTACTAAATTTGTACTTTTCTTAGCTGCTAAAACTACTGTAAAGTAAAATTACGAAAAATCAAATTATAGACAAATAGAAGCAAAAATAATAATGTATTTTATTGTCTTACATAAGCCGCTGTTCTGCTTCTCGGCTAATTACCGTCCATTGACGATTACGCACAGTTGTCGCAGCCTGTTGGACGGACGCGTCGGTGGATTGCATGATGAACTGGGGGATTGTATGTGATTGCGACGAAGTGGGGATATAGGACTTTATTCTTTACCTCCGCCGATTATAACCATTAATGAAAAAATGGCGAAAGTCGGAGAAATGCAAACTAAGTATCGCGAAATAACCTTAACGAAGCCTCAACGAATTAAACTAAGCTTAAGCACAATAAACGTCCATAGGCACAATTTTTGCCAAAAATTTGCTTAACAGACTTTGCCAAATAGGCTAAAGTAACTATTTTGAAGTAACCAACGATTATTGTTGTCACTGTCACTCTTGTTCCCATTTCTGTTGTATGTATGTATGTATTGTAATTTGCCTTGAAACACACAAGTACCAATACACAGATAACATAAAACAGTGAGGCTGGACAACCAGGCAGTGCACTTACGGTTGCCCATACAAAAACTAATAAAAACGCACTAGGCCTACTAAAAGAAATCACAATGGTAAAACACATTAAAAGACACTTAACACATACAGAACATTATTGAATAATAAGAAAATCTATAAAATTAATTTTATCAAGATTATGCTTGAAACAGTAGAACTAAAATCGAAATCTGTTGGTAGATAATTCCAATATTTGACAACTCTGTTTGCAAAAAAGTCTTTCCTGACATTATGCCTTGCTAAGTTTACGAACAATCTGTAGGCCTATTGATGACCACGAGTTATTGTAACCGGAACAGTAACAAAAAAAACTCTGAAAACTTCAGTTTAACTAGACCAAAAACAATTTTATAACACATGACCAAGTCAAATTTCAAATTTTATTTGTTGTTAATGTTATGCTTCTTTGTGTGGTTTTTGTTAGACGCGGTTGCTGCACGAAGTGGTCGTCAGAATCTACAGCAGTTGTTGACCTAGAACAATAACTTTATTGTGAATTGAAGGCGGGTATTCTCGGGACAGTAGCACGTGCATTCTATGATCTGTTATTGCTTGAGAATACACGACCGCAATTCACGAAACTCTTCGACGATTAGGACATGTTCTATCTCTACCGATAACACCGAAACGATGACAAAATTGCCAACAGGAATGCCGAAACACTGTTGCGATTGCACACAGCGCTGCATCTCTCTTACAGGCTTTACAGGTAAGCTACAGACTGTTGGTTTGCTACGCGGGCTTAGGATTTTACACCCAAAATTACCTTGCGCCTGTTATTTTGCAGTGTAGGCCCATTGTTCACTTTATCGCAACATAGTGGTTGAGTGCTGGTAAAAAAAGCTTACGAAAAATCGGCTTGCATTTCAGGCTTATTTCTGACAAAGATAGTTGATGTTTTAATTACTTTTTGTGACGATTTTGCGTGCATTTTTGTTGACGATAATTGAAATCTTGACACACGATTCTGCAGTAATTTCGGTTGCACATTCAGCCATCGACTCAGCTGTCTGTAATGCTTTGCTTCTCTGTCGCTGCCCATCTGTCCATCTGTCTGTCTGTCTGTTTGTTCGTCCGTCTGCGTTGCATCTGCGACCATCTCACAATCTCTGTTGATGTCTGCATCTGTCGGGCATTGGGGTTACAGGATTTTACAATGGGAAAGTCACATTTTCAAACTTTTTTTCAGGTTTGACAAAGCTCGACCACCGAATGTATTTTTTGTACCTAATTTATGTAAGTAAAAGTTAACACATTACAGCGTAGCCTATAAAACACATACACTGTGTCTCAAAAAAGCATCCCTGACATTTTTGACTGTAACTTAAAAACCAATTACTAGATTTTAATAATTTTTGGTACAAATATTCCCGACACCACTTGCCATCAAATGACCGTTCAGTTTCCCACCTCACCCAATGTATGCTTCTGCACTACCTAGGGAAAGCAGATCAAGCGAAATATGCGTTAAAAGAAACAGAAAACCTGAAAAAACATCCCCAACATTATCGATCGT
>Ga0056128_1003904_pt1 | contig 18541 bp, 14 predicted proteins | sample WorMetLIZISLAND2_FD_71113 | JGI IMG/M metagenome (GOLD analysis project Ga0056128, IMG submission 71113) | Marine gutless worms symbiont microbial communities from Max Planck institute for Marine Microbiology, Germany - Olavius geniculatus... ... | reverse complement strand
ATCGAAAACAGTAAAAATTACAAACGGTGATATTATTCAGCAGCACATTGACACGCAGTCAGTGTGATGCGGGCAATATCAGCTTTTGTAATTTTTGCTGTTTTCGATGTGCAAGTCTTTAAATGTTGCCGTTAACAAGTGTATAAACTAATGTTTTTGTACATTTATAAGAAAGGGAAGTCGCCGTTAACACAGGGCTTGAACTACCGTTCAGCCTGTGATAGTTCAAAGTCAATGAATTTTTTACATGGCTTTAGGCCTACTTTACGTCCAAATTACTTGTCACTTCTGTTTGGTGGTGCTAAGGCGCTTGCGTAATTTTCTTAATTTTCGTTTGCTGTTTTTTCCTTGTCGTTTTAAAGGCTGTCACCATAGCTTGTCTTATCTATGAGAAAGGCGTCTGTCCGTCTGTGTGTCTGTCTGTCACGGCGCTGTATTGTGTGAAAACGACGCAATTCAGCGTCACGAAATTTTTCCAGTCTGCTTCGCGAAAGACCGTAGTATTATTTCTGTCTACACTAACGAGTTAACGTATTTATAGAGCGCACCGTTATTTTGTTATCATGAGACGGCCACAAGAACTCAGTAACGTGCGGCACGAGTGCAACCTATCGCCGTGGGCCTGATACGGTACAGACCACGACCAGTGTCGGTCTTTGGGCTGGACATATAACGTTATGACATTGTTCGGTATTTCATCGTCACTGCGGCGCTTGGCTGTGCTTGGCTGGCAGTGAGCCCGTACTGTAACGCTGCTGTGGTGTCTGTAGGGGCCAGTCTATAGAGCTCGTCGCCGTGTCGTCTGCCTGCGGCGCTGTCGACTATAACAGTCATGCAATGTGCCGCCGTAAGCGCGTAGGCTCGGCTCTTGCCACAATGGCTCATTCTGCTGAGGCGCTCTGTAGAAAATTAAACACCGTATTGTAGTAGTATGAACCTACTAACCGCGCCGAGAATTCTGGGCATGCAATCTATCTGGCGTGAAATGCGTTGCTTAGACAGAGGCTGTTTGTTCATTGATGTTGCCTTTCACTGCACTGACTACTGAGAGGTATGACACTGACTTTGCGCCTGGGTTTCCCTGTAGTAATCCAAGTACCAGTTACGATTTCCCGGTGAAGCATGTGCAAATTACCTTTAAGTGAAAACTACACTGGATGCGTCGCTGGGCCCTTAAACACAAGTTTAATCTGTAGCTGCCCACAGAAGGATTTTGTATTGTACATAAAATGTCGTTTTTATCAAGTTTACTCAATCATAAGAATTAAGAATTTAGGCTAGGCTTTATTACACAATAACCCGGAATATTCCGAATACTAATATATAAAAGAGCCGGACTGCTGTGTTGAAAACAAATAGCCGTAAAATGCAATTAACGTGAGCGTTTCGTTTAGCAGGATGCGAGTAAACGGTGTGCTAATTTTCCAGTTTTAAAGGTCAAAGTTCAAGGTCACTGGATGTCAAGAACCTTACGAATGACGCATCTCGCGTATAGTTACGGTTTTCGCGGTCACCCAATTTACTGTCAACGCCTGCGACGTTTGGCTCGGCAGCTGGACCAACGACGTCGTGGATCAAAAAGTAGGCCGGGCAGGTAGTTCCTATTTTTTAACAGACACTGCAAATTTCTGACAGAGGGAATTCTAGGTGCTTAGAATGTTTAATTTTGCTGTCAAATTTTCCCAAAATGTATATTTTAACTTTAACTTTTGCTTTTTTGTACCAAAATTTTCCTACAAGATGAACATTTTCGCGCAACTATTTTCCAACAACCAAAAATTTTGGGTGGAAAATTGTTCCCTGTTTTTACCTTTGTCACAACACCACTGAACTGGACAGACGACCGCATATCGTGTCAGCATATTGCCTTGTTTTGACTCTGTTTTTCCCTGCAGCGCGGCGTTGATCAGCGGAAGACGAAGAGAACGGAGCTAGTCGTGTGAAGAGAGACTGGGGAAGCAGGCGAGATTGTGATGATGGCGATGTCGCACCGTAGACCGCTGTCGTGGAACACTGGACTGGACTCGTCGCCGGCGCACTCCGGCTTCGTCGCCGAAGGCTTCCCGACGTTCGACCTGGACGCGAGTGACGTCAGCCGTGGAGCGGTGGAGGTGGTTGGCAAGTCGCCCAGTGGAAACACTTTCCCGATGGAAGTCATCGACTCGGACGGCGTCTTCTCCACCAACTTCATGCCCACCGAGATCGGTCTGTCAAACTTTCACAGCTCTGCGTGCGCTCTTTACAGCAATCCGGCCGCAACCGCACAAAATAATGTGACACGAATACGCTGTTAAATGTTTAGTCATTTTATGACATTGTAAAACTATCTTTTTGCTTGAATTGCAAAATTTGGCAAATACGCTTTGTCGTAATCAAATAGGCTACCCGAAAAGAAGGAAGAAGAATAAGATACGACAGTTGCTGAAATTTAGTAAAGTTTCATTAACTTGAACAACCTTGTTGGCATTCGAAATCGTCAATTCCACGATTATCGTCATTGCCAGCAGCAGCAACAACAGCCAGAGATCGTACAGTAGGCCTATACAATGTTTAGCCTCAGTTTAAAGTATCCGATTATAGTAGCCGAACTGTGATCGATGTGCAGGTGACTGGGAAATAATGATCCTGTACGACGGCAAGCACGTGGACGGCAGTCCGTTCACAGTCAGAGTTCATGACCCTGGTCAGGTGCGCGTCTCCGGTGTTCTGCGCACCGGCGTTGTAGGTTCGACCGTCGTCTTTACCGGTGAGCACATCCATTTCTCATTGACTTTACTGTTCTCATCAACTTCAACATATATGTGTATTGTACAAGCTTGACAAACTACAGGCTCTCGCATTATACAGAAAAAAACTAGCCACTCCGTAGCAACAGTACAACAAGAGACAACTTTATGCAGATTTTTTTTGTTCTGCAGACTTTCGGTGTCTGTTGCTTTTGTTGTCAGCGTTTAACAGAACAAATCTACAACAGACCAAAGAATGAGTTTTGGCTTTGCTTCACTTCTTCATTAGAAAAGAAACTTCTCGCGATAACGATCCGGTAGAATGGAAGTAATTTGCAGCTGTGGTAAGAGTTTGAGATAACGGCACAAAATGATAATACATGTAAAAATTTGCAATTTTTGGGCCATTTGAGGCTAAGAGTCGGGCCCTGTTGCTTCGCTCTACTATACAATATCTACGTTATGTCAAGCAATATAATTGGTTCATTTTACATGCAGTCGACGCCAGCGGAGCGGGCGACGGTCAGCTTGTGGTTGACGTTACACGCGACGGACTAAACATTCCCTCTCAGATCACGTCAGACCAGCCGGGTCGATATCGAGTCAGTTTTCTGCCAGACTGTCCCGGTTTCTACCAGATACGTGTCTACTTCGCCGGAGCCGAAATTAGCGGTAAATGAACGACGTATGTTGGCCCAGTGCCGACGGAATGGGCGGCCATCTCCTGAACTTGATCTTCCAATCTGAAAATTAGCATAGCTTTACTCCTACTCTGGCTTTCAATAATTTTTATTTTTAAAAAATTTTTTTCACTTTTGTACTTTCTGAGTCAGGAGGCTCCCGTGCGGGTCGGATGAACAAACGCAGACAGACGGACGGACGAGGAACAAGACCCGTAATTTGGCCTATCACTATTAAGACGGCCGCATAATAGAAGTAAAATCAAATTTTTATCCAGAGTTATGCATTTTGCAGGTGGCCATTAAACGCCACTGCATTTCATAAATTCATCGCGTATTATCCGATTTACCGGTTTTTATACGCTTAGCAGTACTAAATTTGCATCACAGTCAAATTCAGCGTAATTTAAGGGGTGGTGAAGATTTTTGCAAATTAGGCCAAAAATATTTAAATGTCTCGTTGTGCCAGTTGTGCATTTTTTTCTATATAACATTCTGAAACTGTTGACATGTCGCACACTTTTCTACCGGTAACCGTCGCTAAGTTATTGATGCTCAAATAGGTCCAGTTTTTTGGCCCACCTTGTGTGTGCACATGCATACTGGTGCTAAAATGTAGTCGGTTTCTGTGGCTTTGCGAGGACTTCATCTCTGTGTCTGTATATATGTGTTGAGCATAGAATCTCCGATGACGGTGAATGTTACGGACAGTCGGTCAGTTACAGTGTCCGGCAGTGGACTGACCAGCGCCGAGGTCAATCAACTGACCACATTTACCATCAACACTGGACAACCGGGCGTCGACGATGCCGACAACATTCAAGTGTTTCTCCGATGTACGCTGCTGTCATTTTCATTCACCTCAGACAGTCGTCGCGCGTCTCAAGGCATGCCGCAAAGCATGCCGCATGGTGGCTTGATAATGTAATGGTAGGATGTTGGACTCGCGATTAAGAGGTCGCTGGTTCGACTCCCAGTTGGGACGTTTCAAGTGGTTACTACTTGGATGGGTGACTGTCTGCGGTCAGGTAAATTGTCTCGGTATGTAACCAGTCGTCTAGGTCAACTCGGCCTTCTATCCCTCCGTGGTAAGTGAATCGAGTCTGGTTGGGATTGACGCGGGGAGGGTTTATTTGTGTCCGGTGGCAGGTAACGTTGTGTAATCCAATATGGCAGGTGACGCTTTGCAGTTTTCAGATGGATTTCCCTCAAAAAGCCGCACCATTTAAACCTTTTTAAAGCCTTGACCAGAAACCGTTCTTTGTTTCTACTAAATGACAAGACCTGTACAAAGCGACAGAAGTTAACTGCACTGAACTGTACACTCGCTTTGGTACATTTCGTGGACGAAATAAAATGAAATGTAGTAAACTGAACTGCAGGTTCGTTTGCTCAGTACAGTCCGCGCAGCGCAAATGAGATGGACAGAAATGCACTGACGTATTTCAGGTCATTTTATTTTTGTCGCTTTGTCCCAGTTCTTAGTTAGCTATCATCAGTGAGTACCGATATATTTTTTGCTGTCAAAATATTGCCTACGTCGAGTGCAGTGTTAGATTTTTTTAGCTTGAACCTGCACTGTCTTATTGAGCTGCTTCTCCGAAAGAAATTGCTCATTTGCTGCAACTGAAATTGTTGCGTGATTGTTGACAATGATGTTCTGGAAATCAGTTTTTATGACGATCAAAGTTTTTTCACTGCTCCACACTGCCACCGATAATGTTGGTCTACATTCTAATAGTGTTACTGTGTTACTGTAGTTGGATACTGGCTCTGCAAATGACAGATTTTCAGTTAGTGCACTTTATAGGCCTATGCAAATCTGTAAATCTATAGCGATGACGTGATGTGGTTTTAGCGCTGAAAGGCACGCAAACCACTGCAAAAGTCACCGACGTTGGCGACGGATCATATAACGTCGAATACACGCCGTCGGATATCGGTAATTTCTGGACACTTACTTCGTTTTACAGTAAAACTAAAATAGCATTTTACAGATTACACACTAAATATTTGGCGGCGTGTGGATAATGTAGAAAGTCCAGTAGGCCATGATGCATAAACCCTTAATATTGGTCGTATACTATTTATATTATTCCTGACTGTAGAACTGAAGTTAAAGCGAAAGTTTAAGAAGTTTTCCATTATCACTGTTTCGCTAAGGTGACAAAATAATTAGAGTTGATAGCGATAAAATTTTTTGATGGTTAACGTGACAATAACTGACGGTTAACTAATCGTTAACTTCTATTAAAAACTAACGGTGGTAATTGCCATGGTTAATGCGTTTTCTCATTCAACACGTTGATGTGATGTCAGGCGAACACTTGGTGGAGGTGCTATACCACGACAGACCCGTCAGCGAGAGTCCCTTCCGCTGTCAAGTGTTTGACAGCAGCAAAGTCTGCGTCCGTGATCTACCGCCATTCACCAACGTCGGCACTCCAGTCGAGTTTAACAGTCCGTATCGCCCGCCTTGCTTTCTTCTGACATGACTATTCATGCACTTTCGGACCTTTTCTTTATTTCTTGCACAGCTTGCTTGTTTTTTGTAGACCTTCTGTTTTGAATACTGCGTGTTCTATAGACTACTGTACACTCAACTTGCTTACCGTCAGTTGGTGTAGTACATATGTTACGAATTATTATCGAGCCTTAGTGCATAACTTTTAACATTTATGCTCTTTCCGTGTCGTTTGGGCTACTTTTTGTATTATCGGCTAGTCTGGTCATGGTCTCAAGTACTACGTGGGTTTTGGTTTCGCAAATTTTTGGTCAAGTTTCGTACCATTTGTTGGTTGCCTTTGCTGCTCATGTCACAAATATACATCCTTGGTTTGGGGATGTAACGGTAAAATATCGGACTTAACGATCGAGAGGTCGTAGGATCGACTTCCAGTCAGGTCATTATTAAGCGGTTACTTTTTGGATGGCTAACTCTCTGGAGACAGGTAAACCATCTCGCTATATATCCAACACCAAGATCAACTCAGCCTTCTGTCTCTTTGAGGTAGGTAAATCAACTATTGGCCTGTCTCGCTGGGGTTGAGGCGGGGCGCGTTTCCCTGTGTCGGTTGGCAGCTAACACTGTGTGATCCCATATGGTCGGTGACGCTCCGTAGCTATGTGATGGGTTTTTTGTTTGGAGTTATACAGCACCTTTTACTTTTATGTTTTTCATTTGCTGCCGTGCTGGTGAGTAATGTGTTAAAGACGCATTCACGATGGATATGTTCGTTATTTCTGCGTTGTTTTGTCCTCTGACCAGTCGACGCGACCGAGGCCGGTTGTGGTAGCATTGAGATTGTCATCAACGACGGTCACGTGCCATGTCACGTGACGCAGCTCAGCAAGTCACTGTTCCATGCGTCGTTTCTGCCCAAAGACGCTTCCATTCACTATGTCGCCGTGACCTTCAACGCCTGCAAGGTTCCAGGTAGGCGCATGTCTCCTGGATTGATTCATCGAAACGGAACACTTGTACAGTATTGTGTTCTCTCTTTTTTGAATTTGGAAACAGACACTAAAGATTAGATTTCTCAAGTGTCGAGACAGTGTTGAACCTAGGACTATGTCTTGCTCTTAAAGCTATGAGTTTTATAACCTATTTACATGATGATACTGCATGGTTCTTTGAAGGGTCGTCGAGCCAGCTTATTCCTGTAAGCGGAGCATGAGGATAGGATATAGAGCTAGTTCCAGGCTGAACAGTAACAATTAACTCTAATACTAATATACCTCTTCTGTTATGCACTCAATACAACGCTGCTGGCGTCAAAAGGATCAAAGTTTGAACACTAAGCTAGGACTATACCAAACTTGTGTTCTCCAAACACTGTTGCATGGAGCTGATACATGGACTTTACTGGCAGACGACACACGCAGATCACAATCTTTCCATATATCACGCCAACGCCAGATACTGCGTGTAAAGTGGCAGGACCGTGTCAAGAACATCGACATAGCTAACAGGACCGGGGTCTGCCAAACATTGCAAATATAATCAGCAAGAGGCGCCAAGCATTGTTTGGTCACGTTGTTAGACTGGATGCCACCACACCTGCACATTAAGCGTTATGTCAGGTCATTGCAAAGAAAGGCGGGCAGAGTCTGGGGATGAACTGGAGAAGACCTTCTGGGCGTCCTCGAAAAACCTGGATACAGCAGATCGGCAACGGAACACCGGCCAGCTGGAGACAGATGTAGAAGAGTGCAGATGAACGTGGACATCGTGGGGAGTCGCCGCAACGGACCTCAGCTAGTAATAATATGCTATACTAGTAATAATATGCTCCTTTCATTGATTTGAAGTAAAGACGAAATGATGACGGGGTCTGTCTGTGGCTGTGTAGGCAGTCCGTGGCGTGTAGCGGTCCAGGGCGCCAGTAAAGTGGCCGTGACCGGAAGTGGTATTCGACAGGTGCTCGTCGGTCGTTCAGCCAACGTTGATGTGACTGGCTGCAAGACACCCGCCACTGTCACCGTCCTCTGTGAGATGACGCTCAGTTTGTCCATCTGTTTGTTTGCTTTATTTTGATTTTGTTATTATTTGCATCTGACAGATGTAAACGTCGCGATTTCTTTTTCAAATTAGGGCCTATCGCCTTTTAATTCTAATGACAACACCAATTATGCCGTGGCTACACGCACCGATTTTCTCGTCCAAAGTGTTGTCCGACGTCGCCAAACCTTCCAAGATTTAAAAACTTTGTTTAAAGAAATCGAACGGAATGTGCATGCTTATTCTGTCAAATTTCCTAAAACGAGTTTTTTGCCTGCCAGACAAAAGACGCCGTTTTTGGATCACACCGCATTTGTCCAAAAATTAGCTCAGTCAACTTTTAATAGTTCAAGTGACCACCAACCATGGAACAGAAACAGACAAACAAGCAGTAGTAAAGTCGTAACGCCCTTTTTCGGGAGAGGCAATAATAACGATGACGATGATGAATGTGCTGATGGTGATGATAATAACACTAATAAGTGGTATATTATAAATATAAGTTAAAATTAATTAATTTACTAATTGTATTTTCTGACTACAGTGTGTATTCGGTTAGCAAATGTATGCGGTTGCAGCGCCATCTGGTGCAAGTGTAGCGGTCAAATCTTTGAAGCCGAAGAGTGGCATCCAGCGCTTTGAATACACTCCACTTGATGTCGGTAAGCGACGTGCTGCACGCTGCCTCACACGCAGAATAAACACAAATTATTCAACTTTTCTTTGGCTTGTACTTGGTACCGAGCCATTGTCGTAGAATTAGGAAACTATTTATCGATATTTAGAAAATTGCCTGTATTCGTGTTGGTACGACCCAATCTGCCCCGTACTCTCGACTATATGTCGACTATGAGAAGACAGTAGTCTTACTAACTGGAAGCTGATATCGATATGTTTGATATGGATATGTATAGATCGCAAAACCATCCGACTGCAGGACACTTCGATAGAAGATAATAACGAGACATAATGGATTCTTAAATATCATATACCATGTCATATTTAGTATGTCATATCAAAATACCATGACGGTGTATTCCGATACGTAACTCGGCAGACATGTGGACGTGCTGTTAAGTTTTGCACCATTTATTTGTTGTCATTGTTAGCCGTGTCACAAATACACGTTCGCTGCCCTGCTGGTAAGTTATGTTGTGTTAAAGGCGCATTCACACTGCAAATGTTTGTTTTTTTGTTGTGTTTGTAGGAGCGCACACGGTGACTGTAGAGTGTGACGGAAAGTCTCTGATGGGCAGTCCGTTCGTTGCCAAGGCGTTCAACCCGTCAGCGATCCAGTTGACTGGAATGCCTTCCGTCGGCGTCATCCGCTTCCCTGTTGAATTCACAGGTACGCCGAATGCTTGCACTGTTGTTTTTCCTTTTTTTCTGAGTATGGTTAAACTTTAACAAGTTGAAGACTTCTAATCAGTGGTCGTTGACTTGTTGGTGACACATTAAAATGTTTCAAAATGTTTCGCCAACGTAAGAGAAATAATCATGCCATTAAATTGTCTTTCTCCCTGTTAAAATTTCTAGTCCGTTATGAAAGCTTCCCACGCCAGTAAAATTTCGCTGTGGTCGGCGTTATGGAGTCGCCCCCGTTATGAAATCTGAGCCCTCTCGAGTGCTGAGAGCATAGTGCAAAAATAGAAAATTACAAAAGATAGCCCTTTTGAAGTTTTGCTTGCAGGATTTTTTGCCTATGCCCGGACGTTTCGTTTTCAAGACTCATGACGTTTTGTTCCTTGCCTGGACGTTTCGCCCATTAAAAATTGCTGACGACGGCAAAAAACGGACAACGGCAAAAATGACGGTGCAGACGAACGGACGGAGACAACGGCGCCGTTCATTTGTATTATTCGTCGTTCGCAATTTTTAGTGTGCGAAACGTCGAGGGGGCGAAACTTCCTGATACCGACGAGATGTGTCAAGAGCGTCGTTCAACGCCACGTCTCATATCTTTGGTAGGCCTATACTTTTTCTGACGTGACATTTTGTTTCACAATAACGTAACGATAACTAAAACGCTGAGCAAATCCGAAATGATAACGATAACGATAATGGCCCGGGGTGCGTGGTGTGAAGTGGACGTGAACAGGGCGGGAGAGGGTGAGTTAGAAATCATGGTCAACAAGGGAACCGTTGCTAACTCCGTCCGTATAGTGAGCACTGGAGTCTTCCAAGTTAGCTTCGTGCCGAAAGAGCCGAAACCTCATACGGTCGACATTAAGTTCAACTCCGCCCCGCTACCAGGTACGGCTTTAAAAAATTTCCGTCCTTTCATTTGCAGTTTTGCAAAAAAGTACATATGGGAATGTTATTATTATTTTTTCAATTTTTACTTTAAGATATTTTGTGTTATCTTACATAACAGCAGTGTTGGACAGTAACGAGGTGAGCATAGTTTTACTTTGTTACTTTACTAAAGTTGAATTTTTTTTACCTTTTTTTGGACACTTTTTGTCAGGCTATTTTTTTTTGAGTAGGTTTGTGAGTTATTTTTTTGAGTTATTTTTTTACTTTTTGGTTAAAAGTAGTTTTTATTCTAATAATGTAAATATTTTGCAGCTTTTTGCAATACAGTTTTTAAATTATGTTTTTTATTTTGTAATTTTTTTTTATGTTTTTAATTTTAATTTTACAGGGTGGGCCAAGAATGACCCAACTTGTTTTTGTTAGAACTTCGTCAAATCTCTATTAAATTTGATAATGTTTGGCATACGGATAGTCAAGACGATAAAATTACGTAAGATACACACACGATCTACCTCACCTAATTTATGTCAACGCACTACCGTGTAAAACGCAGATGCTCCAAATTGTTACATTACGCGGTGATTATCAGTAGCCTATTAGATTGCTCACCTTCTCATTATCAATTCGACAGAAGGTGCCACGTGATTTCGTAATTTTGTAATATTAAATATTTTACGCTGAAAATAGCAGACAACGAAATAGCTGACTTATGAGCTCAAAACACATCTAGTCCATGAATGAGTGCTGTGATATTGATTAGTTGATCGTTAATGCCGCTATCAGCCTTGGCATTACATTTACGTCTAAGCCATTCTGTACATTTTGGGCATAAATTCTAAAAATTTGGAAGCATGTTGTTACACAAGTTTATAATTCTGCTAAATAAATCACATTTTAGTTTATCGTGTGTTTAATTAAGTTGTTAAAACTTTTACAGTGACAACAACAAAGTATCATGCAACAATCTGGAGCATCTGCGTTTTACACGGTAGTGCATTGACATAAATTAAATGAGGTAAACACTGAGTGTATCTCACATAATTCTATCGTCTTGGCTATCTGTGCCAAAAATTGTCAAATTTGGTGGAAATTTGACAAAGTTTTAACAAAAACAATTTGGGTTATTTTTTAGTCTGCCCGGAAGCGATAGCTTTCGGAGAGGCTTATGTTTTGCTCCAGATGTTTTTATTATTATTTTTTCTTCAATCGTGAAATCTTTGAGATGCGTAGGCCGATCGGCGCGAAATTTTACAAGATGATCAGTACTGGGCCGTATCTTATAACGCCGGTCCAGAATTTTTTGGGGCCCTCCCTCCAAAAAATTTTAGGAACCAAAAGCATGCAGAATTTTGCCCGATTTCGGTCGACTTCAAAGTTTGGCAGCGAATATCTCCGGAACGGATGAAGATATTCGAAATTGGACTAGAAGGTTTTGTATCGCGAATCCTCACACGTTGTACGAAAAACGCTTGGTGAACTTTGGTTTATTAATCACGGAGATTAAGTGGTGAAATCGTACCCACTCAAGTCGATTTTTTCGGAAGACCATATTTCGGCCCCTAAGGGGTGCTGCGCCCCCAAATTTTTACGTGCGCTAGAGAATAACAAAGTCTTACTAGTGCACCTTCCACAGGGGACGAGGGCCTTTCTTACAATTTTTTTAAAGGGGGTCAAAAATTTTCTTTAAATGAAGCTTATTAGCCGTGAGAACTTTAGAGCCAAGGGAGTAGCTTTATGCAACTTTGCCACATGACGAGCTGCTAGATGGGGGTGATAACCCGTCTACAACTTTTAAGGGGTACCGCCTCCTTAAAATTTGGGAGGGCAAAAACGTCCACAATTTAGTACGTTTTACGACAACTTTCGGGTTTGACCGCAAATATCTCTGGACTGGATAAAGATATCGACAAGCAGTAAACTGCGTTATCAAGTACAGTTAATCCCGCATTGAATAAAAAAATTGGTGAACTTTGGTCCACTATCACCAGAGATTACGCAGCTAATGTTTCCTCTCTAAGTCAACATTGCACGTTTTGCGTACGCTAATGCATTTAAGTGCGGGCCACGTGATTTTGCTACTGGGGAATTTTACCCCCTAAATTTTCTTTCCAATCGGATTTAGGGCGCCGGGCGGACTCATGTTGGGCTTTGCCCCAAATTTTTAGTTTTGTCTGGAATGGTCACGATGCGGACTCGGAAATTGCGAACGCGTCAGCTAGGCATGCCGCGTTGAAACGTTGGACGACGACCGACAAGCGCTGAAATAAGAACGCCTTTTGATTTGTACCAAAAACTCCTGGGTGCTGGCACTCATGGGGCCAAGTGTTTCTATTGCCACTTAAAAGAAAATTGTTTTTATTTATTTATTTTTTGCATTATGTTATTTTTTATAACTTTGTAATTATTTTAGATTTTTGGATTGTTGTTTGTTTGATTGGTTGAACAATTAGTTAATTAATTAATTTATTTATTGATCTGGTAAGGTGGGAGCGTGTCGGTGCCAGTGATTGATGTGGCTCACGTCACGCTGAAGGGCGACGGTCTGCAGCGCGCCGCAGTCAACTCATCGAGTACGTTCCGCGTCAGCACCAAGGGTGCAGGGGAAGCCGAACTTGATGTCACCGTCGCAGGTCGTTGATTGGTCTGATAATATTATACATCTACAGCCTCGTAGTTCTAGCATGTCAGTGCATTTAGCCGGTGACAATGGAAACCGTTCCGAGTCACCCATTTGTCACATGGTGGTTTAGTAGTGTAACAATAGGGCGTTGGACTTACCATCGAGAGGTCGTGGGTTTGGCTGCCGGTGGGTCACTATCAAGTGGTTGCTACTCGGATGGGTGACTGTCTGCCATCTGGGTATAACCAAAACCAAGGTCAACTCGGCCTTCTATCCCTCAGGGGCAGGTAAATCTAGAAGCAGGCTGTCTGGCTGAGGTAAAGGCGTGGCGGGCTCATCTGTGTCGGGTGGCAGCTAACACTGTGTGATCCCATATGGCAGGTGAAGCTTCATATGGGTTTTCTATTAAGAGCTATGCACCACCTTTGCTTTTTTTTTTACTTATCTCCGCTGTGTTACGTGCAATTGTTGTTGCGTTTCAGCTGCCGATGATCCCACGCAGACAATCCCGGTCAGTATTCGCGGCAGTTCGTTCAAAGGTTTCGACGTCGAATACATCACCAGAGCTCCAGGTATTCAGCGGCCATTTTGTTCCACTTTAGTTTTAGTTTTATCGAGACATGTAGGCACCGCTTTTGTGTTGTGCTGTACAGCCATAAAAGCTAGCGCACAAGTAATTACTGTAGGCTAGAGTATTTTAGTTAGAATTTCACAGTTACGTGTGGTACGCCTGTTGCAATAAAATTTCTGTCAACAGTGGAGATAACAACTCTGAATATTTGCTGGGTGTTTCAGGGACGTACAAGGTAGACGTAAAGTTGGGTGGCACGGCAGTTATTGGAAGTCCGTTTCTGGTCAAGTCGTACGACATATCGCGAGTGCGCGTCTTCGGACTATCAGACGGCGTAGTCAACAAGACCACCACTTTCACCGGTTCTTATTTTTAACAATTTGTTTTTGTCATTGTTTGTGTATTTTATTTTATCGGTTATTTTTGGCTTTGTTTTTGTTAAACGTTGTTTTTTATATTTCCTCTTTGTCATTTTTTTTGTGCTGAAAGTTGTCCAAGTTGGTGGAAATTTGAAGAGATTCCGACAAAAACAATTGTGCACTGTTTTTTTGAGGCACGGTGTAGTACTTAGAGATGAAGAACAATGTGGTCTGAGTTTCTGGCGTTTGCAGTACTTAATCTTTTAACAATAATAGAAACAAAGATTGTGCACGAACGCTGAACGAAATACAGCGTTTGTGTTTAGCCCAAATTCCATTACGCCGACTTTCCCGAGATAACCCCCTGGCAAACGTGCCTCGGCGATGTCACGGACAAGTCACAGGGAAGTCGCGGATGTGGACCACGAAATGGGAATATCACGGGAAAGTTTTTGGGTTTGAAACCATTGCGACATGTTGGATCGGCTTGGAAAAATCCCGTGACAAGTTTGTTTGTTTGCGAAATTATAATGGAATTTGGGGACGAGCACGACACGACACGACAAACGAACGTTGCATGAAACGTTGCTGAATTGTCACGGAAAGAAACCGTTAAGTCGCCGACTTTTCCGTGTGCTATCTCGGGATTGTCACGGGCTTGTTGCGCGTCATGGGAAGTCGGCGTAATGGAATTTGGGTCTGTCTACAGTGAGCGTTGCTGAGGCAGGCGAAGGCAACATGGAGATCAGCGTCACTGCGGCGAACGGTCGAAATCTTCCCAACAACGTGCAGCAAGTCGGCGGCGGTATGTTCGAAGTGTCGTTCACACCGCTAGAGTCGGGCAAACATCGTGCCAATGTTCTCTTCAACGCAGAACACGTGCCTGGTCGGTTTGTCATGCTCCTATCATTATTTTAGGCGGCATCGTTGCAGCCGATTTTTCGCCTATTGCGACACGTTTCTCCGTGGCGTGTTCTGTCTGTCTGTCGTCCGTCTGTCTGTGACATTCATGCACTCTGCTCAAACCGTCTGACGAATTTAGATGCTATTTGGCACATACTCTCGTGAGGTCTAACGACACATTGTATAAGATGGGGGCCGCTGACTCCACTAGGGGAGGGGAGATTTGGGGTCGAAATCTCAGCTACAGCAATGCCGCCTTTTGCTAAATTGCTTTGCTCCTTGTTTACCTAATCGCGACCTGCCACAGAAGCGATATACTGTGTATGTCTGTGTGCGAGTATTCATTACTGTATGTGGAAGCGACGGCAGTATTGTTTTTCAGCATCGCGGCTGTGTTAACATGACAACTCATAAATCGCTGCACTTAGCTTGATGAAACTTTGCATGCACATTGACAACTTCTAGAACTCTGTTGAATATCAGGATCATCGGTGAAAGGTCAAGTTCGCGTGGGTTTATTTTATGTGTGTGTTTTTGTGCATGATACTGTTTAAACTAGTTAGCCTGGATTGACGCTATGTTATTCGCTAGATGGCGCTACTTTGTTACTGCCCGCAGAAGCAACTGGGGCTACCCGCGGACAGTACTTAGCTTTGAGCAAGGCTTGACGATCTTATTTTCTCTCGTGTCAGCCTATGTGTCTGCCTGTGTGTCTGCGTGTAGGCAGTCCGTTCAAGTTCAACGTGACAGACGTAAGTCGTGTCACAGCCAAGGGTCGTGGTCTGTCGAGTGTTGTATGTCGTCAGCCGGCATCTTTCACTGTGTTCACCGCATCAGCTTCTGCTGCTGGAGCCGCCGCGCTTAAACTAAACGACCTTGACGTCGCTATCTTAGGTCGCCATTTTTTGTTTTGTGGCGTTTTGTTGATTTGTCTGTTTTTGTTCTGTTTATCCTGTACCTTGTGTAGACGTGAGTAATATTAGTGAAAAACGTAAAAATACGTAATAGTAGCAGCAATAGCTTTTTTGTAAAGATATTTAATCGGACGGTTGATAATGTTTTGGAGGAATCAGTACACTTAATTATGTTTTGGTCACTATCTGGATCACGATCAGGATGCGTGGTTGCTGGATCTGGTTGGTGATCCACATCGAGGAGTTATTTATGAGATTTTTTTACTTTTTTCCCGCAATTCCTAGAAAGACCACAATGAATGAAATACAGTCATCTGTGCAAGCTAATCTGGGAATTTGGTTTACTCTGCGGTAATCGTTTGCTAGAATTGGTTGATTGATTGATTTATTGAATAACTCGTGTATGTAATTGCGTTGTGCAGGTCCTGGTGGTCGCCTGGTACACAATCAAGTGCGAGCGAGCGGCAAACACGGCTTTATCGTCGACTACACTCCGCACATAGCAGGTCAACTCAACTAGTTCTGCTGTCCGCGGAAACGACGGCAGCATTGTTTTCAGCATTGTCGCTCTGAACGGCTGCAGTGAGCTTGATGAAATGTTGCACAAACGTGCATTTTGACAACCGCTAGAAGTTCGTTAAAATGTCAAGGTCGTAGGCCAAAGGTCAAGGTCACGTGTTTTGTGCGTGGATAACGTACGTACCAGGCAACGGAGAGTTGTTGCACATTCATGGCCCGTAGGCAGTACCTAGCCTTGAGCAAGGCTTGAAGATTTTGTATAGATAGTTTTCACAGGCACTTGCATTGCCGTGCTTTTGCTTCTCTTTATCTCTGATAATAGGAGGTCGCTGACACGAACATTTTTATCGTTTCTATATATTGTATTCGTCAAATGGCAGCACTGTTCTCAGCAGAGGTTTAAGATCTCTGGTCGCTTTTTCTAGTAACAGTTCGGTTTTGTTGGCACGTGCAGGCAAATACAAGGTGAACATCAGCTGTCACGGAGTAGCGATCTCCGGCAGTCCGTTCATTGTGTCGTGCTGGGATGCTACGCAGGTCGAGGTCTATAACGTGCCGCCCACTGGACGTGTTGGCAAACCTACCACCTTCAACAGTATGCTGCCTTTTCTTCGTCTCTCTTACTGTCTTTCTCTTTTTTACATTCTCTGTCTGTCTGTGTATTGTTGTCTCAACTTATCTTTGCAATAACTACTCACTGTCAATTGTTGTCGTATTTGGACGCCGTTTGCTGAGAAATTTTCACCTCCGCCAAGGAGATAATGTTTTTGCCGGTTTTTGTTTGTTTGTCTGTCTGTGAGTCAGCAAGATAACTCAAAAAGTTATGGACGGATCTTTCTTAAATTTTGAGGTTATGTCGGGCATGGCACAAACTACCTGTGATTCACTTTAGGGCGTGATCCAGCAGGAATCCTTGATTCTGGATCACTTTAAAATTTTCGTTACTATTGGCCTTAAGGGAAACCGTCGTTGTCGCTAAGGTGCTGGCACCTGGCGAACAACGTGGCGTTGAATCAAGGTTTTTAGGTCACATAAAACTAGGTCAATGTAGAAAATGAAACTATAGTGTGAATCGCACTCAAAACTTCCGCTTGTTTAATTTCGTCAGACAAGCTGTGTTGGAACAACATGGCTTTGGAGGAGGTTTTTCAGACTCATTTCATTTTTATTCTCTCGTTTTATTTTTCTTTTAAACATTTCAGTTCTTTTTAGTTTATGTGCTAGATTAAACTGACAGTTTTGTCAGCTTTTGAGTGCAAATTCTCCATTGTATTGTATTGTATTGTATTGTAACTATACAACAGTCGGATAAGCTTCAGAGGGCAGAAAGTCAAATGTCAAAGTCAAGAGTTTTTGACGGTTAAGCAAAATATAGAATTGATACCCACATATCGCGTGGGTTATAAGAGTATGTTGGTATGTTTTTTTACAAGACCGTCCCAATAGGCTGGATTAAAGTTTAAGTGTTGCATACACGGGAGGCGCTAAAATCGCGAGACCTGACAACGCCAGATTAAATGTTAAGCAAAAAACCCTTCAACAGCAAGCATAGACAGTATCAGTCCGACCAATGAAGCATAGCCAGGCGGCCGCAAAGTCAAAGTTAATGCAATGTTAAACTGACTACGGATTACGTGAAATTAAAGTTAATTTTATGCGTCATTTAGTCTTACCTCACGTTGTCGGAAACACCGTAAAACACTAAAACGCTACAATAAGATACTCGAACGATAAAACAAGTCTCGCGATGTCCACCCCTGCTATTTGGTGCCGCGTTGTTAGGTCTCGCGATTTCAGTCGCCCTTATACACTCAGAAAGGAAATGGATAAACGTTGATGGGCTGGTGATGACGTTTATGCTGAAACTGATAATGATGACGATCGCGATGTGCGTTTAAGTTGACGCGAGCGGTGCCGGTGTCGGCAATCTGGAAATCACAATCACGTCAGCGACCGATGCGCCGACCAACTTTGTGGATGCCGACAGCACCAATCGGTCACATTACAGCGTCACATTCACACCGCTCAAGCCGGAGACCTACAACATCGTCGTCAAGTTCAACGGTGATCCCGTACCAGGTGATCTGTTATCTGTGCTGCACTGAAATTTACTTTAGCCAAACATAAGCTACCGAAATTCATTCCATAAAATTATCACACACACACATCTTTATTCACCGTAATACGGTAGACAAGAAATGAACAGCAAAGAAATAATAAAACTTAACTAAAACTTAACTAAGATTTAAAGATGTAATATAATGTCCATCAGTACTTAAAATGCAGCAAGACCGCACAGATAACATAAGAAGTTATTACTTTGACTGAACTGAGACAAAAAAAAATTTTTACGTCTAGAAATTGCATCAGCCACAGGCAAACAATTGAACATATTCATACATTCAGCAATAACATCATCAGACCTAGTTTGAAATATTTTGCTGAAACAACTTTTAATTACATACTGCAAAGACTTAGTCACTGTTTTATTA
>Ga0056128_1003902_pt1 | contig 18545 bp, 10 predicted proteins | sample WorMetLIZISLAND2_FD_71113 | JGI IMG/M metagenome (GOLD analysis project Ga0056128, IMG submission 71113) | Marine gutless worms symbiont microbial communities from Max Planck institute for Marine Microbiology, Germany - Olavius geniculatus... ... | reverse complement strand
ATATCACCTTTTGTAATTTTTGCTGTTTTCGATGTGCAAGTCCTTAAATGTTGCCGTTAACAAGTGTATAAACTGATGTTTTGTACATTTATTAGTGATTAATAGTAACCTAGGCCCTATCTGGCACTGTTTGTGAGATACAGCGACATGGCTAACAAAAAATTTGAGCTAATGCTCACGAGACGCGCGAAAGCCTATAGCAGTTCCGGTTCACGCTAAGTTAATATACAAATACCAAATTCTCTATCTGGATCGCAAAACGATAGTAGCGTGGCGCCACCTTGTGAATGATATAGAATTGTGTCGCAGCCCGAAATCGCCAAAAAATCTATAAAACACTTTATTTTGGCGTTCAAGGTCATTCAAGACCATTGAATTTGGCACCAATCGAGAGCCAGTGTACGACTTCCTATTAGTGATTAATAGTAATCTAGGCCCTATCTCGCACCGTTACTGAGATACAGCGACTTATTGGCCAAAAATCGCAAATTTTGCCAACCCCCCTCTCATTTAGCGTCCTCTTTCGGGGTGACTCCCTTCGAATTTATGGAAAAGCTTTACGGTTCCTGAAACTAGAGTCTTCCAGGCACCCGAAGGTGGAGATTTGGTGATCCTAGCTTGCACCGTTTTTGACTGATCCACCCGTGTGACAGACGGACAGACAGACAGACAGAATTGCGATGGCTAAGATGTATTCAAAGCAGTAGCTGTTTTCGCGTGTAAAAATCGCAAATTTTCCCTACCCCCTTTAATTTAGGGCCCTCGTTCAGTGTGACCGCTTTTGAATTTATGAAAAAATTTTACGGATTCTGAAACTAGAGTGTTTTAAGCAGCATAGGATAAAGATTTGGTGATCCTAGTTTGCACCGTTTTTGACTGATCCACCCGTGTGACAAACGGACAGACGGACGGACAGAATTGCGATGGCTAAGATGCTACAGCAGTACCTACTTTCGCGAGCAAAAAGTGATGGCTTATTCGCGGCGAAGAAATTATTTTAGCGTCATGCGCAAGAAAAACTGCAGACGCAGTTTTGCGCATTTGACGAATTACTTGGGAATGCTGGTAGTACGGCCAAGCACGGGCTGAAGCAGTTTTCTAGAGAACGCTCAACTGCGTCTGAATGAGTCATGTCAGTGGTGCTATACTACCATCTGGGATGAATAATGACGTCACTTCTGGGCGTCCGTAAACCGCAGCAAATCATAGCATCGCTGATTGCAGCACGGCGATGAACAACAGTTTGTTCTACTCATTAAAGCAGCTGCACTGAGTCATACCCCGTTTACACGATCGAGCAAACATTTCGAGCAAATGTATTCAAAATACACGTGCTAATTGCTCGACGTCTGCTCGATGTTTGCTAGCATTCATCCAGCTAGCTCGAGCTATGGTAATTAGCATGCTAATTAAGAGGGCGGGCGGGATGTAATTGGAAGGCCTATATAACACGTGATCAGCTGTGGGCTAAGCCTAGGCCTACATTGGAGCCAGGGGGAGAGTTCCATCAGGCCCGCTTGATGTTTGCTCGATGTCAGCTCGACGTTTGCTCGAGCGTGTAAACGAGGTATCACTGACTTGAGGACGTCTAGTTAGTGCCAGTTACATACTCGTGCCGTGCTGAGAAAAAAACGTCAAGATAACTTCTTGAATAGAGACGAATACTCGTCAGAATCGTTACTTTCCTTTCTATCATAAACAGCAGTTATCCTCAATGTTCATGTGAATTTCAGAACATTCAGCCTGCCGAATGATGCACATTACGGCGTTCTGTTTCCTTTACTGAAGGGGCACGTTTTTTCTGGATAGGACACGGTGCGCAATTATACAAATCATAATATATAATCAGCGCTACAGATCATACACTTTGGAAGCTGACTTCGCGTACTGTATGCGAAAAAAGCGTAAAAATTGGGACTACCGACAGAAAAAGCAAAGTTCGAAACTATGGCTCGCTGGCAAACGTGGACAACGAATTAGGACACTTAACGACGAGTAGTCACTCTGAAGTGAAGCAAGAAATAAAAATGGCGTGATTTACGAACTTCTGTCTCCAGTGGCAGCAGATAAATCAATAAGAGTAATAACTGATCTAGCAGACGGCATTGTCTAGATTCCAGTTTGCAGTATAGGGATAGACAGCATTCTGATATATTGCGAAACAGGAGTAAGACAAACAGCAAAGCGGTGCACATAAATCATGCTTACGTAAGAAAATATGTTAGAGCCTAAATATATACTAAGTGCTTATACTGCCTGACACTTCTTTAAGTTAAAAGAGTTAATCAACAACTCATTTAAAACTAAACTTTTGTTTACTGTTCGCTTTCAGGGTAAAACGTTTATAGTTCGTCGTCACTGATGGTTGCACTACCGGTACTGCAAAAAGTGAATGGTTCTGGCTTTCCCCGGTCCCCCTCAAGCAGGGTTGCCAATAATTTTTTTTTGATAAAAGTAGCCTACTGTTAATAACCCTGCTCCCAAGAAAAGTTGAAGAAACACAGCAGAACGACCGTTGCCGAAGAGACGAAACAATCTTTCAATACGCTCACTGGTTGGCGTGGGCCGCAAAGTACAGTACACGGTACGGCTTGAGTGACTACAGACAGAACGCAGCCGACTCCCAGACAATCTCGGGCGTCGGGCCCAAACAGAGCGGCTACAGCAGCTGACTGAATGGAGATGATACTGGCCCTTGGTACGTATAGGTACGACTACGATATCCAGTTTACCCACGAGCTAAACCAGAGACTCCTATAGTAGCTAGGCCTCCTTCGCAGAACGTTTAGACCTGAGCTGATGCGTAGCAGACAGCAGATTAATTGAATACATCACACGCTGAGTAGGCCCTACTGCTACTGGTGGCGTGCACACTGCACAGACGAACTTAATGAACTTAACGTTGCCACCGCGAACAGCCCTTCAGGCGCTCGCACATGCGCACTGAAATAGAAATTTAAAAAAAAACACAATAAACACGGTCGCCGTCGACTCCGTAATCGTAAAAGAATTCCGTGTTTCCAGTTTCAGTCTAGGGAAAAAGTAGGAAGGAAAAGGCGGAAATAATTGACACTCCAATATCGTAACAGGCGCTGTATGGTAGAAAAACCGTTCTGTAATTGTAACTTTTCCATAATTTTTTTACAGACATGTATAGACCTACACTTTACATCAAGTCCGTCAGCATCGCGGTGGTATGCGGTGGACACGAGCGTCACGCAATATTGATGACTCGTTTCTGAGAAGCGAACTGTTATGATTCGTTTACGTGATGATTTCAGTTCTGACCGGCAGCCAGTGACGGAAGTCAATCAGGTGACAGTTAGCGCTGCCAGTGCCAGCACGCCGTTGCCATGACGGACTACTGGCAAACTTCCACGCATCACCACACCAAAGTCACTGTCAATGATCGTATAAACGAATAGTCCGCGTACATGTCATAAAGCATCATAAGAAAAAGTAGACCTAAAACGTAGGCTAAACTTACCTAAAAGTCCTCCCCGCATTTAAAGCGGCACTGATCTCCGTTTCTTTGCTCACTGCCAGACCACGGATACGCAGCTATAGTGCATCCAAGCTTTCGCTTACTCACAGAGGGACGGCCAGGCTGAGTTGACATTGGCAACCGTGTTCATGTAACGGTTGTATGATTAATGTTGCCACTCGTTAGTGCTGTGACTCACGTACGTGAGTTAATAGATACATTTTAAACAAAGTTAAATGTCTGCACGATCAGGCATATATGGATTACACTGGATTTGGGAAATTGGACTCATGACGAACTCTGATGTTCCCCGTCGCCGCAGCAAAAACTTGGAACAGTCTGCTATCAGAATTGACGTCCTCAAACTGCTTGCGAACATTTAAAACTAAACTTGAAAGACTCACCTGTTCTGCTTCTCTTTTCCACTATTGTCTGTAAAGTGACTGCGATGCCACTGACATTTTCACTGTAATTTTTACACAGTACAGTAACAAGTAAGTATATAAAGCGACCTGTCTCCAAAGCAGTCCGGGATAAAGGTCGCTGGAAGTGGCGACGGCTAGCAGACCGTGGGCGGCGCAGACGACGAGACCGTACAGTAGAGCGACGTACAGGCGCAGCGGCAGCAGGGCGTAGACTAAGAACGTCGCCAGACAAAGTCTCCAGACTCCCTCGGCCGGCGCCCGCGAGGTTCGCCGGGCTACGGGCAGCATGGCCACGGCGGCGAAGACCAGCGCAACGCCGACGACGAACAGTCCCACTGCCGGCAGACGCCCGGGGGTGGTCAGACGAGTGTGGAGGACGACCATGGCGATTGACGCGGCGGCAGCCAGTGCCACGTGCGTGACGCTGTCCACAGACGGACGTAACGCGAACGCGAAGTCAACGACCGCCAGCGACAGGAAGAGAACGACAAACAACGCACAGACGCAGCGGACGTCAGCGAGACGAGACCGGAACGCGTAGATGCCGTACAGCCGCTCGACGACCGGCCGGTGAAAATCGTGACGATGAAACAGTCGCTGCCAGACGCTGCAGCCTCCAGCCGTGACGTCACCACCGCCTGGCACATCAGACGGCACTGCCTCACCAGCAGCGCTTGGCCCAGCCATGTATACCGGCCGCTGGACCGCGCGACCGGAAGTGGAATTCATCCCAACCGGAAATGGACCGACGCCTTTTGACGTTTCTTTGCCGATTTACCTGCAACAAATCACACACAAACACACAACGAAATGGATACATTATCATCATCATACACACTTACTTATAGTGCACAAATATACAGAAAACTGGAGTCACGGAACAGACGTACGTACGGACAAACAGACGTGCAAAATGCATAACGCGGTCTGTAAGTCGGCCGGATAGGCCTGTTGATGACACAAACATCTTCGAGACTATGGACGTTTTGCCAACAACTTAAAATCTGGCTTTGCAGAAAGTGATATCTAGATCTCATCATTTGCACCAATATCTGTCAACGTCTTTGGCCTATAACCGCTTTATTCTTTACACTGCCAAACGGCTTAACCTTGACGTGGTTTTACTACTTAAGCTGATGTGATTGACTGATTTATTAACAGCAGTTTATAGCAGTAAACGAACAGCGGAAGGACCTGACTCGACATTATAGGCTTAGGCCTCTGTTGGCCATAAAGCGCAACAGACGGCTAAGATGCATAAACCATGTCGCGTGGACGACTCTTGGCCATCAATCAACTATAATACAATACCGCTTCGGGCAATCACGGCCAAAACGGCCTTGGTCTATTCTATTTTTCTCATCTGGTAAAAATCGCTAGACAAAAGATATCCGGTCGACGTCGAAATAAGCTGTTATAGTTAGTAAGTAAATAAGTAAGAAAGTAAGAAGTTGAAACGCAAATCCATACAAATTTAGAAAATAACCCCTAATGCGCTAGTTGCACTAGTGAAAATTGACATACACTGTGGGGCATAAAACACACCAATTTTTTTACCATAACTCGAAAAAGGGTTATCCAACTAATAATAATAATTAATAATAATTTAATAATAATAATTTAATAATTTGTGGTACTGGTACACATATTCATGACACAACTGGCCATCAAATGGTCGTTCAGTTTCCCACCTCACCCAACATCTGCTTCTGCACTACCTGGTAGAAACAAAACAGACAAAATATGCATTAAAATCAACAAAAACTATAAAATTTCATCTTACCGGATATGTGGCCACCAACAGCCAATCAATTACAAGGTTTGCTTGATGTGCAGCAGCACGTCTATTAAATAGGTCTAACATTCAGGAATATTGATGAGTGCAAGAAACAATTGGTGAAGTCTGGATTGGTCTGCAGCAGAATGTTATCGACGCTGCTATCAACCAGTGGAGAAAGTGTCTTCGAGCCGAGCCCATGTTCATGGACCGACATTTCAAACATTTTTATAAGCAGTTAAAATGGGCAAAATGTGTTTTGTGTGTTTTTTTTTGATTAAACAATAACACCAGTGGTTAAAAATGCAATATTTTGTTCGTTTTCTTTCCCCAGGTAGTGCAGAAACAGACAGTAAGTGAGGTGGAAAAATAAACAGTCATTTGATGGCCTCAGGAATATTCGTACCAAAACTTATTGAAATTGGACCACTATTTTCAAGTTATGATGAAAAAAAATGTTGGTGTGTTTTTATGCCCCACAGTGTAGATTGCTAAAATTTGACGCTGTCAGCATCATACGCCAGATGTCTCTCTCTCTCTCTCTCATGAGTAGGCTACATCTGGTAGTGAGTTGCGGACCAGCGACCGGAAAACCCCGACCAGGGAATAAAGATAATTATTTATCCCTGACCCCGACCGACGGCCGTACGCGTTGAGTCGGCCGTGAAATACAAATGAGTCGGTGTCGGTTGGTTTAGCTTGTTTTGTTTCAGCGACTTCGTATGGGCTTAACAAGAAATATTATTAGATTGTGACCAATCTAATGTACTAACTTTGGCGCTAATGGGATTAGCCAAATGAAACTTTACCACGGGATGTGCCGGTGTTAACCCGTGTACAAAATTTGGGGGGGCACCGCCCCCTTAAAATTTGGGAAGGCAAAAAACGTCCAAAATTCGGCGCGATTTAGGACAACTTTCGACTTTGACTGTAAATATCTCTGGAATGAATTAAGTTATCGACGAGCGGTCAACGGCGTTATCAACTACTGTCCCTTCTGCGTTGAACAAAAAAATTGATGAACTTTGGTCCACTAACCTCGAAGTTGTGTTTGCTCATTTCGACCTACCCAACATCGACAGTTCGCGCGTTGTCGGACAACTTTAGACTTTGATCGCATATATCTCGAGAATGGATAGAGATATCGATAAATAAAAAACGGCGTTTACAACTACGATCAATTCCACGTCGAACGCAGGAAAATTGGTGAACTTGGGTTCACAGACAACAAAGTTCTGTTGTCTCATTTTGAACCACCCAAGTTTAGCATTGCGCTTGCTGTACATGTATATGACAATGCAGTTGCGTTTGGGCCACGTGACTTTGCTGCGAACGAAATTTTAACCCCTTAACTGTCCCCAAATCAAACTTACGGCGCCGGGCGGCCTCACGCTGGACTCTGCCCCATATATTTCTAGTTTTCTTTTGAATTCTTTTAAGAGCTTTTTCGTTCCTTTTGGCTTGTATTAGAGATCCGGCGTCTAATTGAGACCCGTTTAATATTATACTAATAGTGACTGGCGTCGAGATCGTTAATGGTAATTGTCTCCCCGAAGTTCATAAAATATTGCCCGATTTTAGGAACTGACAGGATAATTTTTTTAGAATACTAGGATAGCTCAAAATGTCAATTTTGCCCTAAATATCTCCCGAATTGGAGGTTTTCAGCATGCAGCTCCAAATTTGGCATTTTTGACACAAATTGTGGGACAAGAAGGAAATTTTTCGACAATTTCCCGACAGCCCAAAATTTATAAGGAGGTGGACAATTGCCGCCTGCCCCCTCTCCCCCAGGCCACGACGCTACTGTTTTGTTTCATTTTATTTTTATTTTACGGCACGCGTGCCAGCGTCCTCAGCATGCATCGTTCTGTGGCGGGGTCGTGCGCGGTACGGCGCTGCAAAGACGCACTCGCTGAGAAGCTTCAGCAGCAGGCAGGCAAGCCATCAAGCCAGTGTATACGTCGTGTATAACACAGCTGCCGATGAGCAGAGTAGCAGAAAGTTTCTACTTCTCAGTGATATCGCGCTGCCGCTGGGCTAGGCGCACGGCACGGGCGAACCGCGCCGTGCACGCGATGACCGGTTACCTGGAAAAACAACCACGGACACGAAGCGAGCTATAGCCCTTGGCTAGGCATGCGAACCGCCGGTGTACGCTGCAGCAGCCGCAGCATGGCTACTCAAGTTCTCATCACAGCCTACCGTAGGAACCTCCGTACAGTTTGATGACCGCTGCGATATGCGTATAATACGCTGTATGCACTGTACATAGCTGAACTAGCTAGCCGTCCGCCGGCAACTTCTCTGTACTATCGCGTGTCAAACTATTTAGTTATCTCGTCAGCTGTAGGGAAGACATAGCAGTCAGGCAGACAGGAACCGTCCATACACTGTGTTCTTTTATTATTCTTCTATCATCATAATTATGACCGTCGCAGAAAAAATTAGTCATTAGTGTGGCTTAAATAACGAAGTATTATTTCTACAGCCATGCCAGTAAAGCGTCCAGATGTAAATGACGAAACAGGAAGAGGAAGGTCTTGAGACGCTTCCTGAAGATCGACGGTGACGGTGCAAAGGTGGAAGGCCGTTGGCACTACATCAATGGCGCTCCTGTATCTCGCACTACGTCAAGAACTCAAGATGTACGTCGGTCGTCACAGACGATTCTCACGCCCATAGCTATGAGTGATGCTCAATGATCAAATACGCTTTCGAAACACTGCTGCAAAGGCTGCTAATTAATGACTGTGGCGCAACTTCACTACGCCGGTCTCAAGATCGACCGATCGCGCGTTCGATTCTTACTGCTCCATATCATTGCCATTTTTCGTACTCCTTTCTCATTTAGCGTCCTTGATCGAGATGACCCCCTTCGAATTTCGAGAAATACTTTACGAATCCTAAAACTAAAGTCTTTGTAGCAGCCCATAGTAAAGACTTCGTACGGGATTCTAGCTTACGTCGTTTTGACACAATACAGCAGTGTGACAGACAGACAAACAAACAGATGGACGGACGCGCTTAGCATATCTGCTGTTGCGTGTAAAAAGTAGCCTATAGTAGCAAAACTACCGTATAATACGCTACTGTAGTCTGTATAACACGAACAGTAATAATGTGCACTTTATAATGTTGCAAAGTTGAGTTCAGGCATTTGTAAAACATTGCGTGTAGCCGGGTCCATTCACCAACTGCAGAGTGCAGATCTACCACATGGCGTCACGTATAGTCGAGTGTAAACAGCCGATCTCGGACTCTGAGTGAGTGAGTCAAAAGCTATATACCGCGGCTAGTCAGCAACCGCATGCAGTTGAACGACTCATAGGCGCGTCTGAATCAGCAACAGCAGCACAGCTTTACAACTTGTGCTTTCTGATAAGCACCAAAACGTGCACCATTTTCAACAATAGCATAAGTATTTAACCGAACTGTTGGTCTACAAAAATGTCAGTTACCATTTCAAGACCAACTGTTTAACAAACCTTTTTGTCTGGCACTGCGAAATGAAATGCATAACTTATGATAGAAGTTGTATTGATCGGAACCTGCACTGTTGCTCTGTTGCAGACTTGCAGTACTGTAGGCTTTAGGATGCGTTCATTCACGCTATTTGCGTTCATTCTTTCTCTCAGTTTCTGAAGAGTCTAGACGAGCCGCCCGTTATCCGCAATTAGTCAGTAAAGTAGGCCTAAGTAAAACGTCAATTTATATGGCGCATCAACGCCAGAACAGCCCTTAATGAAATTTTAAGCTAACGGTTATTGCGGTAGGCCTATTTGTCCAAATCCAGTGATTAGTCTGACACTGATAGTTATACAAACTACAAAGTAGGCTAAATCAGTCAGTCGTGTTGAATTGAATTACGACGTGCTTCAAAATTGTCCACTGTAAAATGTAATGTATTTGTAACAAAATAATCTACCTGCACGATGTTCCAGACGACGGCTGCGTTATGCGTAATCAAGTCGCGTTCAACGGCCTCTCATTCATGTACTCTGTCAACCTCATCTCATCAACCGGCCGCTACTGAAGTCGCGTTTCCACCCCACTGCACGAGCACTGCACTACACTGTCTGTACAACACGTTGAGCTCAATGCGTGGTGAATTGGATTGGATGACGACCGAGCAAAGCATAGCACGCAGCCACCCAGCAGCAGGCCAGCATCTCTCTCTCTCACGCCTAGCCGTAGCCTTCTGCACGCCGTACGGCAGGTAAAACTAGTAGCCGTAGTCGCCGCCTGCTCAGCCTGAGCGCTTCAATGCCCGACCACTAAAGCATTCACTGGACGCGGTGGCGGCGGCCGGTGGCAGAGCATCCAGAAGTTGGTGCTAGTGAGTGAGTGAGCAATACTCCGGCAAGTAGTGTGCAGAGATCGGTCGAAACTTAAGACGACCAGTGGCGGATTCAAGGAGGGGGAAGTCAGCCGCCCCCTTCCGTTAAAGATTAAAAAGGTTAAAGGTGGTGTTATAGGGCCTAGCTCTTTATAGGAATCAACCCATCGGAGCGTCACGTACCGTAAGCCTATGGGATCACACAGTGTTACCTACCACCAGACACAGGTGAAAGCGCCCCGCCTTAACCCCAGCCAGATAGGCCGGTAAGCTGCTCGATTTACCTACCCCGGAAGGATGGAAGACTGAGTTGATTTAGGCGACTGGTTACATACCGAGATGGTTTATCTGCCCGCAGGCAATCACCATCTAAGTACTAACCCTTCCCAGCGTAGAGTAACTTCGTTGATCGGATGAAACGCGTCATCGCTACCTCACGCCACCACTGTTGACTGAATGCATCTTAAAAGAAGTGAAAATTTTGCACTAAACGCATTATTTTTGCATACAATTTTCCAAAATTTGCTTGCAAACGCCACCCGGCATATACCCTTCCGCCCCTATTCCAAATTTCTGGATCCGCCACTGTACCGACTCGGCTCGCGTCTGTGAAAGTGAACGTCGACGTCATCGACGCAGACCTGTCCTCATCAGATCTTAATACCGCGTAGCTGCAGTTGTACGTTGGGAGCTAAACATCTTACTAGCTTGCTTGTTCGTCTGTCTGTCATACCTCTCTTGTGCCTTCTGTGTTGCACGGTCGCGGCGTTTGTGTGAGTCCTTGGGCCTTAAGGTACCTGCGCTACCACCTTGCCCTCCACCTGCCCCCACAGGCAGCCTGAGGGGGTTGAGTTGCCGGCCGACCATCATTAGGTCTATATAGTTCTTAGCGCAGCGTGTAGTGCTTCGTGGTGCCATCTGGCGGTCACTTAAAAATGATACTGCCCGTAGGGCGAGAACTTTGCTAGTTATTTTAATGTAGATTGGAGATAGTGGACAAAATGTCGACGTCCGCGGGCAGGACAAGCAAGCAAACGAGAGATTATTGGCGTAGATCCGAGGTCAATATTGGAGGGGGCGAAGGTTGAGACCGCGCGCCGAGCCACTCCACGGAAAATTTGCAATGAAACTGTTATTAGATATCCCACCACACCTTAAACGCGTCGCTACACTACCTTGTGAAACACTGACGCTGTAAACTAAATCATAATCATAATAACAGATAATTTTAGCAAAGCTCACGTGACGCGCGAAGCATCGGTGCTCCCACATGGAGAACCGGTGTACATTACTGGTCCACTCGAGCAATAAACGGAACCAACAGACAGACGGAAATGCGATTGCATAGGCCTATCCCATGCCCACATCGACAGTATAGGCTTATGACTATTCCATGTTTCAAAAGATGGTTTCTATTTTTCACGTTGCATGTCTGGGCAATTCGGGCATTAACCGCAATTTGTACTTTAGGCCTATCACATGCACATACCGAAGGGCTAAATTATCCGTGTGACTCGACAAATTGCCTATGACGGACACCGCTTATAAATCAGCCCAGTTGATCTGGATAACAGCGATAATCGTCATTGCAATTGCAGCGCGTTCACGGCAGAACAGCGTATTAGGCTACTACGAGATTACATTAAACCTATGGCCTGGATACGTGTAGCATTCTACTGCAGTGCAAAACGTTTGACGATTTGTTTATGCATTGGTGATGGCTCAAGTGGGTTTACGCACTTAACGAGTTACGACTTATGAATAGGGCCTATAAACTTAAATACACTGAGACAGTAACAGAGATAGATGACAGTGCGAGAAACCTTCTCACCAGGCCTGCCCAAAACTTCTACCTTGCGTTACGACTGTGTATCTCTTTTGCCGTTTTTTCCCGTTAGGTCACTCAGTTCATAGACATTATGACGATATTGCACAATCACTTTCGGTTCAATGAACACAAACAAGTCGTTAAGTGTCCATAGGCGGATTCAGGAGTTGAAGTTGGGGGGCAAGGTCGAGCGCCGAAGGCGCGAGCCGAGTCGAGGCGCCGAAGGCGCCATGGGTGTCCCTCCCCACAGGGGGAGGGGTCTGGGGCTCCCCAGAATTTTTTTCGGGGGCTTTTGAGGTCAAAATGGCGTATTTTCGTGCACTCTTCGTGCTAAATTTCGTTTTTTTTTCTGTGACCAAAACAGTATAGAAATACACCAGGAATGCAAGGACTGCCATGGAGATTGACTTCCATGCGACAAAGAGCGTTACTCAAGAATGTCCATTCCTCTAAGTTCTTGCAGCAAGTTCCCCCCTAACTCAAGGTGAGGCGCCCGTCGACGGGGTGGGGAAAATAGGGAGAGGGCATTCCCTCCCTAGCTGACTAGAGAAGAGGTCTGGGGGAACGTCGTGAGCTCCCCCAGCGGTATCCGGGCAGAGCCCCGGCGAAAAACAAATTTGGTGCATTCTGAGCATCACAGAAGACTTCTGCTCGCAAGATATCGTAAATATATCAGGAAAGCAGAACAATAATAATATTCAACTTCCCCTCAATTACCCAAAATACCTCCCCTCTATTTTTTTCTTAGAGCATTTGCATGGTGTAGACGCCTCTGGCGTTGTTTATTGTTGCTTACTTTTACGTAGGCGTAGCCAAAAATTGGAATCGAAAGAGGCGAACTAGCCTAAGGGCCAAAAATTGAGGCCAAAAGCCGAGAACAAAGGTGAACATTGGGTATAGGGGCCGGTCACCGGGGCACAGCCCCGAAAGCAAACACTTTTTGGGGCTTAACAACCCCGTAAAATTCACATATTGAGTATACATTTTATTAGTTTTACTGCACAAGTTTATTTTATTTTTTCCTTGCATATGCAAGGAAAAAAGGGCGACTTTGGCATCTTGGGATGGCCCCATTGGCGCCCCTCCTAAATCCGCCTATGTAGGCCTAAGTGTCCACACCTCTACCCCAATTTTAAACATCACAGTGAATTTTCACCGAGACAGCAATAGTTAGACTTATTATTATTCAGATGATAGCACTATAATACGAATCGTAAAATAAAAGCGGTCTGTGTTGTTTAAGTGTTCCTGCTTTAGATGCGTATCTGTCACAAGTGTTAGCAAAACACTGCCAAATCTGCAGGGACGTATCTAGTTAGCCTCCTCCCAGATAGGAACATCAAGCAGTTAGCACTCGAAGCATTTCTAAAGGCGCGTACAGCGCGACGTATCCGGTTATCTGAACTGAAATAAACCGAGATGGTTTAGTTTCTGACGAACTGACCAACGGGCATGCATTACAGTAAAAGTAGGCACCGTCTAACGGCGTCAATGACTAGGCGCACATACGCGTCGACCAATCGGCTCACCCTGATCGCCCATTGGTCAGTTAGTCCAAAAATAAACAGTGTCGGTTCAATTACGTCGCTCTGTACGCGCCTTAAATGGGGAGGGTCCCAAGTTCCAACAGGGAGATCCATCTACACTGTACTTCATGTTCAGCAAAGGGCACCTTTTGATTCGCTGTATAACTCGTAGAAAATTGAATTTTCAAAGAAAATTAAACTCTATTGCACCCTTCAATTTTTACTGACATGGGCAAGCCGAAAATAATATTCTGATTTCCTTACGGCTTGACGTGTTAACGTTGAAAAATAACTCTTGACTACTGCTGGTGACTTTACTGTTTTCATTCCCCGGCTAGAGTAAAATGTTTATCAGCAGGTGCAAACTTGGCCAAAAATGATGCACAAGCCAATACTTCAGCAATATTTTTTACCACATTGGAAGTTCACGTTTTTGTTGTTGCAATGAGCATCAACCTTACAGGGTTTGGTGCAGTGACCACTCTACTACAGACATGAAATAGCAGGACATTTCCCCTACTAGTTGCTGCATCACTATTGATGTTGCACTTACCCACATTCCGAATACTAGCAGTGTAAAAAATGCATCATCACAACATGTTAATTAATGCAAAGCAATGCACCTATACAATATTACTTCAGACATTCTACAGCCTAAAAAACATAAAGGTAACATTAAACAGCTTTCTCCAGCAACATTTCCCCCGAAAGCGACCTTGTGCTTTTTGTCAATTATCCAACAAAACAGTGGTCATATTCAATTACATTTTACATACGTTTCATTTTGCAAATGTTTACCTTCAAATTACGATGCAGACTACTCATGGACAATAATTCCATCATATGCAAACTACATGACTTTTCGTTCTAGATCTACAAGCTTGGATGAGAAAGGAGTTTAGTTCTGGCTGGACCACATAAAGAAGCCATCCTTTTGAGGGAACACTGTGTACAAATATTCAAATATTTGTGAACGCCACAGCAGCTACACAAACCGACACAGTTACCAACACTTCCTGCATGTTATTTACCGACGGATCAAATAAGGGTGCCAAATTGTTTGTTAGTCATGAGTATGAAACTGCAGAACTAACTAATTACATGAAACAACCAAACATCATTCCAGTCTGAAACTAAAATGCACAAGTACGTCAGCTATAGTCTTCACTAAATATATCCACAAACTCCAAGTTGCAGTTAAGCATGGACACATATTGTACACCAATCCGCTATAAACTCAGAGCACAACGGTCAACAGTATGCTGCACACTGAGAAGTGAATGTGGAAGTAAGAATGCGGGGCACTCAATAGCGACGAGCGCCACTTCCGCCGCGCGGCGAGCGATGCATTGGTGGCTCACCGCCCATCTTCATTTTCTTCGGAGGAGGTCCGTCCGACATTCTCATAGGGCGCCTGGTCCCTCCATCCTCATCCCTCCTGGGTGGTGGCATGCCACGCCCATAGTCCATGTCACGAGATCCGCGTCCTGAAAACGAGCCACGACCTGCAAAATGTCGATTTCAACAAATTCAGTCACAAATCCGACAGCTAATTAACAAGAAGTACTTTACACATACTCAACACTTCCACTTGTCTGCTTTAGACTCGAGTTTCGGTCGATTCGCACATTAGCTGTACTTCACGTAAAATAATATTCTGACATTCGAGTATTCCTTCTGCAAATTTGAATACAATGACATACAATAATTCAATAATTCCTTCAGCATTCAGTATAAATACTTCATAAGAATGTTATTTGAAATAAAGAAGAAGAAACCTTCACAAGACTGATTCTGACTTAAGCTGAACATAAAAATTACAGTAGCAGCATCATAAGAAATTAATAGCAGCGCTTGTTCAGCTTCAGTTCTATGATGCTGTATGATGACTTCACACTGCAAACTAGCAAGGCACATCTGTAGATATGCAGCTTGCAGAAAAGTCACTAACAAATCGGACAAAGTTATAGCTGTGCACTGGTTTAGGCCATTCCCGCTGTTCTACGTGATGATTGTCAGGTATGTAACTGAAAAGTCTAGTTGAACTGGATTCTGGACAGACTGTGCAATCTCACCCGCAGAGAAAATGGAGCCTTCTATGACAGAAACTTATCAGTGAGGTATGAGTAGTGATGCTATTACTTCACAGATGTGAAAGTAATAAAAAATAAACAAAAGTAATGCTGCTCCGAGATTTCAAGCTTGCATTAAACACCTACAAATCTGCCTTTTTCAGACTGACGTAGACTGTACTGTTGTATGCATCACATTAAGATTTTAGCACTTTGATGACAATGATGACACACACACATTACTGTAATTCAGTGGTATATATATATATACATGTATACATGAAGATTAAGTTGCGCTCACAAGTAACCAACATTAAGCTACCAAACTTTTCATTCATTTTTTCTATCATGTATACAATGCTGTTCTTACACTGATTTGTTTTGTAGCTTGACAAATGTGTGAAGACGCTACAGAAACTGGAGAAACAAAAATCAAATACAGGGCACCAAAATGAATCACAAATACCATCATCATAATTCATGAGTCGCTTCTACCATTTGTATCATTTTTCTAGTCACTGAATTTCATAGTGCAAGAATCATCAGTTAATGTTAAGTTCAAATGCAAGTATATGTAACTAAGTGCATGACATTCATCAGTTAATGAGATAGATTCATTTCAGCAGACACTACTGCACATCTCATCAGAATAGTGATGCCAATGACAAGGGCTGAATTAGCACCAGAATGCATCAGCAATGAGGCTTTCAGATCAGCAAACGCAGTAACTGTAAATGTCTGGGTGACAATGAGAAAACTGGGGCCAAAAACAAGTGGCCAGTAAACATAACTGATCTAGGCAGATTACTTAACAAAGACTTAAGATTAATAATGACGATGATGATGACAGTTGTAGATTAGATGTTATATTGCCAGCACAGCAAAGGAATGTACTGTAATTAAAATGACTTCGTGATAATAAGATGACTGATGCAGATAGTTACGAAACATGACTGCTTCAGTGCTTTACACCAATTTTTTACATTGACAATGCTGGCATCAACAGCTGTAAGTTGGATGTAAAATGTTACTTCATACTGAAAGACTCTGTCCTCTTTAGTTGACAACATTCTGCATTCAGTACATCAGTGATATCAGAAATGTTGTTCTCTGCTCATTCCCGTAGACGCTTATGTGCTCTATGCAGCACTTCTAGAAATACTGCACTCAGGACCAAAAGCACTGGAGCACTAACAAAAATTATGCACTTCGTACAGTTGGGGTTCTGAGATGCATTTCAACAGACCAATGCCTCATATCAGTGATTCGATGAAGGTGGTCTGGGAGACTGTTTCAGGCAGCACATCCGAAAATCAAACTTAGCTTGTGTTCTGCACAACAACGATAAGCGCATCATCATCAGACAAGTCCAGCTGGACTGCAAAACAACAATTGCTCGAATGCAGTCGGCCGGATACCGCGGTGTCTGATATGGTATGTATGATGCACACTATGACACGGTTATGACTGGTGAATGGTGACTCAGTGTGGAACCACAGCTGAAGCACTCGCATTATTTGGCTAATTTAACAGACTGAGAACGAGTCACAGTGTCATGTACAGAACATGCTGCAGCAGATTAATCCCGGATAGCGGCAGGCTGGTTAACAGAGTTGCAATAGTACAGCTGGGAGCACATGATGACTAATAAGTATAAGCTCATGTAGCACACACGTACACTTCCCACCAAGCATAAACAGCTGATCAGTGTGATCAATTCTCCTTCTACCGGCCAAAAATCCACTTCGGGTTCACTGCGCAGTCCTTCTGTCCATATTCTGACTGCAGGATAACTGATGCAACAGAGCTCTCTCACAGTAGGGAAGGAAGCTAATCCATCTGTGATTGTCACAGCACAGTTTGCCACTCTTCTTATGAACTGGGACTTAGTGAAGTCATCCTACTCTGCAAAAATATATCTTTGTTCCAACTTTCAAACCTGTCAAAACAGCTCTCAAACAGCTGTCTGCTCCCACTGATCCAGCAATCTCTGCCGAAATGTTGTCCCTACCCAGCATCTTCACTGACCATGTGCAAAGACCGCATTCATATGCAGTTCTTTCATTCACATTGCCCTGCTAGTTCTTTAATTGCCATGTGTTAAGAGGACTGTCTGATATCATCAGCTTAGCAATGCCTCAGAAATAACAAAATGCATGAGCATATTCCATTCCTGTTTTGTATATGTAGCAGCAGTATCTTCAGTATGAAGTCAATCAAATTCTCTGGCATGCTTACTCAAAAGCAGTAGTTCACTTCGCTGCCATCAGTGCAGTCTATACTGGCATGACCAGAGCAGTAACAGTCAAGATTCACACAAACAGCTTAACACAATTTCCAGCACTTTCCACATCCAATGACTAGCTGCCGGGAGAAAAATCATCAAAAACGTGACCTATAAAATAATACTGTTCACGGTGATTGATGGCATTTCACTCAATGCTTCTGAATTTCTGCTGACTTTCTTTAGCAGTTATGTGCATTGTGCAATCTGTTCGTGAGTGCCGAGACTTAGTAATGTAGTAATTTGTGTGAAATTATACAATCTCTTCTGCTGCAGTTGCTTCTTCCGACAGTTTCTGCTTCAAACGGCACTGCATCTTTCTGATGCAAATGCAACGTTCTGGTAGTCTTCAGTTGTTTAATTTTCCTCAGCTGTACACAGCTTCTTTTCTTCATGACTGATCACCCACCACCTGCCTTCATTTCCTTCAGGTCTTCCAAACATTCAGTGTACTTCTGTTCAGCTGCTTCCATCTTTTGTTTTAGGCATCAATCAATTGTGTTAGGCAGACTTTAATTATTCTTTCAGCATACAGCATCTTCATGCAAGTTTGCATTTCTTCTTCTAGTGTTTTGATAACAAAGCCTCATTCAACTACTGCTTTCTCAACATAATTTTCATCCACTTTCCACACTGACAACAGAAATCATTAGCTGCATGAAATGTCCTGGTAATGTCTCATGTTATGATTCAATATTGCTATCAGTGAAATCACAACAATCACATAGAATAGAAGCTAACTAGAAATTTGGGGCAAAGCCCAACGTGAGTCCACCTGGCGCCCTAAGTCCGATTGGGGGAAATTAGGGG
>Ga0056128_1003897_pt1 | contig 18547 bp, 10 predicted proteins | sample WorMetLIZISLAND2_FD_71113 | JGI IMG/M metagenome (GOLD analysis project Ga0056128, IMG submission 71113) | Marine gutless worms symbiont microbial communities from Max Planck institute for Marine Microbiology, Germany - Olavius geniculatus... ... | reverse complement strand
TACAAATACCAAATTCTCTATCTGGATCGCATAACGATAGTAGCGTGGCGCCACCTTGTAAATGATATAGACTTGTGTCGCAGCCCGAAATCGCCAAAAAATTCATAAAACCCCCTATTTTGGCGTTCAAGGTCATTCAAGGTCATTGACTTTGGCGACAATCGAGAGCCAGTGTACGACTTTCTTTTAATGATTAGCCATAATAGTAACCTAGGCCCAATCTCGCGCCGTTACTGAAATACAGCGACTTATTAGCCAAAAATTGCAAATTTTGCCCACCCCCTCTCATTTAGCGCCCTCGTTCGGGGTGACCCCTTTCGAATTTATAGAAAAGCTTTGCGGTTTCTGAAACTAGAGTCTTCCAGGCAGCCGAAGGTGAAGACTTGATGATCCTAGCTTGCACCGTTTTTGACCGATCCACCCGTATGACATACAGACAGACAGACAAAATTGCGATGGCCAAGACGCGCTGAAAGCAGTAGCTGATTTCGCGCGTAAAAACGGAAAAAAAGATACGTGAAATTTACTTTTTACTTATCCACTTATCACCAGCATAGATGTAAAAAAACTTTTTTACGTTTCTTATTTTTGCCATGTTTTTAACGTTTTCAAACGTTTTTTTTATTTTCTCAACGTTTAGTATTTTTAAAAAGTTTATTTAAAATGTTGCTAATAACTTAAGAAGCACTTTTAAAACACGAAAAAACGAAAAGTGATGTTAGTTTACTTAGATAGTCTAGTGATACTTTGTCTTATGACTTCAAGCTTGAAGTGAAATTGAATAGGGCCTAAAAGTTCTCTGTCTCCGTCTAGTTCTAGCTGCACTGCACCTATAGCATTAGGCATGTGGCAAAAGGTTGAAAAAATCAGCTTTTATATTCAACGTTTATATTTTTTTTTCTTGGAACGTTTCTTACATCCACAAACACCCGGTCACGTGGTCATGTGAACGAACCAGTGAACTCGACCGGCATGACGGTGTCGGGTGGACGGATATATCACGAATGTAACGATGTTGTCGCTGGCTGGGAGATGTGTCGCTGGCGGCGTCTAGCGGCGAGTGAGCGAGGTACGTGAGGCTGCGGCTGCGTGTTGATGATGATGAACTGCCGGGCGCTCGCTGACCAGTACATCAATCAATCAGTCTCTACAGCCAGTGACTGACCATACAGCCAGTACCACCAGCAGCAGCAGCAGCCGGCGAGACGTGGACACTGGAGACAAGCAAGCAAGCAGTGCCATGCGTCGCAGCGACACACAGACTCACGAACAGTCAGACAGAACGTGACAGCAACAGCAGCGGGCGGTGCAGTGTGTAGCATGGAACCACGCTGGTACTATGCTCACAATAGTCTTCCGCTGTCTTGCGTCACGAAGCAAACGACAACGTGCGACCGGAGCGTGGTGGTTTGAGTACGATAGCTACCGCGTACTCGCTTACCCAGTCCAGCAGTGCAGTGTGTAGCACGGCAGGCACGCGCAGCACACGTCGACACGTCATAGATTACGCTGCCGGTGCAGACAGTTGGTCAGTCAGTCAGTCAGTCAACAGTGATGTATGTATGCCGGAGTGATATAACACGGGGCAGTCACTGTATCAATGTTACAGCATCTGCGTCATTAGCCTAGCAGCAACGTCAGCAACAACCGCCTGCCTGCCTACGACATTCTCGCATCACTGCATCGTCTCAGCATTTCTCAGGTAACGCTTCAACGTTTTCGCATGCAGCATTTAAGCCGAAATTAGTCGGTGACGATCTCCATTCTCTTTCCCCTTCATCCCACTTCCCTTATCCCTTCCTTCCATTCTCCCTTTCTTTTTCTCTCCCTTCCGACTTTTTTCCCTGCCCTTGAAGCGGGGTCCGAAATGTCGCTCGTGCAAGAAAATTTTTGAAATTCTACACTGCTACCGATGAGTATTGGGTGATCAGTATACGTTACCAACCAGGTTCATGACGATGATGACGGTATAGTTTTAATCTACAAAAGTCTAGGTAGCCAGATTAGGCCTACTTTCACCGGTCACAAAATAACGAAAAATAATGAAAATGCTTGGATTGGGTGGGCGATTTGCTCGAGTGGGTAGGTTTTTGCCCACCTATTTTCTTGCAAAATTGCTCTGCGCTTTCATCTACATCTTAAAATTTTGTATAATATTATCCTTTTAAAATGTACGTCGGCGGAAGCTAATTTGTCTTCAGTTTTTCGTGTTTTGCTAGCCCCAGACAAAGACCAGCTTACGACTCAAGCGTGATAAATAAAAGTACAGTATTCGTACAGTAGGCCTGTAGGATTTCGGTCAAGTTCTAAATAAGAAAAAAAATCTAATTCGTTACTTGCAAAAATGCTGTCAGAGCGGGAATAAATTCAGGATCGTTTTGTTTTGTTTATTAATTATTGTTCAGTGTCGTATTATTTGTCGTTGTTGTTAGACGGATACGGATGAGCTGCAGACTAGCTTCTTTGAGATAAATAAACGAATAAATGGTATTTAAGGCATAGACATCTAATATTTAGCACTTGATTCAAAAGAAATACACAACATTTGACGTTTCACAGTTGCAGATAACACACACTCAGTAGGTCTACACTGTGTCCCAATGAAAAGCAGACCCCAAAACAAATGGTTCGAATTTAACAAAAACTTGTCATTTGTCTAATGTTTTAGCTCAGTAACTCTAAATCAAGTCCAGCAGAATGACACATAATATAGGTTTCAAAAAAACGCACAATACTGTAACATCAATTTTGTTGGCATTTGAAATACACTATTGGAAATTGGAAATATGACATTTACAATACAGCAGCATCGCATTGCAGTTTAAATTCCTTTTTTACGATCCTGTGTAATGATCAATGACGTTTTGGAAATTCCCGTTTTGTGAATAATAGGGTGTTTACACGATCCAGCTGAATCAACGTTGTGAGTAATCAGGGTCTTACGCTTTTTACCACTGCCGGGTTTGCAATCGACGCTTACAGGTTTGACTAGTTTTAGACAGGAACTTATTAAAAGGTGACAGAGATTATTTTTTCGGATTTGTTGGTGAACTTTTTTGCTCCATTATCATTTTTTGACGCAGCACTTTTGTTACAGTCTTTTCTTTTTTGATTAAACCATATTAATAGCAATTACAAATTGAGTACATAACAGCAATGTGTCCATGACGTCAAAACAGCAAAGAATGATATTTAAAGATGTTTTTCTTTATTTGTGGTTTATAGTTTCTTGTCAAATTTTGTGTACTATTTTCGAATCAACCGCTAAATATTAAACACTAATTTAAGTTGATGCAGTTATTTAGGGGGTCCACTTTTTATTGAGACACATTCTGCATAATATTGGGACATATACTGTGCAGTATGTGCCCAGCCATTTTAACTGAAAAAAGGAGTGCTTAAATTTCGAGATAGCTTCTTCGCGAATCCATTGATTTTGAGACCAAAATGCAGTGAGTGCAGAAAAGTACGCGATCATATCTTTGACTCCAGAGAGCGCTCGTGCTGAGACGAAAATTGTCAATAATGACGGCGTGAATGACGTCACGTGACAGTGGCACGTGACTAAAGATCGCAGTGCGCAAGCGCAGACTTCAAACACGTCGCACGCACGCCAACTTTGCAGCGACGCGATCATTTCCAGTCTGCAGTGCAGCATGCTGGGATACGTGGCCGACAGTCAACGTGCAGTGGGCTATCTTCCTTCATCATTCTCATAACCTTTCTTCCACACGCCGACAACTCAGTGTACGTCTGATCGACTTGAAAGACGGCTCACTGGAGCAGAATGAATGCGCCTAATAGCTTCTGATTCACCAACAGCACTAGGTTTATTCGCTGCACCGGGAGCCTAAGGTCTTTAGCTGGACTGCGGAGGGATATGGAAAAAGGAAAGATGAAGAGTGAAATGTATTATATGGGTGGAAAAGAGATTTCATTTTTTGCATCTTATACCGCGAAAAAATCTAAACCTTTGAGGACGATGAGAGTTATGCATGGTCAGTAACCTTGAGACAAACTTAGCAAAAACCAGCTGCCCTGTTAAATATTACCCTATGTGAAATATTTTTTCTCAAAAAACGGTCGCGAGATAAGGCTAAGAGTACGATTGATTACTAATACTATGTCGTATGTTGTACGTGTTTTAAATTGGTATTTAAATTAAGTACTTTAAATAACCCTGAGTGGCCGTTATTGCAGCCTATTCACGAACTGTGCGTCTTTCGAATGTCGCCACGGAAGTTTTTATGAGGCACAAATCCAGCCCAGACATTCTGCTTCCAGGCAGTAAGAACGCGGCTTACGCGGGACATTCGCGGTGGTTCCCTGCAGGAAAGGGGACGTCAAACGTAAGTGGAGCAGGCGATTTTTAGCAGTTTTGGTTGCCATAGAATTTTCGGAACATTCAGAGACAAAAACCTACATTATGAACGGCATGAAGTGTTTTATTGTCAATAAACCTAAAAACTTGACCTTAAATGACCTTGACCTTAAGATGTCATTACAAGTTAAAATCTACTTTCTGCACCAGTACGACTAGAATTGTGCGAATATTGCTGCGTGGACTGCGTGGAATGTGTGGTAGTTGAAAAAAAAACAATTTTTAATGTTTTTGGTCGCTATAGTCTTCAGACTTTTCAGAACTTAGGCCAAAGTTGTCGTATGAGCTTACGACAGAAATATTCAGCACAGATGCGAGTTTCTTTCAGTGTCGGTATACTGCTTAATGCAGAATAATTGCTGGGGTTATTAAAAAAGACACCTCAACGTTACTAATGCTATTATTGTAAAATTCTGTGCATAAGTTGCCAAGTAGATTTCAATATTGTCCATAAGTTGATCGTTATCTCGTATGACAGAAATACGAGATATAGTAGGGTTTATCTAAAAACTAAAAATAATATTTGGAAGATATGCCCCATCTGCAAAGCTGGATGACATTTTTTATATTGTGTAGGCCTAGTTGTGTTCGGTGTGGTAGACAGTGACATTGGAGACATCTTCAGACTCAGTTTACGTTGTTCATTTGTGCTGGATAGCTTATTTTTTATGTGCAATTAAAATATTTGGCGTAGTGCAGCGAAGCAGTTAAAGTGTGCTGGGAATAGGTCAATCGTCAGTTTATTTTTATTGCACAATACACATTTATAAAAAGTGCAGTTGGAACAAAAAAAACTTGAACGGCACAGCCTACGTTTTGGACTATCGTGGAAATGCTTCTAACCGTTATTGTGAACCTTGAATCGTGTTCCCAAACAAAACTCGAAGGCTGTCGTAAAGCAGTTTTCGATTGAAAATACAGCGAATAGTTACAGCATTTACGAGAGAAAAGTGCGATAAAGTGTCGTATATCTTGCATTTGCATTATGATAACAGTACCGTATTTAGATTGCTTTTGTGAAACAGGTTAGACTAGTAGAGCCGTAGAACACCCGAACTGACGAGACGGTGACAGCACTAGCCGCCAAGAGGCCGAGGCCAAAGCCACAAGAATGACTACCTGGACTGCTCTCTCTCTCTCTCTCGTCAGATAATGAAGATGCCGACGGCACGAGCGCCATTGTGATTAGCAGTTGTGCAAGTGACAAATTGCATAGTCGCAATGGCGAATGAGCTGTCGGCTCCGTTACGTCACTGGCCGGCTTCACCTCGTTGCCATAGCAACAGCAGCAGCAGCAACAACAACATCATCAGCAGCAGCTTTAGCATCTTCGCAGAACCTGGCTGCTCGGCCTGTCTTTAGAGTGAATCACCGGGCACTCATCAAACCTGCGCTACAGAGTCTTCACTGTCTGGTTGTCTGTAAAAGCGCGAATTGGGTTTAAAATCGCCACCTTGATGCCACCTATTCTTCGTCGACGCGGCCCCGTTCGGCTCCGTTACGTCACTAACAGGCTTCACCTCGTTGCCATAGCAACAGCATCATCATCATCATCATCATCAACAACATCATCAGCTTTAGCATCTTCGCCGGTGTTCGGCGGATATTCGCTATTATTTCGACTGCACAGATGTGCATAATTTCCCTCGTGTATGTTCACGTAAAGGATACATGAGCTCAGCTCGGGCAATTGCTGAGCGACGTCGCTAACTGCGTCTCAGGGGAGAGTTGCAGAGACAAGCATGCAGTCGCCTGTGTCACACTAAAATGTCTCCCCCATGAAAAATCCGCCCGGAGAGCGATAATCATAGATTTGATATGTCCCATCCCTTATTAAAATACCGCCGGCCCCATAACAAGTCTTCCCATTATAAAATCGCCCCCCTTAGAAAAGTCTCCCTTCGGCCGACAATTTACCGGCAAAAATCCGTCCCGCCCGGGCGGCCGCCGGGCGGGGCGGATTTTTGCCGGTAAATTGTCGGCCGAAGGGAGACTTTTCTGGGCGGGGCGATTCTGTAACGGGACACCGGCCGCGCTGAACTTATTAAATTAATGACTCCGCAATCTCGTTATGCGAGCAGCTATCATTAGAAACGGATAGACTTTCGTTTGACACTTGAGCTCATAAATAGGCCTAGGCCTACGCACGCAATATCGAGCTTCTAGTTAAAATGCCGCAGTCATTTTAGTTTTAATATAATTTTCAAACAACACTGGCTATTAGACCAGGCCTAATACGACAAATAACATCAAATGAAAAAGGCTTTAGACTATGTTAGTGATTACCAACTAAGTCAGCTTGTAAGGACGCCATATGCATAGCCCCATCTAAGGTTACCCAAACGATTTTTGCTGTTTTAGAGGACTGATAGGCTATCATTACATCGTCCTTATACGCAGTTGTAAACTGGTAAGTTTTTTTACATATATATTTGCTGTTTCATTGCCAAAAGTCGGGGAATGAGCCTGACGCGTGTAAAAAGCGCTATAGCAGGATTCGTATCTTTATTTTTTTTACCTTTTTAAGGCAAAGCAATATACCTCCGTTCGGGTACAGAACGTTGATGTGTCTACTACTGCTGCTGCTCCTACTACGCTGCTGCTCGTTATACCTGGAAATCAAGGTTGGCTGTGGTAGACTTCGACCGACGTCATCTAATTGCCAAACCCTCAACCCGCACCTCCGTCAGATGCAAGGATCTTGGTGATAATTGTTGTACAAGCCGAGGTATAGCCCATTTTGTCTTAAATTTTGTTGCCATGGTAACACTGCCGGGGTAAAATTCAGTTAGCAGAATTTGATGGCCCATTTCCGAAAACTCCCCCACGGATGCAAAAAATATCGCAAGGGTATTGTGGTTCTTCAACTCGCCTATAGGCGAGTCCGTTAGATCGATTTCTACGCTTAATACGTCAAATGACACGGTTCTGCGCATGAAAGTGCCTTTTAATGTTACAAAATAAAAATTTAATTTTTGAATTATATATTCGAAAAATTCGAAAAAAATTACAATGGCGCTTACGGGGAAAATTTAAAAGTTCTTTAAACTGTCATAACTGCAAAATAGAGTCGTAATTTTTGGTTCCAGGATAGGGATTTCGGGGACGGCCTAATTAATGGTGACACACACAGTCAGTTTGATGCAGACAATATCACCTTTTGTAATTTGTGGTGTTTTCGATGTGCAAGTCCTTAAATGTTGCCGTTAACAAGTGTATAAACTTATGTTTTCTACATTTATATCTTTAAAATAAGGATGTATCAGTTTGGACTGCGATTGGCTTTGACGTCATATAGACGTCGTCAGCATTGTGACGCATCATCAGCATCATTACAGACGCTGCAGCGAGCACCTGTCTGCTTGTACTATTCTATGCCTACTTGTACATAATCTTCTTAGCGGTTTGTATATACGGTTGTAATAAAAAAATATTACATTGTAGACTTAGCTGAAATTTACTCAGTAGACTATCTAAATAACAGCTGAGTGGTGCTGACTATGCGACGCCAAGACTGACGTATCGTTAATTTAGGCTAACAGCTGTTTTCAGTCGTTGCTTCTCTGCAGCTTTACTGATTCAGAGTACTGAATTGCAAACCTCTGGATGGACGACCGACAGCAGTGTAGGCCTAACCGATGCAGAACAGCAACTGCCGGATTCTCGTAGGCAAAAGTGTGCGCAGAATTTTAAACGTGACAACGTGTGTATGATATATCAAAAAGTCCAAACAAAACAAAATGCGTTATTAATTTGTCTCAATCATTCATTATCTCTCACATCAACTGACAGGTAGTCCCGGCTGACTTCTTACTGGTAAATATTTTTTTGCATTTAACGGCAAATACACTGACACTAACTGAAACAGCATGCAGCAGAAAGTGAACACTGAACAAAACTGTTTCTACAGAAATTCAAGAACACGTAGGCCTAGTACAGAAACGAAGCTTAAGTCAATCAATATACAGCTAATATTGGGCTTAAATACGATAATTACTGAAAAAAAGAGTAACAGAGTTTAGAGCCTGCAATCTCTACTGATGCAGCACTCAAATGTTTTGTTGTGCGACCGAAATGGTACCCTTGGGGGAAAGCAAGGGACCAAACTTAACCGGAGTAACTCCAGAATAAAAACATAAACAAAAAGCGAAAACAGTAGGCCTAATATTTCAAACAGAGCTATCAGAATTAAGTAGACATAGGCCTAAAGCTGAGATAACGAAGTGGGAGGTAGAACAAATCAACCAATGCATTAAAGACTCAAACTAAACACCAGTTCGCACAAAAATACATAAACATATTAAACTAAGATGTTGCAGTGAAGCAAATCCACAAATTTACAGACTACAAGGCAGAAAAATTAAGTACTTCAAACATCACTACAATAGTTATATTATAAGACAACGCATAAAAATGCAACAGCTACTAGACACGACATACGACAGAATATAAAATCACCAAATGCTTCAATATCAAGTCAATTCATCCCAGCAATGTTATGTAAGCACACGTATCCAATAGTATCACTCGGCAAATAAGCATCATGGAAATCCGACTGTCCGGCTAGCCACGTAAGAAGCGAAAACCGTAAAATGCGGTAAGCAGAAAGGTAAAACATACTGAGGGTGAAAGATAAATAACGAAGCAGAATCACAGAGTCGAAATGTAATGGGGTGTTTACACGATCCAGCAAACGTCCAGCAAGCTTCCAGCACATGTAATGCTGGACGTTTGCTGGATCGTGTACACACCCTATAAAGTACGACGAATGATTTGTGCGCGTATTATTACCGTCACAATACCAAACATCGCGCACTATATAATAGAATGTACATCGTCATCATCATGCTGTACTTATACATCAGTCTGTCATCACAGCATCCGCTAGTTGCTCGTACGGCAGCGTCGTTAGTTAAAAAAGCAGGCAGGGCAAGAAGTTGCAAAATTTTCCGACAGAATTCCAACACACAGTTGCAAATTTTCGAAGGGGAGTCGTATAAGTGCAGAAAATTTCGATTTTGCCTGAAAATTCTCCAAAATGGGGGCCTTTAACTCCAAATTTGGCATTTCTGGACGACGATTTTCTGACAAAAAGATCATCCGATAATTCTGCCACAGACAAAAATTTAAAGGAGAGGAGGAATTGCCCTCTTGCCTTTTCCATCCGGCCACGACGCGACTGCTTCAATAGATTTCGGTCTCTTCGCATTTGGCAGCTGTGACGCCGCCATTCTTTCCATTCGCTCTGGTGGCATCACGCTGCAGACTGGAAGCCAGCTCAAGCCTGGCACATTCCTGTCGCACGTCGTCCAGGTTCGAGTACTGCGAGTCTTGCGATGTCAGCAACTCGGCGTTGTTCTTCCCAGAACTCAGTGCGCTCGTCTTGCGCGTAGGGACAGGAGGCGGAGTGCGGCCTCTGCCACCGTTCCTCTGTTCCACACTAGTGTCTCGTCTCCTCTCGGCAGGCTCGGATGCTGCGGTGTTTCGCCTGACTGTCCCGGTATCAACGCCCACAGAGCTGTCTGAGTCGCTGTCGACCGTGGCCAGCGGGGCCATCGACAAAGGACGTGCCCGGCTGACGCCATTAACGGCCGTGTGTACGTCCACAGTCGCCAGGGGTTCCACGGCACTGCTCGGGCGCTGGTGGGGTTCTCTCGAAGCACTGGACGGTGGAAAGTTCTTGATAGCTCTGCGTGGGGGCGGTGCGGGGGGTACGCGCCCCCGCGGTTTACCGCCGCCGTTCGCAGCTCCGTTTCCTCCCCCAGCACTCGGCTGAATCTCGGTCACGTGATCGCTGAACGTCACGTGACCCTTCGGCGACGGGGAAGGCGACTGTGGAGTGGCGGTGCTGGCGGTGGCAAGATTCCTGACGTTTGGTGCCGAGATTGGTAACGCCTTGACTGAAGCTGGTGCTGGAGCTATCGCCCTCACTTTATCGTCGACTGGCCCGACAACAGCATCGGCCGATTTACCTGCCGCAACTGTAGTTGACTCGGAGGATTTCACGGCGCCAGCATCGGGCAATACGGCAGACGAATCAACGGATTCACATGTTGCGACTGCAGCTGCATCGGAAGAGTCAGCTGACCGCTGGGTGACGGAATCAACGGATTTCACCGCAACGTCACCAGCCGATCGGGCAACGGAATCCGTGGATTTATCACTTGTGAGTGTGATCTGATCACTAGATTTGCCAACAGCTGAGGTGGTAAGAGATGCAACAGCAACTGCGGGGGTAAACGACGAAGACTGAGTTGCCTTTATACTGCTACTGTTAAATTTTGTTTTATCCTCTTCAGCCACAGATGCAGCAGCCGAGTTAGTAGAATTCGCTGGCAAAGTTACGCAGCTGGTAGTATTTGCTGCTTCGCTTACAGCCAAAGATGTAGATGCCATGGTGGACATCACGGTGAAAGACGCTATCGTTGTCTTGCCGGCACCAGCGGTCGTCACGACGGACGCAGTCGTTGTCAGGGAAGCGGCGGTGGTAACCTTAGCAACGGATGTCATGACAACTGATGTGGTGCCGACGGATGTTGCGGTCGTCGTCATGGCAACGGATAAGAGGGAATCATTCTGCGTTGACTGGTTTTTCTGGCGGGATCGGTCTGATGGCACAGCCAGGCCTGCCGCTGATGAACTCGCTGCGTTCTCAGTGCTATCCGACTTGACGCTGCAACTCTCTGCCTGGTCGCGGTACATCCGTGTCAAGCTGGCCTGAAGTCGTGCGTCGTTGCGCGCGATGTTGTCTGTCCTACGCAGCTGACGCCGCGTCAAGTCCAACGTACGCTCAAAACGCAGCACCTCGACGCTTCCAGAGAACTTCTTCTTCCGTTCCCGTGCCTCACTCGCCAACTGCAATGCAGACATTTTGAGCACATGCTGTAATAAAGATGATATGATGTGACACGTGCGACTTTTTGAGAGACAATAACAGCCACTCGTGTTTGATGCAATTCAGTTAATCATTTCTGAGCCAACGCAGGCGCTACCCAGTATGAATTTAAGTTGTAAACGGTTAAACTACAACTTCCGATTTTCACAAGGTACCGCAGTAACAGTATTAAGGTGCGGTGGGTAAAACTAAAGTCGGTTACGTCACGTTTTTTGTCAATGCTGCGTGCCATGAAATTATTAAAATCGGTCAACGTTTCAAAGAGTTATTTAAAAATAAAGGTTGCACGTTTCTGAAGCACGGTATAGTTAAAAATACTTGAAGAATGGCAGACGGTCTAGTGGCTTATATCCCTACACCTAGTGGGCGCATCTTTATAAAAACGTCAAGTCCTTCCCCAGCCTTACGGCCTATAGGGCGGCGATGATCTCCGTTTCCTAAGGTCCTCAGCCAGACACCAGTTTATACACTGTGAGACCACGGATACGGGGTCAATGTATCGCACGGTGTGCCTGTTTACGTCCCAGCGGTGAAGCCGGTGTTACCAAATTATACTGCTTGGTGACAGAGGCACATGCGTGTGAACAACTTGCCTAAGGTCGTTACCCGGCAGTGTCCTGGTGCGGAGTCGAACCTGCGCCCCTGAGTTACTTCAGGATTACAAGTCCGACACGTTACCGTTAGACTACCGAGCCACACTGGGCGCAGCTTACGCCCAGTGAAAAATAAGGAAGGAAGTTTTGATAAGGCTGTAGACCAAAACTCCCCCTCATTTTATTGGGCAATCTACGCCTTTAACAAAACTCCCCCGTTATGTTTCTTTGGGCAATCAACACACATAACAAACCCCCAACCTACACCCTTAACAAGGAGATCTAAAAAGTGAGGGGCTTGAACCCTAAAGTGGAGGAACGTGAGCTTCAAAATGGGAAAGGGGGAGGGGGAACTCGCGCCCCATTTCAACTTTAGATTTGGGGGAATAGAAGCCACTGCGTGAACCTGTAGCGCATGTAGCCTTGCGTTGTGGTCCGGCAGCAGAGCAGAGATACTCATCATCAATGAACGCCGATCATCTGCACTGACTTCATGCTTATTGCCCACCACTACCGGTAGATTCACTGGTCGCTTGTCCTGTATTGCTGCTAACCTGACAACGCATTTAACACATCTTCCTATACAGGTATTAGCCAGGGACGTCATTCGGGGGGAAGGGGCTGATGGGGTTTACGCAACACTCCCTCAAAAATTTATAATTCAAATTTTTTCTCTGTAAATCGTACTTTGAAGCAGTGTTACTGCTGCAAAAGCAGTACGTTACGTAGACTGAGACCCCCTCCCCTAAAAATTACTGAGACCCCCTTAATGATTTACTGTAATGGCGCCACTGGCATTAGCTGTGCTGAAAATTTTCAGTCACTTGATCGCAACAATGCGTATTTTTGAAAGACGTCAAATCCTATCCATACCAGTCCCATCACAATGCTCAATTGCTAACTTCGCCCTGCAGTCCTATTCAAGATTAGACTATAAATATACAAATATAAAAAGACAGATTGCTTTAATTTGACCTGTGCTACATTGTTAACATATTACTACAACGTGGGCCATAAAAACGTGGCACTATATTGCTATGGAGGTAGTTGGAAATGTAATTAATAATTAGCAAACTTTAGTAATTCTCAGTGCAGTAATGCAACAAAGCCCGAACAAGATTATTAATCATACTTACTTCTTCAGAGTTACCAAAGTTCCCATCAGCTTCTTCGAGCGTCGCAAAGCATCATCAATGCGTGTCGGCTCCTCCTTAATGAATCTGTCGCACAAAGTTAATTTCTCACACTCAGTTAACATCGTTCCAATTTTTCATTCTTATTCCAGATTAGGCTACATTACCAAGAGTGAACTACAGGGCGTGCCAGAAAAAAACTAATTCCCTGATGTTATTTGTCTTTTTCTGAGCAACGGCGTGGAATTTTAAATTCTGCACACGTTACCTATTCATAATCACGTAAAATTGTCAAAAGGCATTTCAGCATATTAGACTGTAAAAAAAGACTTCGTAAATTTCGGCAAGACCACAGTTTTAGTTCAGTTTGACTCAAGACTCCTGTGATACTTTATCCCTTTAGCTAAATTACAGTTTATTTATTCATATAAATCTGCAGCTGAATTAAACCGTCTCTTTGTGCAAAGCAGCCAACTTATAATCAGCTGTGATCCAGAATGGGCTCATAGTTCATTTTTGGCAATAACAGTAGAAAATTTGTTTGGCTGGTTACATAAATGTTGAAAGTCGAAATGGCGGCGGTGGTGAAACAGCAAACAGCAACAGCAGCAGCAGCAGAATTATTACAGCTGGGTGAAGGGGTCCCCCGAACGACGGGAAAAAATAGGGGCATGCACAAGCCTGACTAGTACACCCAGCGGCGTGAAATTTTGTCACAAAATACAAGAGACTCTAAGCTATCATGCGGTGAAAACCCGAAGTCTTTATTTCGCCTGGTCTTGAAACGGTACCGGGTCGTGACACCAACACAGACGGACGGACAGACGGACAGACAGAGTTACCATAGCTAATACGCCGCGCTATACTAGCTCTCGCGCGTAAAAACAACGGAATAGTCCTATTGGGCAACACTCATTACAACAAATTAGGTGCAAAATTAATAATAATAATAATAATATTGACAAAATACTATCCATCAGTTCTAATCTAATAACTAGAAAATAACTCATAGAAGCACTTACTTTTCCTCTTTCACGACAACTTCCATCTCATGTGCCATCACGGACTTCATTCTGGCTTGCAGCGGAGAAAAACTGCCTGCAAACCACACACTAATCGTTATTTTTTAAACAAAATTAAAACAACCATGGACATTTCATGGACATTTACAGAGACTGCTGAGCTGTAGTGTTCACACTGTTGTAATCAACGCTTATAGGGTTTTTAAAAATATTCCCATAAAAACGCGTTTTGACGTTTTCTACAAAATTTTCCTGACGTTTTTTTGTATCTAAGGTAGTGTTAAATTTTTCAACTACGTGTATCTCTAAACCATCACCGAGCCCGGCGTAAGTCACGACTTTTCCTGATTCGGACTCAAAAACACGTTCGTTATCTCACAGGTGAACGCCATTTCTTGTCCATATTCTTCACAAATACTGATCAATTATTAAAATTCTTTTTACAAGCACATTCTCAAGAAAATTTGATAAAAAAGGATTTCACCACATCTCTCGTGTGTCGCTACACTACACTGTAAAATATATGTATGCAAACGTCACGCTGACTGCAACGTTAGCAACAGCAAAACATGCATGCAGACAGTGATAGAATGCGTAGGTTTTTGATTGATGACCTGCAACTAAGCCATTAAGGCAAGCCTTAATTTCATCACTCAACGTTTCAAAAATACGCTTTGCTGTCATTAGGATTTTGTCACTGCAAGGGTCATGTCCAGAGGCACCCGCAGAAAAAAATTACAGAAGCAACCAAGACCCCACTGCTCAAAACAGCCAGTAAAAGATATTTCATCATCTGATTCACTGACAAAACAATGCATTAACACTGACGAAATTTGCTGAATGCCATTCCATATGCATTTGTAGCAAGAAAAAAGAAAAACGTTCTAGCAAAACACTTTTACCATAAAAATGATATTCAAGCAGTTATTGGTAATGCCTGTAAAAAAAGCTTCTGTGGCTTGACATTAGTTAACCCCGAAGTCGGAAAAAGATCCATTATGGCAATTGTGAATTGTTTTTTGTTTACAGCATGACGAGACCTTTATCACAAATTTCCAAATGCCACTGAGCACACAATCACGTGCAACACAGAACACAACATGGCGTTTAAGAGATCAAACCTTTGAGACTGGCGAGCGATCGGCTGAGCTGACTGAGAGCAAGGGCTAATTTTTCGACCTCGGTGATGTTAACCCGACATCGACGACCGACCACGTCCTTGCGTATCTCTTCAATCACACTCTCCAGATCACTGCGCCGACACAACACATGGCACATAATGACGTACGATCTACGTGACAAAATAAAAGTTTTTCGCTAAAAAAACTGCCAGCTTAAAGTTTATTCTAAAACGAACGTTAACTAAAAGAAACATAACTGCTTTGAAGGTGGTCGTGAAAGTGCATATCTCCATCAATGAATTTTGATTAACTGAAATTCTTTCTTTCCCAACTATAGCGCTCACTCGCTGCTCTCTATCCATTTCCAGATCAGATGGCAAAGAAGGCTTTTAAGGTACAGACTGTCAGTCAAACCAACGACCATGGAATCACAAGTCAAACTACCTAACCTTTACACTACAATTCTGATGACAAAACAGAACATGAACATATATATTTTGTACCAAATTGTAACTGAAGCCATCTTGTAACAGCAATAGCAACTCTACATTTGATCTCTGTTTACCAAAACTAATCTACCGTTACTCCAAGTTAAGCCAATCTCACGGGAAAACCTCTGTGGATTACTGCGGAAAGATCTGCACAAACCACATGCCTTTTAACCGCATAAAAGCACTGAAGATGACGCAGAAGACAGATAAGCTCCATATTGTTTTTATCAGCAGATTTCGCACGTTTCGTCAGTATTTGTTCTTGGAGTTCTGCAGTTGTTTCCATCACTTTTTGCACATCTGCCATGTACGACAATACACTATTAGAAAAGATGACATATTTTAAGACAGCAAAGTTACCTACCCGAGGCCCTGTTCGACAAGCGCGGCGTCTGTCTGATAGCGTTGTGACTGTAGATCAATACTGAGCCGTTCGCTTCTCATTGCAATGCTCGTAGTACTCACCACAGCACCGGGACATTGACTCGCCACAGCCACCTGACAGCAACACCACCACAAATACACAAAGGTTAAAAGAGTTAAAGGTACTGTACGGCTCTTAACAGAGAACCCATCACAAAGCTACGGAGCGTCACGTGCCATATGAAATCACCTAGAGCCGACACAGCTAAACGTGTCCCGCTTTAACACCAGCCAGATAGGCCGGTACTCGATTTACCTACACCGGAGGGATAAAAGGCTGAGTTAACTTGGTTACATACCGAGATGGCTTACCTGCCTGCAGACAGGCAGCCATCCAAGTACTAACTGGGCCCGGTGTTGAGTAACTTTGATGATCGAATAAAACGCGTTGCTGCTACGCCACGCCACCAACCAACGAGTATGCTTATTGCTGCCGTCACAGTTAGTTAGTACAGGGTGGTCCAAAAAACGGCACAAAGTTAATGACGCCATAATTTTGCAACCGTACATTATAGAGTCATGTGGTTTGCAGCAAAATGTTCCGAAAGAAATTCTTTACATGACTTAAGTCAGTATTTGAATACAGCAGTTAAATATTCTTTGTTACTGCCGCTGGCAATTGAACGATGCAAAACAGTATTACCCTTGACACCGCGGTCCATAAAAAACGTGCCACTTTTATTTTATAAATAGCTCCGTGAAACATTGGCCAATTTTAATAATTTTTGGAATGCGACATTAAAAGGAAACTTGATGTAAATGTCCGCAGTTTTGGCCACCTTGCCCTAAGGTTGTCGCTACACTACCTTGTGAAATGCAGAAGTCACATTTTGACCATTGACAACAATGAATTCGTACTGGGCAGTGCATGTGTCAGCTCAGAAAATTACTGAGACCACAAAATCATTGAAAATTTGTTGCTTCGTCTTTATTTTAAAATTCTACGCTACCCGATAGGAATTCATTGTTGTCAATGGCCAAACAGCGACTTCTGCATTTCACACGGTAGTGTAGCGACAACGTTAAGGTAAGGTGAACAAAACTACAGACTTTGGCATCAAGTTTTTTCTTAATGTCGCATGCCAAAAATTATTGAAATGGCCAATGTTTCATGGAAAAATAATAGTGGCAATTTTTTATGGACCAAGGTACATTGAAGGTAATTCTGTTTTTCAATAGTTAACTTGCCAGCAACAAAACAAAAAAATATTTAACTGCTGTATTTAAACACTGACTTTAGTCATGTAAAGAATTTCTGTTAGAACATTTTCCTGAAAACCGCATGACTCTGTGATGTACGGTTGCAAAATTATGGTGCCATAAACTTTGTGCCATTTTTTTGGACCACCCTGTATGCACGCTCTCCGACAGCAAAGTTAACATAAGGCCCAGCTATCGCTAGGAAGAGTAGACCGTACTGCTTGCATCTGAAGGACTGCAAATGTGAACGTTATTTCACACTTACATACATAAACTGTGAGCTTACACTTCCGGCCACGCCCTCAAAATATTACTAGTAAACAATCCGGGCGCAGTTAGTACCCCTGTTTTGGGAATAGAGAAGTGTAGGGGTGTCCGACTTGGTACCAGAGAGTAGCTGTAGAACTCATAAATATTTGCCTTTTTGCTATTTGCTATTTGCCATTTATTTTTGCTTCTTCAGACTTTGTACCGGAGAGTAGTTTTCCAGTAAGATGTACAGTTTAGCCACAATACATGCTTTTCATACAACAGAAACAGGCAGACAGACACACAATGCGTAATCTTTAATATAGTCAGCTAAAAATTAATCAAATTAATGATGTCTCCAAATCCAAAGACAAAGACAAATCCAAAGCTTGAAAGCTGAACACCAAACCAAATGCCACATCAAGCTACTTGCCACTGATCACCACCGGTGTAGATAAATCAAAGTTTCAACCTGTCTGACTGGGGCTGAGGTGTGGCGCGTTCATCTGTGTCAGGTGGCAGGTAACATTATGCAATCCCGCACGGCAGGTGACGCTCTGTAGCTCTGAGATGGGTTTCCCACGAAAAGCTACACCCTTTAAACCTTTACAACTTTTTAAACATAACAACAAGTGCATGATACAAGAAATTTGAGCTAATGCTCACGAGACGCGTGAAAGCCTACAGCAGTTCCGGTTCAGTAGTTTAGCTGAAAATTGCGGTGTTCACGCTAAGTTAATATATAAATACCAAATCCTCTATCTGGATCGCATAACAATAGTAGCATGGCGCCACCTTGTGAATGATAAAGACTTGTGTTGCAGCCTGAAATCGCCAAAAAAATCCATAAAACCACCAATTTTGACGTTCAAGGTCATTCAAGGTCATTGAATTTGGCGCCAATCGAGAGCCAGTGTACGACTTCCTATCACACTCACACGGTAGTGTGAGTGTTGTAAGGACGACCTTCAAAGTATATGGGAAAATGCAAACTTTGACCCTCAGCCAACCAAAAACCCCTGAACCGATCGTCACCAAA
>Ga0056128_1003896_pt1 | contig 18548 bp, 10 predicted proteins | sample WorMetLIZISLAND2_FD_71113 | JGI IMG/M metagenome (GOLD analysis project Ga0056128, IMG submission 71113) | Marine gutless worms symbiont microbial communities from Max Planck institute for Marine Microbiology, Germany - Olavius geniculatus... ... | reverse complement strand
GGAAGCCAGTGCCACCGCCGATAGCTGAAGTATTGCCAGATGATGACCGAGGAAAGTTTACTAAGGTATAGTTAGGTGGAGTACAATGGGAAAGTTCAGTTATGGTGGTAGAAGGTTTGAAACTCAACGTATGTGTTAATGATTGTTAATAATTCACTGTGTGCTGAATAAAAATCAACTCAAATGCATGTTTTTGTCAATTTAGCATGATTTTAGGGGTGGGACAGATTTGTGTAAATCAGGCAAAGAATATTTAAATGCTGAGACATGAAAGTTGTACACTTTTTCTGTACACAATTTTGAAACTTTTGGCATATTACACACCTTTCCATCAAAGTTATAAAAGTTCAAATGCCCATGTTAAATCCATTTGTTACAGTCAAATTTGGCAGAATTTCGGGGGTGACAAATATTTATGCAAATTATGCAAAGAATATTTAAATGCTTCACTATGCAAATTTGTCGTTTATTTTTTAGAGCATTCCGAAACTTTTGACGTATCACACATCTTTCTACCGCTAACCATCGCTGTGTTATCAACGCTGAAACAGGTTCGGTTTTTTTGGCCCACCCCGTAGGTTGAATTCATTGACTATTATTTTTATCCATTAAGTACTTATATAATGTTAACGTTGGTTTAATATATTAACTGGAAAATACAGATTGTACAAACTAAAACAAACTGCACTATTTTCTGGACCATATCAAGTTGCTGTGTGAGTTCTTAGCTTATGCGGCACATTTGTTAGGATTTGCACTCAACATTCATTATCTCTACCATGGGACGACGGCTCCATTCGATCAGATATGTGACGAAGGTTTGGACGAGAGACTGAGCAGAAGCGGCAGATTTGGTCGAGGAATCTACTTCAGGCAAGTTATCAGGCAGTGATTTTTTCTGTTTTTTTGGTTTACGTTTTGGAAACCGTTTGCAGTTGTTAAATTTATTCAGTCTGAGAACTGGAGGAAATTTTTGTCTTTATTTTTGTTAAAATCTCTGACATAATAACATATGAGTTCAGTCCCGGTCTGTGTTGTGAATGTAGGTTGAATTCGTTGACTATTATTTTTATCCATTAAGTACTTATATAATGTTTATTGTTGATTTCTAATAAGTAGTTTGTTATATCTTTTCCTATTTGTCAGTAATGGTTGAATAATGTGATGTGTAGACCACTTTATTCAGTCTTCTGTGAAACAAGTTCAGTTTATTGGCTTGTTTGAGGGGATGCACAGGAGAGGGACCAGTGGCAAATTGTAAGAACCAAAGGGCAGCCACTCATTGGTTATTAAAATGGTGTAGATGTGTGTGCTTGGGTTTACTTTCTGTCATGTCAACAGACAGTGCCATTTTCCGGAATCCACAACCAGTACAGATATTTTCATGATTATTTGAATTTATTTGTATAACTAGTGTTTGATAAGCTTGTTATAACAACAAATGTGGTTGCATATGATACGATGTTGTTGATGTTGGTTTAATATATGAACTGTAGAACAGATTGTACAAAGTGCACTACATGTAATTGCCTGTATTTGTGTGACATTTTTTTTCTGTGTAGTGACAATCCTCAGAAATGTTGTAAATATTCTCGTCAGTGTAAGAATGAACCGTATCTGCTGAGATGTAAAGTCATCTTGGGCGATGTTAAGGTAAACATGGATTTGTTTATTTACTTGTTCAATCATTTGTGCTGTTTTCATTTTATGCCATTTTGTCGCTACAGCTTTTTTGTTACAGAGAGAGAGAAAGTATTTATTTGCCAGACACATCAACAATAGTGAAATACAATAATATACACTGAAGGCGGGCTGCTAGAAAAGCAAACGCTCATCAACGCTGACCACCCATAAAACTAGACCATGTCTCAGAAAAAAACAGTCAAAATTGTTATCGTCATAACTTTGTCAAATTTTTACTAAATTTGATAATTTTTGGCAAGAATATGGCCAAGACGATGAAATTATGCGAGGTGCACTTATTTTCCATCTCATTAAATTCATGTCGATGCATTACTATGTGAAACATAGATGTTCCCAATTGTTGCATAACGCTGAGGTTTTTTCCAAGTAAACGCTGTGACGACTTAATCAAGCACAAAATAAATCTCAATGTGAATGCTTGCAGATCATCAGAATTTATGTGCAAATTGGGCCCTACATACTTAGATGCAACGCCACTGGCCGATAGCGGAATCAACGATCGACTGATCCAGCGGCATTCAGTTATCGATTAGACGTGTTTTAAGCTCATCAGTCAGCTATTTGGTTGTCTGCTGTTTTTAACATAAAATATTTAATACCACAAAATTATTAACCCACGTGGCACCCTCTGTCGAACTGATGATGCAAAGGTAAGCAATCCGATACAAATAACCACAGCGTAATGTAACAATTTGGAGCATCTGTGTTTCACATGGTAGTGCATTGACATAAATTAGGTGAGGTGGTAAATGAGTACATCTTACATTATTCTGTCGTCTTGGCCATCTTTGTGCCTAAAATTATTAAAGTTGGTGAAAATTTGAAGAAGTTCCAACAAAAACAATTTTGACTGTTTTTTCTGAATAAGTAATCACTGATGAGATTATAACTGTGTCCAAAAGAAAAGAAAAAAGTGCAGAAATCAGTTTGTAACATAACCAGCCAGAAAATAACAATATGAAACTTTAACACAAGAGACACAGTTTTACACATTTGAGTTTACCTTTGTATGCCATGGCACGTGTTAATTGCATTATGTGGATGCTTTGTATTTACAACATTATTGAACTAGCCCTATCATCGTATTTTTACATCATATTTTTCTGTTATGTGTATTTTTTTTTCCAGTCACATTCATTGATATGTTGTCAATGTTGCAGGAATATCCTGCTGGAGGAGAGGATCGTAAGCTGCAGAAAGAGCCTCTGAAAACAGTGAAAGATGGCAAAAGAGTTTACTACGACTCTGTTAAGGTATAAACTCTAAAACAGATAATCTACGCAGTAATTGCTATTGCTATAATTTTTCTGGCATTTTATCAAAACTCGACCTTTTTTGTTCATGCAGTTACTAATGAATTTTTGCTAAGGTAGATTGTTTTTGACTTGGAAATTATGTGCACAGAAAGGGCCAGAGAAAATTTCTGCAGAAGCACCTTCCTGTTTAACTTAGGTGAGTGAGTATCAGTTTGCATAAAATATTGGATTATTTTTCCACTGAAGGCGTTTTGTGACGCTAAAATGCACATCGTTGCTAGCTTGGGCTCCTTCGGATGTTCTCACTGGTGGGGAGGGGAGGGCTCACTGCTTTTTTCCCAAGAACTCCATTTCATAGACAGGGGCGGCGCTACCACAGAAAGTGGGTGGTACAAATCCCCCCATTTTCCGAGACTGGGGGAAGGTACAGGCGGGTACGGTTATTTCATCCAGAAGTACAAAATTTTGGCTGAAAATTCTCCATTTTGGGAAAATTTAGGGACAAAGTTAAAATTTTGAGCACACGTAGACTAATCGGAGATTTGCAGTTGTCGGTGTTGGTCAGATAATCGCAAATTTCTGCCTCTAACTTTTCTAACCATCGGACCGTGATGGATTCGCGTTTGTGAATGGAGTGGTGCTTGGGTTGTATAGGGTCGACCTCGAGATCACGACGAGTACGTGATATATGACAAGCGTCTGGCACTGATTGAATACATCGTATTCTACTCAACGCCGCCAGCGGACTCGGTGGTGAATGTACGCCGAAGTCAACCCAGTGCGACTGGATCGCGGCGTGGATCGAGTGATGATCAAAGGTCCGAGCTGGTGAGCTACGCTGAAAGTGGACTGCGTCAGCCTTGTGATGACAGTGATGATGGATCGCAAAGCGGCAGTTCGGCGTCTGCTGCTAGCTCGGGACGCTCGTCACCGGCGGAGTTAGACAGCGACGTCCTGCGAGCAAAGCCGGTCACAACTCAGCCGGGTTTGTGTGGCAGTCAGTTGATGAAGCACTGTGTAGTGTATGCGTTGCGGGTGTGCATGAGTGGGACTCGTCGTCCAAGATTCAAAGGTAAAAGGTAAAGGTATCCAATACTCAGTAACAGGCGTAGGGGCCGGAGCTGATCCCGGTCACTAGGCAGTCAGCCCACAGGTGACATAGTCATAAACCTGGAAGTAGGCTGCCAGTACTTTCCACCAGGCCCACGGTTACCTTCTGCAGCCAGAGAGCGTCACCGCCCTTTGACCGGTACCAAATTATACTGTCTGGTTCCAGAGGTACGTGTGTGAACAAGTTGTCCAAGGTTGTTGCCTGGCAGTGCACCGCGCAAGATTTGAATTGGTCATGTTCAGAAGCCTATAATTTTGTCATTTTTCAACAGAATCATATTTCACTTGGCAGTTAGATGTACAACGTTTCCATAAATAAACCTGTAAACGGTTGCTGAAAATAACGGCGAAAAACTTTAGGGGGCTACTTTTTTCTGCTGCACCCTGTAGTTGGTAATTGCTCTGCAACGATGCCATTGTGGCACTTTATAGTGGCATATGAAAGGTTTTGTATCGTATATGGGTCTTAGTTTATCAGCTTTTAACTCACGCTAGCATTAATTGGTTACCTGTTTTTCTAGGCTCAAGACTTAAAACTGACTGACTTGCGACGTAATCTTTAAATGTTCATCAAGACACATCGTGTGGGTTATTTGGGAAGTGGATCTTTCCTTTTAGCAGTAGATGTGAGGAATTCTAGCTTGTATGTTTCTCTGATGCTTTCTTATTTAAAACATGTATGCAACATTCTTATGAGCCTCCGGATATGTGCTAATGAGAATTATATATTTATATTGTGGTAATACTGCGTCTGTAGATACTGTTTCATTTGTGGATAATGAGGGTGCTACTGCATCTGCTGCAGCTGCTACCATAGCAACAGCATCATCAACAACTGCATCAACAACAGCTGCGTCTTCAGCGCTACCAAGAATATTGTCATCTGAAGCTTATTCTTCACCGCAGCTAGCAGCTCTTAGAAATCTAGTTAGTCTTCAGTTATGCGTTGTCTTTATTTCTAACGTTCTTATGTGTACAATTATTATCAAAGCTACTTGCAGTGTTTGGCTCAGATACAGAAATTTCTTCTTTGCGTCGTCGGTCGGTAGTTTGTCTGAATTGAATAACAGTAATTAGCACTGTTATACTGCTTGCTGTAATTACTGCCGCAGCCATAGGGGGGGAGGCGCTGGGAGCACGAGCCCCCCTCCCTTTAGAAGCCTACTCAGTTACTCAAAATAGTGTCAAAAATGCACCATAACGCCTTATAACGCAGAAAATTTTCTGCGGATCAGGCACAGCCTCTTCCCCAGACCCGTTTCCCGGTGGCGACGGGACACCCTCTCATACCCCATTTCCATGTGCCCCCCCTCTCTACATCCAGATCCTGGCTACGCCACTGGCTGTAACTGGCAGATACAAAGGAAGATAGGTCGCTAATAGGTTTCCTATTAGCATCTACTTTTAGCAGTGTTTTTTGTGTTTTTGTAGATAAATATGAAAGGAAAACTGCCTGATGATAAACTGGCTTCGTTGACGGAAGCGTATTTTCAAACGTATGGATCTCATGCCGTAGCTGATGGTAATTATCCAGATGCAATTATGTGAAGTTTATTATCTGATTATCTGTGCAAATATGTGAAGGTGTTTGTCTGAATAACAATGTGCAATAACAATGTGCTGCATCTGATTAACCCAAATAGCCCAGACCTCCACATACAGTGTGGGCCAAAAAAGTAAGCTATTGTACTTTTTCCATATCTTCGCTAAATATTGACCAATTTTTACAATTTTTTACCAGTAGACTCTGGAAGAAATTTGCTACTTGATGGCATGCACATCACACTTATTATTTCGCTACACTACCTTGTAAAATATAAATATCGAAAAACGTACAATACATGTATCTACAGATGGTAATAAGGTCGAGTGGTAAATTTTAAAGTGTTCAAGTAGAATGTTAAATATAAGTTTTAGTGAATGTCAAAAAAATTTAGGTGTAGCTACAGAGTAAGTTTTCGGGTTTCAAAAAATAGTGCACAACTTGTATGGTCGCACAATTGATACACATTGCTCTGTATGCTCATGCAGTTAACTATCAAGATTGCAGCCACCAACCAGCATTGCTGTACATTAAAAATTACTGCACAGTAAAATCGTTCAAATTATTTGAAAAATGTTTAATATATCCTGCACTATTTTTGACATTTACTATAATTCATATTTTAACATCTGAGTTATTTACTTCAAAAATTTACCATTAGACCTTCTGTCCATCTGTAGATATTGTACGTTTTTCGATATTTATGTTTTACAAGGAAGTGTAGCGACATAGCAAATTTGTTACAGAGTCCACCAGTGAAAGAATTGTGAAAATTCGTCAATATTTAGCGAAGATATGGACAAAGTGCAATAGCTTATTTTTGGCCCACCCTGTAGATGTCTGCTTGAGTGTCTTGTTTCTCATTGCCATACCGTGACAGAATTGCATATTTAGGTTTATTGCAAAAAAAGACTGAGCATTATGCTCTTTCACTGAATATCTGTGTGCATTGTGGGTGTAAAAATTGGCGCAGAATAGTGCGAGTCATCGGCTTTCGATCATTCTAACAAAGTGATTCTTGTTTTTTTAGGTTTCAAAAGACACTGTGCACAATTTCTTGAAATTCGTTCATAACTTTTTGAATAAGCATTAGCTTCTCACTTCTTTGAAGTATTCGTGTAATTGTATTGACAGCAGAGAATACCATTACTTTATTATCGGCGTTGGTCGTTCCTGTGATGTGGCAGATCCTCGTCTGTTGACCGCGCTCTTCCCGTTGCCAGGGCACGGTTTAATAACACACTGCCGAGTGACACTGCCAAGACACTGCGGCGTCATCTCTGGGTAGTTGCGCCCGTATCTAAAACCAGCTACTGTACGTTGTTGCCAGGTGGTACTGCTGGTGCTTCATCGTCATCAGCTGACATTGATCCAGTGTCGGAAGTGATGGCGCAGCTGATACAAGAGTTCAGAGATGTCACGCAGTGCACTGACGTCGAAGTCTGTCGTCAGTACATTGAACTCGCTCAGATGGACTTGAACCGCGCCATCGCTAGTTACATCGATGCCACGTCATAACGCCAAGTCACTGATAGCTTATCTACAGTTCTGTTTAATTGCACTAGTAATTTGCAGTGAATGATGCTGCACATGAATTTTGTCCAGCGTTTTTTTCGTGGAGTCGATAAAGTTGTTGACACTGCCACAGTTTTCTGTGATAGCAGATGTTTGTGTGATTTTTGCGCGCGATAGCAGAATGTTTCGCGCGTATTAGATATGGCCTGGGGCCTGGGCGTCTGTCCGTCCGTCCGTCCGTCCGTCACACCCTGGCACTGTATCAAAACGGCGACACCTAGAATCACGAAATCTTCACTGTGGGTTGCCTCAACGTCTTTAGTTTTTCGGGACAAAATTTCGTGCCCCTGGGTGCGGAGGTTCCCCTCGAAAGAGGGCGTCAAAGAGGGGTACCCCATGAAAAGACGTTATTTTGCCGTTATTGGCTCGTATATGGTGAAAATGGCTGCAGATAGATACAGACATGCTGCTTATCATAACAAGCACTGGTGACAGGCTTTTTACATTTATCAACATCAATGACCTTGAACGACTTTGAACCCGCAGAAAGGGGTTTTCAATGAATTTTTTTTAATTTTTGGATGCAGTGCACATTTCAACACTGAGCTTTTCTCAAATTACTTGTACAACTTGAAGTTAAAAATAGTAATTACAACATTTATGCATGTTAATTGCTTAACTGTCAGTGTCAACGGACTTGAATGTGCCAGACATCAAGTACTATTTAACGTTATTTTTTTGAACGTGATCACGTACTGACGACACGACTCTTTTGTTTGATATTAGAACTTCGATAATTGTTAATTTCAATGTTAAAAACAACACAAGTAAATGTTGCGTTAAAAATTCCGTTCAAACCGCTAGATATGGCGACATGGTTATTGTTTACAGTCTATAGGAACTTGTCTTCGCCCAATGCAACCATACCATCGCCGACTTCCTACGACATACCCTTTAGCCAGAATACATGCGTTACAGACAGACAGACAGACACAGCCTTCTACTATAGGCGCGACCGTAGGCCTAAGTACAGTCGGCCAAAATAATAATTGATAGGTCTAGGTTTAGATGGTGATGTCTGGGTGTGGTTTTCTGACGAGCCAGGTTTTATGACGTTGGTATAAGGTCGAAAGTGACGGAGATGTCGACATGTCCTCCAGTTGTGTGTTCCAGGCACGGGGTCCGGCAACCTTGAAAGCCCGGTCGGTGGTTACTGACTGTTGAATGTCTGACAGGTGGCACCAGCAGACGAACAGAGCGTAATGTTTGTCGGCCGGGCAGATCGGCAACAAGAACGAATGGTCCCAAGTACCCCGGTGCACTTCCATGAAACTGCTGTCCGTGTAAACAGCCTGCATCCAGCCTGCCTAGGCTTACAGAAGCACTTACACTTGACCCTGTTTGACACATATTTTCAGCAAGAAATAAGCCAGTTTTGTTCTTTCAATAGCGAAATTACCAACAGATAACACTGTGTTACAGCGTTAATATATGCAGTACAGAATAATTACGACGTATATAATTCAAAAATGTGCAATACAGTTACGTGTACTAGATAAAGTCCACAATATACAATATAGGCCTAATACAGAAATTCCCGGCAACAAAGTGCAATACAATACAAAACAATACATGATAATAAGACAACAAAACGGGACGATCGAGGGGAAGGTTATTTGACATTTAACGGAAAATTTAGTACAGAAAGTGTAAAAGATTGGGAGTGTATAGTTTCATCATTAATGAGAACACCATCGCAGAGCTATAAAGCGTCACCTTCCATGTGGGATCACGCAGTCTTAAACTGCAACCCAACGCTACAGGCGTGCGCTCTCCGCTTTAATCACAGACAAACAATCAGGTACTCAATTTTTTTTGTCCTGGAGGGATGGAAGGCTGAGTTGACCTTGGTGTTGGTTATACACCGAGATAGTTTAGTTGTCTGCAGACTGGCAGTCATCCAACAACAACAGTGATGAAATAATTATACAATTTGTACATCACTGCGATATGATGACAACCAATTAGGTCTATACACGAACCAAAGTGTCAAAATTGTCTGGTTACTGAAGCGACTTTCGGTTGTAAAAGACGGTGAGCTACGTTAAGTGTTCATTAGGTCTAGGTCGAGCACCGGTTTATGGCGTTGCACTCAAGTCTAATGGGCGGCGGCCGGTAACTGACGGTGTCAGTCTGTACTGTGCGGACGTTAGGCATATTTGCATCATAAAACGCTGCAGTCGGCGTCGACGATTGCTGTCTGCCGTGGATTGATGAGTCACGCAGGTGCTACTGGACCAAGCACGCACCTGGCTGCAAGATGGTTGCCTGGCGACGCGCCGTCCAGTCTATCGTCCACCTGTTGCTGGATCCGGTTACTGCTCGTCGTGCTCGGCTCCAGAATGCGTGACGCACCAGTCACGTGACAGTCACGTGAGCCGGCAATCCTGCTTTACCCGAACTTTTTGCAGCATGTTCTTGCGGCGTTATGTAATATATTTGGTCATGTTCTGAAAGAAAGTGCTTGAGCCAAAACAGGTGTCATGTACCGGTAGAGTGGCTTCTATCCCTATACCTGGTGGGCGCAGCTTGCGCCCAGTGAAAAATAGGGAGGGGGTTTTGATAAGGTTGTACATCAAAATTTTCCCCCTATTTTTACTGGGCAAACTACACCCTTAACAAAACTTTCCTCTATTTTTATTTTTCTCTATTTTTCATTTCTCCCCAACAAAACTTTTCCCCTATTTTACTCCCCCTATTTTTCAATCTACATTTTAAACAAAACTTCCCCCTATTATTTTATTTTCCCTTATTTTTAACTGGACAAACTACACCTTTAACAAAACTCCCCCTATTTTTTACTTCCTTCTATTTTCCCCTTTCCCCGCAACAAAACTTCCCCCTTATTTTTGCTTCCCCCCTATTTTTCAATCTACACCCTTAACAAAACTCTAGAGATGGAAGAAGCCCAAAACGGAGGGGAAAACTTGAGTCAGAAATTGGCGGGAATCTGAGCCCAAAACTGGGGGGCGGGAGTTGCGCCCGATTTCGATTCCAGATTTGGGGGGATAGAAGCCACTGCCTGCAGTAGCCTACATGCAGAGAAACAACCGGAAGTTGCACTCAAAGCACCGCATTTTATGCTGAACTGATTTCACCCTGTTGCCTTACTCATGACTTACTGATGGTATCTTTCTGGAGACTTTCCCGAAACACATCATGCACATTCAGCTTAACGATTACCGGTATGGCGTAATATGAACTTTGATTAACTTGACTGATTGATTGACACTTTCTTCTTGAAATCGAAGCTGGGTGATGACGACGACCTATTACAGTTACTGAATTAACGATATACAGCTTAACAGCTATAGTGATGGAAAGATGGCCGGGTCGCCACTCAATTCCCTGCCGCTCGGGGGTGAAACGGACGCTTCAGTGGCGGATTCAAGGGGGAGACGCCCTCCGTTGACTGGATGTATCTTAGAACAAATAAAAATTTATCACAAAAATGCATTATTTTGCATAAAATTTTAAACTACGGCAACAAAAGAATTTTCAATTACTTGAATATTATTCTATCGTTAGATAACGGCATTTTGATGGTATATTGGAACTCCTGCTTCACAGAATTTACTAATTTACTTCTTAATTTTAATTTTTGGGGGATGGGGATACAGCTCCTTCCCAGATCCCATCTACCCTTTCGATCCTCTCCAATTCCAAACTTCTGGATCCGCTGGTCATTTTAATGATGCGGATGATGCTGCTGTGTCGGCGGAGTGGGCGGGGCAGATGAATGGCCGCGCAGGCAGCATTCCGACGTGGTTCTAGCACGACTGGATCGTGGCCGATGCCGCTGCCGCCGCACGCCAACTAGACGGACTTCAACGCGATGGAAGAGTTACGACGAACCGACGGACGGACGGATGAATGGACGGACGGACTAGCCTATAGCCGAGTTCATTCTGCAGTCTGCCCTGCACGTGTGACGCTGCTGCTGCTGTTCGTTAAGCCACAGCATAGTTAAGCTTGCGTCTGCCTGCAGCCTCTGAAGCTGCAGTAGACGAAACTCAACATGTTGCGAGCTACTCATTACGTTACATTGTGTGCTGCTGTTGTGAACCGTCCACGGGTAAGCTTACGTGTACAGTGTACGTCACGGTCTTAACGGTATAGACCTAACATTTTGACGTACGTACGTATGACGAGTGCCTAAAAGTTTCTTTGAGTGAGTGATCGCTGGCAATAATAGTCAACGTAGTTAACATGACTGCGTGTTCGTTTTTTAAAGGCTAATTCGGCCATATCCTGCCTTGTTTTTAAAGGTATGATTAATGCTGCCGAGGCGTTAATTTTTTAACAACGTGCGTTAACGCGTTAATTAACGCATCACTATATTGCTGGACTTGTAGGTGGACTACGTCGAGAGGGTGACTGGAATAACGACCGACGAAGTCGTGGCTGTGTCACAAAACCGTGACAGTAGTGATGGAACGGCAACAAAAGAATTTTTAATTACTTGAATATTATTCGATCGTTAGATAACGGCATTTTGATGGTATATTGGAACTCCTGCTTCACGGAATTTACTAATTTACTTTCTGTGCGTTATTCTTTTAACGCGCGTTAATCTTTAAACGCGCGTTAATTTTTTTAGCGCGTTAAGTTAAGACTTTAATTCGACAGCTCCAGATACAATCAATCATTCATACTTCGTGTGATTAAAACCGAAGTTTCGCACCCACGTAAATTTGATCCTTCAGCGATTATTAGATTATTAGGTCAGGCCAGCCTGCCCAGGCAATTACACATAGGCATAGGCGGATCCAGGAGTTGAAGTTGGGGGCTAAGGTGGAGCGCCGAAGACGCGAGCCGAGCCGAGGCGCCGAAGGCGCCAAGAGGGATGGGGCATGGGGAGGGGGTGTCCGGATCTGGGAGAAAAATTTTTCATACCTTAAGGTCAAAATGGCATATTTTCATGGACTCTGTGCTAAATTTCGTTTTTTTTCTATGACCTTTAAGAGTATAGAAATACAGCAGTAATATACAGCAGTAATACAAAGACTGCTATGGAGATTGACTTGCATGCAATAAAAAGCGTTATTCAAGGGCGTCTATACTCCTAAGTTCTTGGAGCAATCCCCCAAACTCAAGGTGAGGCGCCGCTCATGACGCTCCCCCAGAGTCCTTAGTCCGCTGGTTAGAGAGATACTTTTTCCCCATTCCCCTCCCCATCGACGCCTGCGGCGCCTCACCTTGAGTTTGGGGGATTGCTCCAAGAACTTAGGAGTATAGACGCCCTTGAATAACGCTTTTTATCGCATGCAAGTCAATCTCCATAGCAGTCTTTGTATTACTGCTGTATTTCTATACTCTTATACTCTTCGCCTTTCTCTCGATCTATTGAAATAAGATATACTCAACTTCATGATGACAAACTTAGGCTAGTCGTAGTTTGGATGAATTAAGTCAATCTGATACGCATTTGTAAATAGGCTCATTGTTAATAAAAGCTAAGCTACAGATTTGTTTTCTTTTTAACTTTTTTACTAGTGATCTTTTTTTCATACCCAGTATCTCAGGCTCGTAGTAAAAGGCAGTGTTTCGTGCATTTTTTCCCCAGTAAACGCATTGCTATTTTGTCATTATTATCTGTAGTGCATCATGCGATAAAGAAAATTATTTATTGATCTCTGCGTTTGAAGGTGTCTCTTTTTATCAGTCTGCGTCATAGCGGCGATATCTTTGCCTCGCAGTGATACCAACACACTCCCATGTAGGGCCTATACAGCAGTCTCTCGCCAGCGTACTTTAGTGACGATGAGATATCACAATTTTGTGAACATTGTTTTGTCTTGTTGTTCGACTCCCACAGAAATGAATAGCCGATGACGCAACGATGAATTGTCTCGACTGCAAGCCATCAGTGTGAGTTGCCCCCGCAGACAGAACGGATGCGGACGAAGAACGATGCCGATGTGGAAGACCGCTGCCACAATACGTCAGCTACGACCCGGAAACTGCGGGAAGGTTTCGCGGGCCGGCATGTGCGCTACGTTCTGGTGCGGCGTCGTCTTCATCATGTCCAGCATTATACTGCTCGTCACCAGCAGACACAAGGGAAGGTTCGTCCACTGAAACAGTCAGCACTAACTCTGTCTCTCACAAGCACCCACTTCAGTGACGAATGAAGATTACTTAACATAAACATCAATGTAGACAGTGGCTTTTTATCCATATACCTGATGGGCGCAGCTTGCAAATAGGGGAGGTTTTGTTAGGCGTGTAGATCAAAACTTTTCTCTATTTTCCAGTAGTGAGCAATCTAGGCCTACACCCTTAACAAGGAGCCCGAAAAGGGGGAGCGATTTGAGCTCCAAAGTGGGAGGGACTCGAGACTAGAAGCGGGAAAAACTTGCTCCCGATTTCGACTCCAGATGTGGGGGGATAAAAGCCACTGAGCGTAGATTTGTTGAACACGCCGAACTCATTTATAATCAACTTCGCCTACTTCTAGATACTGCTGACTCATATTATGAGTGATTGATGACTGATGAATAGCGATCTTGTAAAGGCTTCTGTGGCGATCATATCAGATCTGTTACTAGTCGGTCTGTATGCTGACTAATAGGCCTCCTGTTGTCAGGTTGTATGGGTCATGGGGCTCGGTGATGCTCGGTTGCGGCTGCTGCCTCATGCTGATTTGCGTCATCCTCTGCATCCACGCTTACTACGTCATCAATGGCGCCACGCGCAACCGCCAACCTGCTTTTACCCAACAGAAAGTCAGTCGAAATGTCGCGTCATAATGTTTTTTTTTTGTTTTTGCATACTTTTAAACCATTTACCATAACGTTCTTATATTATCGTGAGAGTTAACATGGAGTTAGGCCTATACGTTAAACACAAGTATGCCGTGCTTTCGATGATTATAAATGCAATGTATAGTTAATGTCATAATGGTTTTATGTAATTCGTAGTTAATTAACCAATCAATCTTGCTTTAAGTTATTTCATAAAATGTAGAGTCCATATAATTGCAAATTCGTATTTGCATTATTGTCGATCACTAGAAGGCGCTCGTCAGAGTGCATATCTCCGTCAATGTAGAAGTTTTCACAGGAGGGCGTCACCGTTCCTGCCGGTTGTATATTCTTGTACACAGACAGACAGACGGACACACACAACGACGGACAGATCGACCAATCCCATAATCTCCTCCAATGTTTACTTCGTTCCACTGGCGGAGACAAATAGCCTATAAGCCGAAATACGCCTGTCGTTATCTAAAGTATTTCCTCGTAGGTTCGTAACAGTTTTGGACTACAGACTAGCTAGCCTATTACTACTGTGAATGCTATAGAGATAAGTGATTGGTTGGCAGTTGAGTGAAGCGGATAACGCCGGCCAGTCGGTGGCGAGAACACACGAGGAATCGCGCGGACTGCTGATGGACTCGCCAGCAAGTCGTCCAGTGAACGGCGGCGGCGGCGGCGGCCGGGGACAGACCTCGCTGGCGGTGAAGTCATTCACTGCGAGTGAGCGCCGAGCAACGTTGATGCGGTCCGCAGCGGTCGACGTCGACGACACGGACAGTCAGACGTCATCCAGCTGTCCGACCACCACCTCGTCCTCGTCGACAAGTGCTACCCCGCCTGCATGTCACACCTCACCGACCGTCCAACGCACAGTACTGCCGCATCGGACAGTCGCCGCGGCACCGTCACAGTTCCAGGCGACCGCCATGTGTCGCGTCTGGCCGCTGAACAACGACGATTGGCGGCGGCGCGGAGATGCACAAACCGGTGTGTCGACGTCGTCGCCAGCCAGTCGACTGAGGAATGCATCCGACGATCCACAACCAACAGTCCAGCGAGAATCAAAGCACGAGTTGTCAACTGTTAGCGTGACAGCACGGACCAACGGGAAATGTGTCAGACCCCCGCCGCTAAGCAGCAAAATAGCTCGTCCACATGACGACGGACGTGCAATATCAGTCGATGATATTTTGACGCTGACGGCCGACCGTAGCGTGACGATCGGGTCGAAAATCACCGACTACGACGACGTGCAACAACTACACGCATGAGCCGATCACAACTGACTTCATCATTTTCATCCGACAGCTTCACGGCTTACACGCTACTGTCATAGGCTATTCGCCAGTATGTTCACTGCTTGTTTGGGCAACGATAGACAGTGACGTAAATTTCAGTGGAAAGAGTGGCTGTACATTTACAAAAGCGTTCGAACATTATTTGCCCTGATATATTACCCACCGTGCGTCCCAAAACTTAAGCCAGAAATTGGACGTGGGAGGGGCGGTTTGAAGCCCGAAATGCCGAAAATCGAGGCCGAAGACCGAGAGCGGGGGGGACGTTCTGAGAAGGATCGCTGCCCTCTGCCCACCAGCAGTGCCTAGGGAATGCTGTTAAGCTCCCCAAGTGGGGCCTGGGGTGGAGGTCCGGCCGCAAACTTTTTTCGGTCATTAAAAAGCCCTGAAAATGTTAGTTTCATAGATGTGAAAAACGTTCCAGCAAAAATAAAAAAAACGTTAAAAAACGTGGCAAAAATTTAAAAAAACGTTTAAAAACGTTGAATAAAAAACGTTGGTCATAATTTGTTTAACCTCTTGCCTAATGCCTAATGCTGTAGGTGCAGTATACCTGGAACTATAGTTTAAATAAAGAGAACTTTATTTAATTTCGATTTAACCGTGTGGTCATAAGACCATAGCAGTAGACTAACCAAACATAAACAACTTTTTATTTAATATATTCGAACTAATTAAGTAAACTACCATCACTCTAAACTATTGATTCGTTTTCGTGGTCCCAAAAGTGCTTCTCAAAGTTCTTGATAGGCATTCCAATGCACGTTTTTTTTCAAAATAAAAAAAACGTTGGAAAAAAACAAAAACGTTTAAAAACGTTAAAAACGTCGCAAAAATAAAAAAAACGTTCAAAACGTTTTTTACAGCTATGGTTAGTTCTACTTCACAAATTTGCATTCACGACTGAAGCTGGCCTCCTGTCTACACCACTGTCCAAACTCTAAAAACTACATTTTTCGACAACTTCTAGACAAAACTTCCTAGAGGGCTATAGCGCAAGACCTGCAGATAGTCCTACGCATCTGACGTCGTACGATTTCTGCCAAAGGCAAAATTATTTTGAGATCAGAATATTAATTTGGAAATCTTTAAGTTTCAGCACGTCAGATTTGCCGCACATCCATATTTGCTAATAACAGCCTACTCGTCTCCAGCGTAGTTTGAACTGCGGAGCAATATACAGACCGCAAAAGCTGACGTAGGCCTAAGCTTACTTTTTATGCTGCGTCGATCGTGGGTAACAATGTGTCGCAAGTCGGCATCAACTCGAGGCCTATGTCTGGTCTCTGCATGACTTGGATTATTAACTGAAGTTACTGCTCATTTTGTCTGCTATTTTATATTACGAGTTCCCGAGTACTGACGTCCGGTTAACGTCATTGTCTGACTTTTTGTCAGGGCTGGAAACCCAAGTTTTTAGAAAAGCTCTTTCGTTTTGGGTTTTAATGGTTTTTAGGTTTTGCGTACAAAGGTCATCATGCAGACACAAAATTACGACCCAGGAACAACACGGTCTACACCATGTTTCTCCCAGTCACATTGTTCGCTATAAATTACAGCAAAACTCAAAAATCGCAATTAAATGTGAAACTAAATACGATACAAAGTTGAAAACGTACAAAAATTTTTAAAAAACGTAAAATTTGAACTTCTAATTGTTTTACAAAAAACCTAAACACCTAAACACTTGGCTTTTTCGTACCAAACTTCCAGCCCTGCATTTTGTCGAAGCACTGCGGGCAGTGCTGTGTGCTCAATGTTTGTATTGTCAATAACACGATCTGACTTCGCTGTAGCCTGTATGTCTGTCGCATGTTTCTCTTCTAGCACATTTAGTAGTCTATGTGCACATCAGAATTCCACGGTAACTAAAGACTGGCCAGTCACCCATATACAATTATTACTAAGTTGACCAATGCTATTATCAGCCATGCACATTTTATCCACGTTTCCATTATTACCTTTCCATTCATTCCACCACCTTCTACTTAAAAATCATAATACACATAAAGCACTTATACTCAGAAATTGAATTTTAACTGATAACAATAATTACATAATATTAACTTGTACACTTGGCTCTATAATGTGGTAGCATTAACTACAGTAGGCAGAAAGCAAGCAAATAATTACAATAATAATTATGCAGCCCTACTATAATATTTCAATTCGTTCCACCAGAAGCATATAACGCAAGACAGCAAAAGTAAAAACTCGAACCATTTCTTCCCACAAATTCACGATCGGTTTGTTCTGGCACAGATTACTCATTATATTTACAAAAGCAGCCATAGCAGGCAGACAATTTCAATGCAAATATACTTTATTTTTTGAAAAATGGCAAAATTACTTTTATGACAAAATACCGGAATAAACATTCGCATATCGATAACTAGGCCTACTTACATGTAGGTCATTAACTATCATTTGGGTTGGTGGCGTAGTGTAGCGGTAACGCATTGTGTCCGATCAACGAAGTTGCTCTACACAGGGGCGGGTTAAAACTTGGATGGGTGACTGCCTGCGGGCAGATAAACCATCTCGGTATGTAACCAGCCGCCTAGGTCAACTCAGCCTTCCGTCCCTCCGGGGTAGGTAAATCGAGTAGCCTACCGACCTATCTGGCTGGTGTTAAGACGGGACACATTCACCTGCGTTGGGTGGCAAGTAACACTGTGTGATCCCATATGACGGGTGATGCTCTGAAGCTCTGAGATGGGTTAATTCCTATAAGAGCTATAGCATTTAACCATTTTAATCATTTTACCATGAAGACAACTTTTTGACGTATAGTTATCATCTGCAGAATACCTTATTTCACAGGTTACAATTAGCAGTTACGGTAATACAAGAGTTAACAACGAGGAGACAGCATATCTAGGTCACATCATTGAACACTCCTTCAGTGATGATGCTGATGTTTCCAGACAGTTGAAGTCACTGTTTGCTAGAACAAACTTACTTATTAGAAGATTTGCACGGTGTACATTAAACGTTAAAGCGAAACTGTTTCGGTCGTTCGTTTTGTGTTTTTATGACATTGCACTGTGGAATAACTTTCAGCTGGCCAGCCTTAAAAAGCTTGCTTGTGGTTATGTTAAAAGCCTTAAACTTCTTTTTGGATTTTCCAAATATAGCAGTGACACTGCGATGTTACTGCAATTACGTCTGTCAAGCTTTGATGCAGTATTGCATAATGCCAAAGTGTCGTTTTGTGCCAGACTGAAGAGTGTTAATAATGGACTCTTAGATGCTCTAGGCTTGCATTAGGGTAATTGTGTTCACTGTTCCCATGTTTCTCTCT
>Ga0056128_1003894_pt1 | contig 18560 bp, 12 predicted proteins | sample WorMetLIZISLAND2_FD_71113 | JGI IMG/M metagenome (GOLD analysis project Ga0056128, IMG submission 71113) | Marine gutless worms symbiont microbial communities from Max Planck institute for Marine Microbiology, Germany - Olavius geniculatus... ... | reverse complement strand
TATTTTACTAGGATGTGCTAAAAGTATTTTGTGTTGTAAAATACTGAATGCTTGTACTGCTTTAAATGTTATTCCGCAGTTGGAAATTATTTTAAAAAACCCTGACATTATCGAAGTAGTTTACGCTAATATAAAACGTAAAATATAGTGTAATTGGATTTATGTTACCATTTCATATTACGCATCTTGTATTTTCATACTTTTGTTCGTTTGTGACATTTTGAGAAAAAATACTTCGATTGTGTTAGTTTTACATTAAGTCAATATGTGTTTTGCAGCGATGTTAGTTAAGATGTGCTTGCCGGACATTGTTTGCTATATATTGTAACTGACATTTGTCGACGTCGCTCATCATCGTCGTTATGAGCACATTGAGCAGCGACGTTAAAATTAAAATACATACATACTCTATCTATCTGCAACTGTTTTCACGTTACACGAGATAATTGCGGTAAAATAACTCTCGCCGGCCTCCTTGAATTAGGGGGTCAGGACTTGGACTGTTGGAATCTACGTTTAGTGCTGAATATTTCATATGCAGATTGTATTGGTTTATCTCCAGCCATTTCGTCGCAATTCAGTGTTGAAATGTGCGCTGCATCCAAAAATTGCGAAAAAAAATTCACTAAAAGCCGCTTTTGGTGGGTTCAAGATCATCGATGTTGATAAATCTAGAAAGCCTGTCACTAGTGCTTGTTATGATAAGCAACATGTGTGTATTTATCTGCAACCGTCTTCACACTAGTAGAGTCAAAATAACGTCGTTTAGAGGGGGTATCCCTCTTTGACGCCCTCGTTCAAGATGAACCCCCGCACCTAGGGGCAAGAAATTTTGTCGCGAAAAACTAGAGACCTTGATGCAGCCCAAGGTAAAGATTTTGTGATTTTAACTTGCACCGTTTTGATACAGTGCCAGGGTGTGTCGGGCGGACAGACAGACGAACAGACGGACGCCCAGACGATGGCTAAGACGCACGAAGCATTCTGCTATCGCGCGTAAAAACAGCGAGTAGATTTTTACGTCCCGCACGACACATTATAGGTCATTTCGAGGACGGCCTTTCCAGGCAATGCAGATACACATAATGGAACAAACAACAGACGCCGACCTCAAAGAGATTAGAAATATTAAGGCTCAAATTTCAGTGGCGTGGTCGGAGGAAGAACGGCAGGGACGGAGCAGTTGCCCATCCTGAATTTTTGACAGTCGGAAAATTGCTGAAAAATCTTTTTGTCGAGAAGGAAAATTTTCGTCCAGAAATGCGAAATTTGGAACTGATATAAACCAATTTTGTGGAAAATTTAGGGGCAAAATTAAAATTTTGAGCTTCCGCAATCTTTTTTGTCGGAAGATTGCAACTTTCTGTCCCGCCTACATTTTTATCCACCACGCCGTTGAACGCAAAAGTGCACCTAACTTTGAGTTTCTCCTATCCATTTCTTGCTATGGACAAAGGTGCCATTACCATTCTATGCAGTACGAAATCACAGTGCAAGTTCAACGATACAACAAATAAGTCTATCTGTGATAACAGCATGTATCTGAACAAAAAGATGGGTAAATAGCTAGCAATAAAATAAATGAAGTGGTTATCTTACCTTGTGATAAAGCCACATTTCGTCACCCGAACACGCCTCGTTCTGAAGCAAAAACAGTTGAATTATTAGTAAATTGCCGGTTCAATGTATATACACGTTTTATCACAAAACATACGACACGGTAGCTATTTAGATAAATAAATATATAAACATATGGCAAAAATTATAAACAACTGTAAAGCGCCGTAACATAATAGGTTCAGACGCGGCAACGTATACGAATTAAATTACATCGTAAACTTTATACCTGTTTGAAAAATTAATATTCAAGCATGCAAGCTAATAGTCCTTGAACAAATTATACATCGTATGTGACGATCAGCCCGTCTGATAACCGTTTAGTGATAGCACAACAAACTTAAACAAAGACCATAATAATTTAACAGAAAGTGAAGTCGTTCTCCTTATCAGATGGCAGCATAAAACTGGCGGTTTGGCTGCAATTGGCACTTGCATTTTCTGGCTGAAGACTTGACCATAAATCTCCTGTATTCCTGACGGGTCATAACCCCATCGACTCGACACAATATATCCTCACCATCAGACATAATGTATCACTGGCCTCTACAGATTTACCTGCCAAATGGTATTTAAATCCATAAAACGTTTTAAACACCCAGGGTGCTCTAATGTGGCAGACGACAAACAGACAGACAGACCACGCTACGGAGAAAGCGTATGAATATGCGGAATGCAAGGTGGGATTCCGCTTAATACTACACTGCACAGATTGGCGAATCTTACCTTATCCTGATGCTGCTGCTGCTGTTGCTGCTGCTGTAACTGCAGCTGCTTCATGAGCATGGATCGTTTCTTGTCCTTGCATCGTTTGTTCTGGAACCAGACGCGGATGACGCGTGGACTCAGTCCAGTCATCTCGACGAGTTGTTCTTTCATCAGAGCGTCTGGTCGCGGATTGGCGCCGTAGCACGTGCGCAGCGTGTGCAGTTGTTTCTCGTTTAACACCGTCCGTATCCGAGTCGTCTTCTGATCCGAACCCTTGTGACAGCGTGATCCTGATCGCGACGAGTGACCCCCGCCACTGCTTTTACCACCAGCTGTATACACACGACAACAATCTGATCAGTGGCGTCGGGACAGAGGGGTGGGGGAAGGTGTGGGGAGAATTGCTCCCTTTCTCTAAATTTTAAGCTGTAAAAAAATTTTAAAATCTTTACCGTATTGAAACATTTTCGTCCAAAAATGCTAAATTTGGAGTTAAACTCTTTAATTGAAAATTTGGAAATAATTAAAACGTCGAACACTCACGAATGTCCTTTGTCGGAAATTTGCTGCTGTCTGTCGGAATTCTGTCTCAAATTTCCAGTGTCTGTTTGTCATAAAATTGCAACTTCTTGCCCGCCTATCTATTTATCAATCCCGGATGCCGCTGAATCTGATGTAGTGAATTTGTCAGGCACTGAGACATTGTTAACACGTTATTCAGTTATATCATGAAAACTTCGGCATAATCTAAACAGATCGAATTTCTGATTTTTCTCGTACAATCATTTTTTTTAAAAGCAAAGTTTTCCCTACGGCGCCACAGGCTTAATCGAACAAATGCGTGTGATCTAACCTAACCGAGAGATCACTCAAAAATCTTTCTCTACTTATATACATCATAATTCGTAAACTGGTCTCGTTATTGGAAATGCTCCACCAGTACATTCTGATATTATGCGCACGTCCATAGTAGACAATAAACGGCATTGTTAACAAGCATGCAAAACTATAAGCCTAAACCTAGTATCCTTCATCCTGCACTTGCGCGTTGCCATAGCGACGTCGTCCCGTTCTCGGCAGCAGCAGCAGCAACAACAACAACAACGAGCCTATATCTCATAGACAAGCGTGCAGGCCGTTGTACTATAGGCGCCTTAGATTACGCCGTTATCACCGTTCTTTCCAACATGCATGGAAGCGCGCGGCATTTGGTTTGTTACGAGACCTTCCCATGCTATAGCGAGCCTCAATACTCAGCATACTAACAACCTGTCCGCCTGTCTTCTTCCAGCATAGTAACCAAAGAGCGAAAAGCCGCCGAAAGTTCGAATTTGGTGCATAATTCGGAGTGTTTACTCGAAGGACGTCAAAGGGCAAGGTCAAGGTCAAGGTCAAGGTCAAGGTCGCGGTTCCGCACAAACCTCAAACTATGATCATCCACGCCATATGCTGCAGGGATAACTGACTAGGCCTATATGTACATGGTATCGTATAAAAACTGCAGAAATCGAAGGATCGCATATTGTGTCGGCTATCGGGAATGAATACGTTTATGAATATTATGTCGCATGCACATGATTATGTTTATGAGTGGGTGAAAGTTCATTCACGCTAAAATAAAAAAAAGTAGCTTTCGAGTTTCAACATTTAAATCAAACATGTAACCTAAGCTTGCTATTGTGAATTCCGTAAGTTGAGCGTCGATGCTTAAACCACACTCAGCTCACACTGGTAGCCTAGTGTTTTCGTAACTTTCGACTGCAGTCGTGCATCATAAACGACGTCGGCGTAGTGTATGCGATCGGAGCGATAACACACTGTTTGAAGTGGTATAAACTCTTACAACGTGCTTGCTAGCAGTGCTGTATATGTAGTACATACCGGAGATGCTGTTAGTGGTCGTATCACTGTTGTTGTTGTTGTTGTTGTTGTTGTGGCAGGGTGTTGTAGTGTACGCGACGTTGTCCTCACTGTTGACACTGTCCGGCGGACTGAGGGCAAGGCTCTTGAGTGCCGCCGCCGGTCCACACTGCAGCCCCTGGTGCTGGTGGTCAATAGCCAGGTCATGGTCGACCCGACACAACAGTCCCTCATCACCCAGCGCGAACTCGTCTCCGGGGATGAGCTGACGTCCGCACGCCACGCAGCGGAAACAATCGACGTGGTAGACGTGACTGCGTGCGCGCATCACAAGATCAGACACGCCGAACCCGAGCTTGCAGCTGGCGCACTTCGCACCGAACAGTCTGCACACGCGAGAACAAGAATCATTCGACGACGTAAACGTTTTAAAATCTGCTTGGCTAGTGACGTTTGTAACGCATGCAATCGTAGTGTTCTATGGTGCACTGGAGTAGTATAGATTTGATGATGTTGTTGAACAGAATCATAGCCACAGTCTCACAGGCTTCAATAAATAAAAATATTCTCATATCAAAGCTATATTCCGAAGAAAATATGACGCCATTGCCGTTGAACGTCGCACACTTTCGGGTTTCAAAGGTTTATGTGTTTTCTTGTCTAAAGAACGTGTAGGGCCTACGGGAGGTGGGAAAGGCATCGAAGCAATGAGTTGTCGGAACAGATGAGAATCGAACCGAATCCGAACCGAACGAACCGACTATAAAACTCAAAAGCAAACACTACAGCTAGAACTCGAACCAAACCGAACCCTGTTGCCTGGGTTCTAGAAAGTTCTTATTAATTTACGTTCAGGAGTTTACGTCAATGATTCATGTCCCCACCGCCTTCTCCAAAGCGACTTCGGACTGAGACCGATGAGCAAGATGATGGAAACACGCGACAGAGATTTCTTGTTTGATTTTATGACGCCTGCGTCATTGCCAGGCGGCACTGTGGAATCTACTGTGAAACGTGCATGAAATAGTTAAGTGCTTTTTATAATAGATGTTTTTAAAAAGTTTATTCAGTTGTTACTGAGTTTTTGTTATTCCAGTTTATATCATGTATGCAAATTATCAAATAACGTGTTATGGCGACAGAGTGATTGAGTGCACTGCAAGCGACGTGGTGGATTAAAAAAGTAGGCGAAACAAGAAGTTGCAATTTTACGACAGACACTGCAAATTTCCCACAAAAAATTAATACGGATTTCAAAATTTTAATTCTGCCCTTGAATTTCCTTAAAAGGTAGGTTTAGGATTAAATTGCACATTTTTAAACAAAACTTTTCTGACCAAAAAAAATTTTCCACAACTTTTCGAGGGCCAAAAAGTTAGGATGAGCAATGTTCCCTGCCCTTTTTCCTATCACGACGCCACTGGTTTAGGCACGGCTGATGTACTGTATAGTCAAACCTAAGATAGTCCATCTTGCAGTAGGTTTTTCCGTCTCGTACAAAGCATGTGCGCATCTCTTCCAGCATGAGTCCGCAGTCGGCGCACTTGAGACACGAAGCATGCCACTCGAGGTCCGGTGCCACACGCAGAATGAACTGATCCAAGATTGGGCTGCCGCACCCGGAACACATGCATGTCCTACGAACTCCTACATATAGAACACGTTACTCATATTTAGTATATATCTCGGTATATAATCAACGCCAAGGCCAACTCAGCCTGCAATCCTTTCGGGGCAGGTAAATCGAGTACTGTCCTGTCTGGCTGGGGCGATGGTGGGGCGGGTTCACCTGTGTCGGGTGGCAGGTAACACTGTGTGATCCCATATGGCAGCTCTGAGATGGGTTTGCTATGAAGAGCCATACCATTTAATCGAACAGCGGTATAATTATAATAATCGACAAAAGTATACGATAAAAGAAAAGTACATCTCATACGCTTCTTTAAAACACTGGAACAAAATCTGCTCATGTCTACCGGGGGTATGAGCAATTTGCAGACTAACAGAAAACCAATATATAGGCACAGATAGAGCTGAACATTATCTCCTTTCTTCGGCGGATGTAGGGTCTAATAAAGCACGAAATATAAAAGTTAACGACGCGCCATTTTCATGCATTCTGCAAGTGTCATCTTTTTGTAGACCAGCGTACATACCGACAAAAAGGAAATAAACTGAACTGAACTGAAATGTTAGTTCAGAATTTTAGTTCAGTATTTTATTTCTGTCGCTTCAAACACGCCTTAAGAAAACAAGATCGACCAACAACACCGCTATCTTATATCTTATCTTGTATACCGAAAGTCTAATTCACACTTACTACCCATCTGGTGGTCGTCGCCGTCCATAGGAACGTGCAGCCAGCAGGACAGATGATACGATAATCCCGTCTAATCCGACAGATTAGTCAACCCGGGCAAACGATCGGTGAGAAATGAGCACCACCAAGAGAGATACAGAGGCTGCAGCAGCAGAAGCAGATATACACAATGCACAGTAAATGTCGTCGGCAGTTGGCTGCAGGAAGACGCTGTGACGTCACCGTGACGTCATTATCAACGAAAGCATGCAGACTAGCGAACGAAGGATCAACAGGTGTCTGCCGGTACGTTATCTGCGTGACGGCCTAGTGCAAGGTAGGTGGCTTGCACAAGCAGCAGCAGTGTTGATGAGTATTAGTGGAGTGGGCGTCGCCGCACGCCTGCCAGTCACAAGGGCGAAGCAAGCGACGATTCGCTGCCGTTGTCGTCGTCGCTGTCGTCGCAATTGCAGCAGCAGCAGCAGCAGTAAAGCAGTAAAGCAGCAAGCAGTCGCAGATTCGCCGCCGCCGCCGCCGTCATCATCTTGCCACTGTCATCAACAGCATTCAGTTCCACGCCTTGTCGACACCGGTAAATGGCGGACGCGAAAATGACGAACTATCAAAAATGCAGGGCATGAAATAGCACGAAGCAGATTCAGATTAAGCATTGCTCCTCTGTAGCCTTTTACCATAAAAATGAAAATGCATGACATAAAATGCAAGATTTGTCTCACTGATATCCAGATGGTGATGCGCGTCGACAACTAAACACTGAATAGGCTTTAATGCACGCATTTACTTTCGAGAGACATTTGACATCGATATTATTTTTAAAGTTGCGTTTTAGTAATCATATAAGCATTTCATATAATTCTGTAATAATACACGGTGTTTCATAAAAACCCCTTTTCTTTCTTTCATAATTCACTCAAATGATGATTAATTTACATGAAAGTTCTACCAGTTGTAGTTGAAGAAATATGAATTCAAAATATTTTAACAGAATATGACAGTTGATTAAAAATTCTTTGCTAGTCGTGACGTAACACTGACGACATAATGTGTCACGGGTACAAGCTTGCAAGTCTCAACTGGTGCAGTCAGTTGTTACCCTGTTCCGATGGTGAAAAACCTGGTTCATTGATGACAAATTCTTAAAGTTTTACAGTTACAACCACAAAAAGTGCAAAGCAATCGCATTTACGTGTCTGTGAAGATAGTTGGACTTTCACATGTTCGAGCAAGACAGTGCACTAGCACACCGAGCTTGCAAGAAGGTTGAGTTTATGGATCGTAAGACGCCTGATTTCATGCCCCTATGTTGCTTAGTGCTGACACAATGAACAGTTTTCATCAGCGAACCAGATAAGGTTCACCATCATCAAAGCAGGCTAGCGACTGAGAGCACCAGTTGAGACTAGCAAGCTTGTGCCTGTGACACATTATGACGTCAGCATTACGTCAACTGCCATATTTTGTTAAAATATTTTGAATTGGTATTTTTTTCAGCTACAACTGGTTAAATTTTTTATGTAAATTGATCATCATTTGAGTGAGATATGAAAGAAAGAAAAAGGGTTGTTTTTATGAAACACCGTGTAACTTAGGTTACTTTGCTGCTCTAACTTGTGTTTTGCGTTGTTTTGAAAAAAGTGCACACTGCACACACTGTACTGCGATCAGTGCAATGTAATCTTTTTTTCGTTCAATTTCATGTTCTGTAATTTTGTGTCTTGCAATTTTAAGTCCGGATTTTCAGTCCAGCTTCGTCACCATCACAGACACACTTAAGCAGACCATCTCTCTGTCACCGTTCGTCGAAATTTTAACGGCAAATTCGGAGCTTTTGTTGGCAGGCACGGCAAGTTCTAGAAAGCTGTCGCATGCGGGGATTGCGACAACGGCCGCCAACCGGAAGTGAAATGCATCAGCCGTTTTGGGCGCCGATCGCGCCACTTAGAGCTGCTCGTAATTGTATGGATGCACTTTCTCTCTAGGCCTACATGGTCGGCAGTCTTATAATCTTCAGTTTTGTCGTGAAAAATAACTGAAAGAAAGTTAATAAATTTCGCGCAAATGTTTACCCGTGCCGCCGAAAGAAGGGGGTTACGTTTTATACTCTCACTCTTTTCAGTCTTTCCGCAAGATTACTTCACGTACGTCGCGATATTATACATTTGAGGGCGATGTGCCAAATTATTGTCTGTCCAATGCAATGCATAGCATTGGACAGAGTATAAAATCACCTTTGCGTCCGTGCGTCCGTGCGTGCGTCCGTGGGTCCTACATTTCTTGAGCTATCTTACTTTCCATTCCTTTTCTCGTTCCCTTTTCCCTTTTTTCTTTTCCACTTTCCTTTTCCCTTCTCTTTCTCTTCCCCTTCCTATTTCTGTTTCTATTCTTCCGTTTTTCTTTCTGTGTAAAGGTCCGTGCGTCTAATATTTGAGGCGCCATATCTCTATAACGGTGCCAGATAGACGCATAATCACCATAGACGACAGATAGGAAGTCGACTCTCGGGAGTCGAATAGTCACGTGACCGATGACGTCACGTGACCTCAAAAGGTCAAACTCGTGACCCCATTATCTTTGAGGCGCTATATCTCCATAACGGTGCTAGATAGACGCATGGTCACTATGGACCACTGATAGGGAGTCGACTCGCGGAAGTCGAATGGTCACGTGACCGATGACGTCACGTGACCCCAAAAGGTCAAACTCGTGACCCCACTATCTTTGAGGCGCCATATCTCCGTAACGGTGCCAGATTGACGCATGGTCACTCTGGACAACCCATAGGAACTCGGTCCCCGGGAGTCAAATGGTCTCGTGACCGATGACGTCACGTGACCACAAAAGGTCAAATGTGTGACCCCATTATCTTTGACGCGCCATGTCTCCATAACGGTGCAAGATAAACGCATGGTGACGATGGACCATTTATAGTGAATCGAGTGACTGACAATGTTTATTGTTTAGTTAAAATAATAGAGAAGGATGAAAGGATCATTGCTGCTGTTCAATTTGAAATTAAACCGTTTGATTTTTTTCTACCAGTCTAAACAGCTCACTGATTATATTTATACGGACATATACTGTAAACTATATCGAAATGCATTGGACAGACTCCGTGTTCGTATGAACATTATCCTGTTGGTGTGAAGATTTATGTTTCAGTGTATAATGGGGCCCACCAAATAAATCTCTTCACAGGCCACCTCATAAAATAATAGAATTTTTATATAGTTTAATAATTAGTACCATTTCAACAACTCAAAGAAATTATGATATCAGTATAGTCTAAAAATAAACCCTGACTTAAAAATGCTAAATGTTTTTGTCTTAGTCTATAGTCTCTGTGATCCGTATGGACCAATTTTAGGACAGAGCAAATGCACTGTATCCCATGCAATCAAGTTCGTTAGTTGCCTATAGATCCAGCGCTCTAATGCGCTTACACCATATACATCGACGGATCAGTTTAGAATATGAATGGCAGAAAATAAGCTAATGTATGCCTATATATCATAGATGTAAAAACGTTTTTACGTTTTTTTTATTCTTGCCACGTTTTTTACGTTTTTAACGTTTTTTTTATTTTCTCAACGTTTTTTATTTTTTTTTAAAAACGTTTAGCGACATTTGAAAATTCTACCGAGAACGTCGAGAAGGGCTTTTAGAGCCACATAAACGAATTAATATGCTATAGTGGTGGTAGTTTACTTACTTAGTCTAGTGAAACGTGGTCTTATGACTACACGGTTGAATTGAAATTGAATAAAATTTTATCTCTTTCTTTAGTTTTAGCTGTACTGCAATTACAGCATTAGATTTTAGGCAAAAAGTCGAACAAATTAAGGCTAACGTTTGTTATCAACGTTTTTGAACGTTTTTTTTTTATTTTTGCCACGTTTTTTACGTTTTTAACGTTTTAAATTTTTTTCTGGAACGTTTTTCACATCTATGCTATATATCGAACGATTATTGTTAGAAGTATAGGCTACAGGTGTCCGTAGACAATAGGGTCTAAGGATAATACAGTGACTGCATGGACAGTATTACTGCAGGTCTGCATACGATACACGCCCGATCATGTATAGGCCTAAACCTACATAACATGTGTACAGGACCTACAAGCCTACACGCGAACATTGCGTGCACGCGCGCCTAATTACAGGGTATTTGCGGATTTCCCGACGACGGATTCGGACAGCGCATAGAGCGCATTGGATAACGCGGTGCACAGTGTTAGCGTTGACGCGTAATAATAATCGGCCATACATCTCAATGCCTGTAATCCATTGTCTTCGCGCGTCGCTTCCGTCCGTTTGTCTGTCTTTTATGTCGGCTAATGATCCGTCCTGCATGCGCTGCTGTATTTGTTACACCGCGCGATGCGCTATGGATCTCCGTCCGTCCGTGGCATGCGTCGATCCGAACGTGCATGAATGGCATTAGCTGAGTTTGTGTATTCACTGAACGACACAATGTGCATGGGCAGCAGGAAGCAGGAATTAATTTCAACCCCGGGCTCTGTTTCGAAAGCCGGGATTTAGCAGCAAGTATGTGCAACCGTTCGCATGCTGGACGAGTTAAGCATAGCGGAATCGGTAAAATAAGGACTTTTTAGAGAGGTACTTCTCTTTGACACCCCCATTCGAGGGGGAATCAATTCCCTTAGCGCCACAAAATTTGCTCGTGGTTATAATGCTGTGGCTTTATCTCTTATCGTTTATGAGATACGGCGACTTATCGGTTAAAAATGCATATTTTTCTCATCTTATTTGGTCGTCGACTAATCGACGTAGTTATCGCATTGGACAACATTAACTAAAGTTCGCCGCCACACGCCAGCACGCAAAATAAGAAATCTGAGCTGAGCTCATGAGACGCGCGACAATTGGTTAAAAGTAGCCTAATTTGGGCGCAGTGCGGCAGTTCACTCTTGAAATATGCGTCGGAACGTAACATCGCAAAATCACCAATAATTTGCTATTTTTGTATTTCGAAAATGTTCAAAGTCATCGATGTTGGCACCCCTGTGAAGGTCGTCAGCACTGTCATGATAAACGGAAAGTCTGTGCTATCTGCAACCGTGGCTCTGAAGCTAGAAGAGTTAGCCTAATAGCGTATACGTAGGCCTAAAATAACGATTTCGTGATGGGTACGACTCCTGTTTAACGCCAACGTTATAATAGTCACTATACAAATAGTGACTGGTTTTGAGATCATCATTGAAAACTTTTTGCCTGAAGTTCGTAAAATGTTGTCTCGAGGCCGAAGATCGATGACGCCAGTCCATAGACCGCGGAACCGCGGGGCAAGGGGGGCAATTGCCCCCTCACTTTTTCGAGTGGGGGGCAAGCAATGTTGCTTGCCTATAAGAAACACGCAATGTTGCTTGCCCCCCCACTTTTCATACCCATGCATAAATAAATTGTCGGTGTTGATGCTGATGTTGATGCTTTTTACTATAACATTATAATCAAAGTTTAAAGTAAAAAATGCCTAGTATTTTAGTCACTTTACAGTCACCTATAAGAAACACGCAAAACAGAGGAGGTTTAGTTTTAGTGATCGCTGACACTTTGGTGACGTCACTTGGCAGTTTGTTCCAAGTTTATGCTGAAGAGACGGGCAGCGCTCGGTCGTCTCGGCCCTCGCCGATGTAGACTGCTGGAGACCCTTAAGGTGGGGTCACACTGCCGGTCCGGACAGCCGTCCGAACAGTCTGTGTTTTTGACGGCCGTCCGAACGGTTGATGTGACCCCTCCTTTAAAATAAGGACTGACGGCGGCCATGCTCGGGTCCGCGAACTTGGGTCCATCGGTATTTTCAGTTTTTTTTACTATAACATTTTGTTCTTGCGCCATGTTATAACTTTGTCAAACGTGGTCCGTTTGCTACAATTTTGTACACGTAGTGTCACAGACAACTTGAACAAATGCTGCAAATTTGGTCACTGTACTGTCGTTACCTAAAAAGGGCCTATTACTGATCAGTATAAACCTTGGCCATATCTTGCATCATTTAGCCACAGAAGGATTTTGCTTTTGGAGGACAAAGTTCCATTCCACAAACCGTATATGTCTAGGCGGTGTATAAAAGTAAGAGGCCACATTGGCGATCGAGACAACACAAATGTCCGTGGTATTTTGTGTTTCTAGATTTCGGAAAAGTAGGCAAATTTGCCGCTTCCATTGAACGTCCAAAAGCTAAAAGTGTTTCAGCTTCAGGGGGCTTCGCTCCCCTGACCCCCTGACCAAGGGCTCTGCCCTTAAACCCCGCTGGGGGCTCCGCCCACAGACCTCCATTACAGGCTCCATTACAGGCTCGCGCTACCGCGCTCGCCATGGCATGGGGCCGTGCCCCCTGATATATATTGTAGGCTGGAACCGCCGATGGAACCATATAGGCCTACCAGGTTGCGACAGATCGGACGGAGCCAGTGCTGAAAAACCTATGTTTTTAAAGAACATTTTTAGGTTGTAGGTTTTCAAAAGATTTTTAAAGGTTTTTTTGTTCTAAGATAAACTTGTTCTAAGCTATACACACTCTTATGAGTGAACATCATAATGACTTGATAACTCAAAAATAACTCAAAAATCACGATTAAAGTATGAATAAAAATATGATGTGTAATAAATTTCACAACATATTAGAAAAAAACCTTTAAAAACCTAAATCTAGACCTTTTAGGTTTTTAGGTTAAAAAAACTTTTTAAAACCTCGGTTTTTTGGACCATTTTTCCAGCCCTGGACGGAGCCGACGGACAGGCGGACATACAAAATTATGATAGCTAGTACGCGTTTAGCACTGGTGCTGTCGCGCGAAAAACAACAACTTGCTATTGCTGTATAGACTCGAGTCCTTACGGAGTTATTGCTTCGTTACCGCTCAGTTACTTACTGCTCCGTTACCAGTGACGTAATATGATTATTATATATTCTATGGTATTTTGTATCTTTTGGGTTGATATTTTTATTGTCATAGTGCGGTTTGTTAAAAGATTTTAGCTTGCATTTTACGTTCTTGACTCTGAATGTAGGTTTGGGATTTTTGTAAACACTGAATCGGCATTATTGGCCTATCGGTGGCGTTAAAACGATTGATTTTTCTTTGGACCGTTGCTATGTCTCCTAATTCTGGGGTCGTTGGGAACGGGCTATGGGTAAAAAGCGGATGTGCGGATGTGGCAACGGGTAAAAGGCGGATAAAATCTGCGGATGTTAAGTGCGGATGTGTGGGTAAAAGACGGATGTGCGGATAACAGTTATGTACATTACCAGTCATGAAATTTGTTGAGTTTTTCAATCATTTGCTCCGTAATTAACTGCTCAATGGACGCTTTATACGCGGCAGTCATTTGAAGTCTGCCGCTATGAATTTCTTCACAGTTCACACTCTGCATAGGCCTAGACAATAGCCTAATTCCTGATCGCGAATTCGTCTAGGCATTTAAGGTGCTTTCTCATTCCTCGCGTGACGTTAACGCGCGTTTTACCATCTCAATTGACCGTTCAATCAGGCCCTAATCCAAGCACCACTTTACCCTAGAAGAGTAGATACATTTGAGTTCATCCACGCGTGTTAAGTCCGCGCGCGTCACACGGCGTACGTGCACAGCTAGAACGCACCTTTACTCAGAAGACGATGGTCTGCTTTGTCACTGGACAAACACAACGACAACATATGACGACGACGAGGCGCAAGGACGCACGATGAAGTGCGATGTCGACTACGCAACGCATGACATTGACGCGCAGAGACGATATACAACGACGACGCACGACAATGCACGGCGACGACGTAGGCCTACAGTGACATCACGCTATGACAAACGACAACATATAACGACAATGATGACTACTAAGTGCAGCAAGATGTTACTATTGTAAACCCAGATTTGCAACTTTCTTATTTTGCCAACTTACGATATTAACTCGAACGATATGCAAAGTACAGTAATTTTAATAACGTGCCAGTCACAAAGCATGGCGCCCAAACGTCCGGCGCCTAAAGGCCCCAAATTAATGCACAGTTAGGCCTATTCACCGCTTATTGGTTCAGAGGCATGGCTGAGTACGATGTGTAAAATGCGGATGTCCTCCGCATCGACATCTGTCTTTTACCTGTTGCCACATCCGTAGATCCGCACATCCGCCTTTTACCATTGTCCTTGGGAACGGGTAGCATCACACCTGCTGCAAGTAGCACAGGTAGGACTGTGTGAGTAGGACGACTGAACGAGTGGTGGCTACCAGGTATGTGCAAGTTATTCGTGAAACGTGGCAGTCATTCAAGAGAGTAAGTACAGCTGACCGGATTTGCCTAAATGGCAGTGTCAAAGGAAAGCAAAGTCATCAAGTGCCTTGTTAGAGAAGATACAGAACAGGCATCGACCACGTTTTGAGTGACATCTGCGAATATATTTTTTTCATTGAACAGTCTAGCTGGACTAACGATCAACTTTGCCAACAAGCAGTGCTACTGCCTGGAATAATGACATAATCTGTTGTTGATGTTAGTACTTATTCCAGTTCGCACTGCAGAGAACACAGAACACTCTGGATGTTTTATTGTCTTAATGGAACTTGATTGATTTAACTGAACTTTGCCTTAGATACTGATTTTTTTCTGACACTGAACAATTACTTTAGATGTTTCACTTTATTCAAATACAGGTGTAGTGGAATTTTCTTGAGGCTGAATAACCATTTGCATTTGTATTCGTTATTCGATGAATACTAAATTTCATATTTGCATTCACCGAATGCGAATATTTTCCTGCTTCGTCACATCCCTAGCTACCACTCCAAGTCAGGATTTAAAATAAAATAAAATTTGGTGTCAGTTCGGCCTGGATTGATAACAACGATAACCGTTCATGAAACCGTTATTCTGTTGCATTAATGTTATTTTTCATCCATGCAGATGGATAAGAAGCCAGTTTGATGCTATTTTTCATTCGCCGTGGTTGGATGCATAAGAAAACTGCATGAACTCGATTTTTTGTCTGTGTATATGGAAACAGGCATGGCATGCCTATAGGCTTCGTGAGTTCATATCATCAGTCTATAAGACTCAATTAATTATTATTATTATTGTATGTTAATAATTCTTAAGACTTGCCTCATTTACTGAACGTCAAAGCACTTGCATGCATTTAGAAGGCAACATATTTGCCAAGAAATAAATGAGAATAGAGCATATCATGAAATTTGCAGCTATTCATCCATGTGGACGTGTGCATACAGTTCCATCCAAGGCGGATGGAAAATAGCATCAGATTTGCTTACATTTCCATTTCTGCAGATGAAAAATAACACCAAGCATGCCATCTGTTCTATGGCTTTGGGTGGTGGCATAAGTTGTTGGTTGATGAATCTGATTTTGTTTTTTGTAGAATATTTCCTGTCACCAGTACTCAAAGAAGTAACGTCAAGATGAACAGAGAATCTTCGCAGCTGTCGTCGTTGCTGACCGATACTATCCGAATGCTCTGCCAGAACGGTGTTGAGTACAACGAGAACCTTCGCATACAGGGTCTGCTGGTAGTCACCGCTGATAGCAACCATGTGCATGTGATTGAGATCAGTGATACGTTTCCATCTCCACAAGGCACCGGAGTTGAATCCACATCAGGGCTGTGTGAGACTGAAATGTCTGGAGGAGACATGGAATATAAACCACCAGCTGCTTATGCACCACCACCGGCGCAGGGCTTCCCAGTGACTCAGCGGAGAGTGGGTCCATCTTTCCATGCTGGCATGCGTCGTGGTTACCATACTGTGAGACCACCGGTCAAACGCCGAGGTGGTTTTCAAGCAGCACACGGTAGTCGTGGAGGTCATCAAAAAATGGCTGCAGGTGCAAAGAAGCCAAGAGTGAAGATGGAGGATCCCACCGTCATTCTGGTAGATTCACCAGAAGATGCTGCTGGCGATATGATCGAGCCAAAGGTGGAAGCCGGATGGGCAGATCCTACTGGTGGTTATCAGAATATATCAGAGTTTTCTGAGGTGGAGGCGGGTGACATGCTGAGTTACGGTGGTGGGACATCTGAGATGCAGAACTTGTATAGCAGCTCGCAGTCGTTTCAGTCATCCAGTGGTCGTCGTCGAGGTCAGCGCACTGATTCCACCGTCAGTCACACCGTTACATCATCCGATGAGCAGTTGGCACAGGACATAAAGCCATTCCAGTTGACCTGTGATACGGCGGAGCAGTATGAAGATGAAGATAGTGGACAGTCGTTTCTTCAGCAGGTTAGTGTTAAAGCTTTGTGAGAATTTCTTTCTTCAGCTGCATCGTGAGTTAAAAAAATTCGGTGGGGCAGAAGGTTGCCATTTAATTATTGGAAGACAGACACTGCATATTTTTGACAGAATTTCCACAGTCAGTTCAAATTTCTGACAGGACATTGTGGATGCCTTAAATTGAATTTTGCCTCCAAATTTTCCCAGAATCAGATTTTTTCCAGCCCCAATTTTGCAGTTTTGGATGATGATTTAATGATTTTCCAACAAGAAGTGGGCTGGGGGGAAAAGATGGATGGCAAATGCGCCCTAAATTGTTTGCTATTGACAAAAAAATTGTTTGAAGATTTTTTCTTATTCAAAAATTTTTGTCCAAAAAATAAAAGCCAAATTTGGGGCCAAAAACAATGTTAAGAAGTTTAGCAGCACAATTAAAATTTTGAGTACCCGTAATCTTCTTAGTTGGAAATTTGCAATTTTAGCCTCACCTACTTTTTTTAACCCACACCACTGCTGAACATGTAATTATCAAACTGTAACTAAATAGTTTCAATATCTATTAATTTGTTTTGACTTTGCACAGACTTTGGCTATATATCCAGTAAAATGCAGCAGTTTGTTGTAACTGAAGCTGTTGCTATTATTGACAATAAAAAAGCTGGTTTTCAATTTCATATTTTACACTTTTGGGTTAAGGATTAAAAATGATCAGTAACGTGTGTCGGTGATTTTTCAGTGCAGTTTTTGCTGACAGTTTTGATGGTGCCATCAATAAGTCTGCGTTAATTTAACCCAGATTATCTCAGGGTGAGTCTCTTATATAGGACAAATTATGTTCAGAATTATTTGGTGGAATGTTCATCAACTGTTTCAGCATTATCGCAGTATTTATTTTTTGTTGGAATTGATTTCTGCTATTGAGCCATTCTGCACGTCTGCACATGATGATTATTATGTAACCATTCCGTAGATTGCATTGCATGCATTATGTTTTGTCCATTTGTCTGTTTTTCTGTCCATCTGTTTTGTACAGGATCTTAACTTCAAAAGGGCACAGATAAACCCAAATTGGCGTGAATGATCCCAGGACAGGATTAGTGTTGTTCAAGTGAAAAAAGGCAAATCAGTCAATCAATCCTGCCACACAATTAACCAATTTGCCTTTTTTTCACTTGAAAGTTCCAAGTCAAAGTCATTGGATGTGGATGCCAAAATTCTCACAAAAACTTTGGTTGCCCATAGTTCATGTCCTGCATTTGGACTTGCTGCACATTAAGCATAGCATGTGACTATGGTTGCAGAAAAGCTGGGTTTTCTTTTTTTAAACCCTACCTAGTATTTTTTGGGTTTTTTTTAGGTTAAACCATTATTTGTAAATGGCTACGACTTGATTGGCTTTGGGATTTCTATAGGTTTTCAGTTATTAGAGTGAGGACTGTTTAAAACCTTAGCTGAAACGTCTGTTTGTTGTTTCACGTGAGTTTCTGTTTACTCCTCACGGCATAAAGTATACCAATATTTGCAGATTTGTAGGATTGTAGGTTTAAATGTTTCATAAACTTAGGCATGATGAAATATTTTGTTATTAGTGGAACAAGAAACTTAAATGTTGTCGTTAACAAGTGTATAAACTAATGTTTTGTACATTTATATTTGCTGTTTTATTACTAAAATACTGTTTTCCTACTGGTGGTCAGTTACAAAGATATTGCGCTTCAGATTTTGTCTTACAGTAGCCAAGCCGATTACAACTGTTACCGAGTTATAGCCAATTTTGTCCCAAATTTCGTTGGCATGGCAACGGGGGTCAGTC
>Ga0056128_1003893_pt1 | contig 18560 bp, 9 predicted proteins | sample WorMetLIZISLAND2_FD_71113 | JGI IMG/M metagenome (GOLD analysis project Ga0056128, IMG submission 71113) | Marine gutless worms symbiont microbial communities from Max Planck institute for Marine Microbiology, Germany - Olavius geniculatus... ... | reverse complement strand
TGCGTGCGTACTTATCTTACGTCACCTGCGTCACGTGGGTTAAAAGTACGCCGGGCCCGGCGTACTTTTAACCCACGTGACGCAGGTGACGTAAGATAAGTACGCACGCAAGTACGCAACAAACGACGCAATCAACGCAAGAAAATATAGGCCTACGCAGCAAACGCAACGGACGCAGATGACGCAAATAAGGCGGGTGACGAGGCAGTCAAAACGCACGGATGGAAGCGGTGTCTGCAGGCCTATTCTTGCGTTGCGTTCGTTGCGTACGTTGCGTTTCTTGCGTACGCGTGCTGCGTTGGGTTGAATGGAAACCGTGCTTTAAGTTTTTGTCGGACATGTTAGAGGCGTTGCTTATGATGTTTGACAATTTTTATCTTTGCAGTTTTTCATGCCCGAGTGGGAGTAGAAAGACGGCTAAGGGCGCGTACACGGCGACGTAACTGAACTGAACTGACACGGTTTAGTTTTTGTCGAACTGACCAGTGAGCAAGCAGAGCGAGCCCATTGGTGATTGGTTGACGCGTACGTGAGCGTAGTCACGTAGGCCACCGACGCCGATAAACGGTGCTTACCGTGATGCATTTCTGCTTGCTGATTGGTCAGTTCGTCAAAAACAAAACCGTGTCAGTTCAGCTCAGTTACACGTACGTCGCTGTGTATACGCGCCTTAACGACCGGCGTCATTCTCGTGAACAAGAACGAGAACGGTAATGACAAAATGCTGACAACCATGGCCCACAAGTGCACTCGTGTGTGTGCATGTGTGTTTTTTTTTACTTTTTTGCTACAGGTGGATCAGACGGCTGACGGGAAGGGGAGTCTGAAGTTGTACGATCTGGGTCTGGCTGCGATGGCTAGCAGCACATTGCAGGCGGTCTGTGGTACACCCACTTACATGGCTCCCGAGATGATACGAGGCGACGGGTGCGTAATGCGTATCTTCCACATAGCTGTTGTCAATATTTATTCATCTTGCCAAATTCATCGGTGTAATATATCGGCCAGGTATGCATGTGTGTGTGTGCTTTAAGCAATTAGGCGGCATCGCCGATGCTCGCTGTTGCGATTATTTTGCTGTAGCGTGGTCCGTCTGTCGCACTTATGCTCCCGATAATTGCAAGCTGGTCCATTTCTAGTTGGTGCACGGGTGACAGACTATAGCTTAAGAAATAGAATAGGCGCACAAGGCGGAAAGATGGGCAAACAGGCATTCGTTGCCAGATGTATTTTGCTATAATCAAGATCATTTGCTCGATAACAACAATTTACCAGCAATTTTTACCTCCGCCAAGGAGGTAATGTTTTTGCCAGACTTTGTCTGTATGTTTGTCTGTGTGTCAGCAAGATAACGCAAAAAGCTATGGACGAATCTTTCTGAAATTTTGGATGTATGTCGGGCATGGTACAAACTACCAGTGGTTCAATTTTGGGGGTGATCCGAAAGGAATCCTGGATTCTGGATCACTTTGAAATTTTCGTTACCATTGCTTTCAATGGGGCATAAAGGAAACCGCAGCAAAACTGAAGATGGTGCTGCCATCTAGCGAACAACATTGCCTTGGCAGAGGTGTGCGGGCTATGACTGCTTTCTAGTTTTAGCTCCGTAGTTTACATCCATAGTAAGACGTACCAGGGTCATCCGAGCATCGATGACAGAGACACAAGACAGAGAGCTTAGAACAAGTTCTAACGACAACTAACAGAACATTTTACATGATTTTTGTTTTGGAAAAATATCTTTGGTGGGGAGAGAACCTGATTGTCTGAACACCCCAGTCATGTCTTACACGTCTAATACCACACTGCTAGAGTGGATAAGCGAGTACGCAGTACAGTACGAGCTTATACCACTCCAGACATTGCGGTATCGTACTTAAACCATACTCAAATCGCATAGACCCAAATTCCACCGCGGGGGAAGTCGAGGACACGGATCATGAAAGTCGGCAACGTGATTTGTGTCGCAGACTTTCATAATTTGTGTCCACGACAAGTCCGCAAAGTCGGCGTAATGGAATTTGGGCTATAGACTCCACTGCCGTTTGCTTTATCACGCACGACTGCAGTGGAAAATTGTGAGAACGGTACAAGTGCGAGCTGAGCACTTGTGGTTTAACGTGTGGCCGATGCGGTCTTCTGTGACGTTTACTATACGCCATCTGGTGAATGAGTGTGATTGACGTGTGCGTAGTTATGGCGTCAAGGCGGACGTCTTCTCTGCCGGGGTTGTCGGATACATTCTGCTCTGTGGCTTTCCGCCATTTGTCGGGTACGCTCTGACGACACTGTCTGTCTTTTGCTGTTACTGTCTGCGGCAGTATTCTGTTGTGCGATCAGACTAGTAGTCCGCAGTACACACTTCATCTGTCCGTCTGTCCGTCCGTCCGTCCGTCTGTCTGTCTGTGCTGTACGGGCTCTTATATAGCTGGAAAACAAAAGGCTACAGAAACAAAAATTGGTGTGAATCTCCCCCAGCGCTCATAGGAGTTACTGGTGCGCCAATTTTCCGCTGGAAAAGTCAAAGGTGGGCTTTATTCGCGATAGTTTGAAGTCAGTTTCACAATACTACGAGAATTCATCAATTACTAAAACTGAGAATTAATGTATTAGACCAAACATATTTTTACCATGTACGTTTTATTGATATATGGGTTGTTATCAGCTGCCATGCCGTCAGATAGAAATATCATAATGACATTTCTGATATGAGCCAACAGCTGATTGTTCTGTATTGATATTAGGCTGTATACCGGTAGGCTAACTTCATGTTTTTGCTACTTGCAATAATATTATACAGTTTTACTTTTCATTAGTTCGTGTTGTTATTGCGTTGATAGGAGCCTCCATTAAACGGTCTGATCAGTAACTTTTTATCAGCTGCCACTGGGCCTCTCAGTGTATCTTATCAACAGAAAATATTTTATTATACCGTGGCCTTAGATCTCTGTATCATATGGGTTATTAAATTAAATTTTACATACCCTCTACTTGTCAACATAGTCATACATAAACTGAGTGCTTTTAGTCATTTATGGCACTGAACGACAAACCTATTTCGTGCTGATGTGCCGTTAAGAAACTACTCACTCACTCACTCACTCACTCGATCACTTAATCGTCTCACATTGTCACATTGTGCATGCGACCGATAATTTACCGCATTGTGATTTTCGGCTTATGACACAAGCTGTCGTCTGTCATCTCTGTCTGTTGTTTGTAACGGATGTATTGTGGTTAAACGGTGCGCTTTATGGGAAACTGTTTAAAGAAGCAAATAGGGTTGCTTGACATTAACCGCTACCCTGTGGTACCTCAACCATATCTCGTTATCTGCAGCGGTTTGGCCGCAATTTGCAACGAAAGTTACCGTCTGCGTAAACTACGTGTTTGTCAAAACAGCTACTTCTTTACTGTAACAGGAAGTAGTGCGGTTTACAGGTAAGATTAATTGAGGTTATCATATCAATATTAAAATAAGTAAATAACAAATCAAATGTATAACGAAAATTTACCTACTCGCTTGTGTGTGTCATGTGATGTTGAAGCACGTCGGATGAGGATTTGTTTGTGAAGATCGCTAGCGGCGAGCTTTACTTCCCGCCGCCTTGTTGGGAGAGCATCTCCAACCTGGCGAAGGTACGATCAAGTATATAGGGCTAGTTCTCAATTTCACCTGTACAATTTACATGCACTGTGTACGCTGTGCACTGCACTAATTATTATAAGTTACCCGGACACAGTCTTTTCTAAATCACTCTGAATGTTGAATTGAGATTACTGCAGCATGTATTTGCTACTGAAGTGAACCTGTTCAGGCGCAAACTATTTAGCATGTAAGTTTCTTACGTTTTCGCTCGTATATAGTGCTGTTACTGCTGTATGAGCGTCGTCTGTCTGTCTGTCTGTCTGTCTGCCTGTGGCGTTGCTATATTCTCTGTTGCCAATGGCACAACTCGTGGATTGGTGTCGATCGGTAACCTATTGGTCAGTCCGCTTATCTTGTAGGCCTTCAGGTTGTTGTCTCAAATCAAGTACTTAGGCCTACTTGTAGCTGACAAACAGTTAAAAGTTCAGTTAACTGGCTTGTTAAAATCATAGATGTTAAAAACATTGATTTACAAATAAAAAAACATAAAAAACATGTTTTTTTTTACTTTTATAAAAAAACATTATAAAAACATGCATAAAAAACACTAAACTGAAGATGCTTCCAATCGCTACTTGTTTCGCCGTTATACATGCAAAGAATATCTAACTCAGATAATTAAAAACAAAAACTTACCATTTGTAAAGACTAAAAACCGGAATGTACTGAATGTACAGATCAAAAACAGCTGAAAACAATTTGCCCATGAGAAATAAATCATATTTGTAATTTTTTACGTTTATGTTCTAACAAGAACAAAAAAACACAACATTACGGTTCTTTTATTTTTTTAATCTGTCTCTCTTTGTGTGTGTGCTTGTCTTGTTACAGTTTTAATTGTGTTTGTGGCTGCCCTTGAGGCGAAATAAAGATATCTATTACAAAGCACAAAAAACATTTTAAAAACATAAAAACACATTAAAAATATTTTTAAAACGTAAAAACCATGTTTTTAAACTTTAAAAAAAACATAAAAAATGCTTTTACATCTATGGTTAAAATCAGTTAGACTAAAAGTCCGAACAGCGTATAAGTGAGTAACTAAGCGCTATGTGCGTCTTGCATACACTGCAGTTAATGTGGTGATATGTTAAGATCGCTGATATGAATATTGTACCTGTATACTGTAAACGCTGTGGGTAGGATTTGATGGTGTTTATGCTTGAGGAGTATCCGCATGTTCGCTGTAGTGCAGCCGACGCTCTCGACCATCCCTGGGTGTCGGTAAGCGCTCGTGCTCGCTCACTGACATGTTTCTGCCGTAACCCTACTCTCTGCTAACGTGCAGCAACCAGTGTCGTCATTTAGTCATGACCGCGAGCGACTCGGAAGCGTGGGGGCGTTGAAAATGCAAAATTGTTTTTGCACTGCAAGACTTGACAGTGACGCACCAAATAGCGACACTTGACGCTGTGTATATTTTTAACGAGTTTCAAACTACTTCGAGTTGAGTTTTGCGTTCTAACTCTAAACCGTAACTCTAAATCTAATCTTAACCCTACTAACGCTGACCTTGACGCCTCTAAAGTCAATCGACATAGTGACGCCAGACAAATTCGTTTATTATTATTATATTATTATAACCCTAAGCGTAACCCAAACTCTAACCCTAATCGAGCATCGCAACTTGACTTTTTACAGGTTGAATACTGTTACTCGAAACTCGAAAAGTAGGCTAAGACTCGATGAATTTGATGGCCCATTTTTGACATCGTTGGCTAGTTGGGCGACGCGAAGAACATCTCGTATCTCTGAAGGGCATCTCTTTACCAGATCCTTTTTCTGACTTTTTCCTAGACTAACTCTTTCTCTAGTGGAAGTAGCCGTAGTTTGCATTACTAAGGCCACTTAAAAACCCTCATTGATTGACTGATTGGTTGCTTGGTTGATTAATTTGTTGATTTCACCCGTGAAACCTCTTGTTCCAACAGTTTGCACGAACAAAAATGAGGCTTAACTTGGGAGTATCATCAGAAAACAATGCTTGGGTAAACAGCCAAAAACAGTAGTCGTTTATACCAGTTATAATGTTCTCGAGATTTTGACTACAATTTTATGAAATGTACTTTGCACCGGTTATACGCTACTGCTGCTGTTTGTGGCTAGAAAAATATGTCAGCCCAGTACCGGCGCATTGTGCGGCCATCTGCCTATAGCTTTATATGCTGCGTTAGGCTGCCCTGGCCCTGACATTTGAGCCGCAAATTGGTACATTGCTTATAGTCTTGCCCAGGGGAACGTTTGCACTAATTTTTACGCGCGATCGCAGAATGCTTCGCGCGTCTTGGCCATGGCCTGGGCGTCTGTCCGTTAGTCAGTCTGTCTGTTTGTCTGTCCGTCCGTCACGCCCTGGCACTGTATCATTACGGAGCAAGTAAAATCACAAAATCTTCATTATGGGCTGCCACAAGGTCTCTTGTTTTTAGTGACAAAATTTCGTGCCCCTGGGTGCGGGGGTTCCCCTCGATCGAGCTGGGCGTCAAAGAGAGGTACCCCCTAAAAGACGTTATTTTGCCGTTATTGGCTCGTATAGTGTGAAAACGGTTACAGATATGTGCAGACATGCTGCTTATCATAACAAGCACTGGTAACAAGCTTTTTAGATTTATCAACATCAATGACCTTGAACGACCTTGAACCCCCTCCCTTTCCCCAAAAAGGGGGGGTTAGTAAATTTTTCGCAATTTTTGGATGCAGCGCACATTTCAACACTGAATTGCGACGAAATGGCTGGAAATAGACGAAGACATCCTGCATATAAAATTTTCAGTACTAAACGTTGATTTCAGCAGTCTAAGTCCCGACCCCTAGGTTCAAGGAGGCCGGAGCAGGCGGACGTAAAAGACGGCAACCCCCTAAAAAGTGGTTATTTTACCCCAATTATCTCCTTTAGCGCGAAAACGGTTGCAGATAGGTACAGACATGCTGCTTATCATAACAAGCACTGGTGACAAGCTTTTCATTGGTGTCAACGTCGATAACCTTGAATGACCTTGAACCCCCCCTTCCAAGTAGGGGGTTTTTAGTGAATTTTTTACGATTTCCGGCTGCGACACACATTTTAAGAATGAATTGCGCCGAAATGGCTGGAGATGGACCTAAACAACCTGCGTATGACATTTTTAGCATAGAACGTACATTTTTAAGAATCTAAGTTTCGATCTATTAAATTCAAGGAGTCTTCCGTACGGAGGCCTCAAATTTAAGTACTCTTTCAAGATGCATTAATATCTTATTGCTGTAGGCCTACACTGATTGCCAAAGTGGCAGGATCGCTGCTATCGCGCGTCACGTGAGCTTTGCTCATCCTACTTGTTGCTTTCTGGACGCTTTTTCGTTTTCGAGTTAAGAGCCCGTACGGGACGGACAGACGGACGGACAGGCAACACATGTAATGCGGCCTGTTAATGACTGATTGATGTGGGGTGTTGCAGAGAGATATGACTGCGGATCTGGATATCCGGCCTCTGATTGCTGACAATCTGTCCAAGCTGATTGAGTCGACTTGCGTCTTCGCCAAACAGCCCGCTTTGTCGCTCATTGCTGTAAGTTATGCCGTGTTCCATTGGCACAGGATTACAGAGAAAGTTACAGATGGATTTGCCCGAAATTTTCACTAAAGATTACGCAAAATTCCCCAGACATAACACCACGGACATAATCCCTCCGGACAAAATCCCTCTGACACATTCTTCTGGATAGGCGTAAAACAGACAAATTCCCCCGGCACATACAGTGTAACCCTTCCTTTTTCGGATTCACGAAAAGTTCCACAGACATGGCCCGCGGACAGTACTTAGCTTGAATATATCCACACGGTGTTTTGCATTTCGTGACGTCGCATCCAGCAAAGAATATTTAAGTAGCAATCACATTTTGTTTGAATTAGTATTCTTTTAGCTACTACTGCTAAAAGTTTCGTGTGAATATATTGCCATTCGACTGAGTTATGAAAGAAAGAATAAGAAGTTTAGCTGTCGCTAAGTGGGCCTACCGTACCGTTTAAAAACCGAAGGCCAGCGTCCGATTTCTGGTCGCGAAGAGAAAGCGATTTTCCACAGTGATTCCAATACACGCTATGGTAACGCTGCCATGTCGAACGCTACAATGAACGCTAGGATACGATTCGGTAATTCGGCGAAGGTGGGTGATGGCTGCAGGCAGCAGCTTTGCATTTAAAATTGCGGCCAAACCGCTGCAGATAGAGTCGTGGTTACTATTGACGGTTTATTGAAACTCATCATTGCTCTATTTAACGGTACCAGCGCCAACCCCTTACGGCATACGGTTTAGCCACAGTACATACAGATTTACGACACGTCGTACCTACGTGTAAGGCTCGAACTAACGGTCGGTCAAAAACTTTTAAAGGGTCCTTTTCGTGAAACACCGTATAGTGATGAGATTGACATTTACTGAATATTGGCAGCATTGGCGTTGGCATTATTCAGACGTCGTCGTTGGACAAGTCTTCGTGTTATTACCGGTCACTGAGCCCGGCGCGTCTGCGTGCCCCTAACACTGCCGCGACGACAGCGCCCGGTGCGGGCGAGTCTATGGGCACTGCTTCAGTCACCCCCTCAGCCGGTGCCTGCCCCACAGCCGCCAACCAGCTCGGCGTCAACACCAACTGGCTCAAGGTGCCCCAGCCACAACACTACCGTCTTACAAATTGTTAAATGGTACAGTTCTTCATAGGAAACCCATCTCAGAGCTACAGGGGCGTCATCTGCCACATGGGATCACACAGTGTTACCTGCAGCTACCCGACACAGGTGGACGCGCCTCCTTATAACCCCAGCCAGTCATGCGTGTACTCGATTTGCCTACCCCGTAGGGACGGAAGGTTGAGTTGACAGTATTAGGCCTACTGCTGGCGCAAATGTATAATTTGTATTTCTGCATTTGCAGTACCGGTAGTCACTAGTCTCAGAGTACTGTCTTCGTGCAGGAGCGTATATCCCTCCAATTCCTTGGAGCAAATTTCTCTCCTAACTCAAGGTGATATGACGAGGCGCCGCATGCGTCGATGGACTGGGGAAGGGGAAAGAGTATCGCTCTTCCTAGCCGACTAGATGGTCTGGGGGAGCGTTGTTCAAAGACAGCTTCAGATAATTTACTTATTTATTATGTAAACGTCACAAACTGTCACAGAATTGTATCCGAGCAAAAGCTTTTTTTGCTAAAGTATCTTACGCGATTTTTTTTCAGCCGAGAGGATTTGAGTGCCAGTATTGATAGATTTGCATGAACAGTACGAATGTCGAATACTGAACGCGAAATCACTGCACTAGAAAACGTTCTAAAAAAGGAAAAGCCAAAGTGGAAATCGGCAAATATTTCTGTCTATCTAGCAGGCGTCTTTTTCCGTTGCATACGGCATCAGTCCCTGTATTTTGTTTAATAAGTTATTATAACATTTATCAGCAACCAAAATCATGCAAAAGCATGTCCTATTGTACGGACTCTGCGGGCTGTGCGGCTTTACCGGTGGGCGTCATTTTGACAGTGCTTTTTATAGTATTAATTATAAATGTTGTTATTGCTGTGTCAGAGGTCGTCGGCGGACGAGTGCGGCGGTCGCCTTGAATGCGGGGAAGGTCAAAGTACGCACGATCAGTCTGTCAAGTCACTGTCCAAGAAGCTGGCCGCCCTGTCCCCAGAAGCTGGTCACGTCTTCAACGACCACTAGTTAACTAGCCGTTCGTCCCATCAACTAACTACATGCACTGAATAAATCATTGTTCGGTAACCGATCCATTAACGGCTGGCGTCGTTATTGAGTTTATGCTGTTCTGCGGTTCTCGCTACATCTCGATCGCATTTAACGAACCACACCGTTTAACTGCTTTTACATCTACTCATACTGTATTATCACATCGTCTTTCTCTCTCTTGCATTTTTATATTATCGCATAGTAACGTTTAATAACGTTTTAGGATGAACTGAGATCTTGTGGCGATTTTGAATTTTCACAAACGGGAACAAATCGGCGTGTGTAGTAGGCCTGCTGTCATTATTACCATCGTTGTTATCGTTTAACTTCGTTTACATCTAACAATGTGTTTTTCAATATTTATCACATAGAAACGTTTAATAACCGCCACTGGCTAACTTAGATCTTGCGGTAGGCCTATTGTTACTGTTACCATCAATATCATCGTCTCTATCTTACTCTGTACGCAACCGTTTACAACTAGGATGTGTTTGTTCTTAGAGAAAACCTTTTTGTTACACTTATTAATGTATACGTTTAGTGCAGCACCAGACGGATGGTTGATTTTTAACTAGATTGGTTAATGCGTTTTTTTGTTTGGCAGTTGTTCTGGCGAAACTGAAATGCATTGCGTACAACATTGGTAATATTCGTAACTGAACGTCTAGCATCTACGTAATCTACTTACATCGTTTTGCATGAACGAGCCGTTTGTGGACCGACTTTCGTCTACATGGGCGTATTTTGCGTGTACAGTACATCCGATCTAGGCTACGTTTCTGCGCAGGTTTACAGTTATTTATTGGGCATAATACTTGCACGGAGAACAGTCAGCGTTCGGCGTTTGACAACAACGCGGTTCGAAGTTAGTCTCGCGTTTAATGCACGCTGCGAGTCGGATACTATCTTGAACGCGAATGTTTGGCTGCTATTAAAATTTACTATGTGCTGCTGTTCGTCATATTGCGTTGTGTGATGTAGGCCTACAAAGTACGCCAGTACAACAAAATTAAGCCCAATTTTTGCACATTTTGTACACTGCTCAGCGTTCCCATGGGCCATCATAAAACATTAAGTCGAATGGTTGTTTAACAGCTGGAGGCCAAGATTATTATAAGATAAAGCACTGATACTGATGGCATTTCGCAGCAGTGGCGTCGTGGCCGGGGGACAGGGGTCAAATTCCCTCCTCCCAGTTTTGGGTCGTCGGAAAATCTTTTTTTGTCTAAAAAACTGTCCTAAAAAGGAAAATATGAAGCTGAAAAATCCCATTTTGGAGAAATTTAGGCGCAAAATTGCAATTTTGAGCAAGCATAATCTCCTCTGTTTGAAATTTGCTGTTGTCTGTCGGAAAAAATTATCAACTTTCTGTCCTGCTTACTTTTTTCACCCACGACGCTTCTGTCCCGCAGTAAATCAGATCATCTTCAGTTTGATTGTTCCACAATTTTTTTTTACTTGACACACTTCGCAGAATTGAAAATTGAATGTTTGTAAACGCAGTTCATTCAGAATCAGAATTCAGAATCAGAATTGATTCGCAGACATTGAGGTGAATGTACAAATTATGCATGCAAGTTATACTAAGCTTCATAAGCGTAGCCAGAAATTAAAATTGGGAGATTAAAATTTGGAGGGGCAGTTTGAGACCAGAAAAGTCGAAAATCGAGGCCGAAGGCCGAGAGCAAAGGTGAGGTTTTGGGGAGGAGCCAGGGAGCCCCTATATCCACCACCAAAGAGGTCTGGGCGCTGTAAGCTTCCCAACAGGGTCCGGCGTGGAGCCCGCCCCGGCCGCAAGCGTTTTTTGGTCATGAAAAAAACCACAAAACATTAATTTTACTGCACGTTTGCATATTTTGGGGCTCTGAGGTGCACATGCACCCTTTGCACTCTCTTGGCTACGCCTATGCTGAGCTTACGCCTTTAAGTCGCAGAAACTTTTTAAACGTGGATAATGAAACATCTACACTGAACGATAGTAATAAGCGGTCGTTTAATGTCCCGAGTCAGTCGGCATATTACTGATTCTCGTTCTTCGGTGCAGTCTCTTCCTGAAGTCGTTCTCCTTCGTCCGTGTTCTGTGATACGTTGCTTGCAGCTTGCTTTTCGTTTACTTCTTCATTCTTCTGGCTTTCTTCGTTCTTTTCGATTTCTTCACCGTTCTCGCTTTCTTCACTCTTCTTGCTTGTGTTCGCTGTCAACGCAATGCCATGGTGTGTTGTTTAGACAGAATTAAATATGATTAAAGACGTTAGCTGTTCATCTAGCATGTCCAAGTCACTGACTTCTGAACACGCAACCTCATTGTGAACTGATGGTGAAAATATTCATGTGCACAATAAAAATAACAAACGCATACAAAGCTTTGAATGTCGATCACGAGCCAAACCCTGCCGGACTTTGACTATTACTAACACTGTAGGTAAAATAATTATGTTAAAACATAAAGAAAAGGATCTAGAGGAATCTGATGAGAACAGAGGCGCATACAGAGCGATATAACTGAACTGAACTAAACCGACCAATGGCCGAGTAGTAATGTAAAGCCCATTGATCAGTTCAGTTCCGTTATGTCGCTGTGTACGCGCGGATAATGCAGAATAAACATGACAACATATTTATTTGACTCGGATCACAAGTAAAAAGTATGTGAATGAACATCAGGCAGGCTATACTACACAGCATACATGGCGGGGCCAAAAAAAGCAAGCTATTGTACTTTTTCCACATCTCCGCTAAGTATTGACCAATTTTCACAATTTTTTCACCAGTGGACTCTGTAAGACATTTGCTACTCAGTGGCAAGCAAACCACACTTATTATATCGCTACAATACCTTGTAAAATGTAAATATTCAAAAACATACAATATCTGCAGATGGACAGAAGGTCTAATGGTAAATTGTTGACGTATTTAACTTATATGTCAAAATATGAGTTATAGTAAGTGTCAAAAACATTGGTGGATATGTTAAACACTTTTTCAAATAATTTTAACGATTTTACTGTGCAGTAATTTTTAATGTACATTAATGCTGGTTGATGGCTGCAATCTTGCTCAGTTAACTGCATGAGCATACAGAGCAATGTATTTCAATTGTGTGGCCTTACAAACTGTGCACTATTTTTGAAACATAAAAACTTACTTCGTAGCTACACCTAAACCTTTCTGACACTTATCATAACTTATATTGAATATATTACTTAAATACTTTCAAAATTTACCACTCGACCTTATTGCCATCTGTAGACATTGTACGTTTTTGGATATTTATATTCTACAAGGTAATGTAGTGACATAATACGTGGTGTGAATGTCGCTGAGTAGCAAATTTTTTCCAGAGTCTATAGGTAAAAAAATTGTGAAAACTGATCAATGTTTAGCAAAGATATGGAAAAAGTGCAATAGCTTACTTTTTGGCCCATCCTGTAGATGTAAAAAGGTTTTTATGATTTTTTTTATAAAAAAGGATTTTTATGTTTTTTAAATATTTTTTTGCGCTTTTTGTGCTTTTTATGTCGTGTTTTTGTTGTTGTTAAAACAAACGTACAAAATGATGCAAAAAATTGCGTTTAGCGTCCAGAGCGAGCGTTTTGTAGCAGTACTGTTAACTTTGTTTGATTCGTATCGACAGTTCTTTTTACTTGAATGAATACTGTAGTGTATGTTTTTGTCCATGTTTTTAAAGTTTTTTTACAAAAGTGAAAAAACATGTTATTTAATGTTTTTTTATTTGCAAATTAATGTTTTTAACATCTAGACAACACAGAAGCAGGTCGACTGTGCCGCTATACATACCGGTGGTGGGTGGTTTAGTGGACACTGAGAACTGGCGTAGAGAGCGCTCGACTGTAGCCAGCCGGCCAGCCAGAGCTCGAAGTCGTTCCAGTGACGCCACACGCCGGGACAAAACCGACATCGCCCGACGCACGTCCTAACGCACGCACGCACGCACACACACGTGATGGGTATAGTTTCATTAAATATCTTTTTTAGCCGACCGTACTAACGGTTTCATAACTGAAAGGAAGAATCAAGGGAAACGACCAAGAAATGGACAGAGAATATGAAGCAAGACCTAGACACGAGAAACATACAATTTGATGAAGCGATTGTCATGGTGCACGGCATGAAGACGTCTAATAGCAGCCTCACCATCATTTTCTTGATGGAAAAGAGAGAAAACAAAATCTAAGCTAATGCTCATGATACGCGCGAAAGCCTATATCACTTCCTGTTCGCAGGTAATCTTGGTCTATCTCTATCCATTTCGCAGCAATTCATTCTTTTGCAGCTCAAAATCGCCAAAACCCCCCTATTTTTAGGCTTTATAGTTACTCAAGATCATCGATGTTGACATTTTAAAGAAGCTCGTTACTAGTGCTTGAATGTCTGTGCCTATCTGCAATCACTTTCACGCCAAACAAGCCAACATCGGATAAATAACCACTTTTAGAGGGGTACCCCTCTTTGACACCCGCGTGCGCAGGCCTCTTTGAACATACACGGTCCGGACGTGGACTGCTAAAATCTACATTCAATGCTAAAAATTTCGCGTTGCAGGTTGTCTCGGTCTACCTCCAGCCATTTCGGCGCAATTCAATCTTGAAATGCGGGTCGCAGCCCGAAATCGCGAAAAATTCACTATAGCGCCTATTTTCAGAAGTTTAAGGTCATTCAAGGTCATCGATGTTGACATTCCTAAGAAGCTTGTCGCCAGTGCTTGTTATGATAAGCAACATGTCTGTGCCTATCTGCAACCATTTTTACGTTAGACGAGCCAATAGCGGTAGAATAACGCATTTTAAGGGGGTGCCCCCTTTTCGCCCCCTTGTTTGCGGGGACCACCGTTACCCAGTGACGTAAAATTTTGTCACAAAATACTACAGACTCTATCATACAGTAAAAACATGAAGTCTCTACCACACCTGGTCTCCAAACGGTACCGAGTTGTGACAGACAGACGGACAGACAGACGGACAGACAGAATTACCATAGCTATTACGCGCTATAGCTAGCTATGCTAGCTTTCGCGCGTAAAAACGAAGACTAACGGTCGCACTCTGTCTGTCTGTCGTCTGTAACGTATGTATTGTAGCTAAACGGTACGTCGTACCAAAAAGCTAAACTGTCTGAGTGAAGAAGCAAATAAATACCATTATTTCGGACCCGTATTAGCCCCCATTCTTCCAAACGCGTTTACTGGTTGCGCCCCCAAATACGGCCAAACCGCTTTAGTTAACAGCATGGTTACTGTTGACAGACTACTGACTTACCAACGTTCTATATGCCTACAACGGTATCATCGCCGACCCCCTACGGACATCTGTTCTCCCAAAATAAGATCTTGTTCGCAAAATTTGTATTGCGCATTGCGGCAAAATATATTACCGAAATGGTTACTATTAAAAGATTATAGACATACCGATGCCCTATTTAATGGCTCTGTTGCCTACTCTCGCCTTTCGCACCAAACATGGGTACTGACCTCTCCCTCAAATTGGGTTGCAAACCGCAGCCAAACCATTGCAGATAGCGACATGGTCACTATTGACAACCGATATAGAAAAATGCTAACGCCCTATCCAACGGCACTATCGCCAATCCCCTACAGACACACAACCTGTTTTGCAGCGCTGTGGAGGCATGAGAAAATTGCTTCCTTAAATACGCCAGTGTGCACAAACTGAAGTAGAGATGGGTGGGTTGGTGGCACCAGATACCGTACCTTGGAGTCAGCGTTGACGCGATCCATCAGATGTTCAAGCGACAGAGACATTGTGCCTAGCGTCGACTTGAGTTGACGTATAACGATCGACTATCAATCACAGCACAGACCACACACCATCACGCACGCAACACAACGTGATCCACGTAGAAAGGGCACCAGGCAGCGTACTTGTGTTACCCGCGCTAGGGTAAGATTATTATTTCCGTGGTTGGTTTGTCGGTTCATTTGGCAAAAATATTGAAAAGTTACCTGTAAATTTTAAAGAAATTTTTGAAAGAGAGTATCGGGCTTGGAAATGTATGCCTAAACAGTTGATTAAACTTAACCCGAAACCACATGTCGAAAAAATACAGTTTTAGGCGGCCTAAATAACGCAGCCTTGCTTTACCAAATCTACAGTCAGTAAGTTATGCTAACAGATAGCCTAACATTAGCTGCCACCGGGACAATATTGTAATAAATGTTTAAAATGCATCGTGCTGCATTATTTAAACAATTTCACCAAAGTTTACTCAAACAAAATCATATAAAAATCGCATGGAATTTTGCGATAGTTAGGCCTGTGTTCTAGCTTTATTGCCCTTAGCAAGACGTTAGAAAACATGATCATTGAGGCAGACGTCGTGTATAGTTTACCTGCTTTCTTGACTGCACGCGGTTTGCTCCAGCACGCAGCGTCTGCGCACAACGCACACAACACAAACACAAGTCTCGCGTCACTATCGCTGCTAAACAACGGACAAATACACCTCTGGAACCTCCACAGTTAAATGATAAAATAGTTCATAAATGAACAAACGATGAACAGACCGACATGTAGACGGACGGATGAGCAAGATCCGCAATGCGGTCACCTAATTAACTACATGCACACGTCATTTATGAATGGCCGAGAAATATCTGTTTTACTTTTGCGACTAAAACGTTTGTTCCAAGGTTCATTGTGATTGGTAAATATTGTGTAGAGGCTCGTGCCGATGCATCGGCTAATATCTGCGGACATGCTGTGTCTGTAATATCCTGTTTACACGAAGAAGCTGACTCTTTAAGCTGGCTCCAAGAGCGCTCTTAAAGCCAGCTTTTAGAGCCAGTTCTTAGAGCCACTTTCCTCGTGTAAACAGGGTATAAAACAGTCACAGAAGAGTGTTCTTACAGCAGCGAAAGACGCCGTCAGGTTGGTCACGTTGGCGGCGCTCAGCAGACGTTCGATTGACAACAGCTTCGTGGCCAGGTTTGAAGTCTCATTGTGGACGGCGACCAGCCGATCCTGCAAGCCGCACCAATACACACGAACAACTTCACGAAATGGAAATTGTTCGCAAAATTCTCTCGGTGTGAACTTTTCATCGAGTGAATGTTCAAGCAAAGAAAATTACGGGCGTAGTTCACAGATGTGTAAGAACGTAAACAGTAACAAGAAATATTATTAGATTGTGACCAATCTAATGTACTCCTCGCGCGCATTATTTTCTACTGTACTTTTCTAATTGCTTTTTCGTTCCTTTCAACTTGTATTAGAAACCCGGCGTCTATTTGAGACCGCGGTCTAATATTATACTAATATCGACTGGTGTCGAGGTCGTTATTAAAAATTGTTTCCCTGTCTATCTGGCACCGTTATCAAGATATGGCGCCTCAAAGATAATTGGGTCACGACCTTGACTTTTTGTGGTCACATGACGTTATCGGTCACGTGACCATTCGACTCGCGGTGGTCGACTTCCTATGGGTGGTCCATTGTAAACATGCGTCTAACTATCACCGTTATCGAGATATAGTCATTTAAAGTTCTTCCAGAAAGGCTCTTCCAGGAATGGAGGTCGGTCGGTCTGTCGTCAATATTACACTGATTTCATATACTCCTCTTTGCTTCGTTAGGAACGTAGCGCGCGAGGAGTAAAAAATGCAAGTCTAATACCACGGCATTACACTACAATCGTCATGGCACTTTCAAATCAAATCAAATCAAAATCAAATCATTTATTTAGTCAAGCAAATACAAAGGCATTGACAAAATGAGTAATGAAAGAGCTTGAACAAAGGCACAAAGGGCTGCAAGAGCCTCTTACATGAACCCCCCCCCACCCAAAAAAAAGAAAGAAAAAAAACATACAAATAAGACAGCATAATAAAACCAAGTTAAAACACAACTTTGATAGAAGAAAAAGAGAAACGGGAGAAAGAAAGCGTCTGGCCTGGCTGTGAATGAGTTTGAGCGTAAGATCGTTTAACGTGCTTCTGATGTTGTCTCGTTCATCGCTCAGTAGTTTGACGTCCGTCTGAACACTCTCCATTCCTGTCTCCATCTCGCCCAGCCTCTACATACGACAACCAACACACAATGACAGCGACAACTCACTGCAATGCAAGCTGATAAACTATACGAATTGTAAAATGAAGCGCCATTTTTTCGCACAGGTAAACATCAGCTGGTAATCTGTTCTCAAGTTTTTTTTATTTACGAAGTAAAAAGTGCTAATAAGTTCTGACTATAAAATTATAACGATTTTTGTACCCATATTTGCTGACATCAAACCGAGATTGTGGCAGTTATGTAAATGTAGCAGGCGTCCGGTTTTCTTGGGACGGTGCATTAGCAGTAACTGCAGTCTTAGTGTAAAGCGGACGCACGCAGTCCATAAAGCAAGGACATTAGCGAAAGCGATATACGGAATAGTAAGATATCGTAGATAATAACGTTGACAACGTTATTATGACAGCCAGTAACTGCATGCGTACACCGTCGAGTGACTGAAGATTCTTGAGCACGGCGCCTTCAACAACCGCAGCATCCGACGACGGCTTTTGTCTCATCTACAACACATTAAAAGCACAATAAAAGCTCACAAGTCCTTTCAGTCAAAATTTACATAGGTTACAAAGACTTGCGAATGTGAACATCTGAGAAACAAAACTTTAGCTCTACTAGACTGATTACTTTTCTATAATTAAACTGCTTTAGAAGTGAAAATCAAAAGCCACTCTCTAAAGTTTTCACGCATCAAGTTTTGCCCTCACTTTTCGTTTAAGTTTGATTTACGGCTAACAGATTAATGATAAAACATCTGAGAGCTAAAGACTTAAAAGAGGAACATGTTTATCCATTTGGGGAATCTAAAGACATGCTGTGTCGTGCAATTTTTACGCGCAAAAGCAGCTACTGCTTTCAGCGCGTCTTAGCCATCGCATTCTGTCTGTCCGTCTGTCCGTCACACGGGTGGATCAGTCAAAAACGGTGGAAGCTAAGATCACCAAATCTTTACCATCGGCTGCCTAGAAGACTCTAGTTTTAGGAACCGTAAAGCTTTTCCATAAATTTGAAGGGGGTCACCCCGAAGAAGAAAAACTAAATGAAAGGGATATGGGCAAAATTTGCGATTTTTGGCCAATAAGTCGCTGTATCTCAGTAACGGTGCGAGATAGGGCCTAGGTTACTATTAATCACTAATAGGAAGTCGTACACT